>Ga0102590_1002504_pt1 | contig 21495 bp, 21 predicted proteins | sample AraplaMF_Col_mMF_FD_76859 | JGI IMG/M metagenome (GOLD analysis project Ga0102590, IMG submission 76859) | Arabidopsis root microbial communities from the University of North Carolina, USA - plate scrape MF_Col_mMF | ecosystem: Host-associated > Plants > Roots > Endosphere | place: USA...
GGAGCTGAAGCCGGAAATCAGGCACGAGTTGCAGTTCCTCTTCCAGCGTCCGCTTGTTCATCCGGGTGAAGGCCACCTCATCGATAGCCTCGCCTGCAAACATGTAGCGGTTGCGAAATGATAGTCCGACCAGGTCGCCTGCACCAAGAAAACCAATGATGAGGCGGCGGCCGTCGGGAAGGAACCGGCATATGCGGACGTTCCCGCGCACGATGCGAAACACGTGCCGGGCGGCGTCGCCCTCAAAGAAGATCGTGGTTCCCGACTGGGCAGTCTCGACGGTCTGGTGCATGAACAGCGGGGCGAAGTCGATCATTCCATGCGACAGTGGCCGTTCGAGTGAATGGATGTTTGATACCGCTTGCATGTCGTGGCTCCATCTGCCGTTGCGTGGCCTGGATTTGACCGAACGCTGATGACACCGGAATGCGAGAAGCGTAAGACTTGGTGCGATTGTGTAACAATCCGTAACAAGCGAAGAATGCTGGAATGACGAGCGGAATTGTCAGACGGACCCGCATACTTGTCGTGGACGACGATGTCCGGATCCAAAGAATGCTCGCGCAATATCTCGGCGAGGAGGGATTCGACGTCGACGTGGCAGGCAGCAGCTCGCAGATGCGCGCCAGAATGGCCGGGGCGAAATTCGACGCCGTTCTGCTTGACCTCGTCATGCCGGGAGACTGCGACGGGCTCCAGCTCGCAAGGGAAATCCGTTCAGGGTCGGACGTTCCCATTATCATGCTGTCCGGCCGCGACGATGTCATGGACCGCGTCGTCGGTCTGGAGGTCGGCGCGGACGACTACATTGGCAAGCCATTCCATCTCCGGGAGGTGCTCGCCCGCGTGAGGACGGTCCTGCGGAGACGCACAGTTTCCAACGAAGCCGCACCCCCGGAAGCAGGCGTGCTCTTTTTCGCTGGATGGCGGCTTGACGTGGAACGGAGAGCGGTGACGAACCCGGCCGGGGACGAAGTGGCGATGTCTACGGGGGAGTTCGACATGCTGCATGTATTCGCCACCCATGCAGGGCGTGTCATGACGCGTGACATGCTGATGGACTTGACGCACAAGCGCGGCCGCGACGGCTTCGACCGCACCATCGACGCACTGATCGTCAGGCTGCGGCGCAAGATAGAGACGGATGCGGCCAATCCTAGCCTGATCAAGTCTGTTCGTGGCGTCGGATATCTCTTCACAGCAAGGCCGGAGACGGCTTCCGGTCGATCCTGAACATCAGGCCATGATCCCACCGACGAAATCGGTCTTCGCTTTCCATCTCTGAGAAATCACCTGGAAACTGCGCCCAGAACCGCATGTAGTCGCATCCCGCCGATCGCCTTCGAAGCGAGGTGAACAGGAGGTCCGTGATGGTCATGTCGTCAATGACGCTCGCCACCGCGAAGATCGGAACGTCCATCAATCGTCCGGCGATCGGATGCGCGCCGATCCGGTAGGCGGCCAGCCCACGCACATAGCCTGCCGGATCCTTTAACGAGACGAGCGTCCACCGATCGGCGTTCGCCACCACTTGCGCCCAATCGTCGGCAGAAAAGCACGGAGCCGCCACCTGAATCAGGCTGTAGGCGATCAGCGCATCGTCCAAGTGGAGCAGGTGGACGCAATATCCCGATGTCATGGCGGCTTTCCTCCTCGATCGAGAGGAAATCTTCGCATGGTCACAATTGGGGCCTTGTCCCAGGTCAATCCTCAGTCCGAGGAAACTCGAATGACAAAAGCCAGGGTGATTTGACGGTGATCAAAGACTGAGGATGCAATGGACTGTTCTATCTGCGCATCGCCGCCTGCGAACGACGGCATTCTTGAGAGAAGGAGAATGACAATGGCAGATTCTGCAACGAAACTTTCCGTAAAGACAGAAGCAAGGCCGGCGGCGCCAGTCGACCGCTGGTGGCCCCTCGACAGCCTGCGGTCCGAGATCGACCGCGTGTTCAGCGACTTCGGGAGCCCGTCGATCTTCGACCGGGCCTTCAGCAGGATGCCGGCTGCGTTCTCGCGCGGCATGCTCGCCGTCGATCTCGTTGAATCCGACAAAGCCTTCGAGCTGTCGGCCGAGCTTCCAGGCGTGGACGCCAAGGATCTTGACGTCACGCTCGCCGACGGGGTTCTCACCATCAAGGGCGAGAAGAACGAGGCCAAGGAGGAAAAGGAAAACGACTATTACCTTTCCGAACGGCGCTACGGATCATTCCACCGAAGCCTGGAATTGCCGCGCGGCGTGGACAGCGAGAAGATCGAGGCGAAGTTCTCCAACGGCGTTCTCAAGGTAACGCTGCCTAAGACGCCCGAGCGGCAGAAGAACGACAAGAAGATCACGGTCAAGGCGGCCTGACGGTCAACCCTCCGCTACGCCGAGGGGGTGGCGTACGGTGGGCGCGGAGAGAGGGAGGGGGCGGCGACCCCTCCCTCTTTTTCAGTTGATGCGGATGTGGTTCTCGACGGTGGCAACGCCTGGAACAGACCAGGCCGTCCGTTCGGCGACGCCGCGCTCGTGCCAGGCGCGCACGCCGCCTTCGAGAACGACCTTGTCGTCCTGAACCTTCACCGAAATGCCGCCGGCGTCGACTTCGGCACTCCGCTTCAGCGCGTCCTCGATCCGACGGCGGACGTCCGGCACCGATGGGCACGGCCGTATCGTCAGCAGATTGAGGACGCCGACCACGCCGCCGAGCTTCCTGACTGCACGTTCGGCGGCAGCCCTCTGGAACTGCCAGCGCACTTCGCCCGACAACGTCACCCAGCCCCTCTCGACCTTTACATGAACCGGTCCCTCCGGAAGCGCCGTGTTCCAGGCGATGATGTCGATCGCCCGCGATGCAATCTGGTCGTCCGCATGCTGCTTGTGACCTACGCACCGCACCTCGATCTCCACAGCCACCGCCCGGACGCCCTTCACCCGCGCTGCAACGTCTTCCGCTGTCAGCTTTTCGGTATAGGTCGACACGTGACCGGAGAGGATCGCAATGCCATCTTCCACCGAGACGCCGATATGCGCGGCGTCGATGCTGGGTTCGAACGCCAGCTCGTCGAGTATGTCCTGTTGGATTCCTAAGTCCGTCATTTCTACCTCCTGTTGGGGTCCGAAGCCCGTTGGCCTCGCGAGGTATGATGCGCCGTCCAAAATTTCTGGCGTTGCGCTTGGTCAATTGAACCTGGCGACGGCCTGCATTTCCCCAAAATTGCCCGTCAGGCGAGCCGCGAACACGTCTTTGACCTTCGTCAACGTGCGATCGTCCGGGGTGCCTTAAAGTGCCTGACAACACATAGGAGTTGTCATGGCCAATCCGATCCTTCACTTCCACGGCGCCGCGGGGTCGGTGACCGGATCGTGCTTCCTGCTGGAGACGGCCGGGGCGCGCATTCTCGTTGATTGCGGGATGTTTCAAGGATCCAAATCGGAAAAGGAGCTGAACTACAAGCTGCTCCCATTCGATCCAGCAAAAGTCGACGCAGTGCTGCTCACACATGCGCACATCGACCACTCGGGCCTGCTTCCGAAGCTCGCGAAGGCGGGATACGGTGGGCCAATCTTTGCATCGGCAGCAACGATCGACCTTTGCACGATCATGCTGCAGGATTCGGGTCACATCCAGGAGTCGGAGGTCCGGCAGCTTAATCGAAGGAACAGCAGAAGGGCGCGAGAGACGGTGGAGCCCATCTATACCGCCGACGACGCCCGCAACATGCTGCCGCAGTTCATCGCGGTCGAGTACGGCGAGTGGCGGGAGACCGTTGGCGGCGTAAGGTTCCGTTACTGGAATGCAGGACATCTGATGGGTTCCGCATCGATCGAAGTCGAGACGCCCGGCGCAGACGGGGCGACGAGAATTTTGTTCTCCGGCGACGTCGGCGCGAGCAACAAACTGTTCGAAAATCTCCCTCGGGCGCCTTCCGGGGTCGATTACCTCATCTGCGAAAGCACATACGGAGACCGCGAAAGGGAAGAGTACGCTCTGAAGGATCGACGGGACCGGCTGCGCGAAGTGGTGGCGAGCTCGAACAGCCCCGGCGGGGTTCTTCTGATTCCTTCCTTCGCCGTCGAGAGAACGCAGGAAGTGCTGACCGATCTCGTCGCCCTCATGGACGAAGGACAGGTGCCCCGGTGCCCGATCATGATAGACTCGCCGCTCGCATCGCGTGCGACCGAGGCATTCAAGAAGCATGCGGCCGACCTCGGTCACGGCAAGGCGTTCCTTCGCGCGCTCAACGCGCCGAACGTCCGCTTCACCGAGACGGCCGAGCAGTCGAAGGCGCTCGATCTCGTCCGTGGCTTTCACGTCATCATCGCGGCAAGCGGAATGTGCGAGGCGGGACGGATCCGCCACCGCCTGAAGAACTGGCTCTGGCGGCCGGAGTGCACAGTGCTGTTCGTCGGGTTCCAGGCGGCGGGGACGCTTGGCCGTATCCTGCAGGAGGGCGCGACCGATATCCGCATCCAGGGCGAGGAGATTCACGTCTGCGCCAGGATGGCCACGCTCGACGCCTACAGCGGACACGCGGATGCAAGCGAACTGGATGCGTGGGTTGCCGAGCGGGAGCCGATCCGGAACGCAGTCTTCCTTGTCCATGGAGAGGAGCGCGCTCGTGAAGCGATGTCCGCGCGTCTCTCGAAGCAAGTTTCGGCAAAGGTCGTCTGCCCGTCGCTGGATGATGCCTACGAGCTTTCACCGGCGGGTGCACGCCTCATCGAAGACACGAGGCCCGCACGTATCAAGCCGGTCGTGCCCGGCAAGCCAGACTGGAACAACGACTATCAGCGGTTCGTTCTGGACCTGTCCGATCGTCTGAAATCCGTCGCCGACGAGAAGGGTCGCGCGGTCGTGCTGCGCAGGCTTCGACGCGCACTGGACCCGGACGAAGTTTCGGCTGCCGAAGGGAGGAGAGACGGCAATGTTGATCATGGATCGTGACTGCAAGCGCGGCGGAGAACGCTTCGCGATACCGACCCAGGGTGAGGTGCAAGGCAAGCTTACCGTCCTGGAGGTCGTCGCTATAACCTGCCTGAGGGAGGTTCTCGCTTCGAAGAATGCCTTTGCGGTCGCTGCGTTAAAGAAGAAGGTCTTGCGGGCCATGAAGGAGCAGTGCGCGCCGTTCGGTCTGTCGTCGGAAGACGAGACGTCCGTCCTCGAGTACGCATGCGAGTTCTTCGAAGAGGCAAGCAAGGAGGCAGCCAGGCAGGCTGCAACGAAGGTGGCTGCGAAGTCTGCTGGGACGGCACGCTCCAGGGCTTCGGGCCATGGATAGGGTTGCCGTCACTTTCAACGCCGGGTCCTCCAGCCTCAAGGTCGGCGTCTTCAGGCTGAAGGACGGTCGGGCACTCCGGCTGGGAGGCGGTATTGCCACGCTCGGGGACCAGCCAAGGTTCACCTTCCGATTTTCTGACGGGGACGAGGCTGTCGATCTTCCATCCAGTACAGAGATCGACGCGCGGCTGGTATTGCAGGTCGTCGATTGCATTGTCCGCAGAGGATTCGACCCCGTGGTGGCCGGCCATCGCATCGTCCACGGCGGACAGGTCTTCGATGGCCCCGTTCTTCTGGAGCCAGACGTCGTCCTCAGAATGGAACACCTGACGCATCTCGCGCCGGTGCACCTCCCTCCGGCGCTTGCGATCGTTCGCGCCGTCCGGAGTGCATATCCGGACATACCGCAGACTGCGTCGTTCGATACCGCATTCCATTCGTCGCAGAGCAGTCTTGCCGCGCGGCTCGCCATTCCCAGAGAGCTGCACGACGCCGGGATCCGCAGATACGGCTTCCACGGACTTTCCTATAAGTACGTCTCCGGCGAGCTCAGGAAACACGATCCAGACCTGGCCGCCGGCCGTATCATCTGCGCGCATCTTGGAAGCGGCGCGAGCCTTTGCGGAATGGTCGACGGCGTGAGCATAGACACCAGCATGGGCTTCTCCCCGCTGGGCGGAGTTCCGATGTCGACCCGGCCGGGGTCGCTCGATCCCGGCGCTGTCGTCCACCTTCTGCGCAACAATTTCCACGACGCAGACAGCCTCGAGGATTTCCTCTACCACCGTTGCGGGCTACTCGGCGTCTCCGGGAAAAGCGGTGACGTCCGGGTCCTGCTGGAGGACTTCCATCCGGCGTCCAGGGAAGCCCTCGACCTCTTCTGCTTCAGGATCGCCGGCGAGATAGGAAGGCTTGCCGTCTCTCTACGCGGGGTGGACGCCGTCGTCTTCACCGCCGGCGTCGGCGAGCATCAATCGGAAATACGCAGTGGCGTCGCGCACCATCTGGGTTGGCTGGGTCTCTCGTTGAGCGAGCCCGCGAACAAGATGAATGCTACCGTAATCAGCGCGAGGGAAAGCGAAATCGTCGCCTTCGTCATTCCGGCCGACGAGGAACAGGTGATCGCCGAAGAAGCAATCGAAGTCATCAGCCGCCACAGGCTTTAAGGATCGAACATGTCTGAACATAGCAGCCCACCGCCGACCGAGCGCGAACTCGAACTCATCGACCGCTACTGGCGGGCCGCCAACTATCTGTCCATCGGCCAGATCTACCTCATGGACAATCCGCTTCTGCGTGAGCCGCTTCGGCCGGAACATATCAAGCCCCGCCTTCTCGGACATTGGGGAACGACGCCCGGCCTCAACTTCATCTACGCCCATCTCAACCGCATCATCAAGGCTCGTGGCGGACACGTCCTTTACGTGTGCGGGCCTGGCCACGGGGGGCCGGGAATGGTCGCGAACACCTATCTTGAGGGGACATACAGCGAGGTCTATCCCGACATCTCGCAGGATGCCGATGGCATGCGCAAGCTGTTCAGACAGTTTTCCTTTCCGGGAGGCATACCCAGCCACGTGGCCCCGGAGACCCCCGGTTCGATCCACGAAGGCGGCGAACTCGGATATGCGCTGGTCCACGCCTTCGGCGCCGCGTTCGACAATCCGGACCTCGTTGTAGCCTGCGTGGTCGGCGACGGTGAGGCTGAGACTGGCCCGCTTGCGGCGGCCTGGCATTCGACGAAGTTTCTCAATCCTGCTCGCGACGGCGCTGTGCTGCCGATCCTGCATCTCAACGGCTACAAGATCGCCAATCCGACGATCCTGTCGAGGACAAGCGACGAGGATCTCCGCAGCCTGTTCGTAGGATTTGGCTATGAGCCGATCTTCGTCGAGGGCCACGAGCCGGCGGACATGCATCGGCAGATGGCGGCCGCCTTCGACAGGGCCTTCGACATCATCGAATCCTTGCAGGCGTCGGCGAGGAACGGGTCGCCCGCGGCCGGCGTGCCGCGGTGGCCGATGATCGTGCTTCGCAGCCCCAAGGGGTGGACCGGGCCGAAGGAGGTTGACGGCAAGAAGGTGGAGGGATTCTGGCGCGCCCATCAGGTGCCTGTCGCCAATTGCCGCGGGGATGCCGGCCACCGAAAGATCCTCGAAGACTGGATGCGTAGCTATGATCCCGACGACCTGTTCGAAACGGACGGGCGGCTCAAGGACGAGTTGCGGGCCACGGCGCCGACCGGTGAGAAGCGCATGGGAGCGACGCCCTACGCAAACGGTGGACGGATGCGGCGGGAGCTGCAGTTACCGGACATTCGCGACCACGCGGTTGCGATTGACGTTCGTGGCGCTTCCCAGGTCCAGTCGACAGAGATTTTAGGACGGTATCTGCGGGACGTCATGCGGCTCAATGCCGAGGCCAAAAACTTCCGGATCTTCGGGCCGGACGAGACCGAGTCGAACCGGCTGGGTGCCGTCTTTGAGCAGACTGACCGCGTCTGGATGCAAGAAATTGAAGACTACGATGTCCATCTCGGCAGAGATGGACGGGTTATGGAGGTTCTCAGCGAGCATCTCTGCCAGGGCTGGCTGGAAGGATATCTTCTGACTGGCCGCCACGGGCTTTTCTCCTGCTACGAAGCCTTTATCCACATCATCGACTCGATGTTCAACCAGCACGCCAAGTGGCTCAAGGTGTCTCGGGGACTGGAATGGCGCGAGCCGGTGTCGTCGCTGAACTACCTCCTGACGTCGCATGTCTGGCGACAGGACCACAACGGTTTCTCGCATCAGGACCCCGGCTTCGTCGACCTAGTCGCCAACAAGAAGGCAGACGTAGTCCGCATCTATCTACCGCCAGACGCCAACACGCTCCTGTGGGTCGGCGATCACTGCCTGAAGACTTACGACCGCGTTAACGTGATCGTTGCCGGCAAGCAGCCGGAGTCCCAGTACCTCACGATCGACGAGGCGGTGAAGCATTGCGAGGAGGGCATTGGCGTCTGGGACTGGGCTAGCTTCGAGTACGATACGATCGCGCCCGACGTCGTGATGGCATGTGCGGGCGACGTGCCGACCATGGAGACGCTCGCGGCCGTCATGCTGCTGCACGAGGCGATACCAGATCTCAAGATCAGGACGGTCAACGTCGTCGATCTGCTCGCGCTGCAGGATCCCAAGGAGCATCCCCATGGCCTCGACGATGCACGGTTCGATGGTATCTTTACGAAGGACAGGCCGGTCATCTTCGCCTACCACGGCTATCCCTATCTCATCCACCGGTTGACGTACCGGCGAACCAATCACGGCAACATCCACGTGCGCGGGTTCGTGGAGGAGGGAACGACGACGACGCCGTTCGATATGACCGTATTGAACGAGCTGGACAGGTATCATCTCGCTCTCGAGGCGATCGCGCGAGTGCCCGATCTCGCCGAAAAGGTGCCAGATGTGATGGCAGACCTGCATGCAAAGCTCGACGAACACCGGGCGTTCGTGCGGGAGCGGGGAGAAGACATGCCGGAAATCCAGAATTGGCGCTGGGCACGCTCCTCCTCGCGCGACTGATGACCGGAATTAGCTAGCAACTGCCACCAGCTATACTCCCACAGCCACGTCAGCACGTAGGAGAGAGGTTTCGAGTGCGAGGTGGCAACCTCGCCGTCGATGTGCCGCGCGAGGACGAAACCGAACCATAACGTCTTGATCCTGCAAAAGGTTGCAATGCCGGCGAGCCTGATGCCGCACTTCGTCGGAAGGCTCCGGAGACGACGATGCGCGAAGACGGCCTCCCGCGGCTTCGTGTCAGGCTTGATCCACGTCAATGCGCTCAACGTGTGTTGGCTCCGTAATTGTTTAATCAACAAGGAGACAGCGCGATGCTTGCTAGAGACATCATGACGACCCCCGTGACGACGCTCGACGAGGGACACAACGTCAGGGAAGCCGTCGAGATCGTCAACGCCAGCAAGATCGGCGCGGTGCCCGTCGTCGATGGCGAAGGGCGGCTCACGGGCATCGTTACCGAGGGGGACCTGCTGCGCCGGGTGGCGTCTTCTTGGGCGAGACGGGCGGTACCGCATACGCGCGACCGCGAAGATGCACTGGCGGACTATGTGAAGGCCCGAAGCTGGCGCGTCAAGGACGTGATGTCGACGCCTGTCATCAGCGCCGCTCCGACCGCCACCGCGAGCCAGCTCGCCGAACTCCTGCAGGCCCACGACATCAAACACCTGCCCGTCGTCGAGAACGGCAGGCTCGCCGGAATGATCAGCCGTCGCGACTTGATGCGAGCGCTTCTCGATGTTCCACGGCAGTGCACCGCTTCCGGCGACGAGGCCCTAGGGACCGCCGTTCGTAGCCGCCTGGAAGCCGAGCTCGAAATTACGCCCCCCATGGTCAATGCCACCGTCTCCAACGGGGTAGTCACCCTGAGGGGGGAGGTCGAGACGGAGCTGGAACGCTCAGCGGCCAGGGTGGCGGCGGAAAGCGTCCGCGGCGTCGGCGGCGTGGTGAACAAGATCACCCTGGCTTCCGCATGGTGAGCCCCCTCAAACGATGAAATCGTCCCTGGAGTTTCCGTCATGATTGTCAGGGTCATCGCAGACGCCATCATGTCGAGGCTTCTCCTCGTCATCCTGATCCTCATGGTCGGGACGGTCGTGGGCGTCCTGCTGGTGAAACCATCCGACGACTCTCGAAGCGGGCGCGTCGAGCGCTCTCTTTCTGACCCGTGAGTGCGCAATGAACATTTGGCGCTCCAGGACTGAATTGCTTGGCCGCTTCTCGCAAAGGACCGGAAGTGCGACGGATTCGATGGCCTCCGACCTGTTCGGTTTCATCTGGCTGATGGGAAGGCGTCATCAGGCTTTGATCGCCGGGCTGTCCATGGTTCTGTTTGCTATAGGCGCGGCGCCTCTCGAACTCCAGCGTCGGATCATCAACGAGGCGACCCAGCAAGCTTCGTACGGGTCGCTTCTCTTTCTCGTTTCGCTCTATCTCGCGGTGGCAGTGGTGGAGGGCGCCATTAAATTCACCCTCAATCTCTACAGAAGCTGGGTGGGCGAGAGGGGCACGCTCTGGCTGCGGGCGCGTGTTCTGCATCAGGCCGAGACGCCGCCATCAGAATCCATGCTCGAGGGTGTCGAGCTGTCGATTGTTCTTGCGGAAGCCGAGCCGGTCGGCGGTTTCGTTGGAACCAGCATCTCCGAGCCGCTGCTGCAGGTCGGCATCCTTGTCACCGTCTGCAGCTACCTGATCTATCTCCAGCCGCTGATGATGCTGGCCGTCGCAGCGACCTTTGCCCCGCAGATTGCCTTCGTCCCGATGATGCAGGCCGCGATCAACCGCCGGGTCGAGGCGAAGGTCGCCATCATGCGCGACGTCAGCGAAGGCATGGTGCATGCGATCGAAGGTGGCCAGGGAGAGAATCCTCAAACTTCGCGCATCGGAGCGATCTTCTCCGCCAACATGGGGATCTACCGCTACAAGTACGCCATGAACTTTCTCATGAATCTCATGGCGCAATTGGGCTACGTTGGCATTTTCGTCCTGGGGGGATACTACGTTGTCACCGGCAAGACCGAGATGGGTACCGTGGTCGCATTTGTCTCGGGTCTGGCGAAGATCGTCGACCCTTGGGGGGCGATCGTGGACTGGTATCGTAACCTCGTTGCTTCCTCGAAGGAAGTGTTCCGGCTCCATCGACATCCGCGATGGCGAACACGAAATTCATCATGTGACTACGCGTCGCGTCGCCGCGCATTCCGCCCATCATGCCGGCTCGCCCCATCATCGCACCTGCCGTCATCTCCGATAAACCTCGACTGTAAATTCTGGTCCTCGGCCGGGGCCGTCTCCGCGAAGGCCATAATCATGGTGCCGGCTGAAAAAAAGTGTGGCAACAGTTGCCACGCGTGGCGTCTACAATGAGGCCCAGGGCGATATCAATCGCGTTGCATCCTTCGGTTTTCGAGCTCCGCAAAATTCAAAAAGCGCTGCAAATATGATATGAGATGGCTGCACCCTCGGACGTGTGTGCCTGTCGTCCGAGTGCCGGGAGGGATCTGTTTGGGGTGGCTTTTCAAAACGATCGCCAATCGATCGCATGCGAGCCGCTCGGCCCCGACGAGCGATTCTGTAGATAAGCTATTCCGGGAATCGGAGATTGAGGCGGAATATGCGATTGGATGGGTTCGAATCGCCGTGGGGCTCGCCCTCCTCGCGAGTGGTCTGGTCGTTTGGTCAGGGACAGCCGAACTCACCGATGAATACAGCCTGAGCCAGGTTCGTTTCACGGCTCAGTTCACGGTCGGGACCTTCCTGGCCCTCGGTATCGTATCGTTGCTCTTGGTTATCCGCCGCTGGTTCAGGCCATGGATGGCATTTGTCCTCGTCACCGGTGACGCGGCCATTCTCGGATACAGCCTGTTTCTCGGCCTAGAAGGTCTTGGCCTGGGCGGCAACTGGATCGCTGCAATACCGACCATCTGGCTCGTACCTCTCGGCCTCGCCGTTGGCGCCCTTCGGTATCGGCCACTCGTTCAAGTGTGGGCCACTATTGTTACAATGATCGCCTTGGTTGGCGTCGTCTGCGCGCTCGGTTTTCGCTCGTTCCTGAACGGCTTTGGAATCGCCGAAGTTCCTTCCGACCTAGAGGCAAACATCGGTCGCCTGTTCTCACTGCCGGCTTATCTCATGCGGGCCGTCATGCTGATGCTAATCGGCCTCACAACGGCACTCGCAATGCTGCGTTCTCGGCGCCTTCTCATGCGCGCTGTCAACGAGACAACCCGGCGGGCGAACCTTGCTCGATTCCTTCCAGCCGAGATCGCGCCATTGGCGGGGGAGAGTGATATCTCCACGTGGCGGCAAGGCCGACGCCAACAGGCCGCCATCCTGTTCGTCGATATACGAGGGTTTACTGCTTATGCAGAGGGCGTGGATCCGGCGCGGCTGTCCATCTTTATCTCTTCCTTTCGGCGACGGGTAACGCATGCCGCGGAGGCCTTCGGCGGCGTTGTCGACAAGTTCATTGGAGATGGCGCTCTGCTTGTATTTGGCGTCCCAGATCCCCAGAGTGATGACTGTACCCGCGCTATAGCATGTGCCCAAGAGCTTCTCGAACTCATGGATCAATGGAACGCTAAGCGCGGATTTGATCCACCGATCCGGGTGGGGATTGGCATTCACACGGGTGAAGTGTATTGCGGGCTTGTTGGCGACGACAAACGAATTGAATTCACAGTGCTTGGCGACGTCGTCAATGTGGCTGCTAAGATCGAACAGGCCACCAAGCGGTTTAATACAGCGCTCCTGGCTTCTGAGACCGTGGTGATGCGCTCGGGACAACTTCGCACATGGCGGGAGGTCGGTCGTGAGCCGCTAGCAGGGCGCGGCGAGCACCTTGCGATCTTCGCTTGCTCGGGGACAAAGTTGAGGGACTGAGTGTCCAGGCGATGATGTACATTCAGAAAATTGGTGCTTGGATCCTATATTTTTCTAGGCCCTACGCTCCTTTGAATGGAAGGACCAGAGTTGCCGCGAGCCCAGATCCCACATCCTGATGGCGGACGTGTTGAGTCTTCGATGCACGCCATTCGTTTCAACTCGCAAACCTGTCCTGATTGATTGCAACGATTATCAAGCAACCTTCTCTGCGTTCAGCCGTAGGCGATTTTCTAAGCATTTCATCGTCGGGAACGAGCCTAGCACCGTCATTTGCTACGACAGGGTTGGCTGATGAACTTTAAGCGGCTTCAGCTCAAACGCTCTCGGTCGAACCAGATACCAGGCGCTGCCCGTGGATGATGCGTAGAATATCCTGGCAGAGTGTTTCGGCGGGTTGCGTCGCATCGCCCGTCGAAGGCCGTAGTCAAGTCTTTGACCTCCTTTGCTGAAAAGACATGGCTTGTCGCAAAGGCAGCCGGCTGAACATCCTGCTAATCTTCCAACCAACACCGAGCCGAAAACGCCATCGATATCAGGCCGCTGGTCACCCTTAGACAGCCTTCGCTCGGAAGTCGACCGGATGTTTCAATCTCCATTTACCTCGATGGCTCTGACGGGAGGCGTGCTCCCACTCTTTTCATCTCATGTAATCGAGGTGCGCTTTCATCATAGGCTGTCGATAGGTGTGAACATTGATCGGCGTCAAATCGCGACCATCCGATCGGTGTATTCTAGCAAGCATCCTGGCACCATTTGCTTGCGCAAGACGGAAGCGGCCACGCTCGGTCAGAGCAAAAATCAGGATATCTTGAAAGGTAGATGCCCTATGAAGCCTCAATTTCACCTGCCGTTGACGACCTATCCGTTGAGCAGACTGCATTCGGAACATCACCTGGTCTCCCGCATCGGCTGGCTACGGGCTGCCGTCCTCGGCGCAAACGATGGAATCGTCTCGACGGCGAGCTTGATCATGGGCGTCGCTACCGCGTCCGCCGGACCCTCGCAGATCCTGGTAGCAGGCGTCGCTGGTCTGGTCGCGGGCGCGATGTCCATGGCGGCCGGCGAATACGTGTCGGTAAGCTCCCAAGCGGACACCGAGGAAGCCGATCTCGCGCGAGAACGGATCGAGTTGGAGACGCAACCCGAAGCTGAGCACGAGGAGCTGACGGAGATCTACGTCAAACGCGGTCTCACCGCCGAGCTGGCCAGGCAAGTCGCGATCCAACTGACCGCAAATGATGCTCTCGACGCGCACTCGCGCGACGAACTCGGTATCGTCGAACACATGGCGGCCCGGCCGGTTGAGGCAGCTTTGACGTCGGCCCTCACGTTTGCGGTGGGAGCCGCATTGCCCCTGCTCATGGTCGTACTTTCGCCCGCCTCGTTGCTGATCTATACCGTTGCAACCGCGTCTTTGGCCCTCCTCGCGCTGCTGGGCGCTATCGGTGCGAAAGCGGGCGGCGCCAACGTCTGGAGGGCCACCACTCGCGTCACTTTCTGGGGCGCTTTCGCTATGGCATTGACGGCGGGGATCGGTGCTTTGGTTGGCACCGCAGTTTGACGAGTAACTTTCTCCCCTTCCTGCACACCCTGCTTGAGGACGCGGTGAGTTCTAGGATGTTGCGGTTCCGGTCGCAACGAAAGAGGAGCGGACGCAATTTCGACTCCTCAAGGCTCGGGGGCCGGAACTCATAATCGTCAGATCTCGGCCACCACCTCGGCGAGCATCGATCGGACCTTGCTTGCTAGACTGTTCAGCACTTCGTTGTCGATCGCCTGCATGGAGGCAACCGGATCGATTGCGCTCACCATGACATCGCCGCCATCGACCCCGCGCAGGATGACATTGCACGGGAGCATGGCCCCCACCTTCGGTTCCAGTCTCATTGCCTCGAACGCCATGCGCGGATTGCAGGCTCCGAGGATGAGGTAGTCGTCGATGTCGGCGTCGATCTTCTTTTTCATGGTTGCCTTGACATCGATCTCCGTCAAAACTCCGAAACCGTGCTTGGAGAGAGCGGATTTCGTCCTGCCGACCGCATCGTCGAAACTGGTCGCCCAGAGGGTTCTATCCAGCGTATAGGTCATGAGATGTCTCCTTTGGGCTCCCATGCAACGGCCGGCAATGCCAGCGTCCAATCACATGTCTTGCATGAACGCCTGCATTTCTTCAGGTGTGACTTTGCCGTCATTGTTCGCGTCGACCGCGTTGAAGACGCGTTTGTGGATTGCGGTCAACTCTTCGAAAGAAATTGCACCGTCCCCATCGCTATCGGCGATGGCAAACATAATCTTCACCATATGACCGCGCATTGGCCCCATCATGCGCATTCCTGGGTACATGCCAGATGGCATCATGTTGCGGCCCATCATGCCTGGCATCATTTCCGATCCGTCGGCATCGGGTTTAGCCTCAGACTGGGCGGGGTCTGGACTTTTCGTCTGGGCGGAGGCGCTGCCCATGGCGCCGACGGCACCGAGCAAGGCCAGCATAGTGATCGTTGGCAGTCTGAAAATGGACATCCTGACTCTCCTCTTTGAGTATTGTCCTCCACGAGTTGGAGCGCCCTTTGAGGATACGATGCACACCGGTTTCAAACATTGCGCTGGATCAACCACTTGTATGGTTCGAGTCGTCGAGGACGGACCGATCGCGTTCGCGCCGTGCCATGACCGCGACGCCAGCCACCTGCCTCACCGAGGAACGATCGCGGCTGAAGCGACACGGAGGATCGAGCCGGCTAAGGCGAGAACAGGGTGATTTCAGAGTGCGATCGTGCCTGGCTTGATCGATATCAACGTCCACGCCGTTCGAACCGGGTATCCTGACGCCATCAGCCAGCGCCCGATCGTGGTCGGGCCTCGTGATGATGCCCCGCTCGCAGTCCGAAACCTTCAGGAGATCGAGGATGGCTCCCCAGAAGCAGATAGTACGAACCTGGTCGGAACCCGTTTTCGTCCAGGTGGGCATGAGCGTCCCTCAGACTATCGGCGGAGCGAGCGAGGCGCTCGATTTTCTCGCCAACCGATGGAAAGGCTCGCGAAGAAAACACGCATTCGCGAGAGAGATCTGCGCCGCGGCCGTAAGCGGGCATGTCTCGCAGGAGACCGCGCGCCAGGCTTTCATTCAGGCCGCTGACGAAGCCAAGATGTCCACCTGCGCGCCCCGTGGTCGTTCGTAGACGCCAGGACGAGATCAGCTCGGTCAAGTGAGCAACAAGTCCTTAACCCAGGTGCCTTCCATGGCTTCAGGTCCTACCCGGCCGCGACGCCGATCCAGGTCAATCGGCTCGCTTCCTGCCGGTTACCATCGCTCGGACAAGGTTTTCCCTGTGCTCGATGCTTGCCAGGAGGACGCCTGCGACGTGAAGACCGACGAGGCCAAGCGTCACATCGACCAGCAGTTCATGCGTCCTTTCCACCCATTCCACTCCCCAGTAGGTGTCCGTCGTCATCATGTACCCGGTTGCGGCAATGCCCGAGATCGCGACGAGCAGCGCGAACACCATCGCGCCTCCGGCCGGATTGTGGCCGATGTAGCGCTTGGCGCGCATGGCCAGGCTGTCACGCACGAAGCCGAGGGTCGTGACCGGATCGTAGATGAAATTGGAAAAGCGCGCGTGGTGACTGCCGACGAAGCCCCAGATGATTCGCAAGAGCAGGAGGCCGACAATGGCGTAGCCCGACAGAATATGCGCCTGCTTCCACTCGTCACCGGTCAGATAGGAAAAGGCGAACAGACCCACCAGACCCCAGTGGAACATCCGCACCACCGGGTCCCAGACCCTGATCTTTGGCGGCGAGCAAGCGCCCGCCGCATCCATGTCCATCCTGCCCATGGTCATTCGCTTTCGTTGCCGACCGCTGCGCCGGTCTCCGGGTTGAACAGCGTTTCGACCTTTTTGCCCTTCGCATCGACGGCGTAGACCTCGTAGCAACTGCCCTCCATTTTGACCCGGCGCACGTCGAGGCCCGCGGCTTTGGCCTTTTCCTTGATGCCGTCCTCGCTCAGCCACTTGTCCTTGGGAGCCTGGGTGCAATTCTGACCCTCTTCGGCGCGGGCAACGCCGATCGACGCGGTGGCGAGCAGGAGGGTTGCGAACATGATCTTCTTCATTGGTTTTTCTCCATCATCCCAGGAGCGGTTTTGCTCGTCTGGTCGGCTTCGAACCTATGGGGCGCGACCTGACGGCGACCTGATCGCGATTGTCAGGTTATTGTCACCTTCGATAGGATATTCTCCGACGATGTACCCGCCCCGCACGCTCGCGTTCGTCTGCTTTGTCCTTCTGTGGCCGTCGCTTCCGGTATGGAGCGCACATGCCGACGATTTGCCTGCTCGTTCCCGCGAAGCGGATGACCTGCCGTCGCACGACGACCTGCCTAAACGGGTCCACGAAGGGAAGATTCTGCCTCTTGCCGTACTGAAGGCGAAAGTCCTCGCCAAGCTGCCCGGCGAATTGATCGATGTCAGTGTCGATCGGCATGACGATCGCATAATCTACGAGTTCCGGATTCTGAGGGGCGGCGGTCAGGTCACCGAGGTGGAAGTGGACGCCGCGTCAGGCAGGATCGCCGAAATCGAGAACGAATGATGCGCCTGTTGCTTGCCGAAGACGACCCGCTCATCGCCCGTGACGTGACCGCCCAGCTCACCAAGGCCGGTTTCAACGTCATCCACGAATCCGATGGGGAAGACACCCTGTTCGCTGGCGAGCATGACGACTTCGCCGCCGTCGTCCTTGATCTGGGGCTGCCGAAGATCGACGGCCTAACGATCCTCAAAAAGTGGCGGTCGAACGGTCGTGACATGCCGGTCATCATCTTGACGGCGCGCGGCAACTGGGAGGAGCGCGTCGAGGGCATCAATGCTGGCGCCGACGACTACCTTGGCAAGCCATTCCGCATTGCGGAGCTTCTCGCCAGGCTGCACGCAGTCCTGCGCAGGTACTCCGGGCACGCCAGCGCGGTCCTATCGTCAGGTCCCGTTTCTATCGACCCCCGCCGACGCGCGGTCATGGTCGACGGGATGCCTGTCGACGTCACGCCAATGGAGTATAAATGCCTGTCGGTGCTGATGCAGAATCGAGGTCGCGCGATCTCCCAGCTCGAGCTTACCGAGCAGCTTTACACTCAGGACTTTGAACGGGAGAGCAATTCGGTGGAGGTCCTGATCGGACGGCTGAGAAAGAAGCTTGGAAGGGACGCGATCGTCACGCGTCGAGGCTTCGGATACCAGATAGCATCGGGCGAGGGGACATGAGGTCGCTTCACGGCCGTTTCATCATCACGTCGTTGATAGCTGTGTCGATATGCCTTGCTGCTGCATCCGTCGCTCTCGTCCAGATCTTTGCGGACAGCTACAGCAAGCGCGTGCAGAACGAGCTGACCGGACACATAAACCGTCTGGCGGCTGTGATCCGCTTCTTGCCCGGAGGCAGGCTGCAGGTGCCCGAGAACCCTCCGGACAATCGTTTCCTGATACCCTATGGGGGGCTCTACTGGCAGATCGACGATCCTGTGGGGAAGGCGGAGGTTCGATCTTCCTCGCTCTTCGACTATGTCCTGCCTCTGCCGGAGGAGTCGCATCCTGTCGGTATCATGCACCAATATCGTCTCTCCGGGCCGGAGGGGAAAGATGTCCTTGTTCAGGAACGCGTTCTGTCGTTGGCCGCGCCTGAGGGCAGGAGGCCCATTCGCATCGCGGTGGCGGTGAATGCCGACGAGGTCGACAGCGCCCGCCTTGGATTTGCTCTCGACATTCTGCCCTATGTCGCCGTTCTTGCCGCGCTACTCGTGTTGATGTCGATCGGGCAGCTTTGGATCGGATTGAGACCTCTCGACCGCATCGGTCGTGATCTTGAAGCCGTCCGCGACCGGAGGGCCAGCCGACTGGCTGGGGCCTACCCGCGCGAGGTCCAACCGCTCGTCAACCAACTGAACAAGCTGCTGCAAAGCCAGGCCGCGGCGATGGAGAAGGCCAGGAGTAGGGCCAGTGATCTCGCCCACGGGCTGAAGACGCCTTTGACCGTTCTCACAAACAACGCGTACTCACTCCGGGAGAAGGGCGAGGTTGAGATTGCCGATGAACTCGACCATCTTGCCGAGACTATGCTTTCGCACGTCGAGCACGAGCTCGCCCGAGCCCGTATCACCCCGAGCCCTGATCAGCGAAGTGGCGATGCCGACGTCGAGAAGATCATCAGCGAGACCGTTCGAATGCTCCGACACACTGAGGCAGGTGAACGCCTCGCATGGGAAATAGACGTGGCCGAGGACTTCAGCGTTCCCGTCGATCCGTACGACTTCCGCGAACTTGCGGGCAACTTGCTTGAGAACGCCTGCAAGTGGGCCAGGAGCAGGATCCATGTCACCGCGATTCGACAAAATGGGCAGAGCCGCCTCACGGTCGAGGACGACGGCCCAGGCGTCTTGCCAGAGAGATTGCCCGATCTTCCGCGTCGGGGTGTCCGTCTCGATCGTCTGAAAACCGGCTCTGGTCTAGGTCTTGCCATCGTGTCGGAGATTGCAGCGGTGTACGATCTGACGCTCACGTTGGAAAACCGTGTCGAAGGTGGCTTCCGTGCGGAAGTCGTCTTCCCTGACGTCATCGCCTCCCGAACGCTCCATCCCAGAGTAGCGACGACGACATAACATCTTCCGAGGGGATCGACGCCATATGTCCGCGTTTGACGACGCGCGGGTAGAAGGATGAGACCATCCTGTGATGCCGGGCCGTCGTGCATCTGCGATTCGAAGGCAGGTTCAGACCTAACGCGAAAAAAATGCAGGACCAAGGGCTGTGGGTGCAAACCTTCGCGGGCTTACCACTTACCAACAACCTGGTTCTGCCATAGCAGGCACAATCGAAGACGATGCATCCGACGAGACTTGAGCACTCGACCTCAACCTTCGGACGGCGGCCCGTTCCCGGATTCGCGCTGCCCGCAATTGCGGCGCCGTGTTCGTTAATCCGGCTCCTCCCTGCGAGCGATTGCTCACGTGGGACATCGATTCAGGTACTTTAAGGCCCTTTCCGGGGTGCAAAAGGACATTGTGGAGGAGCGGGGTCAATTACCAATAAAGGCGACTTGACGTCTTTCGCTCTTTGAGAAATGCTAAGATGTCAGACCAATTCCAAGGTCGGCTGACTGAGAAGAAAAATAGGGAACCATGAAGCCAAATAGCAGCGACAGGCCGGTGATCCGGCCGCTTCCGGCCATGGACCGCGCGCGTCAGGTGACTGATGCGCTGGCGGATTATGTCGAGGAAGCCAGGTTGAGGGCGGGTGACCGGCTGCCGGCCGAGCGCGAGCTGATGGCAGCCCTTGCCGTTGGCCGCTCGACCATTCGCGAAGCGATCCGCCACTTCCAGGCGCTCGGCGTCATCGAGACGCGCAAGGGCAGCGGCACCTATCTGCTGAAGCCGGTTTCCAGGGCGACGATCCACATGCCGCTGTCGTTCGACACGGTTCATCTGCGCGACGTGCTGCTGCAGACGCTGGAGGTTCGCCGCGGCATCGAATGCGAGGCGGGCATGGTTGCGGCGCGTCGGCGCACGAACACGGATCTCGTCGTTATCGAGGAAAAGTTGAACGAGATGGAGCGGGTGCATATCGAGAAAGGCACCTCCGGGCCGGAGGATCTGGCCTTTCATCTCGCTGTCTACGATGCCACCCACAATCCGCTGTTTCGCCAGCTTCTCGAGCAGATGCGCGAGACCTTCGAGCGCTTTTGGGAACATCCCTTCGACCGGCAGGATTTCGCGCGCCGGTCCTTCCCCTTTCACCGTACGCTTTTCGACGCGATCGCTGCCGGGGATCCCGAGGCGGCGCGCGCCGAAACATTGAAAATTCTCGATATCGTCGAGGAAGACATCAAGGAAATGTCCAAATGAGTAACGGCGCAGAACCGTTCGATCTTGCTTCCCTCATCACGGCTCACGACGAAGGCAACTTCGCAGACGCCGTCGTGCCGCCGATTTTCCAGACCTCGCTTTTCACCTTTTCCGATTACGACGACATGATTGCCTCTTATCGCGGCGAGAAGGTGAGGCCGATCTATACGCGCGGCCTGAACCCGACAGTGCGTGCCTTCGAAGAAATGCTCGCCAAGCTCGAAGGTGCCGAGGATGCGCTGGGTTTTGCGAGCGGCATGGCGGCGATCTCGTCGGCGGTGCTGAGCTTCGTCGAGCCGGGCGATCGCATCGTTGCCGTCAAACATGTCTATCCCGATGCCTTTCGCCTGTTCGGCACCATCCTGAAACGGATGAAGATCGAGGTGACCTATGTCGACGGGCGCGACGAGGAGGCGGTCGCCAAGGCGCTGCCCGGCGCCAAGGTCTTCTACATGGAGAGCCCGACGAGCTGGGTGATGGAAGCGCATGATGTCGGCGCGCTCACAGCACTCGCCAGACAACACGGCGTCGTCTCGATGATCGACAACAGCTGGGCAAGCCCGTTCTTCCAGCGGCCGCTGACGCTCGGCGTCGACCTCGTCATTCATTCGGCCTCGAAATATCTCGGTGGCCACAGCGATGTGGTGGCGGGCGTCATCGCCGGCTCGAAGGCGATGATTGCACGCGTCAAGGCCGAGGCCTATCCTTATCTCGGCGGCAAGCTTTCGCCGTTCGACGCCTGGCTCCTGATCCGCGGCCTGCGCACGCTGCCGCTGCGCATGCGGGCCCACGAGGCATCCGCTCTCGAAATCGCCAGGCGCCTGCAGAAGCTCGACGTGGTGGAGACGGTCTGCCATCCGGGGCTCGCCAACCGTCTGCCCGCC
>Ga0102590_1002513_pt1 | contig 21452 bp, 19 predicted proteins | sample AraplaMF_Col_mMF_FD_76859 | JGI IMG/M metagenome (GOLD analysis project Ga0102590, IMG submission 76859) | Arabidopsis root microbial communities from the University of North Carolina, USA - plate scrape MF_Col_mMF | ecosystem: Host-associated > Plants > Roots > Endosphere | place: USA...
GAGGTCCCCGAGGCCTATCGCGGCCTGGACCGCTTCGTGGCCCGCAAGCAGATCGTCGCCCGCGCCGAGGAAGACGGCTGGCTGCGCGAGATCGAGAAGACCAAGCACATGGTCCCGCACGGCGACCGCTCGGGCGTGGTCATCGAGCCCTACCTGACCGACCAGTGGTACGTCGACGCCAAGACCCTGGCCCAGCCCGCCCTGAAGGCGGTGGAGGAGGGCGCGGCGGTCTTCGAACCCCGGCATTGGGAAAAGACCTACTTCGAGTGGCTGCGCAACATCGAGCCCTGGTGCGTCTCGCGCCAGCTGTGGTGGGGCCACCGCATCCCGGCCTGGTTCGGTCCGACCAACGATCCAGCGGACGCCGACCAATTCACGTCAAAGATCTTCGTCGCGGAAACCGAGGAAGAGGCGCTGGAGGAGGCCCGTTCGTACTATGGCAGTGTACCGGTGCGCATCGTTGATGGGCTTCCAATCGTTGTCCGGGACGTTGCAGGCAATCTCATTAGCGTCGAACTGAAGCGCGACGAGGACGTGCTGGACACCTGGTTCAGCTCGGCCCTGTGGCCGTTCTCGACCCTGGGCTGGCCGGAGAAGACCGACGACCTGCAACGCTTCTACCCGACCAGCACCTTGGTCACCGGCTTCGACATCATCTTCTTCTGGGTCGCCCGGATGATGATGATGGGCATCCACTTCATGGGCGAAGTCCCGTTCAAGCAGGTGTTCATCAACGCCCTCGTCCGTGACGAGAAGGGCGCCAAGATGAGCAAGTCCAAGGGCAACGTGATGGATCCCCTGATCCTGATCGACGAACTGGGCTGCGACGCGGTGCGCTTCACCATGACGGCGATGTCGGGCCAGGCGCGCGACATCAAGCTCTCCAAGCAGCGCATCGAGGGCTATCGCAACTTCGGCACCAAGCTGTGGAACGCCTCGCGCTTCGCCCAGATGAACGAGTGCGTCCGCGTCGAGGGCTTCGACCCGTCGACCGTCCAGCAGCCGATCAACCGCTGGATCCGCGGCGAGACGGTCAAGACCGTCGCCAAGGTGACGGCGGCCCTGGAAGCCCCGTCCTTCGACGCCGCCGCCGACGCGCTCTACAAGTTCATCTGGAACGTGTTCTGCGACTGGTACCTGGAGCTGGCCAAGCCGATCCTGAACGGCGACGACGCCGAGGCCAAGGCCGAGACCCGCGCCACGGCCGCCTGGGCCCTGGACGTGATCCTCAAGCTCCTGCACCCGGTGATGCCGTTCATCACCGAGGAGCTGTGGGACAAGACCGCCGAGTTCGGCGCGCCCCGCACGGGCATGCTGATCGTCGAGCAGTGGCCGCAGCTGCCGGAGAGCTGGATCGACGCGGAAGCCGAGGCCGAGATCGGCTGGCTGGTCGACACCGTCGGCGAGATCCGCTCGATCCGCGCCGAGATGAACGTGCCGCCGTCGGCCAAACCGCCGCTGTCGGTGATCGGCGCCAACGCCGAGACCAAGGCCCGCCTGGCCCGCCACCGCGACCTGCTGCTGACCCTGGCGCGCCTGGACAGCGCCCGCGAGGCCGACGCGGCGCCGGCCGGTTCGGTCCCGATCGTGCTGGGCGAGGCGACCGGCGCCCTGGCCATCGCCGAGTTCATCGACCTTTCGGCCGAGAAGGCGCGCCTGGCCAAGGAGATCGCCGGCCACGTCGGCGAGATCGAGAAGACCGGCAAGAAGCTGAACAACCCCGACTTCCTGGCCCGCGCCAAGGAGGAGGTGGTCGAGGAGAACCGCGAGCGCCTCGCCGAGGCCGAAGCGGCCAAGGCCAAGCTGGAAGCGGCGCTCGCGCGGCTGGAGGCGGTGGGGTGATCGGAGGGCCGTCCGCGCGTTGGTCACGACCGACCGCGACGGCTGTTCGCAGGACTCTGCTCGTCGCTGGCCTGCTCGTCCCGGGGCTCGCAACGTCGCCCGCCCTGGCGTCGGAAGCCCGGCGGGTGGTGGTCGATTATCTCGTCGCGACCTACGGAAGCGACAACCTGCCGCCGGCCTCCGACAAGGACTATCGCGTCATCGAGGTGGACCTGAACGGTGACGGCGAGCGAGAGATCGTCGCGTACGTGGAAACACGAGACTTCTGTGGAAGCGGCGGCTGCAAGCTTCTGGTCCTGCAGCGCCGGCCGACCGGTCCGAAGGCGATCATGGACACGACGATCATCCGGGCGCCGATCCGGATGCTTTCAAGCTCGAGCCACGGCTGGCGCGACATCGGTGTATGGGTGGGCGGCGGCGGTCTGAAACCGCATGAGGTCGCCCTGAAGTTCGACGGGACGCGCTATCCCCGCAATTCCAGCATGTCGCCCGTGCGGCCCGTGAAGATCGGCGCGCGTGGGCGTGTGCTGATCTCGGCGAAGCGTTGAATCCGATCGGGGATGCGCGGGTGCGCATCCCCGACGAAAGGCCGGCTACTTCTTCACGCCCAGCATGCCTTCGATCTCGGCCTTGCTGGCGTTGATCACGGTGGCGCCGTCCTGGACGGCCAGGTTCTTGACGTCCACGGCGAAGGTCTTGTCGTCCATCTTGATGGTGGCCATCGACTTGCCGGTGGCGTCCGGCTTGACCTCGGTGACCGAGCCGATGACCGCGCCGGTGTTGTCCTTGACGGGCTGGCCGGCGGCGACGGCCGCGGAGGCGGCGGCGGGCGCAGGGGCAGCGCTGGCGGCAGGGTCCTGAGCCGGAGCGGCGGCGGTCTGGGCCAGGGCAGGGGCGGCGAAGGCGATCGCCAGGGCGGCGGCGCCGAGAGTCAGAATTGAACGCATGGGGTTCCCATCTTGCAAAAATAGCGTCTCCCCCCGACGCCCCGTTACGCTGGCGTGACTTTGGGGCGTCGGCGGGACGCTGATGCGGTCAAAATGGGTCGGGGTTTGAACGCGGTTCGCTGGGCGGCCTCCAGCCGCCTTTGGACGGGGCGCTGCTCGGCGGCTGGGCGGGAGCGCTCCGGGCGCTCGGAGCGCCGGGGGCCGGCGCGCCGTTGCAGGGAACCCAGTCGTACTGGTCGTTGGCGGCGTTCCAGGACCAGGCGCCGCACGCCGGCGAGGGCGCTTCGTCCCGCGCGCCCGGCTCGTCGCTGTAGGTCGGCGGCCCGTCGTAGCGGTCGTGATAGACCGTCTCGGACCGCTCGATGACGACCGGCGGGGCGCTGTAGTAGCTGGGATAGGCGTAGTAATAGCCCGGATAGCCGCCGTACCAGTAGGGGTAGGAATAGGCCGCGCCCAGGGTCAGGCCCAGCCCGACGCCGCCCCAATAGCCGGCGCCCCAATAGCCGCCGTACCCGCGGCCGTAGCCGCCACGATAGTCGCCGTATCCGCCGCCCCGGTAGCCGCCTCCGCCGTGGTAGCCGCCGCCACCGCGATAGCCGCCGCCACCGCCATGGTAGCCGCCGCCATGGCCGCCGCCGCCTCCGTGATATCCGCCGCCGCCACGACCGCCGCGCGACTGGGCGTCGGCCTGCGCCGGGGCGAGGGCGATCGCCAGCAGGCTGACGGACGCGAGCGCTGTCAGAACGATCTTCATCTGGACCTCTCCACGAGGCCGAGGGTCCCTGAGCCAACGGCCGCGCCGTGCGTGACGGCGACCTTCGCACGATACGCCCGGGAAGCCTCCAGCGGAAGCGCGGCGCGAGGCCTCAGCGTCCGTAGACGGCGTCGCGGACTTCCTTGGTGAAGGGGCCGTTCATGCCCTCGAACGCGGTGTTGGTCATGATCACCACGGTCAGGCGGTTCTGCGGGTCCACGAACCAGTTGTGGCCGTAGACCCCGCCCCAGGCCATCGTGCCGGCGCCTTGCGGGGTCTTGCCGGCGGCGGGATCGTCCAGCACCGCCCAGCCATAGCCGAAGCCCCAGCCGGGACCTTGGGTCTTGGCCTGTTGGCCGACCTGGTCCTTGGTCATCTGCGCCACGGTCGAGGCCTTCAGGATCGGGGCGCCGCCCTGGCGGACGGTCTCCAGCAGGGTCAGGACGTCGCCGGCCGTGCCGACCATGCCCGCGCCGCCGGACGGGAAGGCGGTCTTGTCCAGGGCGCGGCTGGGCGAGAAGCGGATAGCGGTCGGGCCGATCGGGACGTCCTGGTTGCCGACGGTCATCCGCTTGGGCGCGGGCTGGGCGTTGACATAGGCCGCCGTCAGCCGGGCCGGGTCGCGGGCGACGAAGCCGGCGTCGGCCAGGCCCAGCGGCCCCGTCACGGTCTCGGCCACCACCTGGGGCAGGGGCTTGCCGGTCGCCTTCTCCAGCACCGCGCCCAGGACGTCGATGGCCAGGGAATAGCGCCAGGCCGAGCCGGGCGGGAAGGCCAGGGGCGCCTGGGAGAGGCGGCGCAGGTCCTCGTCCAGGGTGATGCCGGACAGGTCGATGCCGTCCGAGACGCCCAGCGTGTGGTACGGGTGCGACGGCGGCTCGGCCAGGCCGTAGGTCAGGCCGCTGGTGTGGGTCAGGAGCTGGCGGATCGTGATGACCGGGGTCGTCCCGTCGGCCAGCTTCGGCCTGAAGTCCGGCAGCCACTTGGTCACCGGATCGTCCAGGTTCAGCACGCCGTCCTCGACCTGCTTCATCACCGCCATGCTGACGAAGGGTTTGGTGACCGACGAATAGCGGAAGACCGCGTCCTCCTTCATGGGGCGTCCGGCCTCGCGGTCGGCCAGGCCGGCGGCGCGGTGGTAGACGACCTTGCCGTCGCGGGCGACCAGCACCACCGTCCCGACCAGCCGCTGCTCGGCGAGGGCGGTGTCGACCACCTTGTCCAGCCGCGCCGCCAGGGCCGCGTCGGGCGCGGTGGCCACGGCGACGGGCGGCGGCGCGGCCAGGCTCGGCGCGGTCGCCAGCAGGGCGGCGGCGAGGGCGAGGCTGGAGATCCACGGACGCATTCGACGACTCCCGGTTTGCGGACCTGAGGTAGGGCGATACCGGGGAGGGGGCAAGCGAGGGCCTGGACACCCCTCTAAGTAATCATTGTTCCCTTATGTTCGAACAGACGTTTGCATCCCGCTTCGGGCTGTGCTTTGTCGCTGGGGAAACGTGCTCGTCCAGCGAAGCGCGACCACACACCGGGAGAGTAACGATGACCCAGGCCGCATCCGCTTCAACTGGCGCGCCCACCCCCTCGATCCCCTGGCCCGCGATGTCGGTGAAGCAGGCCTACGCCATGATCACCGCTCCCGGGTCGCCCGGCGAGATGGAGGAGATCGACATCCGGGGCGTGAAGACCCGGGTCTGGAAGAACTGCCCGCCCACGCTTCGCGACACCCTGATGATGGGCCGCGCGCACGGCGAGAAGATCTATCTGGTCCACGAGGACGAGCGGGTCAGCTTCGAGGCCTTCTACCGCGCCGTGACCGTGTTCGCCGCCGAGCTGGAGGCGGCCGGCGTCAAGAAGGGCGACCGGATCGCCCTGGTCATGCGCAACCTGCCTGAATGGCCGGTGGCCTTCTATGCCGGCCTGTCGCTGGGCGCGATCCTGACCCCGTTGAACGCCTGGTGGACCGGCCAGGAGCTGGAATACGGCCTGGTCGACAGCGGCGCCTCGGTGGCGGTGATGGACGTCGAGCGCTTCGAGCGCCTGGCCGAGCACCTGCACGCCTGCCCCGACCTCAAGCGCGTCTATGTCAGCCGCTCCCGCGAGGAGATCGCCCATCCCTACGTCAAGCGGCTGGAAGGCGTGATCGGCTGTCCCAACGACTGGATAAAGCTGGACGAGAAGCCGCTGTCGACTGTCGAACTGGGTCCCGAGGACGACGCGACGATCTTCTACACCTCCGGCACGACCGGGAAGCCGAAGGGGGCCCTGGGCACCCACCGCAACGTCAACAGCAACATCTTCGCCACCGCCGCGGCGACGGCCCGCGGCTACCTGCGGCGCGGCGAGATCCCGCCCCAGCCCGATCCCGGCCTGCCGCAGAAGGGCTCGCTGATCTCGGTGCCCTTCTTCCACGCCACTGGCTGCTTCGCGGTGATGAACCCCTCGCTGTTCGGCGGCGCCAAGCTGGCCATGATCCGCAAGTGGGACCCGGAAAAGGCCATGCAGCTGATCCAGGACGAGAAGCTGACCCAGATGGGCGGCGTGCCGACGATCGCCTGGCAGATCATCGAGCATCCCAGCCGCCCCAACTACGACCTGTCGTCGCTGGAGACCGTGGCCTATGGCGGGGCGCCCTCGGCCCCCGAGCTGGTGCGCAAGATCAAGGAGATCTGGCCCAAGTCCCTGCCGGGCAATGGCTGGGGCATGACCGAGACCTCGGCCACGGCCACCAGCAATTCGGCGGAGGACTACGAGAACCGGCCCGACAGCTGCGGCCCGGCCGTGCCCGTCACCGACCTGAAGATCATGACCCTGGAGGCCCCGTATCGCGAGCTGCCGACCGGCGAGGTCGGCGAGCTGTGGTGCAAGGGGCCGCAGGTGGTGAAGGGCTACTGGAACAAGCCCGAGGCCACCGCCCAGACCTTCGTCGACGGCTGGGTGCGCACCGGCGACCTGGCGCGGCTGGACGAGGAGGGCTTCTGCTACATCATCGACCGGGCCAAGGACATGCTGATCCGCGGCGGTGAGAACATCTACTGCATCGAGGTCGAGAACCTGCTGTACGACCACCCGGCGGTGATGGACGCGGCCCTGGTCGGCGTCCCCCACAAGACCCTGGGCGAGGAACCGGCCGCCGTGGTGACGCTGAAGCCCGGCGCCGAGGCCACCGAGGCCGAGCTGCGCGCCTTCGTCGCCGACCGCCTGGCCGCCTTCAAGGTGCCGGTCAGGGTGCTGTTCTGGCCCGAGACCCTGCCGCGCAACGCCAACGGCAAGATCATGAAGAACGAGCTGAAGAAGGTGTTCGTCGAGGGGTAGAGGATGCCCGAGTTCAAGGCCCTCCCCCCGTGGGGGAGGCGATCGCGCAGCGATCGGTGGGGGGAGTTTCAGGATCGACGATCCAGATTGCGGCGCCGGCTGATTACTCCCCCCTTCCGTCGGCTGAGCCGACACCTCCCCCACGGGGGGAGGCGCTAGCTCGCCGAACTGATCCCCGGCCGCCGCCAGGCCCAGGGCTGGGCGGCTTCCAGCTCGTAGGCCAGTTCGAACAGCGTCCGCTCGTCCCCGGCCCGGGCGGCGAACTGGACCCCCACCGGCAGGCCGTCGGCGGTCCAGTGCAGCGGGACGCTCATCGACGGCGCGCCGGCCACGTTGTGCAGCGTGGTGTAGCCCACATAGGCGTTCAGCCGCTCGGTCAGGTCGGGGATCGCGACGGTCGGCGCCACCCAGCCCAGCGGCGCGGGCGGCTGGCCCAGCACCGGCGACAGGATCACGTCGTAGCGCTCGAACCAGCGGTCATAGGCCCGGGCGTCGGCGTCGAGGCGGGCGACCGACTGCTCCAGCCCGCCGGCCGGCAGGCCGCGGAGCAGCTCGGCCAGGGCCAGGCTGAAGGGCTCCAGCAGGGTCTCGTCGGGCTGGCGGCCGATCGCCTGGGCGACGAACTCGACCAGCTCGCCCGCGGCGCTGGCCCAGACGGCCAGGAAGTCCAGGGCGAACACCGGCCCGTCGGTCGGCCACCGGGCGGGCTCCACGGCGTGTCCCAGCGACTCCATCAGCCTGGCGGCGGCCTCGGCCCCGGCGCGGACCTCGGCGTCCGGCTGGACCCCCAGCTGGGTCTCGGTGACCAGCCCGACCCGCAGCCGCCGCGGGTTCGGCCCCGCCACCCGGCCGAGGGCGGCCAGGGGGCCGGCGGCCTGCTCGGTGGCGGCGAACAGGGCGGCGCTGTCGCGGACGCTGCGCGAGACGCAGTGTTCGACCGCCAGGTCGACGGCCCGCAACGGCGGCCGGCTGGGCAACATCCGGCCGCGCGACGGCTTCAGCCCGAACAGGCCGCAGCAGGACGCCGGAATGCGGATCGAGCCACCGCCGTCGTTGGCGTGGGCGAAGGGCACGATCCCGGCCGCCGTGGCGGCCGCCGCGCCGCCGGACGAGCCCCCGCTGCTGTGCGCCGGGTTCCACGGGTTGCGGGTGGGCGGAAAGGCGACCGGCTCGGTGGTCGGCAGGAAGCCATATTCCGGGGTCGCCGACTTGCCGATCACCACCAGTCCGGCCCGGTCGAAGGCGTCGCAATAGGCGTCCTGCGCGGCGGCGGGCGGCGACCCCAGCATGGACCGCGAGCCCGAGCGGGTGGGCAGGCCGACATAGTCGTTGAGGTCCTTGACCAGGAACGGAACGCCGGCGAACAGGGCGTCCGGGTCCATCCGTCCCTGGTCGAGGCGACGCGCCTTGTCGATCGCCCGCTCGAAGTCGGCGGTGACCAGCACGCCCAGGGCGGGGTCCAGGGCCTCGGCGTCGCGCACGGCCTTCTCGACCACCTCCACGGCGCTGACCGCCTTGCTTCGGATGCGTTCGGCGATCTCGGTGGCGTCGGGCGTCCAGGACGCCTCCGAAGCCGGCGCGGCGGCGGTCAGGCCATGGCGAGTGTCCATCGGGTTTCCTCGGGCGTCCCGACGTCTCAGGCGCGTCGGTGAACGGTGATCACTGTGAACCGGAAGGCGCGCTGGCCGCAAGTCGTGCTACAGGCTGCCGATGAAACGCAAGCGCGCCGACATCCTGCTGGTCGAGACCGGCCTGTTCGACAGCCGGGCCAAGGCCCGCGCCGCCATCGAGGCCGGGGCGGTCAAGGCCGACGGCAAGGTCGTGACCAAGCCCTCGCAGGAACTGGAGCCGACCGCCGTGCTGGAGGGCGTCGCCGCCTTCCCGTGGGTCGGGCGCGGCGCCTTGAAGCTGGCCCACGCCCTGGAACTCTGGCCGATCGCCGTCGAGGGTCGGGTCGCCCTGGACGTCGGGGCCTCGACCGGCGGCTTCACCGAGGTGCTGCTGTCGAAGGGCGCGGCCAAGGTCTACGCCGTCGACGTCGGGCGCGAGCAGCTGCATCCCCGCATCGCCGCCGATCCGCGCGTGGTCGATCGCTCCGGCGTCGACGCCCGGACGCTGGACGAAGGCCATCTGGACGAGGCGCCCAGCCTGGTGGTCAGCGACGTCAGCTTCATCTCGGTGGAGAAGTGCCTGCCCGTGGCGCTGGACCTGGCCGCGCCGGGCGCCGACCTGGTCAGCCTGGTCAAGCCGCAGTTCGAGGCCGGCCGCGACCGGGTGGGCAAGGGGGGGCTGGTCAAGGACCCGCAGGTCATCGCCGACTGCATCGCCTCGGTCCGCGCCTTCGTCGAGGCGGCGGGCTGGACCGTGAAGGCCGTGGCGCCCAGTCCGATCACCGGCGGCGACGGCCAGGTCGAGCACCTGCTGTGGGCGGTGAAGGCCTGATTTTCGGGCCGTCTCAGCCAAAGGAAAGCCGCCGGCGCGAACGCCGGCGGCTCCTTCAGTTCGACTGAAATCTCGGATCGCCTAGTCGACGACCTGGTAGCGGCCCGAGGCGTCGGGGCAGACCCGGACGAAGCGCTTCTGGGTGCGGCCGTCGGGCAGGTAGATCGGGCTTTCGGCCAGGGTGCAGCCGTTGGCGTCGGCGCGGCTGTCGGTCACGCTGTACGAGCGCTCGGACTCGTAGCTGTAGCCGTCGCGGCGGTCGCCATAGCGGCTGTCCTCGTAGCGGCCGGCATAGCTGCGATCATCGTAGCCGCGGTCGTCATAGGGCTGGTTGTAGGCGCCCTGGTTGTACGACGGCGGGGGCGGCGGAGGCGGGGCGGCGCCCGGCGAGCAGGCGGCCGAGTTGCGGCCGATGGCCGAACCGGCGATCGCGCCCAGCACGCCGCCCAGCACCGCGCCTTCGGTGCGAGCGCCCTTGGCGGCCACGCCGCTGCCGATCGCCGCGCCGATGCCGGCCCCGGCCAGGCCGCCGCCCGTGCCGCGCTGCGTCGTGCTGCGGCGGCAGGGATCGTAATAGTAGCCGTTATTGTCATACGCGCCGCCGCCGCCATAGGCGCCGGCGTTGCCGTAGGCGCCATAGGCCTGGGCCGAGGCCATCGTCGGGGCCAGCGCGCCGGCGAGGGCGGCCGCGGCGGCGACGCCGAGAACGGTCTTGAACATCATGAGAAACTCCTCCGACCGGGGCCGCCGAGAGTCGGCCCCGCCTTGCGACCTAAATTGCCAAGCCCTTGATGAACGGACGTTGAGCGACCCGTTCATCTTCGTTCACGCGCATTCGCTCCGAATAGGCTATGGGAGCGTCCGAAATCTTGTCCGTGTCGATCGTGGCGCGGGCATGGCGGGCACCGTCCCGACCAACATAACAGAAAATGGCGCGGACCGGTGAAGGTTCCGCCAGGTGAATTGGACTGTCCATGCGTGAACTGAGGATCCAGGCGGTCGGCGCCCAGGGCGACGGCATCGCCGAGGGCTCTTTCGTCCCCCTGACCCTGCCCGGCGAGCGGATCACCGCCGAGATGACCGGCAATCGCGGCGAACTGGTCGAGGTGCTGGAGCCCAGCCCTGACCGCGTCTCGCCGCCATGCCCGCACTTCGGCGTCTGCGGCGGCTGCGCCTTCCAGCACTGGGACGCGGCCCCCTATCTGGAATGGAAGCGCGAGCAGGTGCGGTTCCAGCTGGCCCGCGAGGGGCTGGAGACCGAGGTGCTGCCGACCTTCGCCTCGCCGCCGGCCTCGCGCCGCCGTGTCGCCCTGCACGCCCGGGGCGGCAAGGGCGGGGCGCGGCTGGGCTTCAAGGAGCGCCGCTCGTGGAACCTGGCGCGGATCGAGACCTGCCCGGTGTCCAACCCCAAGCTGGTCGCGGCCTTTCCGGCCCTGGCCCGCCTGGCCGCGCCGTTCCTGGAGCATCCCAAGTCGGCCCCGACCCTGCACGTGACCCTGACCGCCACGGGGCTGGACATCGACATCACCGGCGTCGAGGCCAAGAGCGGCGGCCTGTCGGCCGACGCCCGGGTCCGCGCGGCCCGGGTCACCATGGCCGGCGAGATGATCTACATGGCCCGCCAGCCGATGGTGAAGCTGGGCCCGGCCGTCGTCGCCCTGCCGGCCGGCAGCTTCCTGCAGGCCGTGCCCCAGGCCGAGACGGCCATGGTCGCGTTCGCGGTCGAGGCGGCCCAGGGCGCCTCGCGGATCGTCGACCTGTTCAGCGGCGTGGGCACCTTCACCTTCCGCCTGGCGCAGATCGGCGGGGTCTACGCCGCCGACAGCTCCGCCCCGGCCATCGCCGCCCTGAAAGGCGCGGTCGGCACGGCCAACGGCCTGAAGGCGATCACCGCCGAGGCCCGCGACCTGACCCGCCGGCCGGTGCTGTCGACCGAGCTGAACAAGGTCGACGTGGCCGTGCTCGACCCGCCCCGGGCCGGGGCCTACGAGCAGCATGTCGAGATCGCCAGGTCCAAGGTGGCCCGCGTGGTCGGCGTCTCGTGCAATCCGGCCACCTTCGCCCGCGACGCCAAGGTGCTGACCGAGGCCGGCTTCCGCCTGGAGCGGGTCTTGCCGGTGGACCAGTTCCTGTGGTCGCCCCATATTGAGCTGGTCGGCGTGTTTTCGCGGTAGGACGAGTCCGCTCCTTTCGGAGAGGCCGTCTTGGAGACGGTCATGGACGAGCGATCCGCCAAGCCGGGCGAGCCCCGGGAGGCCGTTCCCAAAGGGCGCGGGGCGTTCGCCCTGGACGGCGCCAGCCAGCGGGCCAGGGCGGCGGTCAAGGCCGCCTGGTGGACCGCCGCCGGCGGCGTGACCCGCGCCCTGGCCCAGCCGACGCGCGGCGAGGCCAAGACCCGGTTCGAACCGCAGGGCCCGCCGGTCTCGGCCGCCCGGCTGCGAAAGGCCTACCTGACCGCCTTCGACAAGGACGCCGCCGACGTCGCCGCCGGCCTCTATCCGCCGACCGGGGACGGGCCGGGCAATCCGGCGGACGCCTTCCGCCAGGCGCTGGACGTCATCGCCGACGCGCGCGCCGTCGACCGGCGTCGCCGCCGGGGCGACGGCGTGGAGGTGCGCGAGGAGCCCGGGACCGAGAGCTATCCCAACTACTACCGGCAGAATTTCCACTACCAGTCGGGCGGCTGGTTCACCGACGCCAGCGCCCGCCGCTACGAGGCCCAGGTCGAGGCCCTGTTCTCCGGCGCGGCGGGGGCCATGCGCCGACGGGCCTTGTCGCTGCTGGCCCGCCACTGGCGCGGCCAGGACCAGCGGGGGCTGAAGGTGGTCGACCTGGCCTGCGGCTCGGGCGGGTTCCTGGCGGACCTGGACGCGGCCTTTCCCCGCGCCGCCATCGCCGGCGTGGACCTGTCGCGGGCCTATCTGGCCGCCGCCCGCAGCCGCTCGGGCCGGGGCGGGGTGCAGGCCAACGCCGAGGCCCTGCCGTTCGCCGACGCCAGCCTGGACGCTCTCACCTGTGTCTATTTGTTCCACGAGCTGCCGCCGCGGGTGCGGCCGATCGTGGCCGCCGAGATCGCCCGAGTGCTCAAGCCCGGCGGGGTGCTGGCCTTCGCCGATTCGGTGCAGCCGGTCGACGAGCCCGACCTGTCGCGGCTGCTGGAGGCCTTCCCGGCCTATTTCCACGAGCCCTATTATTCGACCTACGCCCAGGCCGACCTGCCGGCCCTGTTCGGCGCGGCGGGCCTAAGCGTGGCCGGACAGGACCAGGCCTTCCTGACCAAGGCCCTGCTGCTCGAGAAACCCCGCTGAGCAACCCTGTGATCAACCCGCTCATGGCCATTGCCTAGCGCGGCGGGCTCCTGTATTCGAACCGACCTCTTCGCCGACGCAGCTTGCGTTGACCCGGATGGCCCGGTGGCGGAGTGGTGACGCAGCGGATTGCAAATCCGTGCACCCCGGTTCGATTCCGGGCCGGGCCTCCACCTCCTCCCTTCCGCGACTACCCCTTTAGCAAGGCCCTCAACTGAGCCAGGCCCCGCTCGGGCGGGCCGCCATAGCCGATCGGCTCGACGAACCGGCCCTTGGCGTCGAACAGGTAGATGGCCGAGGAGTGGTCCAGCGTGTAGCCGCCGCCGTCGGTCGCCACCTTCTGGTAGTAGACGCGATAGACCTTGGCGGTCTTGGCGACGGCCTCCGGCGTGCCGGTGAAGCCCTGGATGCGGCGGTCGAAGTTCGACAGGTACAGCTTCAGCTGCTCGGGCGTGTCGCGTTCGGGGTCGACCGAGACGAAGACGACGTTCAGGCGGTCGGCGTCCGGCCCCAGCGCCTTCAGCCAGGCCGTCATCTCGGCCATGGTGGTCGGGCACACCTCGGGGCAGTAGGTGAAGCCGAAGAAGATCGCCGTGGGCTTGCCCAGCAGCGACTTGTCGGTGACCGGCCGGCCGTTCGTGTCGACCAGTTGGAACGGCCCGCCGATCTGGATCGTCGAGCGCGGGCTGGCCGGGGCGGCCGGCCCGTCGCAGGCGGCCAGGGGCGCGCCGACGAGGGCCAGGGCCAGGACGACGGCTTTCCAGGGCCGCATCAGTGATGCTCCATCGACATGCCGCTCATCGCGGGAGGCGGCGCGGTCTTGACCGGCGCGGCCACGGTGACCGGCGCGGCGTTCCTGAAGCGCAGGGTCAGGGTGACCTTGGCGCCGGGCGTCAGCGCGATCTTCGGGCCGATGACCATCAGGTGCTCGGCCCCGGGCTTGAGGGCGACGGGCTTGCCGGCCGGCAGGACGACGCCGTCGGCCAGCTTGCGCATCCGCATCACGCCGCCGTCCATCGACATGGTGTGGATTTCGGCGCGGCCGGCGGCCGGGGTCTCGACGGCGACCAGGCGATCGTCGGCGGCGGCGGTCAGGGTCAGGTAGCAACCGCCGGCCAGGGCGCCCTTGGGCGCGGCGCGGCACCAGGCGTCCGTGACCTGGACGGCCGGCGGCTTGGCGGCGGCGAGCGACGGGATCGCCAGGGCGGCGACGGCGAGGGCGACGAGGAAGGGTTTCATGATCGGGGTCCTGTCTTCAGGGCGAGAGGGGGTCAGAACGACACGGTGACGCCGCCGAACACCGAGCGGCCGTCGCCCGGCCAGACGGCGGCCGTGGCGGGGGTCCACACCGTGGCGGCCTGGACGTTGGAGACATAGGCCTTGTCGGCCAGGTTGCGGGCGTCAAGGAACAGCGAGACCTTGTCGCTCAGCGTCCAGCCGGCGTTGAGGTTGAGGATCGCGTAGGACGGGGCGGCCTTGGTGTTCCGGTAGTCGATCCATTGGTCGGAAGCCGACCACTCCACCGACGGGGCCACGAACCAGCCGCCGGCGTCGTCGTAGCGCAACTCCGCGCGGTAGAAGGACTTGGGCACGATCGGCAGGCGGTTGTCGCCGTACTGGGCGTCGCCATCGAAGCGGAAGTCCGACAGGGTCCAGGTCTGGCGCAGCCGCCAGCGCGGGGCCAGTTTCCAGTCCACCGCCGCCTCGATCCCCTGGTGGATCGTCCGGCCGGCGTTGAAGGTCGCGGCCGGATGCTGGCTGTCGACCGCGAACTGCAGCAGTTCGTGCTGGAGGTGGGCGCGATACAGCGTCACGTCGTAGGTGAACCGCCCTCGGTGGCCGCGCGCGCCGACCTCGCCGGTCCAGGCTTCCTGGGCCTGCACCGGCGCGAAGCCGACATTGCTCGGCGACAGGGCGCTGAAATTCGGCGGTTCGACCGACCGGGTGACGTTGGCGAAGACCTGCGAGCCGTCGTCGCCTTGCCAGAGCACGCCGACGCGCGGCGAGACCCAGGCGTAGTCCTTGCCGGTCGCCAGGTTGAAGGTCGTGGCCACGCCGGGGACGGCGAAGCTCTGGTAGTCACGCTTGGCGGTTCCCCAGGTCAGGCCGCCGACCAGGGCCAGGTGCTCGGTGGCGAAGACCCGGCCCTCGGCGAAGATGTCGGCCGCCTTGGCGTTCTGCAGGGACAGCGACTGCAAGGCGCCGCGCGCGCCCTTCACGTTGGTGTAGAAGGCCGAGTCCAGGTCGCCCTGGCGGTACCAGGCGCCGAGATAGGCGTCGGCCTTCAGTCCGCCCAGCACGCCGTCCCAGTCCAGGCGGCCGAAGGCGCCGTAGTTGCGGCTCTGCTGGTCGATGACCTGGAAGATCGGGTGGTCCAGGTCCTTCCACACCGCATAGACCGCGCCCTCGAACACGGTGTGGTCGTCCAGCCGCCAGGAGGTGCGCAGCGAGCCGCGCAGGCCGCGCTGGTTGCGGCCCTGGTCGTTGGCGGCGCTGGCGGCGGCCGTCTGGCGGGGATTGGCGTCGAACTGGGCCAGGGTCAGGGCGCCCGGGATCTCCTGGTTGACGTTGGAGCCGTTGACGACGAGGCGCACCTCGCGGTCCTGGCCGAAGCCGCGGCCGATGTTCAGGGATCCGAACTGGATGTTCTGCTGGCTCTGCGAGCGCCAGCCCTGGCCGGTCTGGTTGGTGGCCGCGGCGTAGACGTCCCAGTCGCCGGACTGGCGGGCCAGGGCGAGGTGCTCGCGCAGCAGGCCGTAGGAGCCGCCGTCGAGGCGGACCTGCTGCTGGAATCCGGCGTCCTTGCCGGTCGGCGTGACCATGTTGATCGCCCCGCCCAGCAGCGCGCCGCCGAACCGCAGGGCGTTGCCGCCGCGATAGACCTCGGTGAAGCGGGTGTTGAGCGGGTCGGCGACCTGGCTGTCGCCAAAGCCGTCGGCCTCGTTCAGCGGCACGCCGTCCTGGGCCAGCAGCAGGCCGCGATTGTGGCTGGCGTTGCCGATGCCCGAGCCGCGGATCGAGATACGGACGTCGCCGCCCCACTTGCGCTGGGCGTAGACGCCGGGCGCGTCGCGCAGCATGTCGTCCAGCGCCAGGGCCTGGCGGTTGGCGTAGGACTCCTGGGAGATCACCGAGACGCCGCCGGGGGTTTCGGACAGGCGCCGGCGGGCGGCGGCGACCACGGGCGGATCTTCCGGATCAGGGCGGGCGGTGACGATGACGGAGCTGACCTCGCGGGCGGACGGGTCGTCGTCCGGGGCGGCCAGCGCAAAGCCGGGCAGGGCGAAAAGGGCGGCCGTGGTGGCCAGCAGGAGAGACTTCATCTGATCTGGGTCCTTCGGCGCGCGACGGGGCGCGGCCGTGGGCGGGCTGAACGTGCGAGGACGCAAGGCGCGACAGCGATCGCCGGGCAGGGGCCGGGCGATGGTCGCGCGAGCGGGCCGGCCGCCAGGGCGGCCGGGCGCTAGATCAGCAGGCTGGGAGGACCTCGGGCCGGCAAAGGCGGCGCGGCCAGGCCGCGGCCGGGCACGGGATCGACGGCGCGGGCCACGGCCGTCGGGCGATAGGCGACGAACTCGACCTTGGCGACCGCCAGCGCGCTGGGCGGCGGCGCGGCCGCCCCCTGGCTGGCGAACGGACAGGGCGCGTCATGGCCCGGCTTGTCGGCCGGAGACTTGTCGTGAGGGTCCAGGGCGTCGCCCGGCTGGACGACCAGCGGACCCTGGCCGGTGCAGAGGACCAGGGCGAACGGCAGGCCGTTCCTCGGCTCGCTCGACGTCATGAAGCCCGCGGGAACCAAGACCTTCAAGGCGAGCGCCAGGATCGCGAGCGCCAGGAAGGCGCCGCGGGTCCAGGTCCGGCCAAGGCTTGGCGAGCGGGTCACGCGTGGGCTTTATCGCAAGCGTTCGGACAAGGCTACTAGGGGGTGACCCTGACCATCACCACGCCGTGCGAGGCCACCGGCGCGGCGAACCGCCCCTTCATCTTGCCCAATGATTTCCTGGCCCACAGGTCGCGGACCTCGGCCTGGACGCTGGCCGGATAGCCCAGTTCGGTCCAGTTCACGGCGATGGTCTGGGTCGCCGCGCCGCGATTGAACAGGATCACCGCCCGGCTGCCGTCCGCCAGCGGCTTGGACCAGACCTCCAGGTCGCCGTCATCGCGGACGCGGCGGCCCTGGACCCCCAGCGGATCCTGGTTCACGGCGATGACGTCGGTGTTCAGGAGGATGGCGCGGGTGGCCTCGTCCATGTTGGCGAGGTCGTTGCCGGCGATCAGCGGGGCGGCCATCAGCGCCCAGAGGCTGAAATGCGACTGGTATTCGGTGTTGGTCAGGCCGCCGTTGCCGACCTCCAGCATGTCCGGGTCGTTCCAGTGGCCCGGGCCGGCGAACGGATGGAGCGGTTCGTTCAGGTCAAGAATGGGCAGGACACCGAGGGCGTGGTCGTGCTTGCCGTCCCACTTGTCGGTGATGTCGCCGGTCGTGCGCCACAGGTTGCCCACGTTCGCGGCCCACAGCCACGGCTTGGCCGTGCCCCACTCGCACATCGAAAAGACGATGCCGCGGCCGGTTTCGCGCAGGGCGTCGGCCATCAGGGTGTAGGCTTCCTCGGCATTGCGCGTGCCCGTCGAGCACCAGTCGTACTTCAGATAGTCCACGCCCCAGTCGGCATAGGTCTTGGCGTCCTGGAACTCGTGCCCCTGGCTGCCGGGCCGGCCGCCGCAGGTCAGCCGCCCGGCGTCCGAATAGATGCCGAACTTCAGGCCCTTGGCGTGCACATAGTCGGACAGCGCCTTGATGCCGCTGGGAAAGCGCTTGGCGTCGTAGGTGATGAAGCCGCCAGCGTCGCGCGGGCCGTGCCAGCAGTCGTCGATCACGATGTACGCGTAGCCGGCGTCCTTCATGCCGTTCGAGGCCATGGCGTCGGCCATGCGGCGGACGGTCTGCTCGTCGATGTTGCAGGCGAACTTGTTCCAGCTGTTCCAGCCCATTGGCGGCGTCTTGGCCAGGCCGTTGGCGATCCGGGGCGGCGGGTCCTTGTCGGCGGCCGAAGCCAGCGCCGGCGAGGCCAGGGCGAGGGCCAGCGCGCCCATCATCAGGCGGACCGAACGCTTGAGCGCGGTGGACATGGAGGCTTCCTCCCGGAACGAGGCGATGGCCGGCGGCTGCGCCTTGACGGGCTTGTTCGCGAGCGCTCCGGCGCCCCCGCCCGGGTCGGCGTCCGGTCGGCGACCTGACGACGGACGTCGCGGATGTGCTCCAGGTTGCTCACCAGGTCAAGCTCGCCCACCAGGCCGTCGCCGGCCTCTTCGCCACCCGGCGGCGTCGGGGGCGCGGCCTGCGGCGGCGCGAAGGGGCGATCGGGCCGGGGCTCGACTAGTTGAGCCGGGGCTTTTTCAGCAGGGCGTTGCGATCGACCGAACGAATCTCGACCTCGAAGACGTCCTGCTCACGCTTGATCCGCAGCGGAACCGTGACGCCGGCGGGGCCTTGGTCCCACAGCGCGGTGTAGAACTCGGCCAGGTCGGAAACATCGTCGCCCGCCACGGATAGAATCAGATCGCCCGCGTGGAGTTCGGCGCGGGCGGCCGGGCTTCCGGGCGACACGCCGACCAGCACGACGTGGGATTCAGTCTCCTGGGCGAAGACGCCCAGCCAGGGGCGGGGCGGATGGGCCGGCTTGCCGCGCGCCAGGTCGTCCAGGATCGGCGGCAACAGTTCGGCGGGCACGAACAGGTTCATCGGCTTGGCGCGGCCGTCGCGCGATTGTCCCGCCAGGCTCAGCGAGCCGACGCCGACCAGTTCGCCCTCGGGGCCGATCAGGGCCGCGCCGCTCCAATGCGGGTGGGCGGGTTCGGTGATGATCGCTTCGTCCAGCAGATATTCCCAGTAGCCGGCGAAGGGCATGCGGGTGAGCACCCGGCCGGCGGCCGCGTGGGCGCGCCCGCCGGCCCCGGCGATGACGACCGGGCTGCCGGGACCCAGGCCCTTGGAGACGCCCAGGCGCAGCGCCGGCAGGCGCAGAGGCTCGAGCGCCTGCACCAGGCCCAGCCCCGTCTGGCTGTCAAAACCCAGCACGTGGGCCTCCACGCGCCGGCCGTCGTTCAGCGTCAGCACGACCTGGCTGGCCTCGGTGATCAGGTAGGCCATGGTCAGCACCAGGCCGTTCTCGCTGATCACCACGCCGTTGCCCAGCCGCTCGGTCCCGAGGATCCGGGCCGTGAAGGCGTCGGCCGGGACCTGGGCCTCCAGGGCGACCACGGAGGACAGCGCGCGATCAAGATCGAAGGGGTAGGCGCTGGCGGCCGGGCGCAGCCGCGCCTCGACCTCGTGTCCTTGGAACGGTGAAGGCAAGTCGATCTCCTATCGGAGACTCAAATCTGGGGCTCGGCGACGCGGGAACAAGAGGGCGCCGTCGCTTAGGCCGCCAGGGCCGAAAGATCGGCCGGACGTTCCTGGCGGCCGCGGCGCCAGCGGCTGGGCGTCTGGCCGACCAAGCCGCCGAAAGTCCGGCAGAAATGGGCCTGGTCGGAGAAGCCGCAGGCCAGGGCGATCTGGGCCAGGGTGTCCCGCGTGGTCAGCATCAGGTGTTTGGCCCGGACGATGCGCCGCTCGATGATGTAGCTCTTGGCCGATTGCCCGAAGCTTTCCTTGAAGGCGTGCGAGAAGTAGCTGGGGCTCAGGCGAACCGCCGCGGCCACGTCGCGGACCTGCAGGTTGCGGTCGCGGTTCTGGTCGATGAAGGCCGTCGCAGTGCGCACCTGCCAGGGCGCCAGCCTTCCGGTCTGCGGGTCGCGGGACAGGCGACGGACCTCGGCTTCCAGGAGTTCGCTCGCGCGATGCACCAGTTCCCGCGCCGTGTCGGGATCGCGATCGAAAGCGCGCGAGGCGTCGGTGACCAGGCGCGCCAGGATCAGGGTCTGGTCGCGGGGCAGGGTGGAGGTCCGGTTCGCGTCCGAGGAATTCATGTCCAGCTCGCCGCCTCTCTTCCGAAACCTGTCGCGCGGGATCGCATCAGGTTCAGTTTCGATTTTGCTAGCATTGGTCGTGCTGCACCGCAATGGCGCGGTGTAAAGCTTAGCTGTAGTTGAGCTTAGAGGGGCTGTGGATTGCCTGACGTCTTGTCGTGTTTTTGACTGTCGGGACTGTTTTCTATTGTGGGTCGCAGTCACATGAGGTGACGGCGTGGCATTTTTCGACAATCAATGGTGGTTTTGGACAAGGTCCGGGGCGAGCGCCGCCTCGCGAATCCGCGAGGCGGCGGCTCTGGCGTCGATCAGGCGTCGCCGTCGGCGATATCGGCCAGGAGGCCGTTGATCGGCTCGTCGTTGAAGCTGGTGACGTTGTGGCCCGTGTCGATCACGCCGACCTTGGCGACATGCGGGGCTTCGACTTCGGGTTTTTCGGTCTTGTCGTCGGGCGTGGTGGTCATGGGAGCCTCCTGTGCGAGGAGCCGGACGCCCTTCGCCCGACGTGCCTCATGGCAAGCTTGGCACGAACCCATGCGGCTGTCAGCGAGGACGATCGAGAGACGTGAAAAAGGGGCGGGGCGCCCAGAAACCGTCCGGCGCCCGCCACGCCCGGGACATTTGTGTTCTTGAATTGTTCTCATGGCCGGTTCATGATCGGCCCATGGTCGTTCCCGCCAATCTTCCCGGTCACCCACCGTCCAGCGCGCGGGGGCGCGGGGCCAGGTCCAATCGCACCGGGCGCTTCGAATCCCAGGTCAGCGAGGTCTTCGACGACGGCTGGGGCGAAGAGGAGGAGCCGGCCCAGATCGCCACCACGCTGCAGCCGATGAAGTCGCGGACCATCATCGCCCGCAACGACAGTCCCGACGTCGGCTTCGAAAGCTCGATCAATCCCTATCGCGGCTGCAGCCACGGCTGCATCTACTGCTACGCTCGGCCCGCCCACGCCTATCTGGGCCACTCGCCGGGCCTGGATTTCGAGACGAAGATCTATTTCAAGCCCGAGGCCGGCAAGTTGCTGGAGCGCGAGTTGTCCAGGCCGAAATACGTTCCCAAGGTCGTCCATATCGGCGGCGACACCGATCCCTACCAGCCCGACGAGCGCAAGCTGCGGGTGACGCGGGCGGTGCTGGAGACCCTGGCGCGGTTTCGCCACCCGTTCTCGATCATCACAAAGTCGAACCTGATCACCCGCGACCTCGACCTCCTCGGGCCGATGGGCCAGGCGGGACTGGCGCGGGCGGCGGTGTCGATCACCAGCCTGGACCACCGGCTGTCGCGCAGCATGGAGCCGCGCGCCGCCACGCCGAAGCGCCGGCTCGACGCGGTCCGCCAGCTGACGGCGGCGGGCGTGCCGACCACGGTGATGTTCGCGCCGTCCATTCCGTCGCTGAACGATCACGAGATGGAGGCGGTGCTCGAGGCCGCCGCCGCCGCCGGGGCGACCACCGCTGGCTATGTGGCCGTGCGCCTGCCGCTGGAGATCAAGGACCCGTTCGAGGAGTGGCTGGCCGCCGAGCATCCCGACCGCGCCCGGCGGGTGATGTCGCTGGTCCGCCAGATGCGCGGCGGCGCGGCCTACAGCACCGAATGGGGCAAGCGGATGACCGGCGAGGGCCCGGTCGCCGAGGTGATGAGCCAGCGCTTCAGGCTGGCGCGGACGCGGTTCGGCCTCGACCGCAAGCTGGCGCCGCTGGATCTGTCGCAGTTCGCCGTGCCGGCCAAGGCCGGGGACCAGCTGTCGCTGTTCTAGGTGGTGGTGACGATTTAGGATTCCCTGTTTGCCGAGGTTCTGATTCAAGGCTGCTTTTTGGAGGCGGCGTTGGAAGGCGAGGTTCTTCGGGACGATCAATGGGCGCGGATCGAGCCGTTCGT
>Ga0102590_1002515_pt1 | contig 21430 bp, 18 predicted proteins | sample AraplaMF_Col_mMF_FD_76859 | JGI IMG/M metagenome (GOLD analysis project Ga0102590, IMG submission 76859) | Arabidopsis root microbial communities from the University of North Carolina, USA - plate scrape MF_Col_mMF | ecosystem: Host-associated > Plants > Roots > Endosphere | place: USA...
CCTCCAGCCAGACGCGGGTTGCGACGTAGCCGTTCGACATGTCGTTGCCGATGTCGTGGACGTAGCCCTTCACCTGCTTGGTGGAGGCGTTCACGAAGTCGTTGAACATCGGCAGGATGACGCCGCCTTCGTCGCGGACCATCATGGCCATGGCGCGATAGAGCTCCTTGCGCTTGGCCTCGTCGAGTTCGGAGCGGGCCTGAAGCAACAGCTTGTCGAAATCCGGACGCTTGAAGCGGGTGTCGTTCCAGTCCGCCGTCGACAGATAGGCGGTGGAATACATCTGGTCCTGTGTCGGACGCCCGCCCCAATAGGAGGTGGAGAAGGGCTGGACGTTCCAGACGTTGGTCCAGTAACCGTCGCCCGGCTCGCGCTTGACCTCTATTTCGATGCCGGCCTTCTTGCAGCTTTCCTGATAAAGGACGGCAGCGTCGACACCGCCGGGGAAAGCGACTTCGGAAGTGCGCAGCAGGACCGAGCCGCTATGGCCTGATTTCTTGTAGTGGAAGGCCGCCTTGTCCGGATCATAGGTGCGCTGTTCGATGCCCTCGGGAAACAGCGCATAGGTGCTGTTGATCGGAAAGTCGTTGCCGACCTTGCCGTAACCGCCGAGGATCTTCTCCACCATGGTCTCGCGGTCCATGGCGTATTTAAGCGCGAGGCGCAGGTCGTTATTGTCGAACGGCGCCTTGTCGCAATGCATGATGAAGACATAATGGCCGCGTCCGGCAGTCGAAAGGATCTCGACATTCGGGGCACGCTTCAGGAGGTTGACGGTCTTTGGATCGACACGGTTGATGTAGTGCACTTGGCCGGACGAGAGCGCGGCGATACGCGCCGTGGCGTCGTTCATGCCGATGATTTCGATGGAATCGACATAACCTCGGTCGGTGCGCCAGTCGTCCTTGTTCTTCTCGAAGGTGGCGCGCACGCCCGCCTCGAAGTTCGTCAACTTATAGGGCCCCGTGCCGATCGAGGCGAGCGGATCGTCCACACCGCCATTCGGCTGAATGACCAGATGATAGTCGGTCAACAGCAACGGCATATCGGCGTTGCCTTCCGAAAGCGTCAGGACGAGGTTGCCGCCGTCCGCCTTGATTTCCTTGATCGAGCCGAGAACGCCGAGTGCGCCGGATTCCGACGCCTTGTCGGTATGACGCTTGAGTGTGGCGACCACGTCATCGATAGTCAGTTCCTTGCCATTGTGGAACTTGACGCCCTTGCGGATCTTGAAGGTCCAGGTTGCCGCATCCTTCGACGGTTCCCAGGATTCGGCGAGCGCCGGTATCGCGGCACCGGTGAGCGGATCGGATTCTACCAGCATGTCGCCCCAGCAGCGGCCGACGCAGAACATGAATTGTGAGAGAAATTTCGCCGGGTCCTTGGAGTCTGTTGCAGCCCCGCCCTCCAGGCCAAGCTTCAGATGACCGCCGCGCTTTGGTTCGGCGGCTTCGGCACTTTCGGTAAAGAGCTTGTCGGCAACGGCAAGCGTCAGGCCGGCTGCCATGGCGCGCCCCAGGAATTCGCGGCGGCTGAGGCCACCGGCGGTTACCCGGCTTGCGACATATTTCGTGTAGTCGTTCATTCCCCTTCTCCTTCTTATGGTGCGTTGACTTCGATTTTTGGGCATGATTCCCGAACGGTTTCCTCTTCCGTTCGTGATGCCCGCACGCTTGCGGGAAGATGATGCGGTTGCCGCCGCCTTGTTACCGTCCTTTCCAGTCAGGGCTTCGTTTTTCGGCGAAAGCCCGTGCGCCTTCCAATTGGTCCTCGCTCGAATAAAGCCGGTCCACTGTAGCAAACTGCCGTTTGGTGATTTTGTTCATGGCAGTCTGGAAGGTGGAACCCTCCGATTCACGCACGATTTCCTTGATTGCCGCGTAGACGAGCGGCGGCCCGCTTTCGAGCAGGCGGGCGAGATCCCAGGCCCGCTCCATCAGCTTGTCTGCTGCCAGGATTTCGTTGACGAAACCCCAGCGATGCGCCTCCTGGACGTCAAGCCAGCGGCCGGTCAAAAGCATGTCCATGGCGATATGATAGGGGATGCGCTTCGGCAGCTTCACCGAGGCGGCATCGGCAACCGTGCCGGAGCGGATTTCCGGAAGAGCGAAAGTTGCATGTTCTGCTGCGAGGATCAGGTCGGCCGACAGCGCGATCTCCAGCCCGCCTCCGCAACAGATGCCGTTGACGGCGCAGATGACCGGCTTGTTGAGATCGCGCAACTCCTGCAGCCCGCCGAAACCGCCGACGCCATAATCTCCGTCGACCGCGTCGCCTGCCGCGGCGGCCTTCAGGTCCCATCCGGCACAGAAGAATTTCTCGCCAGCGCCGGAGATGATCGCCACCCGCAGCGATGGATCGTCGCGGAAATCACGGAATATCAGTCCCATGGTGCGGCTGGTGGCAAGGTCGACGGCGTTCGCCTTCGGCCTATCGATGATGACTTCCAGCACTGCGCCAACCTGTCGGGTGCGAATGGGGTCGCTCAACCTATGCTACCTCCTCCGCCGGATCAGGGCATCGACTGCGGCCACGCCGTGACCTTCGGGAAGAACCATCAACGGATTAATGTCCAGTTCCTCCAGCCGTGCCGCATTCATTACGACATAATCTGCCGCCCGCGCGACAGCCGTCACTGTCGCTTCGAGGTCTCCCTTCGGGCGCCCGCGATATCCCTCGATCAGTTTTGCGATCTTCAGGCGTGAAATTGCCTCGGAAATTTCCGATCTCGTCGTCGGCAACGGCAAAATAACGGAATCCTGCAGCAATTCGACGAAAATTCCGCCGGCGCCGAGCGTTAGCGATAATCCGAAGACCGGGTCGCGGGAAGCGCCGACGATCAGCTCGGCGACAGGCCGGTCGATCATCTTCTCGACCAGAAAACCGTCTGTCGCAGCCATCTTTGATGCGGCATCCGATACGGCCTTGGCATCCTTCAGGTTGAGTGCGACGGCGCCTGCTTCGGTCTTGTGCGCGACGCCGAGAGCTTTCAGGACAACAGGAAAACCGAGCCGCTCGGCATAATCCGCCGCCTGAAGCGGCGAACTTGCAACCCTGCCTTTGGGAGTCCGAAGGCCGGCGAGATCGAGTTCGGTCTTCGCATCGGCCTCCGTCAGCGTTTCGATTGCGCCTTCGACGGACGCCACATCGAGAAGCGGCAGGGAAGGCGGTTTGCGCCAGGCATCGCCGATGCCGGCTGCGACTTCCGTGGCAATCAGGGTTTCATCAATACCGCAGAAGGGAACGACGCCTTCGGCGATCAGTCGGTCGGCGACAGCCTCCGGCATGTTTTCGGGTAAGGTCGCCAGGATCCCGGCAAGCGCGCCTGTCGCAGATGCCGCAGCGGTGACCGCGTCGGCCGTCGTCACCCAGTCTGCCGCCTCGCATCGATCGGCGCGGGGAAAATCGAGGACGACGAGATTAAGGTCATAGCCACCTTCGAACATGGCGGTGAAAGCCTCTGTCTGACGCGCAAGATCGCCCCACACGAATGTGTGGTAATCGAGCGGATTGGAGAGCGCCACCATGTCGCCGAGGATGCCTCTCAGGCGCGGCAATTGCTTTGGTTCGAGATCTCGGAACGTCACAGCGCGTCCGATGGCAGCATCCGACATCAGCGAGGCTTCGCCACCCGAGCAGCTCATCGAAGAGATCGCGGCACCTTGCAGCGGGCCTGCGACATGCAGGAGTTTCAGCGTTTCAAGCAGCGCCGGCAGCGTTTCGACGCGGCCGAGGCCGAGGCGGGCAAGCACTGCATCGGCCACCGCATCGCCGCCGGCAAGGGATGCGGTATGGGAGAGCGTTGCCTGTCTCGCCTGTTCAGACTTGCCGACTTTCAAAACAACAACGGGCTTTTTCGTCAGGCGGGCTGTGGCGGCAAGGCGCTCGAGCGCGGCCTTGTCTCCAAAGCCTTCGACATGGAGGCCAAGCGCCGTCACGCGCGGGTCGGAAAGCAGGCTACAGGCGATATCGGACAGTGAGGTTTGCGCCTGATTGCCTGATGTCACGACATAGGCGATCGGCAGGCCGCGCGTCTGCATGGTCAGGTTGAGCGCAATATTCGACGATTGGGTCAGGATCGCCACGCCGCGTTCGACGCGTGTCATGCCGTGCTGATCGGGCCAGAGAAGCGCGCCGTCGAGGCCGTTTATGAAGCCATAGCAGTTTGGTCCCAGGATCGGCATGTCACCCGCGGCACCAACCAACGCCTGTTGCAGGTCACTGCCGTCGGCAAGCTCCGCCACGGCCTCGCTGAAGCCCGAGGCATAACAGACCGCACCGCCGGCACCCGCTGCCGACAGGCTGCGCACGATCTCGACGGTCGATACCCTGTTGACCCCGACGAAGGCCGCGTCGGGCGGCGACGGCAGGTCGGAAACGCTTCTGTAGCAGCGCCGCCCGAGGACCTCGTCGAGCGTCGGGTGCACGGGCCAGAGCTCGCCAGCAAACCCCATCCGATCGCACTGCTCGATCACCCGACGCGCTTCGCGGCCGCCGAAGACGGCGATCGTTTGCGGTCTGAACAGGCGGTCGAGCGCGCGTGCTGTCATCGGCTATGCTCCCAGAGGCCGCAGGAGATCGCGGCTGATGATGTGGCGCTGGATTTCCGACGTGCCGTCCCAGATGCGTTCGACGCGCGCATCCCGCCAGAAGCGGGAAAGCGGCAGATCGTCCATCAGGCCCATTCCGCCGTAGATCTGGATCGCTTCATCGGTGACGCGGGCAAGCATTTCGGAGGCGTAAAGCTTGGCCGAAGCGATTTCGCGATCGGAAGATAGACCTACATCCAGTCGCCATGCCGCCGAAAGCGTTAGCCAGTCGGCTGCGTCGATCTCGGTGACCATGTCGGCAAGCTTGAAGGAAACCCCCTGGTTGGCACCGATCGGCCTTCCGAACTGCTTGCGCTCGGCGGCATAGGACAAAGCCATGTCGAAGACGCGCCGCGCACGGCCGACGCAGGTGGCGGCGACAGTGAGCCGCGTGCCGTAGAGCCATTGGTTGGCGAGTTCGAATCCGCGATGCACCTCGCCCAGCACTTGGGAGGCCGGAATCCGGCAATCGACAAAACTCAAGGTGCAATTGTGATAGCCGCGATGGGAGACGGAATCGTAACCCTTGAGGATTTCGAAGCCTGGCGTGCCGCGATCGATCAGAAACGCGGTGATCTTCTTCTTGAGACCTCTCGGTGTTTCCTCCTCGCCGGTCGCGGCAAAGACGATGATGAAATCGGCGACATCGGCATGCGAGATGAAATGCTTGGTGCCATTGAGCACGAAATCGCTGCCGTTGCTGCGAGCGGTGCATTTCATGCCGCGCATGTCGGAACCGGCATCAGGCTCGGTGATCGCCAGCGCGTCGATCTTTTCTCCGCGGACGGCAGGAAGCAAATACCGTTCACGCTGCTCGCCCTCGCAGGCCATCAGGATGCCGGAGGGACGGCCGAAAAAGACCGTCAGGGCCATGGAGCCGCGGCCGAGTTCCCGCTCGACCAGCGTGAAGGTGACATGATCGAGGCCGGCGCCGCCCGCCTCTTCGGGGAAATTGCAGGCGTAGAAGCCGAGGTCGACGCATTTGCGCCGGATCTCAGCTGCGAGATCGGGCGGAGTGAAACCCGTGCGCTCGACTTCGTTCTCATGCGGATAGATTTCGGTTTCGACGAAGCCGCGGACCGTCTTGACGATCATTTCCTGTTCTTCGCTGAGGCCGAAATCCATGTCGATCTCCCTATCGTTTCTGGCCGATATGGCGGCCAACCCCATCGGGGGGAGGCAGCTTTGCATGGGCAGCGGCGATCAGATTTGCCTTGTCGAGGACTGCGATTGGCGCCGGTGTCGCCTTGCCGGCTTCGGTATCGACATGCAGCAGCATCTGCTCGGCAGTGGCGAGCACCGCACCGCTCTCCGTGTCGCAGATCGTGTGGAAGAGGTGCAGCCGCTTCTCGTCAACTGCGAGGATCTGGCAGGTCGAATGGATCGCCTGCCCGAGCTTGGCCTCGCCAAGATGGCGGATATGGGTTTCGACCGTATAGTAGCTCTGCCCGGCCTCGACATAGGCAAGATCGACTCCGATCAGCCGGAGAAGCGCGTCGGACGTATCGCCGAAAACCTGCAGGTAGCGATGCTCCGTCATATGGCCGTTATAGTCGACCCACGCGGGGCTCACCTTGGTCTCGACGAGCTTGAGGGGACCAGAAGGATCGGCAGTAGTGGTTTTCCCGCCGCCTGCTGTCCACAGGGACCGTTCGAAATCCTTCAGCAGTTGGCCGGCGCCCCAGCCCTTGCCATCGTTTCCGGCCTTCAGCGCCTGCAGGATGCCGACGAGATTTTCGTCGCGGATGCGCTCAAGTGCACGGATCGAAAGGCCGGCGGCCTGTTCGTCCGACTGTTTTCCGATCTTTTCAATCAGCGTATCGTCGAGGTCGACGACGTCGGTCAGTTTCGTCCAGGGCCAGGCAAGGCAGGGTCCGAACTGCGCGAGGAAATGGCGCATTCCGGCCTCGCCGCCGGCAATGCGATAGGTCTGGAACAGGCCCATCTGGGCCCAGCGCAATCCGAAGGAATAGCGGATGACGTCGTCGAGCGTCTCGACGGTGCAGATATCGTCATGGATAAGCCAGAGCGCCTCGCGCCAGAGCGCTTCGAGCAGCCGGTCGCCGACGAAGGCCTCGATCTCCTTGGCGATATGAACGCCCTTCATGCCGATTGGAGCGAGGCACTCCATCGCTGCCTCGATGGTCGCTTTCGAGGTTTTCTCGCCGCCGACGATTTCGACCAGCGGCAGCAGGTAGACGGGGTTGTAGGGATGGGCGACGAAGAGGCGCTCGGGATGTTTCATGTCGCGCTGCAGGTCGCTTGGCAGCAGGCCTGATGTGGACGAGCCGATCAGCGCGTCCGGTCGTGCCGCAGCATCGATTTCCGTCAATACGCGGCGCTTGAGGTCGAGCCGTTCGGGCACACTTTCCTGGATCCAGTCTGCGCCGGAGACGGCCTCTTGCAGCGACGTTTCAAAGGTAAGCCGGCCGCGCGGCGGCAGCGGTGCGCCAGTCAGCATGGAATAGGCTTTTTCCGCATTGGAAAGGACCTCGCCGACGATGCGGCTTGCTTCCGGATGCGGATCGAAGACGCTGACATCAATGCCGGCAAGTAGAAAACGTGCAATCCATCCGCCGCCGATGACGCCGCCGCCGATACAGGCCGCTTTGGTAATCCCTGTCATGTCGTCCTCAGCGTTTCGTCAGCTTCAGTTTCTTGCGGACGTCCTCAGGACCGATGATCCTGGCACCCATGCCTTCGACCACCTGCACGGCCTTTTCGACGAGTTGCGCGTTGGTGGCGAGAGCGCCCTTGCCGATATAGAGATTGTCCTCCAGGCCAACGCGGACATTGCCGCCCGCCAGAACCGCGGCAGCGGGATAGGCCACGGCGTTGCGGCCGATCGAAAAGGCCGAGAAGGTCCAGCTATCGGGCACGTTGTTGACCATGGCCATGAAGGTGTTGAGATCGTCAGGGGCACCCCAGGGAATGCCCATGCAGAGCTGGATCAGCACCGGATCTTCGATCAGGCCTTCTTCGGCGAGCTGCTTTGCAAACCAGAGATGGCCGGTATCGAAGGCCTCGATCTCGGGGCGCACGCCGAGATCGGTCATTTTCTTCGCCATTGCCCGCAGCATGGCGGGCGTGTTGGTCATGACGTAATCGCCGAGATTGAAGTTCATCGTGCCGCAGTCGAGCGTGCAGATTTCCGGCAGGCATTCGGCGACATGGCTGACGCGCTCGGTTGCCCCTGCCATGTCCGTTCCCGCAGTCTTCAAGGGAAGGGGGCTTTCGACATCCCCGAAAATCAGGTCTCCGCCCATGCCGGCCGTCAGGTTCAGCACCACATCGACATCGGCCGAACGGATGCGGTCGGTGACCTCCCTGTAGAGGTCGTTGCGGCGGCTTGCGGCACCGGTTTCCGGATCGCGGACATGACAGTGAACGACTGCCGCCCCAGCCTTGGCGGCGTCGATCGCGGAATCCGCGATCTGCTTGGGAGTAATGGGAACGTGGCTGGATTTCGAAACCGTATCGCCGGCACCGGTGACGGCGCAGGTGATGAAAACATCGCGGTTCATCGCAAGAGGCATGTTTGTTGTTCTCCCTCGTCTTGAGGGCATTACGCGCCAGGATGGGAGAGGATGCTTTGCATTTTCGGAATCGATCGATACATTATCGGAACACCAAGGAGGGGAGTTTGCTGGAGCGATCGACCGAACGGCTCGACATCGATCTTCTTGTCCTGCCGGACACCAATCTCATCCTCATTGCCTCCGTCATCGAACCGCTGCGCGGAGCAAACCGCATTTCCGGCAGCGAGCTCTACCGCTGGCGCATCTTCACGCCAGATGGAGAAGCTGTGCCGACAACCAGCCACATTGCCATACCGACGCAGGGAACGTTCCAGACCACAGCATCGGATACGCCGCTCTTCGTGCTGGCGAGCTACAACTGGCGGCAAAGCGCGACAGCGAGCCTAAAAATGCAGCTATCGCAGGCGGCACGCCACCGGACCATAATGGCCGGCATCGAATCCGGCACCTGGCTGCTCGCGGAAGCCTGCCTGCTCGACGGCTTGTCGGCGACCGTGCATTGGGAGGATTACGAGGATTTCGCGCTCGCCTATCCGCAGGTGTCGGCCGTAAAGGACCGGTTCGTCATCGACGGCAAGCGGCTGACGACATCAGGCTCGCTGCCGACCGTGGACCTGATGCTGGAGATCATCCGGCGGCGCCAGAGCTATTCGCTGGCGCTCGAGGTCAGCCGGCTGTTCCGCTACGAGCAGCCATCCTTTCATGCTGACGAGGCCCTGTCGGCAGGTTTGCGCATGGATGATCCGCGGGTGGCCCACGCCGTGCGGCTTATGGAGGACAATATCGAGCAGCCGATCGTGCTGGCGCGTCTTGCCCGCAGGGTCGGGATTAGCGCCCGGCACCTGCAGGATCTCTTTCAGGCCTCGATTGGTGCGCCGCCCCATATTCATTATCTTGCCCTGAGATTGAACGCGGCGCGGCGCAAGGTGATAGAGACGACGGCGTCCTTCGCCGACATTGCCGCCGCAACCGGCTTCAATTCGGCCTCTGCCTTCGCGCGAAGCTATCGCGCAAGCTATTCCGAAAGCCCCTCGGAAACGCGGCGACGGCTGCGGCGTCCGGTCAGGCCATCGGAGGTCCGGCCATAGGCTGGAAGGCATCGCGTACCATCTCGGCCAGCTCGCGAACCGCTTCGCTGGACCGGAAGGTATTGCGACGAAGCACGACCCTTGAGGAATCGACCGGCGGGAAGCCGTCCTCGGTCGTCAGCTCCCGGCAGCCGGGTGGGATGTTGCTGCGCGACAGCGTCGTGACGGCAAGACCGGCAGTCACGGCGTTCTTCAGTCCGGAGCTGGTATCGGCAATGAAGGCGACCCGGTAGTTGCGACCGAGCTGGTGCAGCGACTTCAATGCAAACTCGCGACACCAGCTCGAGTCTCTATAGGTTGCGATCGGCAGCGGGTCGATGTCGTGCAGCCGGTGGACGATCGAGGTCACCCAGACGGTCGGATCGATGCAGAGCACCTCGCCACTCATCTGATCGCTCCAGTCGAAGACGACGGCGAGATCGAGTTCGTCGCGTTCCAGGGCGGCGATGTTGCGGACAGTATAGTCGCAGGAGATCGTGACCTCGACAGCCGGATGACGCACGGCGAAGGCCGCAAGTGCTGCGGGCAGTACGGTCTGGCTATATTCCTCGGGAATGCCGATGCGAACCGGTCCGCCGAGCGGTTTGCTGCGGATTGTCGCCGCGGCCTCGCTCAGGAGATCGATGACACGGCGGGCATAGGGGACGAGCTGGACGCCCTGACGTGTCAGCACCACCCCTCGGGCGCCGCGTTCGAACAGTGCTTCGCCGATCGTGTCTTCCAGCTTCTTGATCGCCGCGCTGATCGCAGATTGCGTTCTGCCGACGCGCTGTGCGGCCGCCGAAAAATTGGTGGTTTCGACGACGACGAGGAAGGTCCGGAGAAGATCACTCTCGATGGGCTCGCGCATGAATAGCCATAGAAAAAATCGATGACACCCATCTCTACTATTCGTTTGTCTGATGTCAATTGCGGGTGCAGAAAGAAGGTGCGTTCGACTTTTCCTCCTTCGAGACTAACTTGCGTGACCATTGACCATCCGGCCAGGCACCTCGGTGCCGGCGAGCGCGAGAAGGGCATCCTTCTCGTCATCGCGGCGACACTTGCCTGGAGTGCCAGCGGGGTCTACTCGCGGCTCCTGACGACAGACGTCTGGACGGCGATCGCCTGGCGTTCACTGTTCGGCGGGCTGTTCCTGCTGATCCCCTGCCTGTTCCTCGAAGGCGGGATATCACGAAAGCAATGGCGTTCGGTCCTGCATCCGTCCGGCCTGGCGATGATTGTCTGCCAGACGGTCAGCCAGGGCTGCTTCATCGGGGCGCTCTATATGACCAGCGTTGCGAACGTGACGATGATCTATTCGACCGCACCCTTTATCGCCGCCCTGTTTGGATGGATCATCCTGAAAGAGGGTGTCGGAAGGCGCACGCTGATTGCCGGGGGCATTTCTCTTCTGGGTGTTGTGGTCATCGTCGCCTCGTCGATCGGCGGTGGCACCGGGGTCGGCGACCTGTTGGCGCTTGGCATGACGGTCTCCTTCGCGCTCGTCATCATCATCCCGCGCATCAATCCTGAAGTGCCGAGCCTGCCGCCGACTGTTGTCAGCGCCTTCCTCACACTCGTCATCTTCGCTCCATTCGGCTCGGTCGGCTCGCTTGATCTTCACAATTGGATCGTGCTTGCTGCTTTCGGTGCGACCAATTTTTCGTTGGCGCTTGTGCTCTTCCTGGCCGGGGCCAGGCGAATGCCGCCGGCCGAAGCTGCGCTGATCGGGACGATGGAGATCGTGCTGACCCCGTTCTGGGTCTGGCTTCTGTTCTCCGAGCAACCGCCTGTCGCCACCTTCTTCGGCGGCGCCATCATCTTCGCAGCCGTTCTCTGGCATACCGCCGTCGACCTCAGCCGCAGCCGGCGGGCGCATGCCGGCTAGAAAGCGACGCCGATCGGATCGTCATTTCAGGCGGCATGGGTCAGAATAGCGGTTCGATTGCCACTCCCACCCAAGCAACGAGTGCGGACATGTCCTCCAAAGACCCCCTGCTGCAGCCGTTTCAACTCAAGCACCTGACGCTGAAAAACCGCGTCATGTCGACCGCTCACGAGCCGGCTTATTCGGAAAACGGCATGCCGACGGATCGCTATCGGCTCTATCACAGGGAAAAGGCGAGAGGCGGCATTGCACTGACCATGACGGCGGGATCGGCGGTCGTCTCGCCTGACTCCCCGCCGTCCTTCGGCAATCTCCACGCCTATCGCGACGAGATCGTGCCCTGGTTGAAGGGACTTGCCGACGACTGTCATGAGTTCGGTGCGGCGGTCATGATCCAACTCACGCATCTCGGTCGCCGTACAAGCTGGAACAAGGGCGACTGGCTGCCCGTTCTGGCGGCCTCGCCGATCCGCGAGCCGGCGCACCGCGCCTTCCCGAAAGAGGTGGAAGACTGGGACATCGAGCGTGTCGTTGCCGACTATGCAAGCGCCGCGCAGCGCATGCAGGAAGCCGGCCTCGATGGTATCGAGATCGAAGCTTACGGCCATCTGCTCGATGGTTTCTGGTCGCCGGCAACCAACCGGCGTGAAGATGAATTCGGCGGATCGCTCGACAACCGCATGCGCTTTTCTGTCATGGTCACGCAGGCGGTGCGCGAAGCGGTCGGGCCGGATTTCATCGTCGGCATGCGCCTTGTCGCCGACGAGGACTGGGAGAAGGGATTGTCGCGGGAGGAAGGCATAGAGATCGCATCACGGTTTGCCCGATCCGGCGACATCGATTTTCTCAACATCATTCGCGGCCATATCGACAGCGATGTCGCGCTCAACGAGGTCATCCCGATCCAGGGCATGGCATCTGCCCCGCATCTCGATTTTGCCGGCGAGGTGAGGGCGATAACCAAATTTCCGGTCTTCCACGCCGCGCGCATCGGTGACATAGCAACCGCCCGTCATGCGATCGCCGAGGGGAAGCTCGACATGGTCGGCATGACGCGCGCCCATATCGCCGACCCGCATATCGTGCGAAAGATCGAGAGCGGCGAGGAGGCGCGCATCCGGCCTTGCGTCGGCGCCACTTATTGTCTCGACCGAATCTATGAAGGCGGGGAGGCACTCTGTATCCACAATGCCGCGACCGGTCGTGAGGGGGAAATCCCGCACGAGATCCCCAAGGCGGAGATCCGCCGCAAGGCCGTCGTGGTCGGTGCGGGGCTGGCCGGCCTCGAGGCCGCTCGCGTGCTTGCGGAGCGTGGTCATCAGGTGGATGTTCTGGAAGCGACCGGAAAGGCCGGCGGACAGGTCAATCTGCTGATCCGAAATCCCCGGCGCAAGGAGATGATAGGCATTATCGACTGGCGGCTGGCGGAACTTGAGCGGCTGGGTGTTCGCATGCACTATGACGTCTACGCCGAGGCAGGTGATGTCCTTGCTCTTGAACCCGATCTCGTTGTCATCGCGACCGGTGGCATTGCGCAGCAACCCGAACTGGATGCCGGCGACGAGCTGGTGACCTCTTCCTGGGAAATCCTCGCCGGCGGCGCCAGGATCGCCGACACAGTGCTGCTCTTCGATGACAATGGCGGACATCCGGGAATGTCGGCGGCTGAGGTGATTGCCAGAAGCGGTGCCGAACTCGAGCTGGTCTCTCCCGAACGCTTTTTCGCGCCTGATGTGGGCGGCATGAATCATGTGCCTTATGCCCGTGCCTTCGCCGAACGCAACGTCAAGGTTACCATCAACACGCGTCTCAAATCCGTTCGCCGCGACGGCAATGCCCTTGTCGCCATGCTCGGATCGGATTTCGCGGACGGCGCACAGTGGGAGCGGCGTGTCTCCCAGGTCGTTGTCGAACATGGCACGCTTGCCAATGACGGGCTCTATCTCGAACTGAAGCCGATTTCGCGAAATCTTGGTGCCGTGGATTATTCCGCCCTGATCAATCGTCGGCCACCGCTGCCGCAACGCAACAGCGAGGGGCATTTTGACCTCGTGCGTATCGGCGACGCGGTTTCCAGCCGCAACATCCATGCGGCCGTCTACGATGCTCTGAGGTTATGTTCGTTGTCTTAAGCTCTTAACCGTGGGCCTGGCTTTTGTGAGTCTACATGACCTAAGGGCTTGCACTCAGGCTGCTGCGGCATGTTCGAGCATCTCGTAGAGATCTTCTGCAAAGCTGCGCAGCACTGTGAGCTCGAAGCGCGTCGTCTGCGTGCGCGTCAGGTGGACGGAGACATGCCCGAAAAGCGCGACGGCAAATAGGGAACGGGGCGGCATCGAAATCGACTGCCGTTCCCTCAGCGAGCAGGTCTGCAGCGCGGGGACCGGAAAGAGCGATGCGGATGCGGCCATGGCTCTGGTCGCTGACGAAGCCCCTGCCTTTCAGATGATCGGCAATGTGCGCGACGGTGGTAAGTTCCCGCCCGGCGCCATGGACGACCTTGACCTCGTGGGCCAGGACGTCGGCGTCAAGAAGGCCGGGATACTGCCGCATCTCGCGCTTGCCGGCGGCCTCGCCATTGTATTGACCGCCAACTGGATCTTCCAATTGCCGGCTTGAGGAATTCTGCCTGGGCATCTGGTAGGTTTGTCCGGCGCTTGGGCTCAGGCAGAAAACCATGCAGTCGCGGCAGAAGCGTCAGTTGGAAACGGCTGACGCTTCTGCCGCGAAGTGCCGCCCTGAGGTTCTCCTGAACGAGCGACTTCCGGAACAAAAGCCGGTCGACGTTGGTTGAGTGATTCCGAACCAAGAAATCTCCGCGTCGATGCGCGCGTGATGCGACGACACCCATTGCCGCAGGTCCGCTATTGCCGGACCACAGGGAACCAATAGATGTTCGAGCGGTTTGGTGATCTCCAAGGAGTCTGAGCGGCCGAGAGGTGTGCGTGCGACAAACGACCCATCGATATGTGAGCATCAACGGCATTGATATCTTTTATCGCGAGGCAGGGCCTGAAAACGCACCCGTGGTACTACTGCCGCACGGCTACCCGTGCTCGTCGTATGAATTCCGCAATCTCATGCCGAGACTGGCAGATAACTGGCGGCTACTCGCGCCCGACTTTCCCGGCGCCGGCTACAGTGCAACTCCTGATAATTTCGAGTACAGCTTCGACGGCTATGCCAACTTCCTGGACAGCTTCGTGACGACGCTTGGCGTGAAACGCTTTGCGCTCTATCTGCACGACTTCGGATCGCCCATCGGCGCGCGGTTGGCTATCAAGGCACCGGAGCGCATTGCCGCACTTATCATTCAAAATGGCGATATCCCCTACGAGGATGCGCTGGGATCGAAATATGCCGAAATCGAGGAGACCTGGCAGCTACCTCGAGCCGACATGAGGCTGAAAGTCGCGGAGGCGATCAACGAGGAGACATTCAGGCAGGAGTTCCTCAACCATGTGAGGCCTGAGCTCGCTCAACAAATTCCTCCCGACCTCTGGAAGCTGCATTGGTCGCTGATGACGCCGAAGCGCAGGGAGGTTGCGATTGATCTGATCTCGGGCCTGAAGGAGAACCGCGCCTGGTTTCCGCAACACCGAAACTACCTCGCCACGCACCGTCCGCCAACGCTGATCGTATGGGGACCTCAGGACGGGTACATGCCGGAGAAGTCGGCGCGTGCCTATCTCCGTCACCTCCCTGACGCCGAACTGCATCTTTTGGACGGCGGCCATTGGCTTCTGGAGACCAACCTAGATGAGGTGGTCTCACTCGTCCGTAACTTTCTTGGCCGGGTTCACACGCCCGGCAAGGCAAAAGACGCGACGCAATCCGACACTTGAACGGAGGGTATGATATGTTGTGAGGGGCATCAAACGGCCGATGTGATCACAACACGATGCTCTCAGGCATCAACTCCGACATCCAGATCAAGCATCAGGCCAAAGTGGGCGTTGGCCCACCGGATTGTCGAATGCAAGCGTTGTGGATTGTATCACGGCCGTCACAGTCTAGGCGCACAGATGCCGGTTCGGCTGGCTGTGGCACGCACGCAGCAAAAGTGGTTGTGATGCGGCGCGTTCTTACTTGCTGAGCATGAACTTCGTACAGACGCGAGACGTGATCGATCCGAGATCGCGGGTGATAGTCGCTGCACAGTCTTCGTCTCCGGCGATGTCTCCGGCTCGCGCGCAGGTCGTGCCGCACCCTGAATCGTCCTCTTCGGACCGAGCGATCAGGGCATGCATCATGTTGGCGTGATCTGTCCCCTATCTGTCCGCAATCGGCATTTCGCAGTATGCTCCTCTCGATAAAATGTCTTCATGCCCATCCTTGGAGATAACCAAATGTCCGCAGATACCGTACTCCTCGTCATCGATGCCCAGGAATCCTTCCGTCATCGACCCTATTTCCGTGAAGATGAGGTCGGGGCTTATATCGCGTCCCAGCAAGCGCTGATCGATGGCGCGAAAAGGTTCGCTCTTCCGGTCGTCCAGATATTTCACGTCGAGGAGATAGGCGTTTTCTCTGAAGGTTCGGGCTTCGTCCGCCCGCTGGCTCCGCTTCGGATTGAGGCGGATGCGGTGTTTCGCAAGCGCCGCCACAGCGCGCTCGTCGGCAGTGGCCTGGACGTCTGGCTGACTGAAAACCATATCCAGCGCGTCATTATCTCCGGCATCCGCACCGAGCAGTGCTGTGAGACGACGGCAAGGCACGCCTCCGATCTCGGTTACGAGGTCGACTATGTCGGCGAGGCGACATTGACCTTTCCGATGACCGATAAGTCGGGTCGCGAATGGAGTGCCGCCGAGATCAGGGCGCGCACGGAATTGGTCCTTGCCGATCGTTTTGCTCGTATCGTTACTGTAGAGCAGGTGCTCAACGGACTTTCAGCACGAGCGGTCGCGTAATGGTGGTTGGCCCCCGGCGCATCATCCCGGTTTTCGTGGTCGTGCCGCCGCGGGCGCTCCTGCTCGATATCGCAGGTCCGATGGAAGTCTTGCGCAGAGCCAACCTTGAGCAGAAATCGACAGAGTTCGTGCCGACCTACATCGGACCTGCCGCTGAGGTGCGAAGTTCGACCGGCCTCGACCTCGCCAGGATTTCTCCGCTTCCGGTACGTTTGCCCGACGACGCGCTTCTTATTGTTTCCGGTGCGGTGGATGAACCGCTTGCCGGGTCGGTCGAAAGTGGACCGGGAGATGCGGCCCTTGAGGCAGAGATCGTTGAATGGCTAAGTCGGACCGTTCGGCCTGGCATCCGCCTCGCGACGATCTGTTCCGGTGCCTTGCTTGCGGCGCGGGCGGGACTGCTCGAGGGCTATGAATGCACGACCCACCATTCCATGCTCCAGGAACTCGTCCGACTTGCTCCGACCGCCCGCGTCCGCGAGAACCGGCTCTATGTCGAGGATGGTGAGCGGCTGACCAGTGCGGGCGTCACCGCGGGGATCGATCTCATGCTTGCGGTGGTCGCAAAAGAGGTCGGTCATGCTGTGTCGCTTGCCGTAGCACGCACTCTGGTCATCTATCTCCGGCGGGCTGGCGGTGATCCTCAGTTGTCGCCGTGGCTGGAAGGGCGAAATCATCTCCATCCGGCAATCCACAGAGCCCAGGATGCCGTCGGCGCCGACCCCTCGCAAAACTGGTCCGTTGAGACGCTCGCCAAGATCGCCGCGACGAGCCCGCGCAATTTGTCACGGCTTTTCAACGAGCACACCGGCATGAGTGTGACCGACTATGTCAACCGCATGCGAATTGCGCTCGCAAGAGAACTCATCACCGGCTCGAGGCTCGATATGGAAAACGTCGCTGAACGCATCGGCTTTTCGTCAGCTCGCCAGTTTCGACGGGCCTGGAGACGACTTCACGATACGCCGCCGGGCCACGTTCGAGGGCCGACCAGAAGCTGACAGGATTGATCAAACCTTAACGGGGGCTGTCGCCTGTGAACAAAAAAAGAGGCCGCGGGCGTAAGGCCGGGCCTTTAGATGTGAAGGTCGAAAACCTCCAGAGGGGAACAGCTGACGTAGCGGGCCGGGAGGAATGGACCGCCGTGGATCGCCAACTGTCGCGATAATGACCGAAGGTCGTTTTTCATGCGAAGTATAAGGCACTCAAAACGAGGCGCTCTTTGACAAATTCTACCGCAGGTGCTCCCGGAGTCCCGCAATCAGCCGGCGAATATTGAAAGACGATGTCGGCGAGTGGCTGCCGCAGCGCATCGAGAGTGACGGTTGCGCTCTTGGCGCGATGCCCGGGAAGCGTCCGACGGGGGCCGGGCAGCCAGTTCGTAAAGTGGAATCCAATGCTGGCGATCCTTGGCCGACAGCTGTATGCAGCTTGCGGAAGACGAACGAAGGTCACCTATGAGAATAGAATTTCTGCTTTGGCTCGCTGGCGCGATGGCAACATTCCTGGGCGCGGCGACCGCTTCGCGCACCTATATCGCGACCAACAGCATTCTTGTGTTGATCCTGTCTCTCGCCCTTTATTGCGTGGGTAATCTCATCATGGTGCGGCTGATGAGAGAGGGCGGAATGGGGCTTGCAATATCGGTTTCCGCCGTTGCTCAGCTGTTGCTCATCAACGTGATTGCATATTTTGTTTTTGACGAGCGTCTTGCTCCGTCGCAGATGCTAGGCGCGGGACTAGGTCTGGTCGCAATGATGCTTTTGTTGTTCCCAATTGGGGAAAGATAGCAGTTCCGAAGCGGCTGGTTTCGAAAGATGCGACGCCAGAGCGCAGAGAAGGGTAGTATCCTCTTTTGTGTCCCCAAGGGGATAGCGCGACTGCGAAAGCCTGCATCGAATGAGGTACACCGGAATCCGCATCCCCTAGAACGGTCGCGCACATCGCTGGCCGGTGTCCCGGTCGGCTACCGATATCCGATATTCAGGGCGAGCCCGGACATATCGGTTGAAGGCCCGGAAGGAAATTCCTCCAGACCGTCGATCGCGCCTGATTGTCAAAATCCCTAAAAGCGCGATCCCATTTTTGCAACAGCATGCAGCCGGCGACGCGAGATAAGATCTCGTTTCGTCATCGCTCGCCTATAGCGCGATCTCTCCTGTCGCCGAGCGCATGATTTTTTTAAATTAATACCTATCGCGTCGATTGAAAAGGAGTATCGTAACGCTAGTTTAAATTGTTAAGACGTTGACGTCGATGCGTCTGGTCGTGATACGCATGCCGCCAGCTCTGCTCCGACTGAGGGACCGGAAATGCCTGAAAAACCCCTAAATCATTGCATTCTGAGAAATGAACCTCTCCGGAAACATCCTGAGAATAAGGACCGCGACCGAGAGCCCAGCCGTCGAATGACATGCCCAAAAGGGCTTCATCACCGCTGGTCGTGCCTCATCATTGTTCGATGAATTACCACACGGAGAGGTAGACGATGTGGAAGCGTGAAGTGGTTGTCGTAGCGACGCTTGTATCCCTGTTTACGGTTCAGGCTGCTCGCGCGGACGGTCCTGCCGGTGCAGCCCGCGGGCTGAAGACGGCGCCCGTGTTCAGCTATATTTCTGAAAAGCGCCGAACTGCAGCACCTTTCGCGCATGTGATGTTTTGCGCTCGAAATCCGGATGAATGTACGGTTCGCGGCGATGTTTCCGAAGTTCCCTTGAGCCCCCTTGCGGAGAAGCAACTTGGCGATATCAACGCGTCGGTCAACCGCTCGATCCGTCCGACGGACGAACGGCAGGGCGATGTCTGGCAGGTGAACGTCAAGGCAGGCGATTGTGAGGATTTCGCGTTGACGAAACGCGACCACCTCATCGCCATGGGCTGGTCGTCGAAAGCACTGCGGATCGCCGTGACCAAGACGCCTGCCGGTAAAGGTCACGCGGTTCTGGTCGTCAAGACCGATCGCGGCGATCTGGTGCTCGACAACCGCACGAATGCGATCAAGGGCTGGAAGGATACGGATCTTCGCTGGCTGATGATCCAGTCAGGCGATGATCCGAAGATATGGTACGAACTCTAGATATGCAGACATGTTGCGGGTTCGAACCCATATGCGGCGACCGAATGTCGATGGCAGGGAAGGCGGCGTTCTGAGCCCGCAGAATGTCCGCGCCGAAATCCGCCGCCTCGGTTGCGATCGGCACCATTGAACACGCGTTGATGGAACCTTCGTCATCTAATCGATCTTATCGAAAAGAATCCATTGACCTGACGCCCTGCTTGCATCTTCTATCCGCCCCCACATGAGGAAGGCTGGCAGGAGGGCATATGCAAGTCCTATCGAGCATTAAGGCGATGCGCGTAGCACTGGCATCAGCAAAGGCAAACGGCGGAGACGTCGGTTTCGTGCCTACGATGGGCTATCTTCATGCAGGACATATGGAACTTGTCGCGCGAGCCCGCGCTCAGAACCAGATCGTCGTTGCCTCGATCTTCGTCAATCCGCTCCAGTTCGGGCCGACGGAGGACCTCAGTCGGTATCCGCGCGATCTGGAACGTGACCAGGCGATGCTGGAAGAGGCCGGCGTCGATATTCTCTTTGCGCCCGGCGTCGAGGATATGTATCCGCACCCGATGAAAACCGTCGTTGATGTGCCCGAGCTTGGCTGCGAGCTGGAAGGTGCCGTTCGACCAGGGCATTTTGCCGGCGTGACCACTGTCGTCAGCAAGCTTTTTAACATCGTACAGCCAGACAACGCCTATTTCGGCGAGAAGGATTACCAGCAGGTTGCCATCATCAAACGGATGGCAGACGATCTGGCGCTGCCAGTGCGCATCGTTTCCGTGCCGACGGTGCGGGATGCCGATGGTCTCGCTCTCTCTTCTCGCAATGTCTACCTCAGCGAAGAGCAGCGACGTGCTGCAGTCATCGTCCCTCGCGCGCTGGACGAGGCCGAGCGCCTTGTCAACCAAGGCCTGACCGATCCGCAGCTTCTTGAGGCAAAGCTCGTCGACTTCATCGGGCGTGAACCCTTAGCGAAGCCTGAGGTCGTCGCTGTAAGGGATGCCTCGACGTTGAAGCACGTCGCGAAAATCGACGATCCGGTGGTTGTCGCACTGTTCGTGCGGATTGGCACGACCAAGCTTCTGGACAACCGGGTGATTGCGAAAAAAGGTTCGTCTGGAACGGGAGAGAAATCATGAGCGCTGTGAGTTCCGCTAAGCGCCTGACGCCATCACGGATCCGGGCGATGAAGGGCGGCACGCCGATCGTGTGTTTGACGGCCTACACGACGCCGATGGCGCGGCTCCTGGACGAACACTGTGATCTCCTGCTTGTCGGAGATTCGCTCGGCATGGTCCTCTATGGCATGGACAGCACCGTGGCGGTGACGCTCGACATGATGATCGCCCATGGCAAGGCGGTGATGCGTGGTGTCGCGAGAGCCTGCGTGGTCGTCGACATGCCCTTCGGCAGCTACCAGGAGTCGAAGGAGCTTGCCTACCGCAATGCCGTGCGCGTTCTGCAGGAAACCGGGTGTGACGCGGTCAAGCTCGAAGGCGGCCAGGAGATGGCCGAGACAATTTCCTTCCTCGCTGCGCGCGGCATTCCGGTGCTCGGCCATATCGGGCTCATGCCGCAGCAGGTTCATACCGCGGGCGGCTACCGATCTGTCGGCCATTCCGAGGAGGAGGTTGCCAAGATCCGGCGTGACGCCGAAGCGATCGGCAATTCGGGGGCCTTTGCCGTCGTCATCGAGGGTACGGTGGAGACATTTGCGCGTGAGGTGACAACGGCAATTCCTGTTCCGACCATCGGGATTGGAGCCTCGGTTGCGTGCGACGGCCAGATCCTCGTCTCGGACGACATGCTTGGACTATTCAACGACTTCACGCCGCGCTTCGTCAAACGGTACGATGAACTTGGAAAAAGGGCAGCGGTGGCGATTGCCGCCTATGCAGACGAGGTGCGTTCCCGCGCATTCCCCACCGACAAACATACATTCAAACGTCGGTCTTGATTGTGAGGCCCTTTCGATTGGGAGCCGGTGATGAACCGCATCGCCCTTTGATTGCCAGTGCAGAATTGGCTCCATCAGAGGCCGAATTGCATAATCGGGAGCATAAATCTTAAAACTGCGTACCGATCCGCGCAAAACTGGGCTGTAATCGTCGCCCTCCATACGATAAATGCTTTTTCAGCGACCGCCGCTGACAATTCACTTCCCAAGCCCCGATCGCCTCATAAACAGCCCGCACGAAAACCGACGACGGCCCGACATGATTCCGGCCGCTCAGGAGGAAGATCCATGGCATCCGTTGCCGAGAGCGCCCCCCGCTTTGAAAAGACCGCAATGTCCATTCTGGTGGCAGTCAGCTTCTGCCACATGCTCAACGACATCATGCAGTCGCTGCTTGCCTCGCTCTATCCGCT
>Ga0102590_1002516_pt1 | contig 21430 bp, 19 predicted proteins | sample AraplaMF_Col_mMF_FD_76859 | JGI IMG/M metagenome (GOLD analysis project Ga0102590, IMG submission 76859) | Arabidopsis root microbial communities from the University of North Carolina, USA - plate scrape MF_Col_mMF | ecosystem: Host-associated > Plants > Roots > Endosphere | place: USA...
CGCTCGACGACCGCGCCGACCAGATCCGCAACGAATTGGCCGAAGCCAAGCGTCTGCGCGAAGAGGCCCAGCACCTGCTCGCCGAATACCAGCGCAAGCGCAAGGAAGCGGAAGCCGAGGCGGCCCATATCGTTGCCGCCGCGGAGCGCGAAGCCCAAATGCTGACTGCTGAAGCGAAGAAGAAGACGGAAGAATTCGTCACCAATCGCACGGCGCTCTCCGAGCAGAAGATCAAGCAGGCCGAGGCCGAAGCGATGAAGGCGGTACGTTCCGCTGCTGTCGATCTGGCGATCGCCGCCGCAGAAACCGTGCTTGCCAAGCAGGCCGATGCCAAGGTTCAGTCCGAGCTCTTCGGCAATGCCGTCGGCCAGGTCAAGACGCGGCTCAACTGAGCGCTTCGAAAAAGATTGAGAGGAAAGGCCGGGCATGTCCCGGACTTTCCGTTTGAGCGGTTTTTTCTTCTGCTTGGCTTTTTTTGAATGGCCTATTCGGAAAGCAGCTCGTCCGTCTCAGGACCGTCCTCAACCTTTCGCAACGGCCTGAAGCTCATCCGGTGCAGGGAACAGGGGCCGTGCCTCTCGATGCCGGCGCGGTGCTGCGCCGTGCCATAGCCAACATGCGCGGCAAAACCGTAATCCGGAAATACATTATGCGCTCGTGCCATCATCCGGTCGCGCGTCACCTTGGCGACGATCGAGGCGGCGGCGATCGAGACCGAGCGGGCATCACCCTTGACCACGGCCTGCCCGGGGCAATCAAGGCCGGGCGGCACATCCAGCCCGTCGGTCAGCACGTAGCTTGCCGGAATGGCGAGGCTGCAGATGGCCCGGCGCATGGCGTCGAGGCTTGCCTTGCGGATATCCGTCTCGTCGATGCGCGTCGAGCTTGAGGAGGCGATGGAGACGGTCGCCGTCGCGAGAATCTGCACGAACAGTTCCTCGCGCCGTTGCGCCGAAAGCTGCTTGGAATCGTTCAGACCCTCAGGGATGCGCCGCGGATCAAGGATGACCGCAGCAGCAACGACCGGTCCCGCCAGCGGCCCGCGTCCTGCCTCGTCGGCACCGGCAACCGGCCAGTGGCCGGCCTTGCGGGCTTTGAGTTCCAGCCGGAAATCCGGCACGAGCGGAACCGTGTCGAAAAGCAGGGGAGAATCGGGTGACGTGCGAGGTTTCATGCGGCTGAACCTCGCACGCCAACCCGATTGCCCGCAAGTCCCCGGATCAGGGCGGCGGCCGGGGACGCTCCGGCGGATGGTGGCGGTCAGGGCCATCCGCGGGAATTGCGCTCGGGCTCGAAAACAGGCGGTTTTCTCGAGAGCCGATGCGCAAGCTCGAAGCAATTCCAGGAAAAGTGCCGCGCGGTTTTCCGTCCGGAATTGCGTAAAAGGTTAGAGGCAATTCCAGGAAAAGTGTGGCGCGGTCTTCCGTCCGGAATTGCGTAAAACAAAGGGTTAGAGCAGCGACAACTGCACGCCGCTGCCGTCAGGCGGCACGAACAGATCGTCGCGCAGCGGCACGCTGCGGCGTGTCAGGCCGAAACGTCGGGCTGCCATTTCAAAACGCCGGGCGATCTGCCAGGCATAGGGGCCGGCGCCCTTCATGCGCTTGCCGAATTCGGCATCATAATCCTTGCCGCCGCGCATCGAGCGCACCAGCGACATCACATGCCGGTAACGATCAGGGTAATGCTGCAGCAACCAGTCGCGAAACAGCGGGCTGACCTCGAGCGGCAGCCTGAGGATGACATAGCTCGCCTCTGCGGCGCCGGCAGCCTTTGCCGATTCGAGGATGCGCTCAAGTTCGTGGTCGTTCAGCGCCGGGATGAGCGGGGCGGCCATGACAGCCGTCTGCACGCCTGCTTCGGCAAGGGTGCGGATCGTCTCCAGCCGCCGCGGCGGCGTGGCGGCACGCGGCTCCATCGTCCGGGCAAGCTTGCGATCCAGCGTGGTCACCGAGATGCCGACGCGCACCAGGTTCTTAGCTGCCATCTCCTGCAGAATGTCGAGATCACGCAGGATCATCGCCGACTTGGTGACGATCGATACCGGATGGTTCGCCTTGTTCAACACCTCGAGAATACCGCGCATGATGCGCCATTCCTTCTCGATCGGCTGATAGGGATCGGTATTGGTGCCGATCGCGATCACTCGCACCTTGTAGCCGGGCTTGGCGAGTTCCCGCTCCAGGAGTTTTGCCGCATCGGGCTTGGCAAAGAGCTTCGTCTCGAAATCGAGACCTGCAGAAAGCCCCATATAGGCGTGTGTCGGCCGGGCGAAACAATAGATGCAGCCGTGCTCGCAGCCGCGATAGGGATTGATCGAGCGGTCGAAGGGAATGTCCGGCGATTCGTTGCGGGTGATTGCCGTGCGCGGCTTCTCGACCTGCACTTCTGTCTTGAAGGGCGGCAGCTCTTCCCACGTCTGCCAGCCATCGTCGACGGTCTCCCGCTGCAGCGCCTCGAACCGACCTGTCGGGTTCAGCCCCGCCCCACGTCCACGCCGCCGATCGACCTCGACTCTCAGACCGGAGGAAACGATCATCGCATCGGCAATATCTGCCGTATTGGCAGGCGCGAATGCGGCCTGCCCTGCCAGGGACTGCTCTCTCATCGGATTCTCCCGTGGCGGAAAGCCATCGCCTCCGCCCGTTCTGCTGATTAAATTCCTATCTGCAAAACGAGAACAATGCAAGAACAAAATGAGGAAAACGGTGCTGGCAAAAATTTGTGCGGCGCATTATAAATGGTCAATGTTGACGGTTGTTCTCGAATGTCAGGATCAGGAATCTGAGCTGGCGCAGACCTTATCGGTATTGGTGGCAGGCGCGGTGGAGGGGCTGGTGAGCGATGTGGTCGTGCTCGATCACGGCTCGCGCGACGGCACCTCGCGGGTGGCCGACGCCGCCGGTTGCCGCTTCCATTCGCAATGGGATATCAAGGACATCGTCCGCTCCGCCCGCGGCGAATGGCTGCTCTTCGTCGAGCCAGGCGCGAGACCTCAGGCCGGCTGGATCGATGAGATCGCCGAATATGTCGCATTGAACAAGCTGCCGGCGCGCTTCACCGCCTCGCGTGGTTACAGGCGCCCGTTCTTCCAGCGTGTCGGCCGTGCCGTGCCGCCGCTGGAACTCGGCTTTCTCCTGCCGAAGAAGCAGGCGCTCGCCATCGCCAAAAGCGGGATGCGGCTTACCGAATTCGTCAAGGGCCAGAAGCCGCGCAAACTCGCGAGCGAACTGATTCCGTCCTGGGTTGCCCGCGCTGCACGGTAGGTGCCGCAAACCTCTCCATGAGCAAAAGATGGCGCCCAATAGGATTTCGCGCTATAATTCGAACATGGCGCCGTCGAAGCGCCTCGCTTCGCAACGGAATGGCCATGGAATGCCGGTGAACGGCAGAACAGGTCAGCGAAAATCTCCTCTTCTGCCGGGTTTCCGGCGAAAGGAGGTGCGTCATGGTACGCAGTATGATCTACGGCCTCATAGCCGTCATATTGCCGACATTGGTGATCGCGCATCCGCATTCGGCAGCATCGCAGATGATGCGCAGTTGCGCAGGCCGACCCGAAATCGTCAATTTCCTGGACAAAAACTTCGCCGAAAAGCTCACGGCAGTCGGACTGATCAACGAGAACGCCATTCTTGAGGTCTATGCCGCCGAAAGCGGCACCTGGACCCTCATCGTCACGGATGTTCACGGCATAAGCTGCGTTCTGCTGTCGGGTGATAGCTGGGACACCATGCCCGTCTTGCCGGGCCTGGCCACATAGTGAATGCCCCTGGTTCGCCGGGCAACCATGCCCTACTTCGTCGCGCCGCGTTTCAGGTGTTCGTCCAGCCGCGGCATGATCTCGACGAAATTGCACGGCGCGCTGCGGTAGTCGAGCTGTCCTTTCAGAATGCCGTCCCAGGCATCCCGGCAGGCACCGGGCGAGCCCGGCAGCACGAAGATGAAGGTGGAGTTGGCAACACCTGCCGTGGCGCGCGACTGGATCGTCGCCGTGCCGATCTTCTCGTAGGAGATCCGGTGGAAGATGGCGGAAAAGCCGTCCATCCGCTTTTCGAACAAAGGCTCCAGCGCCTCTGGCGTCACGTCGCGGCCGGTAAAGCCGGTGCCGCCGGTGGTGATGACAACGTCTATGTCTTCTCTGTCAGTCCAGGCTTTTACCCGCGCGGCAATCTCCGCGCGATCATCAGGCACGATCCCCCGGTCGACCAACCTATGGCCCGCCTCTGTGATCCGCGCCGCCAGCGTGTCGCCTGACTTGTCTGTCTCCGGCGTGCGCGTATCCGAGATCGTCAGAACCGCAATGCCGACTGCGATGAAGGGCCGCTTTTCGTCCAGACCTGCCATCATGCGCCTCCCGAAACCGTTTCCGTCGCCTGGAAATACCAGTCGGGCCGCGCGTCGTGAAGAGCCGCCGCCGCATCTTCGGCAGCAGCCATGTTCGCAAAGATGCCGAAACAGGTGGCGCCGGAACCGGACATGCGGGTCAAAAGCGCGCCGTTAGCCTGCAGCATCGCCGAGATCGCCGCAATCTCCGGCACGAGTTCGCGCGCCGGCGGCTCCAGGTCGTTGCGGGCAGCGGCAATCGCCGCGAGCCAGTCGGCAGCTAGAGGCCGGCTCGGTGGCAGGCTCAGGGCCGGATTGTTCTTTGTCGCCAGTTGGCGGAAAACCTCGGGCGTGGAGACGCCCTTCAGCGGATTGGCGAGCACCATGGCAAGGACGGGCAGCTCCAGCACGGGTTCGATCTTTTCGCCGATGCCGCGGGCAATCAGCGGCCGGCTCGCAAGGCACATCGGCACGTCGGCGCCGAGCTTCAGGGCGAGAGCTGCGAGCGCCTCCTCGGGCAAGCTCGTGCCCCAGAGCCGCATCAGCCCACGCAGCGTCGCGGCCGCATCGGCCGAGCCGCCGCCGATGCCGGAGGCAACCGGCAGATTCTTTTCGAGCTGGATACGGACGGGAAAGGCGAGGGGACCGATCGCCTCGCGCAGGAGATCGCGCGCCTTCAGCACCAGGTTGGTGCCGCCGTCGCCGGCAAGTGTTTCGCCGAAACGGCCAGACAGGGTAAATTCGTCGGTCGGCGACCGCATGAAGTCCAGCCGGTCGCCATGATCTGTGAAGGTCACCAGCATATCGAGCAGATGATAGCCATCCGGCCGCTGGCCCGTCACATGCAGGGCCAGGTTGATTTTCGCACGAGCTTCCTCGGAGATGCTGGAGCATGATGCCGAAAAGTCTGAGCGGTTTTCGGACGACATCATGCTCTACTTCTTTGATCTCGAAGCGGCCAAGCCCTCTTCAGGGCCCTCTTCAGGCAAACGTCCCGCCCGTCAGGATTTCTTGTCGACCGGCGGCGGGATGACGGGTGCCGGATCCGGCTGCTTCTTGTCGGCCGCCTTGGCATCGTCGCTGGCGGGAGGCAGGCCGTTGGCGACCTTGTCCTTGATCTTCGGAATTTCGGCGGCTTCAGGCTCCGAGCTGAGCGCCCGGTTCCACTGGTAGACGGCCTCGAGCTTGCGCCCGACGCGCCAGTAGGCATCGCCGAGATGGTCGTTGATCGTCGCGTCGCCGGCCTTGATCTGTGCGGCCCGTTCCAGCTCGTCGACGGCATCGTCGAAGCGGTTGAGGCGGAAATAGGCCCAGCCGAGCGAATCGATGATGTAACCATCATCAGGGCGAAGATCGACGGCCTTCTTGATCATGCCGAGACCTTCGTCGAGGTTCCGGTTCATGTCGATCCAGGAATAACCGAGATAGTTCAGCACCTGCGGCTGGTCGGGATTGAGCTCCAGCGCCTTGCGGAAGTTCGGTTCCGCCTGGTCCCACTTCTTCAGCCGCTCATAGGCGATGCCGCGTTGGAAGAAGACGCTCCAGTTGGCGCGGCCGGGAATGGGGCCGATCGCATCGACGGCCTTGTCGTAATTGGTGGCCATCGCCTCGTAGTCCTTGGCGTCGGAAAGGACGCTGCCATAGGCGAGGTAACTGCGGATGTCCTTCGGGTCGGAGGCGATCAGCGCCTGCAGGTGCTTGCGCGCCTCATCCACCTTGCCGCCCTGGGCAAGGGCAAGGCCGAGCTGCAGCTCGGAGATGCGCCGCATCGGTGAATTCTCCGGCACCTTCTTGTAGAGCGCGATGGCGCGGTCCATCTGGTTCTGCTTCTCGGCAATGCCGCCGAGCAGCACCAGCGTATCGGCGCTGTTCGGATCGAGCGCATTGGCCGTCTGCAGGTAAAGCGAGACGATATCCTCGGCGCCGTCGCGGTTCAGCGCGCCACCGACGGAGAAGAGCACGCCGGCAGCGCCTTCTTCGGCCGTCTTGACCTGCTGTTCCTGCTTCTCGTTCTTTTCGACGCTGTCGCGCAGCGCATTCAGCGGCGCATAATTCGGCAGCAGGTTGTCGCCGACGGAAACGGCGTCGAGCGCCTTCTGCTTGTTGCCTTGTGTTGCTTCGAGGCGGGCAAGAGCCATAACCGCGCGCATGAAGGTATCGGGCGCCGTCGCTCCGCCTTCCTTGTCGAGCACGGCATCGTTCAGATGCTGGCGGGCGGATTTCACGTCGCCGATGGCGATGGCGATCGCGCCGGCATTGTAATTCTGGAAGATGCGGAACCAGTCCGGCCCCTTCATCTTCTCGACCATGGCGAGCGCTTCCTTGCCGCGGCCGGCGCCGACACGCGCCCAGGCGAGCAGCAGGTCGTTCATCATCCGGTCGAGATCGTTCGGCCCCTTATATTTCAGGATGGACTCGGCGGTCTTGTAGTCGTCGCGGCGCACGGCATCCATGCCGCGCACAATCGTGGTGATGCGCTCGACGGAAGGATCGCCCTTCAGGTCGTTGGCGTATTTGACGCCCTCCTTGATGTCGCCATTGAGCAGCAGCGAGATCATCAGCCGCTGGCGAATCTCGGGATTGCCGGGCTCGATCTGCAGCGCCTTCTTGTAGAGCTCGATCGCCGTTTCGTAGTCATGATCGACATCGGCCGTGCGCGCGGCAAGGAAGGCGCCTGAGAAGCTGGTAACGCTATCGGCATCAAAGTGAGCGGCCGTGCCGGCATCGTCTGCCTTGGCCGCATCCTCGGCGTTCACGCCGCCGACACTGCCCAGCGAAAGGACAGCTGCAAGCGCTGCGCTCGTAAGAAGACGGATGGCAAGTCTCTGCCGCATTAGGAAACCTTTCTTCGACAGCGTCCCGACAATGGTGCCGGCCGCAAAACAAGTTGCGATCACTGATTCATAACAGGATGGCTTTTTTGAAGCGGCGCCGCAAGAAAATCAGCCTGCGATCAAGGACGTTTGATCAATTGACGCGCTCGATGCAGAAGTCGATCACTTCCATCAGGGCGGATTTCCACACCGTATCCGGAAGCGGCGCAAGCGCGTCTCGCGCGATCGTGCCATAATGGATCGCGCGGCCGATCGTGTCGCTGAGCGTGCCATATTTGGTGATCAGCCCCAGCGCTTTTTCGAGGTTGGCGTCGGTGCTGTTGCCGGCTTCGATCGCATCGCGCCAGAATGCGCGCTCGTCCTCGGTGCCGCGGCGATAGGCGAGAATAACAGGGAGGGTGATCTTGCCCTCGCGGAAATCGTCGCCGACATTCTTGCCGAGATCGGCAGCCTTGCCGCCGTAGTCGAGCGCGTCGTCGACGAGCTGGAAGGCGAGCCCCAGATTCATACCGTAGGATTTCAGCGCATTGCGGCCGGAGCGGCCGGCCTCTGCGACGATCGGCCCGACTTCGGCGGCGGCAGCAAAGAGAGCCGCCGTCTTGGCGCGAATGACGGAGAGATAATCGTCCTCGGTCGTCTCCATGTTCTTGGCGACCGAAAGCTGCAGCACTTCGCCTTCGGCAATCACGCAGGCGGCGGAAGACAACACGTCGAGCGCATCGAGCGAGCCGACATCGACCATCATGCGGAAGGCCTGGCCGAGCAGGAAGTCGCCGACCAGCACGCTTGCCTGGTTGCCCCAGATCATCCGCGCTGTCGGCTTGCTGCGGCGCAGATCGCTTTCGTCGACGACGTCGTCATGCAGCAGTGTCGCCGTGTGCATGAACTCGACTGATGTGGCGAGCTTGACGTGGTTTTCGCCCCTGTAGTCGAACAGCGAGGCGGAAGCCAGTGTCAGCATCGGCCGCAGCCGCTTGCCGCCGGACGAGATCAGATGGTTCGCCACTTCGGGGATCATCTGCACGTCGGAGCCGGCCTTGGACAGAATGAGCTGGTTCACTCGCTCCATGTCCGCCCTGGTGAGATCGACCAATGGCTTGATGGATGCCAGTTTGTTTTTGCTTTCTTCAAGCGGTATGACCACGCCCAACGACCCGGACTCCTGTTCATTCTTTGCACCTGACAATAGAAAGGGGCGATGGACGCGGCAAGGGGTGAATTGTCGCGCTGAGCGAAATTGGAAGGAAAACGACGGCAAATGCATGAGCTTATCCGCGCCAACGACCCCGTTCTGCTCTCTTATGCCGAGAGTTTGATGAAGGATGCCGGAATTCACTGCTTCATCGCCGACCAGGGCATGAGCGTGCTGGAAGGCTCGCTCGGCATGCTGTCGCGTCGCCTGCTGGTGGAGGAGGAGATGGCCGATCAGGCGCGCCGCATCCTCACCGATGCCGGTCTCGGCGGCGAGTTGCGCGAGCGGAAGTGAGCTCCGATGACCGGGGAAACCGCTGACACCATCGATGCCTTTCATCGCGGCGCCTTTCAGGTGGTGCAGCCGAAGGGCAGGGGCCATCGCTCCGGCATGGATGCGATGCTGCTTGCGGCTCTGGTCGCCGACGATCGCCCGGTCAGGGTTGCCGATCTCGGCGCCGGCGCCGGTGCTGCCGGCCTTGCCGTCGCCTCGCGGCTTGCCGATTCACAAGTGGTGCTTTTCGAGCGCTCGGCCGAGATGGCCGATTATGCCCGCCGCAGCATCCTCTTGCCCGACAATGCCCATATCGCCAACCGCGTCAGCGTCGTCGAGGCCGATGTGACGCTGACCGCCAAGGCGCGCAACGATGCCGGGCTCACCGATGAAAGCTTCCACCACGTCATCATGAACCCGCCCTTTAACGACGCCGGCGACCGGCGCACGCCGGATGCGCTGAAGGCCGAAGCCCATGCGATGACCGACGGCCTGTTCGAAAGCTGGATACGCACCGCCGGCGCCATCATGATCCCAGGCGGGCAAATGTCGCTGATCGCCAGGCCCCAGTCGATCGCCGAGATCGTTGCCGCCTGCGGCCGGCGCTTCGGCGGCATCGAGATCACCACTATCCACCCGCGTCCGGGCGAAAACGCCGTCCGTATCCTGGTGACTGGTATCAAGGGATCGCGGGCGCGGCTGTCGCTGCGCGCCCCTCTGATCATGCACGAAGAGGGGAGCCACAAGTTCTCCCCTCTCGTCGATGATTTCAACAATGGCCGGGCGGCCTACGCCAGGCTTTAGAGTGGTAAGTTCACGCTTTAGCCGGTGACGAAGTCGAAGAGCAGCTTGACGTTCAGCCCGGCGATGACGACCGCGATCAGATAGGCGATGCCGCTCAGCCAGCGGGGCGCCACCAGTTCGCCCATCTTCGCCTTGCTGGCGGTGAACATGACAAGCGGGAAGACGGCGAAGGAAAGCTGCAGGCTGAGCACCACCTGGGTGAGGATCAAAAGCTGCGCCGTGCCCTGGTCGCCGTACCAGATGGTGACGATCGCCGCCGGCACGATGGCGATGGCGCGGGTGATCAGCCGGCGTATCCAGGGCTTCAGCCGGATCTTCAGGAAGCCTTCCATGACGATCTGGCCGGCAAGCGTTGCCGTCACCGTCGAGTTGAGGCCGCAGCAGAGAAGCGCGATGCCGAAGAGCGTCGGCGCGATAGCGAGGCCGAGCAGCGGCGACAGCAGTGAATGGGCTTCGCCGAGTTCGACGACGTCGGTCTTGCCGTGCGCATTGAAGGCGGCCGCCGCAAGGATGAGGATCGAGGCGTTGATCAGGAGCGCGAAACACAGCGCCACCGTCGAGTCGATCGTCGCAAAGGTCAGCGCCTCCTTCTTTTCGGGAACAGTATGGCCGTAGGCCCGCGTCTGGACGATGCCGGAGTGAAGGTAGAGATTGTGCGGCATGACGGTCGCGCCGAGAATGCCGAGCGCCAGATAGAGCATCTCCGGATTGGTGACGATGTCGGTGGTCGGGAAGAAGCCGGTGAGGACGGCGCCCCACTGTGGGTCGGCAAGCAGGATCTGCACGCCGAAGCAGACCGCGATGACGCCGAGCATCGCGATGATGAAGGCCTCCACCCAGCGGAAGCCGAGCTTTTGCAGGAAGAGGATCACGAAGACGTCGAGCGCGGTGATCAGCACGCCGAGTTCGAGCGGGATGCCCATCAACAGATTGAGGCCGATCGCCGTGCCGATCACCTCGGCGATATCGGTGGCGATGATGGCGATTTCCGCAAGGGCCCAGAGCGGTACCGAGACATATCTCGGAAAGGCGTCGCGGCAAGCCTGCGCAAGATCGCGCCCGGAAGCGATCGCCAGGCGCGCACAGAGCGCTTGCAGCACAATCGCCATCAGGTTGGAAAGCAGTGCGACGGTGAGCAGCGCGTATCCGAATTTCGAGCCGCCGGCGAGCGAGGTCGCCCAGTTGCCCGGGTCCATGTAACCGACGGCGACCATGTAGCCCGGCCCGGCGAAGGCTGCTGCCCTGCGCCACCTCGAGCTGTGACGCCCGGTTCCGACGGTGCGGTAGACATCGGAGAGCGATCCCTCTCCGCGTTCGTGCCGCCAGCCGCTCTTTGCATTCGGATTGAGGACGTCCATGCGATTTCCACCTGTTTTATCGTCAGGGCACTATGACGAATTAGAATGATAATGCAAGTCATTCGCAACAACAAAATCAAACCTGCTATTTTCAGGAACGCGGCCATTGCGTTTGCCGTTCCAGCGCATACATGGATGCCGATCGTAAACTGCAATCGTGCGACCCGAAGTGAAGGATGGGAAATGGCCGGATTCTTGAGAAAACTGCTGCCGAAACGGTTCCGCAAGGACGGCATCACCATCCCGGTCGTCCGGCTGCAGGGGGCGATCATCAGCGGCGGCGGCCAGTTCCGGCCGACCCTCAATCTCGCCAATGTCTCTCCGGTTCTGGAAAAAGCCTTCGCCATGAAGGACGCGCCGGCGGTTGCCATCTCCATCAATTCGCCGGGCGGCTCGCCTGTCCAGTCGCGCCTGATCTTCACCCGCATTCGCGAGCTCGCTCGCGAGAAACAGAAGAAGGTGCTGGTCTTCGTTGAGGATGTCGCCGCCTCCGGCGGTTACATGATCGCCCTTGCCGGTGACGAGATCATTGCCGATGCCACCTCCATCGTCGGCTCGATCGGCGTCGTCTCCGGCGGCTTCGGTTTTCCCGAACTCCTGAAGAAGATCGGCGTCGAACGCCGCGTCTATACGGCGGGCGAAAACAAGGTGATCCTCGATCCTTTCCAGCCGGAAAAGGAAAAGGATATCGAGTATCTGAAGAGCCTGCAGCTCGAAATCCATCAGGTCTTCATCTCAATGGTGCGCGAACGCCGCGCCGGCAAGCTGAGGGATGATGCGACGGTCTTTTCCGGCCTGTTCTGGAGCGGCACGCGCGGCCTGGAGCTCGGCCTCATCGATGGCCTCGGCGACATGCGGCAGGAACTGAAAAGGCGCTACGGCCAAAAGACCAAGCTGGAGCTCGTCACCGCCGGCCGCGGCCTGTTCGGCCGCCGGATTCCAGGCGTGTCGCCGGTCTCATTCGAAGGCGCTGCATCCGGTCTCGCAACGGGGCTTGTCGAAGCGGCGGAAGAGAGAGCATTGTGGAGTCGTTTCGGGCTTTGAAGGGAGCAGGAGAGGGGCATGCCGCAACTAATTACCATCCTGATTCTGGTTTTCTCAGCCTGGTGGCTCTACCGACGCTTCGTCTCCGATGCCCGTAAGCTCGCCGAAAAGTCGCGCCGCGCTGAAAAGGAGCGCCAGACCGGCGCAATCGGCACGCTGGTCAAGGATCCGGCGACGGGAGAATACCGGCTGAAGCGCGAGGGCGAATAAGAGGCGTCGCCACGCACTGCCGCTCACCCGGTTGGTGAGGGGGAGGGGCAGCGGATTTCCTCTTCCCCATCGGCATTCGACGCCTCTTCATCGCTGCAAAAGTCTTGACCCCCGCCGCCCTCCATGGCACCTGTCGCGCGATAATTCCCCAGCAATCGGTGCCGTTCGATGTCAGCTATTCCAGACCATATGAACCCGAAGCGCTCTTTCCAGGCGCTGATCCTGACCCTGCATAGCTATTGGGCGGACAAGGGTTGCGCGGTGCTGCAGCCCTACGACATGGAAGTCGGCGCCGGCACCTTCCACCCGGCCACCACGCTGCGCGCCCTCGGCCCCAAGCCATGGAAGGCGGCTTACGTTCAGCCGTCCCGCCGCCCGTCCGACGGCCGCTATGGCGAAAACCCGAACCGGCTGCAGCATTACTACCAATATCAGGTCATCCTGAAGCCGAACCCTGCAAATCTGCAGGAGCTTTATCTCGGCTCGCTGGCGGCGATCGGCCTCGATCCGCTGCTGCATGACATCCGTTTCGTCGAGGACGACTGGGAAAGCCCGACGCTCGGCGCCTGGGGCCTCGGCTGGGAATGCTGGTGCGACGGCATGGAAGTCTCGCAGTTCACCTATTTCCAGCAGGTCTGCGGCATCGAATGCTCGCCCGTCGCCGGCGAACTCACCTATGGTCTCGAACGCCTCGCCATGTATGTCCAGGGCGTCGACAATGTCTACAATCTGAACTTCAACGGCCGCGACGGCGACGAGAAGATCAGCTATGGCGACGTCTTCCTGCAGGCCGAGCAGGAATATTCGCGTCATAATTTCGAGTTCGCCAATACCGAGATGCTGCATCGCCATTTCGTCGATGCCGAAAAGGAATGCCGGGCGCTGCTCGATGCCGGCGCGCCGGGCGACAACGCCAACCAGCGCCTGCACAAATGCGTCTTCCCGGCCTATGACCAGTGCATCAAGGCAAGCCATGTCTTCAACCTGCTCGATGCCCGCGGCGTCATTTCGGTCACCGAGCGCCAGAGCTATATCCTGCGCGTTCGCACGCTCGCAAAGGCCTGTGGTGAAGCCTTCCTGCTGACCGATGCCGGCGGCGTCAACCTGGGCAAAGAGGCGGCGTAACGCAACAGCCTGCCAGCCGTATCGTCGATATCGACGGCTGGTCGGGCACCCCGAATCGTCGCGGATATCGGCGTTTGACGGCAGCCGGCAAACCCGCGTAGTCTCCGCGCGGACATTACTTCGCTGCGGGGGAATTCGCGATGTTTATTGCGCTTGGCGTCATCGTTCTGGTCGCGCTCTATCTCATCTTCATCTACAACGGCCTGGTTCGCGCGCGGCAGATGGCGGAAGAGGCTTGGTCGGGCATCGACGTCCAGCTCAAGCGCCGCGCCGATCTGATCCCGAACCTGATCGAGACGGTCAAGGGCTATGCCGCCCATGAAAAGTCGACGCTCGAAGAGGTGGTTGAGCTCCGCAACAAGGCGCAGGCCGTTCCATCAGGCGATGTCGCCGGCAGGGCGCAGGCGGAAGGCCTGCTCGGCCAGGCGCTCGGTCGTGTCATCGCGCTCGCCGAGGCCTATCCCGATCTCAAGGCCAACCAGAATTTTGCCGAGCTCCAGGCTTCGCTGGAAACCATGGAAGGCGAGTTGCAGATGGCGCGGCGTTACTACAACGGTGCGGCCCGCGACCTGAACGTCAAGGTCGAAAGCTTCCCGTCCAATCTCGTTGCCGGCCAGTTCGGATTTTCGAAACGGGAATATTTCGAAATCACCAACGAGGCCGATCGAGCCGTCCCCACCGTGAAATTCTGACGATCCGGCATTTTGCCTTTGCCGGAAAGCGATTAAGAGCAAGGGCAGATTTGCGGCCGGCTAGAGCATTTCGCGCTTTAAGGTCGCCCATGGACGGAAGAAACAGCATGACACGCACAGCCAAACTCACGATCATCCCGACTGGCAGGCCGCTTTCCGGCCGCGCCATGCCGCCGGGCTCCAAGTCGATCACCAATCGCGCCCTGCTGCTCGCCGGCCTTGCGAAAGGCACCAGCCGGTTGACCGGGGCCCTGAAGAGCGACGATACGCGTTATATGGCCGAAGCGCTGCGTGCCATGGGTGTCGCAATCGACGAGCCTGACGATACCACCTTCGTCGTCACCGGCAGCGGCAGGCTGCTGCCGCCCAAGGCGCCGCTCTTCCTCGGCAATGCCGGCACGGCGACACGCTTCCTGACAGCGGCTGCGGCTCTGGTCGACGGCACCGTCATCGTCGATGGCGACGAACATATGCGCAAGCGCCCGATCGGCCCGCTGGTCGAGGCGATGCGCACGCTCGGCATCGATGCGACCGCCGAGACCGGCTGCCCGCCGGTCACCGTCAAGGGCACCGGCCGCTTCCAGGCCGACCGCATCCGCATCGATGGCGGCCTGTCCAGCCAGTATGTCTCCGCGCTGCTGATGATGGCGGCCGGCGGCGACCGGCCGGTCGATATCGAGCTCGTCGGCGAGGACATCGGCGCGCTTGGCTATATCGATCTGACCACGGCGGCGATGAAGGCCTTCGGCGCCAAGGTCGAGAAGACCAGCCCGGTCACCTGGCGTGTCGAGCCGACCGGCTACCGCGCTGCCGATTTCATCGTCGAGCCCGATGCCTCGGCCGCGACCTATCTCTGGGCGGCCGAGGTTCTCACCGGCGGCGCGATCGATCTCGGTGTTCCCTCCGATACCTTCTCGCAGCCCGATGCGCGCGCCTATGACATCATCGCCAAATTCCCGCATCTGCCGGCGGAGATCGACGGCTCGCAGATGCAGGATGCCGTTCCGACGCTTGCCGTGCTTGCCGCCTTCAACGAGACGCCGGTTCGCTTCGTCGGCATCGCCAATTTGCGCGTCAAGGAATGCGACCGCATCCGGGCGCTCTCGACCGGCCTCAACCGCATTGTTTCAGGGCTTGCCCACGAAGACGGCGACGATCTGATCGTGCAGTCGGATCCCGCACTTGCCGGCAAGCGTCTGCCGGCGGATATCGACAGCTTCGCCGATCATCGCATCGCCATGAGTTTTGCGCTCGCCGGGCTGAAGATCGACGGCATCACCATTCTCGATCCCGATTGCGTCGGCAAGACCTTCCCCGCCTATTGGCGGACGCTGGCGGCACTCGGCGTGACCTATCAGGACAACGATTGACGGAACGCGCAGCCGAGGCTGCCGGCGGGAGACAGGGATGGGGCGTCGGTTTTTCGGATTTTGCTTTGCACTGGTCTTGATGCTCGCCGCCCCGGCGGCCTTTGCCGCCGAGGTGATCGACAGTTTTGCCTCCGACATCGCGCTCGAAAAAAGTGGCGCGATGACGGTGACGGAAACGATCACCGTCAATGCCGAAGGCAATCAGATCAACCACGGCATCTTCCGTGATTTCCCGCTCTATTTCACCGATGCCGCGGGCCGCCGCCGCAGCGTCGATTTCGATATGCTGTCGGTCCAGCGCGATGGCGATAACGAGCCCTGGCACACCGAATCGATATCAGGCGGCATCCGCATCTATGCCGGTTCTGCCGACGTGACCGTGACGCCGGGCCGTCATCGATACGTCTTCACCTACAGGACCAATCGCCAGATCCGCTATTTCGACGATCACGACGAACTCTATTGGAACGTCACCGGCAATGGCTGGATCTTCCCGATCCGCTTGGCAAGCGCGACGGTGAAGCTGCCGCCCGGCGTCGGCGCGACGGAGACGGCCTTCTTCACTGGCCCCCAGGGCGCGACGGAAAAGAATGCCCGCGTCAGCGAAACCGGCGCTGGCCTGGTCTTTTCCACCACCGCGCCGCTTGACGCCCACGAAGGACTGACCTTCGCGATCCGCTTGCCGAAGGGTTCGATCGATCCGCCGAGCGCGGATATGGAAAGCACCTGGTGGTTGAAGGACAACCGCAATTATTTCATCGGCTTCGGCGGCCTGATCCTCGTTTTCGCCTATTACACGCGCTCCTGGCTGAAGGTCGGCCGCGATCCCGCCCGCGGCGTCGTCGTACCGCGCTGGGACGCGCCTGATGGTATCTCGCCGGCGCTGGTCAACTATATCGACAATAAGGGCTTCTCCGGCGAGGGCTGGACGGCGCTGTCCGCCACCGCGCTCAATCTTGCCGTCCGCGGCTACGTCAAGCTCGAAGACCTGAAGAATTCGATCGTCATCCAAGGCACCGGCAAACCGCTCGGCAAGGAGAAATTCCAGGCCGGCGAAATCGAACTGCTGAAGGTTGCCGGCGGTGCCGGTTCGACGCTGACGATCGACAAGGCGAATGGCGAGCGGGTGAAATCGGTCGGCCAGGCCTTCCGCTCGGCGATCGAGAAGGAGCATCGTGGCAAATATTACAATTCCAACCTGGCTTATACCGCAGGCGGCATCGCGCTCAGCGCCGCGGCCCTGGTGATCCTGTTCGTCTTCGGTTCGCTGGCGCCCGACACCATCGCGCTGATGCTGATCCCGAGCGCCATCTCGGTCTTCGTCGCGGTGTTCGCCGCCGGCCTCGTCAGGTCGTTGCATCGCGGCAAATCACTGTTCGGCAAGATCATCGCCATCATCGTCGCCGCCGTCGGCGTTTTCGTCGGCATCAGCATTCTGGCGACCATGGTTCTGGCGCTTGCCTCCTCGCTGGTGGAACTGCACGAAACGCCGATGCTCTTTGCCGTCGGCGGCATCGTGCTGTTGAACATCCTCTATTTCTTCATCATGGGCGCGCCGACCCCCCTCGGCGCCAAGATGATGGACGGCATAGACGGCCTGCGCCAGTATCTGACGCTTGCCGAGAAGGACCGGATGAACACGGCAGGCGCCCCGGAAATGTCGCCGCGGCATTTCGAGACGCTGCTGCCCTATGCGGTGGCGCTCGGCGTCGAAAAGCCCTGGTCGCGCACTTTCGAAACCTGGCTTGCGGCGGCCGCTGCCGGCGCGGCTGCTGCCTATGCGCCCACCTGGTATTCCGGCAATTTCAACAGCGGCAGCTTTTCCGATCGCATCGGCGGCTTTTCCTCGTCCATGGCCTCGACCATCGCGTCGACGATTCCCGCGCCGCCGCCATCGAGTTCCTCCTCCGGTTTTTCCGGCGGCGGCTCGTCGGGAGGCGGCGGCGGAGGCGGCGGAGGCGGGGGCTGGTAAGCTTTCCCGCTTGACCTTTTAGCCCTTGGCCCTTAACCGCCAGACAGAAAAGGAAAGGGTCGCGCATGAAGGTTCTGTTGATCGGATCGGGCGGACGCGAGCATGCGCTCGCCTGGAAGTTGGCGCAATCGCCGTTGATGACGGAATTCTACGCCGCACCCGGCAATCCCGGCATTGCCGAACACGCCGTCCTCGTGCCGGTTGACATCGAGGATCACGAAGCGGTCGCGGCCTTCTGCAAGGACAAGGCGATCGATTTCGTCGTTGTCGGCCCGGAGGCGCCGCTGGTTGCCGGCCTCGCCGACCGGTTGCGCGCCGATGGCCTTGTGGTTTTCGGTCCCTCAGCTGCCGCAGCCCAGCTCGAGGGCTCCAAAGGCTTCACCAAGGATATCTGCGCCCGCTACGGCATTCCGACAGGCGCCTACCAGCGTTTCAACAATGGACCGAAGGCCAAAACCTATATCCGCGCAGAGGGCGCGCCGATCGTCGTCAAGGCCGATGGTCTTGCCGCCGGCAAGGGCGTGACGGTTGCGATGACGCTGGACGAGGCGCTGGCGGCGGTCGACGACTGTTTCGAGGGCGCCTTTGGCGCTGCCGGCGCCGAAGTCGTCGTCGAAGCCTATCTCGATGGCGAGGAAGCGAGCTTCTTCTGCCTCTGCGATGGCAAACATGCGCTGCCGCTTGCAACCGCCCAGGATCACAAGCGGGTGGGCGAGGGCGATACCGGCGTCAATACCGGCGGCATGGGCGCCTATTCGCCGGCGCCTGTCATGACCGCCGAAATGGTTGAGCGGACCATGAAGGAGATCATCGAGCCGACGATGCGTGGCATGGCCGAGAGCGGTCATCCCTTCTCCGGCGTCTTTTTCGCCGGGCTGATGATCACCAAGAAGGGGCCGGAGCTGATCGAATACAATGTCCGCTTCGGCGATCCCGAATGCCAGGTGATGATGATGCGGTTGAAGAGCGATCTCCTGCCGCTGCTGCTCGCCACCGCCAATGGCACGCTCGATCAGGTCAAGGCCGAATGGAACGACGATCCGGCACTGACGGTGGTCATGGCCTCCAAGGGTTATCCCGGCGCCTACGAGAAGAACACGCCGATTCTTTCCGTGCCGGATGCAGGCGAGGGCGAGAAGGTGTTTCATGCCGGCACGGGTCTGAAAGACGGTGCACTGGTTGCGACCGGCGGCCGCGTGCTGAACGTCACCGCGTCAGGCGGCACGGTCGCCGAGGCCAAGAACCGCGCCTACGCGCTGCTCGACAGGGTGAGATGGGAAAACGGCTTCTGCCGGCGCGACATCGGCTGGCGGGCGATCGAACGCGAAACGGGCTCGGAGTGAGTATAAACCGGCCCGTTCTTTAAATTTTTACCCTTTCCCCTGACGGGATGGAAACAAAGCTGCGCTAATTTGCTCCCAAGATGAGACGGAGTGGCATTGATGCGTCAGATTTTCCTCGGTGCGGCAATCCTGCTGATGGCAGGCCCTGTGATGGCGTCCTCGATAGTAGTGGTCGGCAAGATTGCGCCGCGCGCTGAAGGCAGCATCGTCACCGAAAGCTGTGCCGATTGCCCGCCGCTCCAGGCCGAACTGACCAAGAAAGACTATACGGTGCCGGAGCTGAAGCCCGGCGCTTTCCAGGCAAGTGAAGTCCGCGACGTCGGCGGCGAAAAGAAGATCTATCGCACCGAAGGCTGGATGGGCGGCTCGCCCGTCGTCTTCGTCAGCAAGGCGACGCCTGAATCTATGATTGCGGCCGCGCCGCCAGCGGCGCCGGTAGACGGCATCGACATGAATGCAACCACCGCGGCCGTCATTGGCGGCGACGCCAGGCCCGTTGCGGCAGGTATGGCGGAACAACCGGCAGCGATTAACGTTTCCGAGTTTAAGCTGCGTTTCTAAAAAAGTTCCCTGCCCCTGCCTGATCAAGGTTTCGATCGCTTGGGTTTCCACCACCGGTGGACGAATGCACCCTCGATGAGCAGCGGGGGTGCATTCCTGTTTTGAAGTGCAATTATAAGCGGCATCGAGAAGTCGTCGTCGGAGATTACCAAGATCATCGGCGTCATCGACGAGATCGCCTTCCAGACCAATCTGCTGGCGCTGAATGCCGGCGTCGAGGCAGCCCGCGCCGGCGAATCTGGCAAGGGTTTTGCGGTCGTCGCCCAGGAAGTCCGCGAACTTGCCCAGCGTTCCGCCGCGGCCGCCAAGGAGATCAAGGACCAGATCGCCCGCTCCTCCAGCCAGGTCGACCACGGCGTCCGTCTGGTCGGCGAGGCAGGCGAGGCGCTGAAGCGCATCTCCGACCAGATCAAGGCCGCCAACGAGATCGTTGCCAAGATCGCCCACAGCGCCTCCGAGCAGGACACGACGCTGCGCTCGATCTCCTCGTCGATGAATCAGCTCGACGCCGCCACCCAGCAGAATGCCGCCATGGCCGAGGAGACCACCGCATCGGCCGAAACGCTGGCCACCGACACCGACGAGCTGATCGATCTCATCCGCGGCTTCCGTGTCGGTGCGCCACAGCACCGCCAGGCCGAACCGATGCGCCGGGCAAGCTGAGAATTCGAAAACAAGCGCTATTCGACCGCCGGATGAAAATCCGGCGGTTTTGCTTTGTAAAGCACCCCTCGATTTTTAGGGAAATGCGCGGTGGGAACAATAAAATTAAAGCTTTTTTATAGGGTGGGCATCAATTGTTACTTACCCGGTCGCAGCATGTTTATTTTAGCAGCGGTAGACGCGTCGTCTTGTTTGGCGCGCTCGCACAGGCGGTAGAAAACCGCACCGGAATGCAGCTATCCATTCCCGTTGCGAGGCGTCATGAAAAATTTGAAGATATCGAAGCAGCTCATATTGCTGGTCGTCGGCCTGATGATCGCCTTTGCGATCGCCACCTCCCTGCAGATCCGATCCTCGGTCGATGCGATCTACAAGGAGCGTTATGACATGCTCCGCGCCGAGGTTCAGTCGGCGGTCTCGGTTCTCAAGCTTTACCAGGCCAAGGTAACCGCGGGCGAAATGACGCTCGAGGATGCCCAGAAGCAGGCCTACGCCACCGTCAACGGGATGAAATACGATCCGGACGGCTATTTCTTCGGTTATAGCTACGACGTCCAGATGGTATTCCACTACGACGCCTCGAAAGTCGGGCAGATCAACAAGGGCCAGCCGGACAGCAAAGGCAAGCTCTATCGCGATGAGCTGGTCAAGCTCGGGCAGCAGGGCGGCGGTCTCGTCGAATATTATTCCACGGTCAAACCGGGCCAGCCGGCCGGCGATTACCGCAAGACGGCCTATGGCCAGGCCTTCGATCCCTGGAAGGTCGTCGTCGTCACCGGCGTCTACATGGACGATCTCGATGCTCAGATAAACAGCACGATCCTCACCGCGCTCTCCGGCAGCATCGTTCTGTTCTTCCTTGCCATGACGGCCGCCTACATCGTCATCCGCGGCATATCGGGACCTCTCAACAACGTCCATGCCGCCCTGCAGTCGGTCGCCGAAGAGGACGTTTCGATCATCATCCCGCATATCGGCATGAACAACGAAGTCGGCATGATGGCGAAGGCGACGCAGTCGCTGCAGGAAAAGATCAGGGAACGTCATGCGATGTCCGATCGCGAGGCGGCCCAGCAGCTGGCGCTGGAAAACGAGCGCGAAAACAATCTGCGCCAGCAGCAGGATGAAGCCACGCTCCAGGCGCGGGTGGTGACGACGATCGGCCAGGCGCTGGAGATGATTGCCCGCGGCGATCTCACCGTCCGCTGCGCCGATCTCGGCCAGAAATACGCCGCCCTTCGCGACAACTTCAACGATGCGCTGTCGCATCTCGAAGCCGCCATGGCCAAGGTCAGCGCCAAAGGCACCGACATCGGCACCAGCAAGGAAGAGATCCGCCGCGCTTCCAACGAGCTGTCGCAGCGCACCGAACGCCAGGCCGCCAGCCTCGAGGAAACCTCGGCCGCGCTCGATGAACTCACCGTCGCCGTCCGCCAGACCGCCGATGGCGCCCATGAAGCCAGCAAGCGTGTCCACGCGGTCAGCACCGAAGCCACCCATAGCGATGCGATCGTCACCCAGGCGATCGAAGCGATGAGCGGCATCGAGAAGTCGTCGTCGGAGATTACCAAGATCATCGGCGTCATCGACGAGATCGCCTTCCAGACCAATCTGCTGGCGCTGAATGCCGGCGTCGAGGCAGCCCGCGCCGGCGAATCTGGCA
>Ga0102590_1002522_pt1 | contig 21363 bp, 19 predicted proteins | sample AraplaMF_Col_mMF_FD_76859 | JGI IMG/M metagenome (GOLD analysis project Ga0102590, IMG submission 76859) | Arabidopsis root microbial communities from the University of North Carolina, USA - plate scrape MF_Col_mMF | ecosystem: Host-associated > Plants > Roots > Endosphere | place: USA...
CGCTCCGGACTGCAGCGGCTGTGCGACGGCAATCGAGAAGCAGCCATGGCAGTGGTGGCCGCCGGCCGCCTTGTGATCGCCATGGCCGGTAGCGCCATCGTCGAGGATCGAGGCGATCTCCGAGCCGCCAGACGGGCTGGTGACATCGATGTCGTGCGCGCCATGGAGCACGCCCGAAAGCAGATACATCACCGCGACGAGCACAGCCATGAGCCCACGCCAGTTGCGCGGGTTCCAAAAGCTGGTGCGGCGGCCGATCGAAATCACTGCGGTCTCGGGTTGCTGATCGCCTGCGGTAGCATGGCGGCCGGAACAGTGTCGACCCGCAATAGTGTTACGTGTGGGGAACTCGATGTCGCACGCGCCGGACACGAAAAGGCCCAGCGGTTCCTTCTCGCCGATTATTGTGTGCCGGACTTCGGCTGAACTCCCAAATTGGCGCGGCGGTACGCGGTTGGAGACTTGTCGAACGCTCTTTTGAAGACGCGATTGAAGTAAGAAACATCGCTAAATCCGCAGGCGAAGGCCAAGGCGGCAATCGACTGGTCCGTTGAACTGGTCAATTCCGCAGCGCAACGTGCGAGCCGCTTCGACCGGATGGTGGCACCGAAGGTCGTCTCTTCCGCCTCGAAAAGCCGATGGAGATAGCGGGACGTGACGTGAAATTTTCGGCAAACGGATTCGACCGACAAGGACGGATCGAAAAGATTCTCATCGATATGTTTGAGGATCGCATTCAGAAAGGCTCTCCGGGTGCATGAGGGTCTGCTTTCCTCAGCCTCCACCGTACCACCGAGAGCCAACGCGACGAGCTTTGCGATCGTATCTGCGACCGTCTCCTGCGCCTCCGGCGGAATCTGAGCCTGCCGAACGACCGACTGTAGAAAATCTACAGCCAATTGTCCGGTCGGACTCCCCTTCGAAACGCGAATGGCCGTTGCGCCTGCCGCATCCTTCAAGAGCGGATCGAGCCGCTTCTTAGGCACTCTGAAGGAAAAGATCTCCAGGTTCGATCGATAGTCGAGATCGTACGGCTCCGTTGAGTCCACGATGTAGAACTCTCCCGGCCTTACGAGCGCCTCTCGTCCCCGCTGCTTTGCGAGAACATCGCCTTCGATCTGCATGTTGACGAAATAATACTCGAGTGGCGTCTTGCGGATTTCCTTGGCGCCCCTGAGGACCCGGTGTTCATCCGTTAGCAGCCGCGTGACATTCACATCCGATACCGCGTTCGCCTCGACGCTCCCGGTAAAAGCTCCTTGGCTCTTGCGAGACGGATCAAGCGTAATGAACGCTTCGCACAACACTTCGCGCCAGAAGCCGAACTGTTGGCCGGGGGGAAGATCCTGCGTGGTCCAGAACGGCATCGCGGCACTCCCTCGATAACGAGCCTCACGAAGTCGTATTCACGATCAAAGGCTAGTCCTGCCAATGCTGCAATCAAGCACAAATTTTGAACCAGGCTGTCTGTTTCCTGGTCTGGTCGCGATGACAAGACGGGGCTGTCTCTGGAGGACGATGAATTTGTCCCTCCCGACCAAGACATGTCTTCCGGTTTTTTGGTGGCCTGTCCGCACCATCAACCGAGGGGAATGCCATGACAACGGGTATCGAATTTGCGCTGAGTCCAGACCAGATTGCACTGCAAAAGGGAGCCAGGGAATTCGCAGCGACCGTCTTGAAGGACGTTCGTCCGACCATTCGCAAGTTTGGCAAGCCAGACGAGCGCTTCTATGCGACGCGTCCATTCCACAAGAAGGCCGTCGATGCAGGCTTTGTGAAGGGCCTCTTTCCGAAGGCCTTTGGAGGAACCGAGGTCCCCGCGCTCGATTTCGCGTTGGCGGCGGAAGAGCTTGCAGCCGTCGACGTCAACGTGCCGAGCACCCTTCTCGGGACGGGTCTGGGCGTTAAACCGATCATCTTTTACGGGACCGAGGAGCAAAAGAAACGATTTTTGCCTGACTTCATTCAAGACGGCACCCGGCTTGCCGCTCTTGCCTTCACTGAGGTGACCGGAGGCGCAAACTTCGACGCCCCCGATCCGCGTTTCGGCGTGAAGACCTTCGCCACACTCGAAGGCGACGAGTGGGTCATTAACGGAGAGAAACATTACACGACCAACGGCACCGGGTGGGACGGCAACAATTGTCACCTTTACGCCGTCGTGTGCCGGACAAACCCGAACAAGGGGGCCCAAGAGTCTCTCGCAGTCATTATGGTTCCGGGCAGCGATCCCGGGGTCAAGGTCACGGGGCTGCTCGACACCGTCGGGCATCGGGCTTCGATTTCGCCCCGAATGAAATTCGAAAATGTCCGCGTTCCCGCCGATAACATCATCGGCAAACCGGGCGATGGCATCAAGATCGTCTCGACCAATTTCGCATGGACGGCAGCCCTGATCGGAGCGGCATGCGTCGGTGTCATGCGGTCGGCGTTTGACCATGCGCTCGAATTCGCACGCAATGATGCACGTTCCGGCCCCCATCCGATCATCGAATACCCCACGGTCGGCTACATGCTGGCCGACATGAAGATGCGAATCGAAGCTTGCCGCTATCTGACCTGGAAAGCTTGCCAGCAGTTCGACAGAAGCGGGGGCCAGGAGCAGGAACTCGCCGTCATGACCAAGGTGTTCTGTTCGGAGACCTGCGTCGACGTCGTTTACGATGCAATGCGCGTGGTCGGTGTTGACAGCTACACCGACATGCACCCGCTGGCGGAATTGATGAACGACGCCATGTGCTTCCCGCTCTACGATGGCGGCAACATGGGCGCGCGTCGGCGTCAGCTCCACGGTATGATCAAGAGCCCGGACTACGATTCACTCGCCGCAGCTCGCGTGGGTTAGGACTCTGCTCGCAGGCGATAGCGGGAGAGCCCGCTATCGCCTGGCGCAACGGCCCTTGTGAGTTGGCAGATCGCGGGTCTTCGCGCGGATGTCGAGAAGGGGCCGGCCGCTACGCCTTTTCCTCCCAGATCATCGCAAGGTGCACGATCGTCTGCACCGCCTTCTCCATGTCCTGACGGCTGACCCATTCCAGACGCGAGTGGAACGCGTGCTCGCCGGCGAAGATGTTGGGGCAGGGCAGGCCCATGAAGGACAGGCGCGAGCCGTCGGTGCCGCCGCGGATCGCGGTGCGCATCGGGCGCAGGCCGGCGCGGCGGATCGCCTCGATGGCGTATTCGAGGATATGCGGGTGACGATCGATCACCTGCTTCATGTTGCGGTACTGCTCGCGCACCTCGAACTTGTAGGTCGAGCGCGGATAGTCCTTCATCACGTCCTTGACGATGGTCTCGAGCAGGGCTTCCTTTTCCTTAAGCCCTTCCTCGGTGAAGTCGCGCACGATGAAGGAAAGCGTTGCCTGTTCCAGTGCGCCGTCGATTCCGATCGGATGCAGAAAGCCCTGCTTGCCCGACGTCGTCTCGGGCGAACAGCCTTCCTTCGGCAGCCGCTCGACGATGGCCGCCGCGATCTTGATCGCGTGCTCCATCTTGCCCTTGGCATAGCCGGGATGCGCGCTGACGCCGTTAATGGTGATGGTGGCGCCGTCGGCCGAGAAGGTCTCGTCCTCGACGGAGCCCGCGCTCTCGCCGTCCATGGTGTAGCCAAAATCCGCGCCCAGCTTCTTGATGTCGACATTGTCGACGCCGCGGCCGATCTCTTCGTCGGGCGTGAACAGGATCTTGATGGTGCCGTGCTTCACATCGGGGTTGTTGATGAAGAAGAGCGCGGCATCCATGATCTCGGCCACGCCGGCCTTGTTGTCGGCGCCCAGCAGCGTGGTGCCGTCGGTGGTGATGATGTCGTTGCCGATCTGGTTCTTCAGCGCCGGATGCTCGGCGAAGCGGATCACCTGGCTGGTATCGCCCGGCAGCGTGATGTCGCCGCCGCGATAGTTCTTCACGACCTGCGGCTTGACGTCCTTGCCAGTGACGTCGGGCGAGGTGTCCATGTGCGAGCAGAAGCAGATCACCGGCACCTTCTTGTCGGTGTTGGCCGGGATCGTTCCATAGACGTAGCCGTAGTCGTCGAGATGGGCGTCCGCGACGCCGATTGCCTTGAGCTCGGTGACGAGCACGCGGCCGAGATCCTTCTGCTTCTCGGTGGAGGGCGAACTGGGGGATTCCGGATCGGACTGGGTGTCGATGGTGACGTAGCGCAGGAAACGCTCGGTCACGGTATGCGTGAAGGTGAGGGAGGACATGTCTGGTCAAACCGCCGGGTCTTGGGGGAGCAGGTCTTGGGGAAGCAGGCGGTATAGCAGAAAAGCGGGCCGCGTTGCGGCCGGAACGGCGCGGATCAGGCTTAACGAAAGGTAGCCGCTCAGATCGCCTCTTTCAGTTCCTTGACCGGGCGGAAGGTGACCTTCTTGCTGGCCTTGATGTGGATGGCTTCGCCAGTGGCCGGATTGCGGCCGGTGCGGGCGGCGCGCCTGCGGACCTGGAGGATGCCGAGGCCCACGATGCGGACGCGATCGCCCTTCTTCAGGTGCCTGGTGATCAGCTCGACCATGTCGGTCAGGACGGCCTCGGCGCGCTTCTTCGAGAGCTCCTGGCTGTCCGCAATGTCCGCGGCGAGGTGCTTGAGCGTGATGGTGGCGGGGGCGGCTGCCTTCTTCGCCGAGTCCTTCTTGGCCAAATCCTTTTTAGCCGAATCCTTTTTAACCATGTCTGGCCTCCTCAATGACGGGGAAGCCCCGGAAAAGCCGGGAAAGCGTGGGGATCCCTCAAGTCCTGGAAGGGGTAGACGATTCGGGCGCGGGCTGACTACGTCACGGATTCGGGGGGCAAACGTCCGTCCACCTCGGCCGCAGATGCGATAGGTGTCGCGACATCAGGCTAAGACTATGAAGGGATTGCCAAAATGGCGCGAGAGACGGGGCTCGAACCCGCGACCTCCGGCGTGACAGGCCGGCGCTCTAACCAACTGAGCTACTCCCGCGTGGTTCGCTCAAAGCGCGCGGAACGAGGGGGACTTAAAGGCGGGGCTTGGTGAAGTCAAGGACGTTGCGCTTCGCGCGTGCGCCCCGGCTAAGTATTGCTTTGGAAAACGAAAAGGCCGCCCGGAGGCGGCCATCGATCGACCCGGAACGGGGCGTATCAGCGAATCTCGGACGTGCCTGCGCTCGTCACCACCACCGGCTTGCCGGCCTTGATCACGTGGGTGGACTGGGCGGTCTGGCTGTAATCGGCGTTGGTGCGGGCTGCGATCCCGAAACCGGCCACCGCGATGCCGGCAACCAGCGCCACCACCACGATCTTCAGGTGGGTCGCACGATCAGCAGAGTGAATGGAGTGGTTCATCTGAGCCTCCCGACGGGCTTTGCCGCCGTCTATGGGCTCATGTCTTAAGGACCATCTGTTTCCGGATGGTTTCGCGGGTTCCGCAAAATGGTTTCATTTCTACGCCCGGTTGGTTTCGCCAGGCTTGCGGGCGGAGTGGGCCTTAAGCAGCGGCCCGGCTGATATCGTCCCGGATGGTGCCGGCCGCCCAGACGAACAAAAGGGCGCCCAGAACGGTCGTGACCGCGGCCGAAAGCAGCGAATAGCGCACGGCATCCGCGCCATAACTGCCCTTCAGGGCGTCGTTGACCATGCCGACGGCGAGCGGGCCGACGCCCTGTCCGAAGCAGGTGGCGGTGAGCGCGATGAGGGCGGAGGCGAGCGCCCGCATGCTCGGCCTGGCCACGGTCTGCGCGATCGCGAAGATCGGGCCGAGATGGAAGCCGACCAGGAACGAGGTCAGCGCCAGCATGGCGACCATCATCGCGAAATCCTGCGCCAGCATGCACAGCGCGAACACCGGGCCGGCGAGTCCTGAGGTGATCGCAGGCGCCCACAGCTTCCACCGGTCGTCGCGGCGGCTGATTTGCGCCACCACGAAGCCGCCGAACAGGGTGCCGGCCATGCCGGCGAGCCCCTTGAAGGTGCCGGCATAGGTGCCGATCTCGGCGCTCGACAGGTGGTGCACGCGGGCGAGGAACGGCGGGATCCAGGCCGCGGTCGCGTAATTGGTGTAGGTGGTGAGACAGAAGCCGATCAGCACGATGATGAAGCTGCGTTGCGAGGCCAGGAAGCGCAGCGTCGGCCCGAGCGGCTCGGGCACGAAACTCTCCTGCATCGCGCCGCGCTTCGGCTCGGAGATCGTCAGCCACAGGACAATTGCGAGCAGGATACCCGGCAGGCCCGCGACATAGAACGCCGATCGCCAGCCATAGTGCTGGTTGACATAGCCGCCGATGAAATAACCGAGGAAGATGCCGAGATAGGTGCCGATTGCGTAGATGCCGAGCGCGCGCGGGCGCTCGTTCTTGGTGAAGAGATCGGCCACGATCGACTGCGAGGCGGGTGAGCCCGCGGATTCGCCGATGCCGACGCCGATGCGCGCCAGCGCCAGCGAGGTCACGCTCGAGGCCGCACCGCACAGCGCCGTCATCGCGCTCCAGAACGCAAACGCCATGGCGACGATGTTGCGCCGGTTGAGCCGGTCGGCGACGCGCGCGATGGGGATGCCGAGCAGGGAATAGAACAGCGCGAAGCCGAAGCCCGCGAGCAGGCCCATCATGGTGTCACTGAGCTGAAACTCCTTCTTGATCGGCTCGATCAGGACGTTGAAGATCGTGCGGTCGAGAAAATTCAGCGCGTAGATGATGGTGAGCAGGCCCAGCACGTAATAGCGCCGCGCCGGGGGCTTTGCCGCGGCGGCCGTTGGCACCGACACTTGTGACGTCACATCGACCATCGCATCCCCCCAATTTGTCGTTGTTATCGTTGTCGGTCCAGCCCTTATTGGAGCTGTCTTCTTCACGCGTCGCGGATGTAATTCCCTGCTTCGAATTCGACCGGCGGCGCACTTGCGTCGAATGAGACGCCGATCGGATCGCGATTGGCTTCCATCGCTTCCAGTTGCTCGCCCAGCATGCGCCGGATCATCAGGATGCCGCGGTCGCTTTGGCCGAAATGCTCCTCGGAGTGCACGGTCACGTCGCCCTGGCCGACCTGGGCCTCGTAGTCGCCGGGGAATTGCTGGTGCTCGGCCTCCGTCATGTCCCACCAGAACTTGCCGTTGAATTTCGAGCGCATCCGGCCGATTTCGCCTGATGTCTTGACGCGGCCGGCGACATAGATGCGGAAGGACGTGTCGTCGATCGGCAGCGTCCAGCCGATCGACTCGACGCGGGCAAATTGCGCCACGCGCGGATTCGGCACGACGCGCAGAGTGGGCAGCGCCGCTTCGGTGACGCGGTAGAACACCTTGCCGTCGTCCTGCTTGCGGATCGAGCGAACGGCGATGCCGCGCGGCGTCTTGTCGAACGTCACCTCCGGCATCGAGGCCATCATGTTGGTGAACTGCGGCCCCGAGAACGAGCCGTGCAGCACCGGCACGTGATAGGGATCGACCACGTTCTCGAAGTGCTGCAGCCAGTTGCAGGGGATGACCGCAGGGCCGCCGCCGCCGATCGAGGAATCGTCGGCCTCGACGAACTCGCCGTCGTCCATGTTTTCCAGGCACTCGTAAGCCGGCAGCACCGGGCGTTTCTCGGCCGGGCCCATATAGGCGAAGATCAGCCCGTAGCGCTCCTCGACCGGGTACCAGGGCTGGCGCACCTTGTCCTTGAACGCGCCGCCGTCGGGCTCGCAGGGCTGTTCCAGGCAATGGCCCTCGGTGTCGAACTTCCAGCCGTGATAGCAGCAGCGGATGCCGTCCTCCTCGACCTTGCCATAGTAGAGCGTGGTGCCGCGATGACAGCAGCGGGCGTGCAACAGGCCGACCCGGCCATGCTTGTCGCGGAACAGGATCAGATCCTCGCCGAGCGCACGCACCTTTTTCGGGGTGTCGTTGGCGTCACTGACGAGTCCGACCGGATGCCAGTAGCGGCGCAGCAGCTCGCCCATCGGCGTGCCGCGCACGACCGAGGTGAGCTCGGTGCGCGTGTTCGCCGGCTTCATCGCATAGGCCGTGCCGAGATCGCGATCCCGCTGGGTCATCGTCATACTGTTCCTCCCGCCACGGGCCGCGAGGCAGGCCCGATCGTCTTGTTTGTTGACCCAATGAAAAATCTTTCGATGACAATGTCAACGAACTTCAAGACACTTTTGAGTTGTATTTGGATAGTCGCACCGCCGCCGGTCAACCGGGCTTGGCACGCCCCGGCTTTCTTGGCAAAGGTGGATCATGAGTAAGCCACCGAGCGGGGACGGGCGCGCATCGCCCGACGCGGACGAAAGCCATTCGCCGGCGCCGATCACCGTGATGCTGTCGTCACGGCTGATGGTGCTCGCCAATCTGCTCAAGCGCGGCGCGATCCTGCGCTACAAGCGCCTCGCCGGATTGTCCTCGGTCGAGTTCGGCCTCGTCGCCTCGCTCGGCCGGCGGCCTCCGATGAGCGTGGCACGGCTTGCCGAAGCCGTCGGCCAGGACAAGGGACAGATCAGCCGCGCGCTGGCTGAGCTCGTCTCGCGCAAGCTGATCGCGAAATCGGCGAACCCGAAGGACAGCCGTGAGGTGCTGGTCTCGCTGACCCCGGCAGGGCTCGCCGCGCACGACGTGATCGTCGAAGGCGCGCAGGATCGCAATCGGCAATTGCTGGAACAGTTGAGCGCGCACGAGCTCGAGACGCTGCTGGCGCAGATCGACCGTCTCACGGCGACCGCCGAGAAGCTGCTCGAATCCGAAAAGCATTCGCGCTGATCTGCCGGCAATCTCCGGACATGTTGGATCGCTTCCAAGAGTCTTTCTAAGACTCCTTCTAAGACCTTTTCAATTAGGGAATTTGCGCGCCCTCCCATAAGCGTCGCCGCAAGCGCTTGCCGTCGGGGAACGACGGCATGACGCACGCAGACAGACATCTTGGGGTGCGCGTTGAACAGTCTTGCTATGCTGCGGTCAGCCGTATGGGCGACCGCGTCCGCTGTCGTATTGGTGCCGCAGGCATCGCTGGCCCAATCGTCGACGCAGAGCGGCGCGCAGAATCTGCCGTCGGTCACCGTTACCGCGCCGGAAGTGCGCCGCCGCGCCGCCTCGACCGCGCCGCGCCGCGCGCAGCGCCCGGTGCAAAGCGCCAACAGCAGCAAGCCGCAGCCGCAGCGCAATGTCGGCTTCGTCGAGACGCCGCGCGGTCCGGTGCACGGCTACGTCGCCAACCGCAGCTCGTCGGGCACCAAGACCAATACGCCGATCATGCAGACGCCGCAGTCCGTCTCGGTGATCGGCGCCGAGCAGATCCGCGACCAGAAGCCGACCAAGCTGGATGAGGCCTTGCGCTACACCGCCGGCGTGCGCGCCGGCACCTTCGGCGCCGACACGCGCAATGACTGGTGGCTGATCCGCGGCTTCAAATCCGACGACATCGGATTGTTCCTCGACGGCATGCAGCTGTTCTACACGGCCTATGCGAGCTGGCGGCTTCCTCCGTCCAACATGGAGCGGATCGAAGTCTTGCGCGGTCCGTCCGCCGTGCTCTATGGCGGCTCGAGCCCGAGCGGCATCGTCAACGTCATCAGCAAGCTGCCGCCGGCCGAGCCGATCCGGTACATCGAGGCCGGTGTCAACAATTTCGGCAACGCCTATGTCGGCTTCGATGTCGGCGGTCCCGTCGCCATGCAGCCGCAGGACGGTAAGCTGTTCTACCGCGTCGTCGGCGAGGTCAGGAATGGTGATACCCAGGTCAATTTCACGCCCGACAATAATTATTTCATCGCGCCGTCGTTCACCTGGAAGCCGGATGCCGACACCACCTTCACGGTCCTCGCCTCGGCATCGAAGACCGACACCCGCGGCATCAATTTCCTGCCTTACAAGGGCACGGTGACCAGCGCGCCCTTCGGCAAGATCCCGACCAGCTTCTTCGCCGGCGATCCCGGTGTCGACAAGTTCACGCGCGAGCAGGAGATGCTCGGCTACCAGTTCGAACGCAATCTCACCGACGATGTGACGTTCCGGCAGAATGCGCGCTTCGCGCATGTCGACCTGACCTATCGCGGTTACGTCGGTAGCGGTTGGGACAACGCCAATACGGCCACGCTCGCTCGCTACAATTGGTATGCGAAGGACACCGCCAACCAGGCGGATCTCGACAACCAACTGGAGTATCGCTTCAACACCGGTCCGGTGAAGCACACCATGCTGTTCGGCGTCGACCTGAAGGGCTACCAGATCGACGACTATCAGGCTTTTGGGTTCGGTGTGCCCTCGATCAATGTCCTCAATCCCGCTTACGGTGCGGCCGAGACTTCGTTGCCGACTGCGCCGTTCCGCAACTTCCAGATCACGCAGAAGCAGGCCGGCACCTATCTCCAGGACCAGATGAAGCTCGGCAATTTCACGCTGGTGCTGAGCGGCCGCAACGACTGGGTCGAGACTACGCAGGCTGCCCGTGACACCGGCGCCACCGTCGGCCAGCGCAACGACAGCAAATTCAACGGGCGGGCAGGGCTGATCTACAATTTCGACAATGGCATTGCGCCCTATATCTCCTATGCGACCAGCTACAATCCGATCATCGGCCTCAATGCCGCGAACCAGCTGTTCCTGCCGGAGACCGGCCAGCAGGCCGAAATCGGCGTGAAGGTCGCGCCCAAGGGATTCGACGGCTACTTCACCGCCTCGCTGTTCGATCTGAAGCGTCAGAACGTGCCGTCCGCCGCGCCGGGCGCCATCGTCACGTTGCAGAACCAGACCGGCGAGGTCACCTCGCGCGGCATCGAGCTTGAAGCGGTGGCCAATGCCACGAAGGAACTGAAGCTGATCGGCGCGTTCACCGCCTACCATCTCTTCAACAGCAAGGACATCGACCCGTCGGTGATCGGCAAGGCACCGACCAACACGCCCGAGCTGCTGGTCTCGGGCTGGGCGGACTACACCTTCAGGGACGGACCGCTCGAAGGCTTCGGTTTCGGCGGCGGCGTCCGCTATGTCGGCTCCTCCTGGGCCGATGCCGTCAACACACTCGAGGTCCCCGCGGTGGTGCTCGGCGATCTCGCGGTCCACTACGAATGGCAGAACTGGCGCACGGCCATCAACGTGATCAATCTGACCGACAAGATCTATGTCGCGAGCTGCGCCTCGGAATCCTCCTGCTTCTACGGCGACCGCCGGCGCGTCACCGCCAGCGTCTCCTACAAATGGTAGGCGACGCCATCGTGATTGCCTGACCGGCCACCGTTCGTCCTCCACCACGCGATCGATGAGCTCCCGGGCCATGCCCCCCGGCCCGAAGCTCATGCGAGCGCGGCGCGCGGCGCCGAAGTCAAGGCGCAGCCGCCGCGCTCGCGGTCGATCCGCCCGGGGGGCTGAGGCATATCTGGCGGGACGACGCATTCGCCAGGCGAGCCCCGGTCCCGTCCTGATGCATGGCTCGTCTGAGCGCTCGTGCCTGTGGATGCGTGTCTTCGCTGCACCAATCCTGCTGGCGGCCGCGACCGTTATCGGTCTCTCAGCAGCGTTGCTCCGGGGCAGGGGCGGCCAATATGTCGTCTGGCTGACAGTTTGGGCCCAGGTGTGGGTCATCGCCGGCGTTTGAGTGCGCTGCCGCACGCAAGGAACCGGGTATTTTCCGCGGGCGATACGCAGCAAGGAGCTGTCTCGGCCTATGCGCCGCTATCTCGGGAGTGCTGCCCTGCAAAACCGTGGCGACCCTTGCTGGGTTGGACGATCTGCTCCATACCAGCGCCGGGTGATTCCGGGGTTTCCACCGTTCTGGGGGCGGCAAAGGGCCTAAAAAGAGCGTGTCTTGCGCCCATTGGTGCACTGCGCTAAGGCTCAGAACAATTCCAAATTGGACGAATCCGTGGCTGTCCCGAGGCTGCGGGAAAAAGGGCTCGTCAATGAGCGGCATTCTGCAGAACTATCTTCCACTCGTTGTCTTCATAGGGGTCGCGGGCCTGATTGGCCTCGTGCTGCTGATTGCGCCCTTCATCGTGGCATTCCAGCAGCCCGATCCGGAAAAGCTGTCGGCGTATGAGTGCGGTTTCAATGCCTTCGACGACGCCCGCATGAAGTTCGACGTCCGCTTCTACTTGGTCGCCATCCTCTTCATCATCTTCGATCTCGAGGTGGCGTTCCTGTTTCCCTGGGCCGTGGCGTTCGGCAAGCTTGGCGCGACCGGCTTCTGGTCCATGGTGGTGTTCCTCGGCGTGCTGACGGTCGGGTTCGCCTATGAATGGAAGAAAGGCGCACTCGAATGGGATTGAACCCTGCACCATCGGCCGGTCCGGTCCTCGCGCCGGCCCCCAAGGGCATCCTGGATCCGTCGACCGGCAAGCCGGTCGGGGCCAATGATCCGTTCTTTCTCGAGGTCAATTCGGAGCTGTCCGACAAGGGCTTCTTCGTCGCCGCGACCGACGACCTCATCACCTGGGCGCGCACCGGCTCGCTGATGTGGATGACCTTCGGTCTCGCCTGCTGCGCGGTCGAGATGATGCAGGTGTCGATGCCGCGCTACGACGTCGAGCGCTTCGGCTTCGCGCCGCGGGCCTCGCCGCGCCAGTCCGACGTGATGATCGTCGCGGGCACGCTGACCAACAAGATGGCGCCTGCGCTGCGCAAGGTCTACGACCAGATGCCGGAGCCGCGCTACGTCATCTCGATGGGCTCCTGCGCCAATGGCGGCGGCTATTATCACTATTCCTATTCGGTCGTGCGCGGCTGCGACCGCATCGTGCCGATCGACATCTATGTGCCGGGCTGCCCGCCCACGGCGGAAGCGCTGCTCTACGGCGTGCTGCTGCTGCAGAAGAAGATCCGGCGTACCGGCACCATCGAACGCTAAGGTTTAAGGTCATGGACGACGCCAAGCTCGACGCCCTGGGGCAGACGATCGTTAGCGCGCTTCCGGGCGCCGCCACCGCTCACGCGGTGGCCTTCAACCAGCTCACGGTTGACGTCGAGGCGAGCAAGATCGTCGAGGTGGTCAAGTACCTCCGCGATGACCCGAATTGCCGCTTCATCAACTTCACCGACATCACGGCGGTGGACTATCCGGATCGCGAGAAGCGCTTCGACGTGATTTATCATTTCCTGTCCCCGACGCTGAACACGCGGATCCGGCTTCGGGCCCATGCCGACGAAACCACGCAGGTTCCGTCGCTGATCGAGGTGTTTCCCGGCGCCGACTGGTTCGAGCGCGAGGCCTACGACCTCTATGGCGTGATCTTCGTCGGCCATCCCGACATGCGCCGCTTGCTCACCGATTACGGTTTCGAGGGCCATCCGCTGCGCAAGGATTTCCCGACCACCGGCTTCCTCGAGGTCCGCTACGACGACCAGGAGAAGCGGGTGGTGTACGAGCCCGTCAAGCTCAACCAGGAATTCCGCAAGTTCGATTTCCTCTCGCCGTGGGAAGGAGCGGACTATCCGCTTCCCGGTGACGAGAAGGCGGGACCGAAGGCCTGATCATGAACGAGCAACCTGAACAGCTTCGCAACTTCACCATCAACTTCGGACCGCAGCATCCGGCTGCGCATGGCGTTCTTCGTCTTGTGCTCGAATTGGATGGCGAAGTCGTCGCCCGCGTCGATCCCCATATCGGCCTGCTTCACCGCGGCACCGAGAAGCTGATCGAGCAGAAGACCTATCTGCAGGCGATCCCGTATTTCGACCGGCTCGACTACGTCGCGCCGATGAACCAGGAGCATGCCTTCTGCCTCGCCGCCGAAAAGCTGCTCGGCATCGAGGTGCCGCGTCGCGGCCAGCTGATCCGCGTGCTCTATTGCGAGATCGGCCGCATCCTGTCGCACCTGCTCAACGTCACCACGCAGGCGATGGACGTCGGTGCGCTGACCCCGCCGCTGTGGGGTTTCGAAGAGCGCGAGAAGCTGATGGTGTTCTACGAGCGCGCCTCCGGCAGCCGGATGCACGCAGCCTTCTTCCGCGTCGGCGGCGTGCATCAGGATCTGCCGCAGAAGCTGGTCGACGACATCGAGGCCTGGTGCGATCCGTTCCTCAAGGTCGTGGACGATCTGGACCGCCTGCTCACCGCCAACCGCATCTTCAAGCAGCGCAACGTCGACATCGGCGTGGTCCCGCTGAAGGAAGCCTGGGAGTGGGGTTTCTCGGGCGTGATGGTGCGCGGCTCGGGCGCGGCCTGGGATTTGCGCAAGTCGCAGCCCTATGAGTGCTACGCCGAGATGGATTTCGACATTCCGATTGGCAAGAACGGCGACTGTTACGACCGCTATCTGATCCGCATGGAAGAGATGCGCCAGTCGGTGCGCATCATGAAGCAGTGCATCCAGAAGCTGAACGCGCCGGACGGGAAGGGCCCCGTCGTCGTCGAGGACAACAAGGTCGCTCCGCCGCGCCGTGGCGACATGAAGCGCTCGATGGAAGCGCTGATCCACCACTTCAAGCTCTACACCGAAGGCGTTCACGTGCCGGCCGGCGAAGTCTACGCCGCGGTCGAGGCGCCCAAGGGCGAGTTCGGCGTCTATCTCGTCGCCGACGGCACCAACAAGCCCTACAAGTGCAAGATCCGCGCGCCGGGCTTTGCCCATCTGCAGGCGATGGATCACATCTGCCGCGGCCATCTGCTCGCCGACGTCTCGGCCATCCTCGGCTCGCTCGACATCGTGTTCGGAGAGGTCGATCGGTGATGGGGCAGCAGGCGCCAATCCAGTTCGACCGTGCCTCGGGGGCCCTGGAAGGGGCCAACCTGTGGGAGCGGACGGCTGCCTTGGCCCTGGTAACGGGATCGAAGATCTCGTCGCACTTCTCGCATATGGGCTACATCGCCTGCGCCAATTTGCTGCGCAAGACGCTGCCGGAGCGCAACATCGCGATCAGGCTCAACCCTGATGCCGTGTTCGAATTCCCTTATGGCGACGGCTACTGGAGCAAGCTGCTCAACCGCTCTTATAACTACGAGGACGAACTGGAGCTGCTGTTCGCGAACTCGATCGACGTCGACTACACGCTGCTCGATTGCGGCGCCAATTACGGCTACTGGTCGGTGCTGGTCTCGAGCAGGCCGTTCGGCTCGCACAAGGCGATTGCGATCGAACCGTCGGGGCAGAACTATCCGAAGCTCGCCAACAATGCCCGCGTCAACGGCAACCGCTTCGAGACCATGAAATGCGCGATCGGCGCGGCCCGCGGCACCGCGCGGCTGTCCGGCACCAAGCACGAGGCCTTCAGTATCGCCGGTGGTGCCTCGGCGGGCGGTGAAGATGTGCCTGTCATCGCGCTGGACAACCTCATCGACGACGGCAAGATTGCAGGCACCGGCAAATATCTGATCAAGCTCGACGTCGAGGGCGTCGAGATCGAGGCGATCAAGGGCGGTGCCCGGCTGCTCCAGGCCGACAGCGTCATCATGTGCGAGGAGCACGGCAGCGACCGCTCTCATGCGGTGTCGCGCTTCATCCTCGAACAGACCCCGCTGAAGCTGATCGTGTTCGATCCGCGTACCAACCGGATGGAGACCGTGACCGAGCTGTCGATCCTCGATCGCATCAAGGTCTCGACCCACGTCGGCTACAACGTTTTCGGCACCGCAAGCGCATTCTGGCAGGACAGGATCAATGCCCTGAATGCGAAAACCGCGCGCCGCATGCAGTGAGAGATTGAGAGATGTCCGTCCGCCGATTAGCACCGAAGGAAGTCCAGCCCGCGAGCTTTGCGTTCACGGACGAGAACCTCGCATTCGCCAAGCAGCAGATCGCGAAGTATCCGGCCGGCCGGCAGGCCTCCGCGGTCATCGCCATCCTCTGGCGGGCGCAGGAGCAGCATGACGGCTGGGTGTCGGAAGCCGCGATCCGCGTCATCGCCGACATGCTCGACATGCCCTATATCCGCGTGCTCGAAGTCGCGACCTTCTACACGATGTTCCAGCTCGCCCCCGTCGGCAAGAAGGCCCATGTCCAGGTCTGCGGCACCACGCCGTGCCGCCTGCGCGGCGCCGAGGATTTGATCCACGTCTGCGAGCACCGCATCCATCACGAGCCCTTCCATCTGTCGAAGGACGGCAATTTCAGCTGGGAAGAGGTGGAGTGCCTCGGTGCCTGCGTGAACGCGCCGATGGTGCTGATCGGCAAGGACACCTATGAGGACCTGACCAAGGAAAGCTTTGGCAAGGTGCTCGACGGCTTCGCTTCGGGCAATCCGCCCAAGCCCGGCCCGCAGAACGGCCGCCAGTTCTCGGCGCCTATTGGCGGACCGACCACGCTGAAGGAGAGCACCTGATGGGTGATCTCCCCGCCATTGGAGGGAACGAGGCCGTGAAGAAATGGGGCTTCGTCGCCATGCACGCCGCGGTCGCGGCCGCCTTCATGTTCCTGCTGCAGCGTTTCATCATGAACGCCACGCAGGAGACCAGTCTGCTCTGGGCGCTGATCTTCGCCGTCTGCGCCGCCGGACTTGCCTACAAGCAGTCCATTCGTTGATCGGAAAGCACTGATATGCTCGAGGACAAGGACCGCATCTTCAAGAACCTCTACGGCCTCCACGATTGGGGGCTCGAGGGCGCGCGGCGTCGCGGTGCCTGGGACGGCACCAAGAACATCATCGACAAGGGCCGCGATTGGATCATCAACGAGATGAAGGCGTCGGGCCTGCGCGGCCGCGGTGGCGCCGGCTTCCCGACTGGTCTCAAATGGTCCTTTATGCCGAAGGAATCGACCGACGGCCGGCCGAGCTATCTCGTCGTCAACGCCGACGAATCCGAGCCCGGCACCTGCAAGGATCGCGAGATCATGCGGCACGATCCGCACCTGCTGATCGAGGGCTGCCTGATCGCGAGCTGCGCCATGAATGCGCATGCCTGCTACATCTACGTCCGCGGCGAATTCATCAGGGAGCGCGAGCATCTGCAGGCCGCGATCGACCAGGCCTATGAGGCCAAGCTGGTCGGCAAGGACAACGTCAATGGCTGGCCGTTCGACATCTACGTCGCGCACGGCGCCGGCGCCTATATCTGCGGCGAGGAAACCGCGCTGCTCGAAAGCCTCGAGGGCAAGAAGGGCCAGCCGCGGCTGAAGCCGCCGTTCCCGGCGAATGTCGGCCTGTACGGCTGCCCGACCACCGTCAACAACGTCGAATCCATCGCGGTTGCGCCGGATATCCTCCGTCGTGGTGCCGCGTGGTTCGCCGGCATCGGCCGTCCGAACAATGTCGGCACCAAGCTGTTCTGCATCTCCGGCCATGTCGAGCGGCCCTGCAACGTCGAAGAAGCCATGGGCATTCCGTTCCGTGAGCTGATCGAGAAGCATTGCGGCGGCATTCGCGGCGGCTGGGACAACCTCAAGGCCGTGATCCCCGGCGGCTCGTCGGTGCGCATGGTGCCGGCCGAGCAGATCATCGACACGCCGATGGATTTCGACAGTTTGAGCAAGCTGCGCTCGGGCCTCGGCACCGCGGCCGTGATCGTGATGGACAAGTCGACCGATCTGATCCGCGCCATCGCCCGCATCTCCTATTTCTACAAGCATGAGAGCTGCGGCCAGTGCACGCCCTGCCGCGAAGGCACCGGCTGGATGTGGCGCGTCTTGACCCGCATGGCCGACGGCCGCGCCCACAAGCGCGAGATCGACATGCTGCTCGAAGTGACAAAACAGGTCGAAGGCCACACCATCTGCGCGCTCGGTGACGCGGCAGCCTGGCCGATCCAGGGCCTGATCGCGCATTTCCGTCACGAGATCGAAGCGCGCATCGACCAGTATTCGCACAAGGCCGACATCGACGATATCGGCGTCCGCGATCCCGTGAACATGGTCGCGGCGGAGTAAGAGACATGACCAAGCTCATCATCGACGGCAAAGAGATCGATGTCCCCGCCGAGTACACGCTGCTTCAGGCGTGCGAAGCGGCCGGCGCCGAGATTCCGCGCTTCTGCTATCACGAGCGGCTGTCGATCGCCGGCAATTGCCGGATGTGCCTCGTCGAGGTGAAGGGCGGCCCGAAGCCGGTCGCAAGCTGTGCCTGGGGCGTGCGCGACTGCCGTCCGGGCCCCAAGGGCGAGCCGCCGGAAATCTCCACGCGTTCGCCGATGGTGAAGAAGGCACGCGAAGGCGTGATGGAATTCCTTCTCATCAACCATCCCCTGGACTGCCCGATCTGCGACCAGGGCGGCGAGTGCGATCTGCAAGACCAGGCGATGGGCTACGGTGTCGACACCAGCCGCTTTGCCGAGAACAAGCGCGCCGTCGAGGACAAGTATCTCGGCGCGCTGGTCAAGACCTCGATGAACCGCTGCATCCAGTGCACGCGCTGCGTTCGCTTCTCGGCGGAAGTCGCGGGCGCGCCTGAAATGGGCGCGACCGGCCGCGGCGAGGACATGGAGATCACGACCTATCTCCAGCACGCGCTGACATCGGAATTGCAGGGCAACCTCGTCGACATCTGCCCGGTCGGTGCGCTGACCTCGAAACCCTACGCATTTGCCGCGCGCCCGTGGGAGCTCGGCAAGACCCAGTCGATCGACGTGATGGACGGCGTGGGGTCTGCGATCCGCGTCGACACCCGCGGCCGCGAGGTGATGCGCGTGCTGCCGCGCATCAACGAGGCCGTGAACGAGGAGTGGATCTCGGACAAGACCCGCCACGTCGTCGACGGCCTGCGCACCCAGCGCCTCGACCGGCCCTATATCCGTGAAGCCGGCAAGCTGCGTCCGGCGAGCTGGCCGGAGGCCTTTGCCGCGATCGCTGCGAAAGCGGCGCGCACCGACGGCAAGCGCATCGGCGCGATCGCCGGCGACCTCGCTGGTGTCGAGGAAATGTTCGCGCTGAAGGACCTGCTGTCCAAGTACGGCTCGGGCAATCTGGCGGTGCAGGGCGGCGACGCCTTCGATCCCGCGCTCGGCCGCGCCTCCTACATCTTCAATCCGACGCTGGTCGGCGTCGAGCAGGCCGACGCGCTGCTCGTCGTCGGCGCCAATCCGCGCAAGGAAGCGGCCGTGTTCAACGCCCGCATCCGCAAGCGTTGGCGCGCCGGCGGCTTCAAGGTCGGCGTGATCGGCGCCAAGGCCGATCTGACCTACGATTATGACCATCTGGGTGCGGGCACCGACACGCTCGGCGAGCTCGCGGCCGGCAAGCACTCTTTCATGGACGTGCTCAAGAACGCCAAGAATCCGATCATCCTGGTTGGCGCAGGCGCGGCCTCGCGTCACGACGGCGCCGCCATCCTGGCCGCCGCCGCCAAGCTCGCGCTCGACGTCGGCGCGCTCAAGGACGGCTGGAACGGCTTTGGCGTTCTGCACGAGACCGCCTCGCGCGTCGGTGCGCTCGATATCGGGTTCTCCGCCAGTGCGGGCGGCCTGAATGCGGCGCAAATGACGACGTTCGGCACGCTGGACTTGCTGTTCCTGCTCGGCGCCGACGAGATCAAGGCGCCGGACGGCACCTTCGTCGTCTATATCGGCACCCATGGTGATCGCGGCGCGCACCGCGCCGACGTGATCCTGCCGGCTGCCGCCTACACCGAGAAGTCCGCGATCTACGTCAACACCGAAGGCCGCGTGCAGATGACGGGACGTGCCGCATTCCCGCCGGGCGAAGCCCGCGAGGACTGGGCGGTCGTCCGCGCGCTGTCGGAGGCGCTAGGCAAAAAGCTCGGCTACGACTCGCTTGCCGCGCTGCGCCAGGCGATCTTCAAGGCCGTGCCGCATCTGATCCGTCTCGACCAGATCGAGGCAGGCTCCGCCGACCAGATCAAGAAGCTGGCGGGGAAGGGCGGCGCGCCCGAGAAGGCGCCGTTCAAGCCTGTTATCGAGGACTTCTATTTGACCAACCCAATCGCGCGTGCGTCCGCCGTGATGGCGGAATGCTCGCGGCTTGCCTCCGGGCAGATGCTGACCGCAGCGGAGTGAGCTGATGGAATTCTTCGAAAGCGCATTCTGGACCGGGTTCCTCTGGCCGCTGATCATCATGATTGCGGAGAGCGTTCTCGTGCTCGTCGTCCTGCTGATCGCGATCGCCTACATCCTGCTCGCCGACCGCAAGATCTGGGCGGCGGTGCAGATCCGCCGCGGCCCGAACGTGGTCGGCCCCTGGGGTCTGCTGCAATCCTTCGCCGACCTGCTCAAGTTCGTGCTGAAGGAACCGATCATCCCGGCCGGCGCCAACAAGGGCGTGTTCCTGCTGGCGCCGCTGGTCTCGTGCGTGCTCGCGCTCGCGGCCTGGGCGGTGATCCCGACCAATCTCGGCTGGGTGATCTCCGACATCAATGTCGGCATCCTCTTCATCTTCGCGATCTCGTCGCTGTCGATCTACGGCATCATCATGGCCGGCTGGTCGTCGAACTCGAAATACCCGTTCCTGGCGGCGCTCCGCTCGGCGGCGCAGATGGTGTCGTATGAAGTCTCGATCGGCTTCGTCATCATCACCGTGCTGCTCTGCGCGGGCACGCTGAACCTGTCGGCCGTGGTCGAGGCCCAGCATGTCCGCGGTCTCGCCAGCCTGATCGGCCTGCCGCAGCTCACGATCCTGAACTGGTACGTCTGGCCGCTGTTCCCGATGTTCGTGGTGTTCTACGTCTCGGCGCTGGCGGAAACCAACCGTCCGCCCTTCGACCTCGTCGAAGCGGAATCCGAGCTCGTCGCCGGCTTCATGGTGGAATACGGCTCGACCCCGTATCTGCTGTTCATGCTCGGCGAGTACGTCGCGATCGTCACGATGTGCGCGATGGCCACGATCCTGTTCCTCGGGGGCTGGCTGCCGCCGGTGGACTTGCCGCCCTTCAACTGGGTGCCGGGGATCATCTGGTTCGCACTGAAACTGTTCTTCATGTTCTTCCTGTTCGCGATGGCAAAGGCGATCGTGCCGCGCTACCGCTACGACCAACTGATGCGTCTCGGCTGGAAGGTGTTCCTGCCGTTGTCGCTGGCGATGGTGATCGTGGTGGCGGGCGTGCTGCAATTCGCCGGCATCGCGCCGAAGTGAGGGCCGTCATGGGTATCAACATCAACGCCACTGCACGCTCGCTCCTGCTGTCGGAATTCGTCTCGGCGTTCTTCCTCGCCATGCGCTATTTCTTCCAGCCGAAGCCGACCCTGAACTATCCGTTCGAGAAGGGCCCGATCTCGCCGCGCTTCCGCGGCGAGCATGCGCTGCGCCGCTATCCGAACGGCGAAGAGCGCTGCATCGCCTGCAAGCTGTGCGAAGCGGTCTGCCCGGCGCAGGCCATCACCATCGAGGCCGGCCCGCGCCGCAACGACGGCACCCGCCGCACCGTGCGCTACGACATCGACATGGTGAAGTGCATCTATTGCGGCCTCTGCCAGGAGGCCTGTCCGGTCGACGCCATCGTCGAAGGTCCGAACTTCGAGTTCGCGACCGAGACCCGCGAGGAACTGTTCTATGACAAGGCCAAGCTGCTCGCCAACGGCGACCGCTGGGAACGCGAGATCGCGAAAGCGATCGAGCTCG
>Ga0102590_1002523_pt1 | contig 21357 bp, 16 predicted proteins | sample AraplaMF_Col_mMF_FD_76859 | JGI IMG/M metagenome (GOLD analysis project Ga0102590, IMG submission 76859) | Arabidopsis root microbial communities from the University of North Carolina, USA - plate scrape MF_Col_mMF | ecosystem: Host-associated > Plants > Roots > Endosphere | place: USA...
CGGATGGCGTCTCGGTCGTCTCGGTGAGCTGCATCTTCACGGTTTCGAGCTTCAGCAGCACGTCATGGGCGGTGCGGTAAAGCAGTTCGCCCTGTTCCGTCAGAATCAGGCCGCGTGCATGGCGGTGAAACAGCTTGGTGCCGACATCCTGCTCCAGCGCGCTGACCTGGCGACTGATGGCGGATTGGGACAGATGCAGTTTATCCGCCGCATGCGTGAACGAACCCGCCTCGGCAGCTGCGTGAAAAATACGCAGCTTGTCCCAATCCAATGGCATTCCCCCACCCCTCATGCCGATCTTACTCCGCGGCCACGGCGACGGGCATGTGGCCCGTCAGATATCGCTCGGCTTCAAGTGCAGCCATGCACCCCAGGCCGGCGGCAGTGATCGCCTGGCGGAACGTATCATCCGTCACGTCGCCCGCGGCATAGACCCCGTCCAGGCTGGTCGCGGTCGAATCCGGCGCGGTCCAGAGATAGCCATTGTCCTTCAGCTTCAGCTTGTCCTTGAAGAGTTCGGTTGCCGGCGCATGGCCGATCGCGACGAAGACGCCATCGATCACCATGTCGGTGATCGTGCCGGTTCTGACGTCACGCAGGCGCGCGCCGGATACGGATTGCGGCATTGGCGGCTTGGCCGGTGTGCCTGTTATTTCGGCCACTTCGGTATTCCACAGAACCTTGACATTCTCCTTGGAGAACAGGCGTTCCTGCAGGATCTTCTCGGCTCGGAAGAAGTCGCGCCGGTGCACTAATGTAACCGACTTGGCGATGTTGGAGAGATAGAGCGCCTCCTCGACGGCGCTGTTGCCGCCCCCCACCACGATCACATCCTTGTTGCGATAGAAGAAACCGTCGCACGTGGCGCAAGCCGAAACGCCAAAGCCCTGGAAATGCTGCTCGCTCTCGATACCGAGCCATTTGGCCTTGGCACCGGTGGCAATGATCAGCGTATCGGCGGTCCAGACCTGGCCGCTGTCGGTGCGGGCGACGAACGGACGCTGATTCATGTCGACTTCGGTCACGAGGTCGTTGACGATTTCGGCGCCGACATGTTTTGCCTGCTGCAGCATTTGTTCCATCAGCCAGGGACCCTGGATCGGATCGGCAAAGCCCGGATAGTTCTCGACATCAGTGGTGATCATCAGCTGGCCGCCCTGTTCGAGACCGGCGATCAAAACCGGTTTCAGCATGGCGCGCGCGGCATAGACCGCGGCAGTATAGCCTGCGGGTCCGGAACCGATGATGAGCACCTTGGTGTGGCGGGCGGGCATGTCATTTCCTTTCGACTGGCAGGAGGGCGGCGGCTAAGTGGCGATTGCGGCCGTTTCGCGGTCCATGCGCCATTTATGAACGTCCAATGCTTTTATTCAAGGGCAGCCTTGCGTTACCAACAAGGCAAATCGCCCAGATGTGCAAGAATCCGTCATCGGCGTGAAACTTTCTTGCGTATTCCGCGGCTTTATATAGAAGCTCCCCGCGGGGAATTAAAGAAAGGCAATGATGTGGGGCGTGCGGAACTCGACGTCATCGATATAAAGATCCTCCGGGAACTGCAGGCCGATGGCCGCATGACCAATGTGGAGCTCGCCGATCGCGTCGGCATCTCGGCGCCGCCTTGCCTGCGCCGTGTGCGCAAGCTCGAGGAAGCCGGCATCATCGAGGGCTACCACGCGATGCTGAACAGCCCGAAGCTCGGTTTCGACCTCGTCGCTTTCTGCATGGTCGGCCTCAAGCACCAGTCGGAAGGCAATCTCAAGGCCTTCGCCGCTGCCACCGCCGAATGGCCGCTGGTGCGCCAGGCCTGGATGGTCTCGGGCGACAGCGATTTCCTGCTGCATTGCGTGGCGGAGAACCTCACCCGCTTTCAGGATTTCGTCATCGAGGTGCTGACGGCGAACGAACATGTCGATACCGTGCGCACCATGCTGACGATCCGGCAGGTGAAGAAGCTGGGACTGGTCGAAGTCTAAAACGACCTTGGCAGGTTAATCGTCGTCACGGATTACTTGCGCGAGATATAGCCGCCCCGGTTGATGCCGTGGCGCTGAAGTTTGTCGTAAAACGTCTTTCTCGGAATGCCGAGCGCCTCGATGGTGCGGCGCACGTCGCCGTCATTGGCCGACAGCGTGTCGCGGATGATCTCCGCTTCGTAGCGTTCCAGCCGTTCGGGGAGCGTCGCACCCGTCGGCTGAGGAGGGACCGCTGCCGCTCCGCCGCCTTCCACGCCAAGCACCACGCGTTCGGCATAATGCGAGAGCTCGCGGACATTGCCTGGCCATGTGTGCGAGGCGAGATGCCGCCGTACATCAGGTGAAAGCGGCGGGACATCGCGACGGAAGCGCTCCGCGGCGCGAGCGGCGAAGTGGGAAAACAGCAGCGGAATATCGTCCCGCCGTTCTCTCAGCGGCGGAATGGAGATCGTCACGACATTCAGCCTGTAATAGAGATCCTCGCGAAAATCGCCGCGAACCGCGGGATCCCCGAGGTCGATCTTGGCAGCCGCGACGACGCGAAGATTGACGGGGCGCACCTCATTGGTGCCGAGCGGCGTGATTTCGCGCATCTCCAGCACCCTCAGCATCTTGACCTGCGTGGCGGCCGGCATGCTTTCGATCTCGTCGAGGAACAGCGTGCCGCCGCTTGCATGTTCGATGCGGCCCGTGCGGCGCTTCTGGGCGCCGGTAAAGGCGCCGGCTTCATGGCCGAACAGTTCGCTTTCGATGACGGTTTCGGGCAGGGCGCCACAGTTTAGCGCCACGAAATTGCCTTTCCGGCGGTGGCTCCATTGATGCAGGATCTGGGCAACCACTTCCTTGCCGCTGCCCGTTTCGCCGGCGACGAGTACGTCCACATCGGTATCGGCGATGTGGCGAAGAATGTTTCTGAGGTTTTCCATCACAGGCGTCTGGCCGATCAGCGGCAAATTCTCCTGCGCATCCTCGGCTGCTTTCCGCAGCATGCGGTTCTCCAGAACAAGCCGCCGTTTCTCGCTTGCGCGACGCACGCTCTGCACGAGCCGATCGGCTGCGAAGGGCTTGGCGATGAAATCATAGGCGCCGTCCTGGATCGCCTGAACGGCCATGGGAATATCGCCGTGGCCGGTCATCAGGATCACCGGCAGGTCGACATCCATCCCTTGCAGCGTGGCGAAGAGTTGCAGTCCGTCGATCTCGGGCATGCGGATATCGGTGACGACGGGGCCGGCAAAGTCCGCCGGCAGGTCCGCCAGCGCGGCTTTCGCACCGTCATAGGCGGAAACGGAAAATCCGGCGAGTTCGAGCGTCTGCGCGGTGGCACGGCGCAGATCCTTGTCGTCGTCGATCAGCGCAACGGGCATCAGTGTGTCCATGACCTCAAGCCTTCCTCAGCTGAACGATGAACCGGGTACCACCGCTGTCGCTTGCAACGTCCATCCGGCCGCCGTAGTCGCCGACGATATCCTTGGAGATGACGAGGCCAAGGCCGAGACCGCTTTCCTTCGAGGTATTGAACGGCGTGAACAAGCCTTTGCGGATTTCCGTGGGAATGCCGGGGCCGTTGTCGGCGACTGTCACCGTTACCATCCCCGCGTCAGTTGATGTTCTGATCTCGACGCGACCCTCTCCGGCCTTCGGCGCCACCGCCTCCAGGGCGTTCTGAAGCAGGTTGATGAGGACCTGCTCGAGACGAATCCGGTTTCCCATCACCTGCAGTTCGTCGGGCGGCAGGTCGATGTCGAGCGTATCCATGCGGCCGGCAAACCGGCTGCGCAACAGCATCACCGCGCCCTCGATAACGTCTTTCAATCCTGTTGGTTCGGCGCTGCCGCGGCCCTTGCGGGCAAAGGTCTTCAGCTCCTCGGTGATCGAACCTATGCGTTCCGTCAGCGCCGCAATGCTCTCGAGATTTTCGCCGGCAGGCGCAGTCTGGCCGCGATCGAGGAAGGTGCGGGCATTATCCGCATAGGCACGGATGGTCGCCACCGGCTGGTTGATCTCATGAGCGACGCCGGCGGCTACCTGGCCCAGGATGGCCAGCCGATTGGCTTGCACCAGATCCTGCTGCACCGCCTGCAGCTTTTGCTCCGTGCTCTTGTGGCCGATGATTTCAGCCTGCAGCCGGTCCCGCGCCTGGCTGAGATCCAGCGTCCGCTCGACTACCCGCCGTTCCAGTTCCTCTCGTGCTTGCTGTTCGCTCGAGATCCGCAGGGCGATCGTATGGCGGCGGCGCAAGAGGAAGGCTGCTCCAGCCAGCAGTGGCAGGAGTATGAGCAATGCCAGCATGCGGGCTTCGCGAATCCCCGCATCGACCGACGGCCCCAGCGCCACCAGATGCTGCAAATGCCATCCGGTCGCCGGCACCGACGTTGCGACATCGAGAAACCTGGTTTTCCCGGCATCGCCGGGCATGACGATCTCGACGACATCGAGCCCTTCGCCGAGGTTTCGGACCATGTCGAGGGGCAGGGGTTGAAGTGGCGCAGCGCCGAATTGGAGGCTTTCGCGGATCGCTGTCAGCCGGTCTTCGGCGATCCGGCCGATCGTCATGAACCGCCATGATGGAAGACTGGTGATGAGGACAATGCCACGCTCGTCAACGACGTAGGACGGGGTGCCGGAGGCATTCCAATCCGCCTCGACGTCGTCGAATTCGACCTTGACCACGACGACACCCAGCAAGCCATTGCTGCCCGAAATCCGCTGCGAGATATAAAGACCCGGTTTCTTGCTGACCGTGCCGAGCGCGAAGTGCTCGGCCTGTCCTCGTTCGACCGCCCCCTGAAAATACTCCCGGAAGCGGTAGTCATTGCCGACGAAGCTCGTCGGCTCGCGCCAGTTGCTGGCCGAAACCGCGATGCCATCCTTGTCGATGACATAGATGACGGCGGCCTTCGTGCCCGCCGCCAGCATTTCCAGCTTCTGACTGAGCCGCTCGAACGTGCCGGCATCGTTTCCCACCAGCGCCGCGGCGAGCGCGGTGTCCTGCGACAGCACGAAGGGAAGCGCCCGGTATTTTTCAAGAACCGTGCGCAGCAACGCCGCATTCAGCGTCACATCCATGCGGGCCTGCTCCTCGAGGGCAGCCTCCGCCCGGTGCTGGCCGATCTCGCCGCTGGTCCAAAGGCTTGCGACGACTGCGAGGAAGGCGAGCGCGGCATAGGTCCACCACATCCGGCGGATGCGGTGTTGTAGGGGCAGGGAAGGCCACAATTTCTGCGACACGGACATGGCGGATTTGTGCATTTTTCTGCACGAAACGCAAATGGATTTGTGCGGATTTCCGCATTGCTTAGTTAGTTGTCAGCAGTCTCGTAAATTTTTCATTAATAAATTCAATCGGTTGGTTGGCGACTTAAAACTGGCACGGCGATTGCGAAGGAGGTGGCAACAACGGCTGAGCTGTTGGACTTGAAGCGAACGGCTCGGGAGGCCGGAGTTCGTTCCGGACGAGCCACTAGGAGGACATCATGATCGCAGCACCACTCGATGCAGTCGCAGGCAGCAAGGGCAAGAAGCCCTTTTATAGCCATCTTTACGTTCAGGTTCTCGTGGCCATCGCTGCGGGTATCCTTCTCGGTCATTTCTATCCCGAACTCGGCACCCAGCTGAAGCCGCTCGGCGATGCCTTCATCAAGCTCGTCAAGATGATCATTGCGCCGGTGATCTTTCTGACGGTTGCGACCGGCATTGCCGGCATGAGCGACCTGCAGAAGGTCGGCCGCGTCGCCGGCAAGGCGATGCTGTACTTCCTGACCTTCTCGACATTGGCGCTCATCATCGGCCTGATCGTCGCCAATGTCGTCCAGCCAGGCGCCGGCATGAACATCGATCCGGCCTCGCTGGATCCGGCCGCCGTCGCCACCTTTGCCGCCAAGGCGCATGAGCAGAGCATCGTCGGCTTCCTCACCAACATCATCCCGACGACGATTGTCGGCGCCTTTGCCGATGGCGATATTCTGCAGGTTCTGTTCTTCTCGGTGCTCTTCGGCATTGCGCTCGCCATGGTCGGCGAAAAGGGCGAGCAGGTCGTCAACTTCCTCAATTCCCTGACGGCTCCCGTGTTCAAGCTCGTCGCCATCCTCATGAAGGCTGCCCCGATCGGCGCCTTCGGCGCCATGGCATTCACCATCGGCAAGTACGGCGTCGGATCGATCGCCAACCTTGCCATGCTAATCGGCACTTTCTACATCACGTCTCTGCTCTTCGTCTTCATCGTTCTCGGTGCTGTTGCCCGCTACAACGGATTCTCGATCGTGGCGCTGCTGCGCTACATCAAGGAAGAACTGCTGCTGGTCCTCGGCACCTCGTCTTCGGAAGCCGCACTTCCGGGGCTGATGAACAAGATGGAAAAGGCCGGTTGCAAGCGCTCGGTCGTCGGTCTCGTCATCCCGACCGGCTATTCCTTCAATCTTGACGGCACCAACATCTACATGACGCTGGCAGCGCTGTTCATTGCTCAGGCAACCGGCATCCATCTCTCCTGGGGTGACCAGATCCTGCTGCTGCTGGTGGCGATGCTGAGCTCGAAGGGTGCCGCAGGCATCACCGGCGCCGGCTTCATCACGCTTGCCGCAACGCTCTCCGTCGTCCCATCCGTGCCGGTCGCTGGCATGGCGCTCATTCTCGGCATCGACCGTTTCATGTCGGAATGCCGGGCGCTGACCAACCTCGTCGGCAATGCGGTGGCGACGATCGTCGTGGCACGTTGGGAAAACGAGCTGGATACGGTGCAACTCGCCGCAGCACTGGGCGGCCAGACCGGAGAGGATACTTCGGCTGCCGGGCTGCAGCCGGCCGAATAGTCAGCCGCTATCCCCTTATCCTTAGAAACCCTGCAGCGGCCCGTCATCCAACGGGCCGTTTCTCTTTTCGGCTTCAGCTGCGATTGTCGCCGAGAAGACTGTTATAAACGGCGCCGATCGCACTTGCTTCCCTCTCCAGCGCGAAATTCGCCCTGACATGCCGCAGCGCATTCTCGCCATGCGCGACCGCCAGAGCGGGATCTGCGATATAGGGCGCGATTGCCCGCGTCAGCGCCTCGCCATCGCTGGCGGCGACGACCGAACCCGTCTCGCCGGTGACGATGAGCTCGGCATAGGCGCCCGCATCCGATGCCACCACCGCGGTTCGCGAGGCCATGGCTTCGAGCGGTGTCAGGCCGAAGCCCTCGTTGCGGGAGGGGGCGACGTAAAGCGTCAGGCGGCGATACCAGATCTTGATGTCAGGCACTTCGCCGAGAAAGAGGATACGGTCGCTCAGTCCGGCGGCGACGACATCCGCCTTGAGTTTGTCTGCGAATGCCACGTGCTCCGCCGTCACGCGGCCGGAGACGACTGCCGTCCACTCAGTATATTGCGGCAGCAGTTCGATCATCGCCCTGACGAAAAGATCAGTGCCTTTCTGATGGCGCACACGGCCGAAGCAGCCGACCAGATGGCGGCCGGGCAGGCCGGTGGCGGCGATGCCGTCCTCTGCGGCTTCCGGCGGATGGAACAGAGCAAGGTCGACGCCGTGCTGGATGACCGTGTGCGGCACCTCGAGGAACGAGCCGGAACGGTCGCTGGTCGCGATGACGGCGTCCATGCGACGGATCAGCCATTTCGTATAGGCGGTGTGGCGGCGTTGCGCGGCCGAGGTGAAGAGAAGCTTCAGCGGCATGCGCGTGAGATGGCGAAGCAGGATGCCGACGGCCATCTCGTTGTTGCGGCGAGCGTGCCAGACACGCCGGCGCCGGCGCGCCGGCGGGCGCCAAAGGCCGAGGAGCTGCCGCCACTTCAGTTTCGGCAGGTCCTCCGGCAGGCCGGGGCCGAGTGTCGCGATCTTGATGCCGAGCCGGATCTGGCACGGGATGAGCTGGACGATCGTCGACGTGACGCCGGAGAGCCGGCGCTTGAAATTGGGCGCAATGATCTCGACGTCACGGATATCAGGCAAGGGAGGGGTCTCGCGGCTCGCGGGCGATCAGCCCCAGGAAACCTGGAGGATTTCGTAGGCCTTGGAGCCGCCCGGCGCGTTGACCTCGATGGAATCGCCGACTTCCTTGCCGATCAGCGCACGGGCGATTGGCGAGGAGATGGAGATGCGGCCGGCCTTGACGTCGGCTTCCTGGTCGCCGACGATCTGGTAGGTCTTTTCTTCCTCGGTGTCCTCGTCGATGAGCTTCACCTTGGCGCCGAACTTGATCTTGTCGCCCGACATCTTGGTGAGGTCGATGACCTCGGCGCGCGCCGTCAGGTCTTCCAACTCGCTGATGCGGCCTTCATTGTGGCTCTGGGCTTCCTTGGCGGCGTGGTATTCGGCGTTTTCGGAAAGGTCGCCATGAGCACGGGCTTCGGCGATCGCCTCGATGATTCGGGGGCGCTCCTCCTGCTGGCGCCAGCGCAGCTCTTCCTGCAGCTTGACGAAACCGCCCGGTGTCATCGGTACCTTTTCAACCATTTTTCTGTCCTTCAATCCTCGTATCCGCACAATCAGCGGCGAACACAAAAGAAAACAGGTCCCGAAGGGGAGCTTCGGAACCGTGCCACAATCTTAGTCGGACGCTTATAGCAGATCGCCAAGGCCGATTTCCAGAAAATTCGCATAAGAGAAACGCCGCCCGCCCCGATATCAGGTGGTGCGCCTTGAGAATGGGCAGAAATCCGATCGTCCCGATTGACTCCGCATAAGAGAACATATAGTGAACATACTAATGAAGAAGTCGCTCACAGAACGCTTGGCCATCCTTTCCGATGCCGCGAAATATGACGCTTCCTGCGCTTCCAGCGGCACGGTGACACGTGATTCCCGGGCAAGTGGCGGGCTCGGTTCGACCGAGGGATCCGGCATCTGTCATGCCTATGCACCGGACGGGCGGTGCATTTCGCTTCTAAAAGTACTGCTGACCAATTTCTGCATCTACGACTGCGCCTATTGCGTCAATCGCTCGTCGAGCAATGTCGAACGGGCGCGCTTTACGCCCGAGGAGGTCATCTGGCTGACGCTGGAATTCTACCGCCGCAACTATATCGAAGGCCTGTTCCTTTCCTCCGGCATCATTCGTTCGTCCGATTACACGATGGAAGAGATGGTCCGCATCGTCCGCGAACTGCGTGTGACCCATAATTTCCGCGGCTATATCCATCTGAAATCGATCCCCGAGGCGTCACCGCGTCTGATCGAGGAGGCGGGGCTTTATGCCGACAGGCTGTCGCTTAACATCGAGTTGCCGACGGACAACGGCATCACCCGCTTCGCGCCGGAAAAGAAGCCTGCCAATATCCGGCGATCGATGGGAGATCTGAGGCTGAAGATCGAGGCCGCCAGCGAACCGACGCTGCGGACGAAGAAGCGTCAACGTTTCGTGCCGGCCGGCCAGAGCACGCAGATGATCGTCGGCGCCGACGGGGCGAACGATGCGACGATTCTTGCGACCAGCGGCCGGCTTTACAGCAGCTACGGCCTGAAGCGCGTCTATTATTCCGCCTTCAGCCCCATCCCGGACTCGTCGAAAAATCTGCCTCTGATCAAGCCGCCGCTGATGCGCGAGCACCGGCTCTATCAGGCCGATTGGCTCTACCGATTCTACGGTTTCGGCATCGACGAGATCACCGCGAACCAGGCGGGTGGCATGCTCGATCTCACGCTCGACCCCAAACTTGCCTGGGCGCTCGCCAACCTGGCCGAGTTTCCCGTCGATATCAACAAAGCCGAGCGTGAACGGTTGCTGCGCGTGCCCGGTCTCGGCACCAAGACAGTCAAAGCGATCGTTTCGGCCCGGCGTTTTCGCCGGTTGCGGTTGGACGATCTCCAGCGGCTCGGCATTTCGATCAAGAAGGTCCAATCCTTCATCTCGGCGGAAGGCTGGTCGCCGCGCCGATTGATCGAGCGCCCCGACCTTCGCGCCATGTTCGAACCGCAACCCGAACAATTGTCGTTGCTGTGATGCGCCGGGTCGTGCTTACGGGACGCGGGGAGCTTGCCGAATGGCGCGACGCCGCGCGCGCTTTCGCGGCTGCGGGCATCCTGCCGGAAGAGATCGATTGGCGCGAAAAAGGCGCGGAGGCGGACCTTGCGTTTCAACGCGACGCCATGCCGCCGGCGCCTATCATGGCACGCAAGCCGATGACGGTGCCGCCCGCCTTCATCGAGCTCGCGCAGACAGTTCTCTGCCATTCCGACCCGGCGCGCTTTTCCCTGCTTTACCGTCTGCTCTGGCGGCTGCAACTGGACCGGCAACTGCTTGAAGTGGCTTCCGACGAGGACGTTGCCCGTGCCAGGCTGATGGCGAAAAACGTTCGACGCGACGCGCACAAGATGACGGCCTTCGTCCGCTTCAAGGAGGTTGGTGCGGTATCGGCTGACCGTCGAAAATTCCTCGCCTGGTTCGAACCGGATCACCATATCGTCAGGCGCACTGCCCCCTTCTTCCAACGGCGCTTCACCGACATGGACTGGCTGATCGTCACGCCCAAGGGATCGGCCGCCTGGGATGGCGAGCGGCTGACGATGAGCGACGAGCCGTGCGAAAAACCCAATCTCACCGATGCTGCCGATGAACTTTGGCGCACCTACTACGCCAGCATTTTCAATCCGGCGCGATTGAAGCTGAAGGCGATGCAGGCGGAGATGCCGAAAAAATACTGGAAGAACCTGCCAGAAGCCGATCTCATCCCTGGGCTAATCGCATCGGCGGAGAGCAAGGTGCGGGCCATGGCCGCACGAGAGGCGACCCAGTCGTTGCCTTTTCATGACCGGCTTCAGCAGGCGGCACGCAGCCTTCCCGCCGAACCTGAAGCACCGGCGGGCACGCTGGAAGCGCTGCGCGCGGAAGCTGCCGCCTGCACCCGTTGTCCGCTTCATGCGAAGGCGACGCAAACCGTGTTCGGGGAGGGGCCGCGCGATGCCGAGGTGATGTTCGTCGGCGAGCAGCCGGGCGACCAGGAGGATATATCAGGGCGCCCCTTCGTCGGTCCCGCCGGCAGGCTCCTCGATCAAGTGATCACTGAAGCGGGCATCGACCGCTCATCGCTTTACGTCACCAATGCCGTCAAGCATTTCAAATATGAGCCGCGTGGCAAGCGTCGCATCCATCAGAAGCCCAATATGGGCGAGGTAAAGCATTGCCGCTGGTGGCTCGATCTGGAGATGGCGCTGATCAAGCCGAAGCTGGTCGTCGCCATGGGCGCGACGGCGCTTGCGGCGCTGACCGATACGAAACAGCGGCTGCAGGATGTCAGGGGGAAAGCGATCGCGATCGACGAGAGGCGAACGCTCTTCGTGACGGTGCATCCATCCTATCTGCTGCGTATTCCCGACGAGCGGCTGAAAGCGGATGAACTGGCACGATTTCGCGAAGATATGCTGACAATTCAGCGCCTTATGCTGGCAGCTGCATAAACTGATTCCGAAGCCTCCGGCGACGCCGCAATGGCAAGGCTGGCGCCATCGCTCATCGAGCGATGGCGTTCCGTATCTCAGGCGAAATAGCTCTGCAGCGGCCGCACCTCGAGATTGCCGGCTTTTAGCGCCTTGATCGCCTGGGCGGCGGCCTCTGCGCCTGCCATCGTCGTGTAGTAGGGCACCTTCTGCATCAGCGTCGCACGGCGGAGCGACTTGGAGTCCGAGATCGCCTTGTTGCCATCGGTGGTGTTGATGACGAGCTGGACCTGGCGGTTGCGGATCGCGTCCTCGATGTGCGGACGGCCTTCGAGCACCTTGTTGATCTTGGTAGCTGTGATGCCGTTTTCGCCAAGGAAGCGGGCAGTGCCGCCGGTCGCCAGCACTTTGAAGCCCTGCTCGACGAGGATGCGGATCGCCGGCAGCACGCGCGGCTTGTCCGCGTCGCGGACGGAGACGAAGACCGTCCCGTCGCGCGGCAGCTCGACGCCGGCGCCGAGCTGCGACTTGGCGAAGGCCAGCGCAAAATCGGTATCGAGGCCGATGACCTCACCCGTCGAGCGCATTTCCGGGCCGAGCAGTGTGTCGACGCCGGGGAAGCGGGCGAAGGGGAAGACGGCTTCCTTGACGGCGATGTGCTTCAGCTTGCGCGGATCGGGCTTTTGCCCATAGGCGGCAAAGGTCGCATCGAGTTTCTCGCCGGCCATGACGCGGGCGGCGATCTTGGCGATCGGCGTGCCAATGGTCTTTGCGACAAAGGGCACGGTGCGCGAGGCGCGCGGATTGACTTCGAGAACGTAGACGGTGCCATCCTTGATGGCGAACTGGACGTTCATCAGGCCGCCGACATTGAGCGCCTTGGCCATGGCCTTGGCCTGGCGCTCCAGCTCGTCGAGCAGTTCGACCGACAGCGAGCGCGGCGGCAGCGAGCAGGCGCTGTCGCCGGAATGGATGCCGGCTTCCTCGATATGCTCCATGATGCCGGCGACATAGACATCGGTGCCGTCGGAGAGGCAGTCGACATCGACTTCGATGGCGTTGCTGAGATAGCTGTCGAAGAGCAGCGGGTTCTTGCCGAGCAGGGTGTTGATCTGGCCGGTCTTGTCGTTGGGATAGCGCTGCTTGATATCCTCAGGCACGAGTTCAGGCACGGTATCGAGCAGGTAGCTCTGCAACTGGCCTTCCGAATGCAGGATCTGCATGGCGCGGCCGCCGAGCACGTAAGAGGGACGTACGACCAGCGGGAAGCCGATTTCGGTGGCAACCATGCGGGCCTGCTCGACCGAATAGGCGATGCCGTTGTTTGGCTGATTGAGGTCGAGCTTCATCAGGAGCTTTTGGAAGCGGTCGCGGTCCTCGGCAAGGTCGATCATGTCAGGCGCGGTGCCGAGGATCGGGATGCCGTTCTTTTCGAGGGCCTCGGCGAGCTTCAGCGGCGTCTGGCCGCCGAACTGGACGATGACGCCGACGACCTCGCCCTTTTCCTGTTCTGCCCGCAGGATCTCGATCACGTCCTCGGCCGTCAGCGGCTCGAAATAGAGGCGGTCCGACGTATCGTAGTCGGTCGAGACGGTTTCCGGGTTGCAGTTAATCATGATCGCCTCATAACCCGCATCCTTCAGCGCGAAGGCGGCGTGGCAGCAGCAATAGTCGAACTCGATGCCCTGGCCGATACGGTTCGGACCACCGCCGAGGATGACGACCTTCTTGCGGTCGGAGACCAGCGCTTCGGAGCGGGCGGCGCCGACGAAAGGCGTCTCATAGGTGGAGTACATATAGGCCGTCGGCGAGGCGAATTCGGCCGCACAGGTGTCGATGCGCTTGAAGACAGGGCGGACGTTCAGGCTATTGCGCAGCTCGGCCACTTCCTTCGGGCGCTTGCCGGTTAGCGTCGCCAGGCGCGCGTCGGAAAAGCCCATGGCCTTCAACTTGCGCAGGTTAGCGGCATCATCAGGCAGGCCGTGCTCGCGGATCCGGGCCTCCATCTCGATGATCGCCTTCAGTTCGGCGATGAACCAGGGGTCGATCTTGCAGCCTTCGTGGACTTCGGCTTCGCTCATGCCCTGGCGCAGCGCCTGGGCGACCATGCGCAGGCGATCGGGCGTCGGCGTGCCGATTGCGGCGCGGATGGCGTTCTGGCTGGATTCGCCCTCTTCAAAGCCGGGGATCTCGATCTCGTCGAGGCCGGTCAGGCCGGTTTCCAAGCCACGCAGCGCCTTCTGCAGCGATTCGGCGAAGGTGCGGCCGATCGCCATGACTTCGCCGACCGATTTCATCGCGGTCGTCAGCACCGGCGAGGCGCCGGGGAATTTCTCGAAGGCGAAACGCGGGATCTTGGTGACGACGTAGTCGATCGACGGTTCGAAGGAGGCAGGCGTTGCGCCGCCAGTGATGTCGTTATCCAGTTCGTCCAGCGTATAGCCGATCGCGAGCTTGGCGGCGATCTTGGCGATCGGGAAGCCGGTGGCCTTCGAGGCGAGCGCCGACGAGCGCGAGACGCGCGGGTTCATTTCGATGACGACGAGACGGCCGTCCTTCGGATTGACGGCGAACTGGACGTTCGAGCCGCCGGTCTCGACCCCGATTTCGCGCAGCACCGCGATCGAGGCGTTGCGCATGATCTGGTATTCCTTGTCCGTCAGCGTCAGCGCCGGCGCGACGGTGATCGAATCGCCGGTGTGGACGCCCATCGGATCAATGTTCTCGATCGAGCATATGATAATGCAGTTGTCCGCCTTGTCGCGGACGACCTCCATTTCATATTCCTTCCAGCCGAGCACCGATTCCTCGACCAGCACTTCGGTGGTCGGCGAGGCATCGAGGCCGCCGCCGACGATCTCGAAGAATTCCGAGCGATTGTAGGCGATGCCGCCGCCGGTGCCGCCGAGCGTGAAGGAGGGGCGGATGATGGCGGGCAGACCGACATGGTCGATCGCCTGGGCGGCAATCGCCATGGCATGGCTCATGTAGCGCTGCTTGCGGTCGCTTTCACCGAGGTTCCACTGGTTTTCCAACTCGTCCAGCGCCTTGTCGAGATCGGATCCGGAGAGGCTTTCACGCAGCTTGTTGCGCTCGGCCTCGTGCGTCTTGCGGTCGAGGTCCTTGATGTCGGTGGCGTTCGCCAGCATCGAGCGCGGGGTTTCCAGCCCGATACGGGCCATCGCCTCGCGAAACAGCGCGCGGTCCTCGGCCATGTCGATGGCGGCGGGCTTGGCGCCGATCATCTCGACATTGTAACGGTCGAGCACGCCCATGCGCTTCAGCGAAAGCGCGGTGTTCAGCGCCGTCTGGCCGCCCATGGTCGGCAGCAGCGCATCCGGGCGCTCCTTGGCGATAATCTTGGCGACGACTTCGGGGGTAATCGGCTCGACATAGGTGGCGTCGGCAAGGCCCGGATCGGTCATGATCGTCGCCGGGTTGGAGTTGACGAGGATGACGCGGTAGCCTTCCTCCTTCAGTGCCTTGCAGGCCTGGGTGCCGGAATAGTCGAACTCACAAGCCTGGCCGATGACGATCGGTCCCGCGCCGATGATGAGGATCGATTTGATATCTTGGCGCTTCGGCATGAGTGCTTCCGTTTTCTGGCTGCGCAGAAAGCCGGCCAGGGTGGGAGATCACCGGGTCGGGTCGCGCATGCTGGGTCTTTTCAGGCTAGAAGCGGCTTATAGGCAAATGTATTTGCAAACGGAACCCCATAAATCGCGGAATCGACAGGAATCCAACACGGCACGAAAGACTATTTCCCGTCAGGCACGACCACCACCCGGATTTTGCCGCCACCCTGCTTCAGGAGGAGCGAAAGCGGGAGTCCCGTCAAGCGTTTGGCGCGTCTTCTTTACGTGAAGCGGCGGCGCACATCCTCGGCATAGCTGCGGCTGACCGGGATTTTCGTGCCGTCGCTGGTGAGGATCAGCAGCCTGCCATTGTCGCGTTTCAGGCTGTCGACATGGGCGTCGGCCACCCAGTGCGAGCGATGAACGCGAAGGCCCGGCGTTGCGGCGGTTTCCTTCAGCGCGTCGGCAAAACGCAAGAGCACCAGTTCGCGCCCGCGGCCGGTCACCACCTCGGTATAGTGATCCTGGACAGAAAGGCGCAGCAGCGGGCCACGGTTCTCAGGCTTCAGCCGGTCGAGGATCGAGGTGCCGGGGCTGGTTTCGTGAGGTGCTGCGGCTTCGGCGATTTTCTGGCTCATCGCCATGTAGGTCAAAAGGCAGAAGAGGGCGCAGAGCGGCACCGCAAAAAGCGCGCGCTGCAGGCCGCTTTGCAGCGTGGTCGTTTCGCCAGTGAAGACATAGTCGACGAGGCCGATGGCAAAGCCGATCGGCAGGGCGGCGGCGAGTGAACCCGTCATCATGCGGGCGAACATGGAAACGATCACCTCCCGCAGCAGTCTTTCGGCCGCGACCGCGCAGAGGATGGCGATCACCCAGGCAAGGGCATGCAGGCTCAGCCAATAGGCGAGGCGTTCGCCAAAGGCCATGCTTTGCATCGTGCCGTAGGGGCCGGTGAAGGCAAAGAGCATGACGATCGCGGCAAAGGTTCCCCAGAAGCGCCGGGAGTGGAGAAAGACCTGCAATTCGCGAAGCGTGGATTGCAAGAAGGGGTGAATCACGAAGTTTTCCTGCCGTTCGCGCGGTTCGGATTGAGGCAGATGAAGTCTTGGCGGAAAGAGCGATCGAATTCAACCGGATGCCGCTCATGACCCTCGAACCGCTCTTCGATGCCCCGCTCGCCGTTCAGATCCATGTCGCCGCTGTTACGCCGGCGGCCCTTCTCGGCGCCTATATCCTGCTGCGCCCCAAGGGCACGCCGCTGCACCGGCTGCTCGGCAGGATCTGGATGGTGCTGATGATTGTAACGGCAATATCAAGTTTCTTCATTCACCAACTCGATCTCTTCTACGGGTTCAGCCCGATCCATCTTTTGTCGATCGCAACATTGTTCGGCAGCTGGAATGCGATCGCGGCGGCCCGCCGCGGCGATATCCGTCTGCACAAACGCATCGTCGCCGGCCTTTATTTCGGCGGCATCGTCCTTGCCGGCCTGTTCACTTTCGTGCCTGGCCGGATCATGCACGCGGTCGTCTTCACCGGAACGGAATGGCCGGCTGCCCTTGCTGCGGCGGTGATCGGCTCGATCCTGGTCGCGATCGTGCTGCGCCGCCGACGCAGGCGCCTGATTGCCCGATGAAGTCGCTGGAATTCCAGCCGCCGACGGATATATAGACTCCTTGAGTGCAAGCACAGGCATTGCCGGGGAGAGCGAAGATGGAATGGAGAGGCCGGCGTCAGTCCGACAATATCGAAGATCGCCGCAGCGATCCGACCGGTGGCGGTTTCGGCCGCGGCGGCGGCTTTAATTTCCCTTCCGGCGGCGGCGTTCGCCGCGCCGGCGGCGGCCTCAGCATCGGTACGATCATCTTCCTCGTCGTCATCTATTTTATCTTCAAGGCGATGGGCATCGACCTGATGCAGGTGCTCGATACCGGCGGCACGACGAGCGGTCCCGGCTACGAGCAGAGCCAGTCCGGCGGAACACGCACGCCCGCCAATGACGAGATGACTGCTTTCATGCGTACCGTTCTTGCCGAGACCGAAGATACCTGGCAGGGCATCTTCCAGGCGCAGGGCCAGAATTACGAGGAGCCACGCCTCGTGCTGTTCTCGGGCTCGACGGCATCGGCCTGCGGCTCCGCATCATCTGCAACAGGCCCGTTTTACTGCCCCAGCGACCACAAGGTTTATCTCGATACCGAATTCTTCCAGGAGCTTTCCGACCGCTTCGGCGCGTCCGGCGATTTCGCCGAGGCTTATGTCGTTGCCCACGAGGTCGGCCATCACGTGCAGAACCTGCTCGGCATCCTGCCGAAGTTCAACCAGGCGCGTCAGCGCATGAGCGAGGCCGAAGCCAACAAGATGTCGGTGCGCGTCGAGCTGCAGGCCGATTGCTTCGCCGGCATCTGGGGCAAATATACCCAGCAGAAGGGCCTGCTGGAGTCCGGCGATCTGGAGGAAGCGCTGAACGCCGCCCAGCAGATCGGCGACGACTCGCTGCAGAAGCGGTCACAGGGTTATGTCGTGCCGGAAAGCTTCAACCACGGCACCTCGGAGCAGCGCGTCAGATGGTTCAAGCGCGGCTTCGACAGCGGCCAGCTGTCAGCCTGCGATACGTTTTCCGGCCCGATTTGAGGAGTGGAGAGGAAGGGGCGCATGGCACAAGCACATCGCAGCCCCTTCCATCCCTTGCTTACTTCTCGCTGTCCATATGCTGCAGCATATGCTCGGGATAACGCCCACCCGCGGCCGCGTCTTTCGGCACGGCGCGTTCGATGATGGCGAAATCTTCTGGCGACAGGTCGACGGCGCGTGAGCCGAGCGCCTCGCTCAGTCGGTCGCGGCGGCGAGCGCCGATGATCGGGACGATATCCTTGCCCTTGGCGGCGACCCAGGCGATGGCGATCTGGGCGACCGAGACGCTCTTTGCCTCGGCGATCTCGCGCAGCTTCTCCACCAGAGCGAGGTTCTGCTCGATATTGCCTTCCTGAAAGCGTGGGCTGTAATTACGGAAGTCGCCTGCCGTCGCACCCTGGCCCCTCTGCCAGTGGCCGCTGATCAGGCCGCGCGACAGCACGCCGTAGGCGGTGATCGAGATGCCGAGTTCACGTGTCGTCGGCAGGATCTTCTCCTCGATGCCGCGTGAGATCAGCGAATATTCGATCTGCAGGTCGACGATCGGGGCAACAGTGGCGGCGCGGCGGATCGTATCGGCGCCGACTTCCGACAGGCCGATATGCCTGACATAACCCGCCTTGACCAAATCTGCGATGGCGCCGACGGTGTCCTCGATCGGCACGTTCGGATCGAGGCGGGCGGGGCGGTAAATGTCGATATAATCGACGCCGAGGCGCTGCAGCGAATAGGCGAGGAAATTCTTGACCGCGACCGGGCGGGCGTCAATGCCGTTCCAGCCGCCGACCGGATCGCGCAGGCCGCCGAACTTGACGCTGATGACGGCGTTCTCGCGCCTGCGGCCCTTCAATGCCTCGCCGATCAACATTTCATTGTGGCCCATGCCGTAGAAATCGCCGGTGTCGAGCAGGTTGACGCCGGCATCGAGCGCGGCATGGATCGTCGCGATGCTTTCTGCGCGATCTGAGGGACCATACATGCCCGACATGCCCATGCAGCCGAGGCCGATGGCCGAGACATCAGGTCCGGTCTTTCCCAAACGATAGGTCTGCATTGTCTTCTCCTTCTTTGCGCCGGAGCGGCGCGCTATCGGACGTCCGCGCCGGGTCGGCGCTGCCGGACGCCGTTTTAGCGCTTTCGTATTTGTGCGATAATCTGGATAGTGTCGAACAGGCCGTACGGAAAAATGCACAATGAGCGATCTTCCCTTGAGTGATCTGGATGCCTTCACGGCGATTGCAAGGGAGCGCAGCTTTCGCGCCGCCGCCCGCAAGCGTGGGGTTTCAGCCTCATCGCTCAGCGACTCGCTGCGGCGGCTGGAAGAGCGGCTCGGCGTGCGCCTGCTCAATCGGACGACGCGCAGCGTCACGCCGACGGCCGCCGGGGAACGATTGTTGGCGCAACTAGAGCCGGCGCTCGGCGAGGTCGCCGCCGCACTCGGGGCGCTCGACAATTTCCGCGACAGGCCGGCCGGCACGCTGCGGCTCAACGTGCCGACGGTCGCGGCGCGGCTGTTCCTGCCCGACATTGCCTGCCGGTTCCTGAAGCTCTATCCCGAGATCGAGCTGGAGATCGTCGCCGAGGATACGTTCATCGACGTGCTCGCCGCCGGTTTCGACGCCGGCATCCGTTATGACGAGCGCATCGAGCGCGACATGATCGCCGTGCCGATCGGTCCGAGCCGGCAGCGCTATGTCACCGCCGCTTCACCGGCTTATCTGCAGGAAAGGGGCATGCCGCAACATCCGCGTGACCTGCTGGAGCACAGCTGCATCCGGCATCGCTTTCTCAGCGGGATCGGGCTCACCTGGGAATTCGAGCGCGGCGGGGAGACTTTTGCCATCTCGCCAAGCGGTGCGCTTACGTCAAATTCGATCGAGATAGAGCTCGCCGCCGCCGTCGCGGGGCTGGGCATCATCAGCTCATTCCAAGAGCTCCTGGAACCGGGCCTCGCCTCCGGTCAACTGGTCGCTATCCTCGACGATTGGGCCAGCGAATTTTCCGGTCCGTATCTTTATTACGCCAGTCGACGGCATATGCCGGCACCATTGCGCGCCTTCGTCGATTTTCTGAAGCTGGAACGGCAGCGCGCGCCCCTCGGTTGAGACGTCTCATAAACTTCCCGTTCTGCATTATCAAAAACTTTGAAATGTTCACGGATTGTTTCGGTTTCCTTTCTGAGCTATGTCACTTTCTTGGCGACGAGATCGTCTTTTCAGAACCGATCGCTGTAGAGATGCCTCATGCTTGACCCTAAATTCGTTCGCCGCGGCCTTTTTCTGGTCTTTATCATCCTCTTCCTCGACATTATCGGCATCGCCATCATCATGCCGGTGCTGCCCGCTTATCTGGAGCAACTGACCGGCGGCAGCGTCAGCGATGCGGCGATTGACGGCGGCTGGCTGATGCTCGTCTATGCCGGCATGCAATTCCTGTTTGCGCCGCTGCTCGGAAACCTGTCCGACCGTTTCGGCCGCCGGCCGATCCTTTTGCTTTCGGTGCTGACCTTCGCGATCGACAATTTCATCTGTGGCATCGCCACCAGCTACTGGATGCTGTTCGTCGGCCGCGTGCTTGCCGGCATCAGTGGCGGCAGCTTCGCCACCTGCTCGGCCTATATTGCCGATATCAGCACGGAGGAGAACCGCGCGAAGAATTTCGGGCTGATCGGCATCGCCTTCGGCGTCGGCTTCACGATCGGTCCCGTCATCGGCGGTTTGCTCGGCGAATTCGGCCCGCGTGTGCCGTTCCTTGGCGCGGCCGCGCTATCGCTGGTCAATTTCATCGCCGCCTGCTTCCTGCTGCCGGAAACGCTGGAGGCGAAAAACCGCCGCCGGTTCGAGTGGAAGCGCGCCAATCCGCTCGGCGCGTTGCGCCAGATGCGCCATTATCCCGGCATCGGTTGGGTCAGCCTCGTCATGTTCCTGTTCTTCCTGGCGCATGCGGTCTATCCCTCGGTCTGGTCGTTCGTCTCGACCTATCGCTACGGTTGGAGCGAGGGACAGATCGGTTTGTCGCTCGGCATTTACGGCATCGGCGCCGCGATCGTCATGGGCCTGGTTCTGCCGCGGATCGTGCCGGTGCTCGGCGAGTGGAAGACCGCTCTTCTCGGCCTCTGCTTCTCGGCCGTCGGGCTCACCGGTTATGCTTTCGCCTGGGAGGGCTGGGTCGTCTATGTCATCATCGTTGCGACTGTCATGGAAAACGTCGCCGATCCGCCGCTGCGCAGCATCGCCGCCGGCATGGTGCCGCCCTCGGCACAGGGCGAGCTGCAAGGCGCGCTCACCAGCCTCAGCAGCATTACCACCATCCTCGGACCGCTAATCTTCACGCAGATGTTCGGTTATTTCACGCGGCCCGAGGCGCCGGTCACTTTTGCCGGCGCGCCCTATCTTGCCGCCGCCCTGTTCATCCTGTTGGCCGCCGGCGTGTTCCTCATGCGGGTCCGGGTCCGTGAGCCTGCCCAGGCGCTGGAAGCGGCAGGTTGATCGATCAGAAACGCTGATGCGATGATGAATTTTTCATCATTTGCCTCATCTGGGGTAGTTCTTTGCGGGGCTTTGCTCTAAGTCCGGATGTTATTTCGCCGCAAGCTGCGGCGACGCATATTTCAATCACAGGACTGGTGTCATGGACACGCCGATCGACACGCGCAGGCTTGCGCCGACAGCCGATAATCGTTGGGGCGCACATTTCCGTGCAACGCTGGCGCTCGGCATTCCGCTGATCGGCGCGCAGCTTGCCCAACTCGGCATCAACACCACCGACGTCATGATCGTCGGCCGGCTCGGCGCCGAGCATCTGGCGGC
>Ga0102590_1002524_pt1 | contig 21348 bp, 20 predicted proteins | sample AraplaMF_Col_mMF_FD_76859 | JGI IMG/M metagenome (GOLD analysis project Ga0102590, IMG submission 76859) | Arabidopsis root microbial communities from the University of North Carolina, USA - plate scrape MF_Col_mMF | ecosystem: Host-associated > Plants > Roots > Endosphere | place: USA...
AATCCTCGAACAGTCACTCCGGACATACCAGGATGTCTTGGTCGACGCGAACTTCGGTGAGGAGCTCCACAGTGGAGAGATCCCGGAGCGCTGGACACACGTTTTCGCCAGCGTCCAGTCGCTGAATGCACGCGCCCTGGACCGGATAGCGTCTGATCATTTCGATGTGATCGTGATCGACGAGTTCCACCACGGCACATCACCGACGTATCGGAGGATCCTCGATCACTTCGAACCGCTGGAGTTGCTGGGGCTCACGGCCACCCCCGAGCGCATGGATGGCAAGAACATCCACGACGAGTTCTTCGAGGGCCGGATCGCTGCCGAGATGCGGCTGTGGGAGGCCCTTGAGAACGACCTCCTCAGCCCTTTCCACTACTTCGGCATCAGCGACAACACCGATCTGAGCGCTATTGAGTGGAAGCGTGGCGCATACGATCCCACCGCACTGAGCAACGTTCTGACCGGCAACGACGCACGGGCACGGCTGGTCGTGAGGGCTGTTGAGGAGAAGGTCGCCGATCCCAGGACCATGCGGGCACTCGGATTCTGCGTCTCCGTCGCACACGCCCACTTCATGGCGGAGTACTTCCGGAGAGCCGGCCTCACCGCAGCGGCCCTCTCGGGAGAGACGCCGCCCGTGGAACGCAAGCAGGCCCTCGCCGACCTCGCATCGGGGGCACTGCAGGTGATCTTTTCCGTCGACCTCTTCAATGAGGGTCTCGACATCCCCGACGTGGACACACTGCTCCTGCTCCGCCCGACCTCCAGTGCGACCGTGTTCCTTCAGCAACTCGGCCGCGGCCTGCGCCGCAGTGACAACAAGGCGGTTCTGACCGTGCTGGACTTCATCGGTCAGCATCGCAAGGAATTCCGGTTCGAGAACCAGTTCCGGGCCCTGACGAACCTGACGCGCAAGCGCCTGCTGGACCACGTCGAGCGTGACTTCCCGCAACTTCCCTCTGGCTGCCAGATCATCCTGGAGGAGAAGGCGAAGCGAGCGGTCATCGCCAACATCAAGGACCAGATCGGCGTCAACGTCACCGTGCTGGCCCGTGAGGTGGCCGACTACGCCCAGCCGAAGCTGAGCGACTACCTCTACGAGAGTGGGCGCGAGCTCAAGGAGCTCTACCGGGGCAATGGCAACTCATGGACCGGACTGCTCCGGCGCTCCGGCCTGTTGAAGGGCGAGGTGCCGGAGGGAGAGGCAGCGCTCCTGAAGCGTGTTCCGGCCTTCCTTCACGTCGACGACCCCCTGCGTGTGGGCGCGTACACACGGATGCTGGAGGACGACGCCCCGCCCTACAGCTCTCTCGACGAGCAGCAGCAGGCCTATGCCCGCATGCTCTTCTTCCAGTTCTGGCCCCTGGGTGGCGTTACCCGCAAGGGGTTCCCGGACTACGACACCGGTTTTGCCGCACTCCGCACCCAGCACGCCGTGCGCAGCGAACTCCGGCAGGTACTGGAGTACAACCTCGCTCATACCGAGCACGTCCCGATTCCCCTCCTCGGAGTCGGCGGCCCGCACGGGGTACCCCTGACCATTCACGCCTCTTACAGCCGCGAAGAGATCCTCCCCGCGCTGGGTCAGTCCTTCATCGGTGGCTTTATGCCGGGTGACTTCCGCGAGGGTGTGAAGTGGTGCGAGTCCCTTTCAACCGATGCACTGCTCATCACCCTGGAAAAGGACGAGAGGGATTTCTCGCCGCAGACTCGTTACCACGACTACGCGCTGAACGAGACGCTCTTCCATTGGGAGTCGCAGAACCAGACGTCGGAGACGAGCCCTACCGGCATCCGCTACCAGCGTCATGCCATGGCTGGCAGTCACGTCCTCCTCTTCGTGCGCCGCTACAAGACGAACGACATCGGAGGGGCTCAGCCGTGGATGCTACTGGGGCCCGCTGAGTACGAGGGCCACAAGGGGAGCAAGCCGATGGCCATTACGTGGCGGCTCAAGCATGAGATCCCGGCGGATGTGTGGGCGTACTCGGCCATCGCGGCCGGCTGATCAACGGGACTGGGAAGGCCGAAGCACGCACGCGCAGGCCCGGTGGACAGCCCCCCGCGCAAGGTGGCGGCCGGCCTCCGGGCCAGGTGTGCGTCGTCGGTGGGCGCGCCGTCAGGCGAACTGCCCCGGCTGGTAGTCCCCCGCCGGCTGACGGACGATCACGTTCATGCGGTTGTAGGCGTTGATCAGGGCGATGAGGGAGACCAGCGCCGCGAGTTGGTCCTCGTCGTAGTGCTTCGCCGCGTCCGCCCAGGCCTCGTCCGGGACGCCGCCGGCCGCGTCCGCGATGCGGGTGCCCTGTTCGACCAGTTCCAGCGCCGCCCGCTCGGCCTCGGTGAAGACCTTCGCCTCCCGCCAGGCCGCGACCATGTGGAGGCGCTGCGCGGTCTCCCCGGCGGCCGTGGCGTCCTTGGTGTGCATGTCGGTGCAGAAACCGCAGCCGTTGATCTGGCTGGCCCGGATCTTCACCAGCTCCTGCGTCGCGGCCGGCAGGGTCGAATCGGTGATGACCTTGGCCGCCGAGTTGATGTACCGCAGGAACTTGCCGGCGACGGGGTTGGTGTAGAAGTTCAGTCGCGCTTCCATGGTGATCTCCTCGCTGTTTTGATGGTTGCACAGCACTGACGGAGCGGCCCGGTGGTGATGTGACAGCGCGACGAAGCCGGCGCGTGTGACGTGCGTCTCACGGGCCTACCCGCTCCCCGGGTCCATGACGGCCTGGCGCCGGTGCACGGCCGTCCGCCTGCCGCACGGGCGGGCCACCGCGGCGCGCCCGGTTCGACCCCGGCTCCAGGACCTGCCCCGGCGCGGGGTTAGCCTCGGTCAGCAGCCGGAACGGCGACCGGGTCGGTCGTCGCGACGGCCCGGAGACGTACCAGCGGGAGGCGGACGGCGATGGCGAAGGTTCCGACGGCAGTGGTGGCCGCGGGTGGGCTGGTCGGCGGGTACGGGGTCGCCCGCTGGAGCAGGAAGCGGCAGCTCGGCGGGGCCGTGCTCGCCGTCGCCGGTGCCGCCGCGGCACAGCGGTGGCGGAAGCAGGCGGGCGGGGCGGCGGCCGGTGCGCTGACCGCCGCGTATGTCGCCGCCTTCGCCGGATCGCATCCGCTGGCCAAGAAGGTGGGCGCGTGGCCCGCGGTGTTCGGGGTGGCCGGGGCCGTCGCCCTGGCGTCGTGGGCCGTGGCCGACCGGCGCGGCTGAGGCGTCCGGCCGGATCATCTCCTCGGCCCGGGTGCGCCGTTCAGGCGACCTCTCCCCCGAGGGCCCCGGAATCCGGGCCGCGCACTCCCTGGAACGCCCGCCGATACGCGTAGGGGCTCGTCCCCACCACCCGCTTGAAGCGGTCGCGGAACGCCGTCGGGGAGCCGAACCCTGTCTGGCTCGCGATGCGTTCGACGGGGTGCGCCGTCGTCTCCAGAAGGTACTGGGCCCTGCGGATCCGCGCCCGGTGCAGCCACTGCAGCGGCGTCGTGCCGGTCTGTTCGCGGAACCGGCGGTTCAGGGTGCGGGAGCTCATGCCCGCACGGGCCGCGATGTCGTCGAGGGTCAGGTCCCGGTCCGCGTTCTCCTCCAGCCAGCGCAGCAACGGCTCCAGGGTTGCCCCGGTGGGGGACGGCGGCAGGGCGTGGACGATGAACTGGGCCTGGCCGCCCTCCCGTTCCAGCGGCATGACCGACAGCCGGGCGGCGTCGGCCGCGACGGCCGAGCCGTGGTCCTTGCGGATCATGTGCAGACACAGGTCGAGGGAGGCGGCGGCGCCCGCCGAGGTGAGGAACTGGCCTTCGTCGACGTACAGCACGTCCGGGTCGACCGTCACCTCGGGATGGCGCTCGGCCAGCAGCTGCGCGGCCACCCAGTGCGTGGTCGCCCGGCGGCCGTCCAGCAGGCCGGTCGCCGCGAGCACCAAGGCGCCCGCGCAGACGGAGGCGATGCGGGTGCCGTGCGCGGCGGCCGCGAGCAGGGCCTCCCGCACCTCGGCGGGCAGGGGGCGCGTCGGGTCGGCCGTGCCCGGCAGGATGATCGTGTCCGCCTCCGCCAGCGCTTCGAGCCCGTACGGGGCGCGGATCCGGAGGCGTCCACCTCCTCCTGGGGTGAGCAGATCCGTACGCGGTAGGCGGGCCGTCCATCGGGCAGCCGGGTGCGGGTGAAGACCTCGATGGGGGCGGAGAGGTCGAAGGGGATCACCTGGTCCAGCGCCAGGACGGCCACGGTGTGCATGGCGAGAGCGTAAGGGCGCGCCGGGATCCGGCCAAGTCGCCCGACACCGGCTGCTCAGCGGTTTTCGCAGGTCAGTGGACACCTTGAGAGGGATGGCGAGAATCCGTTGAGTACTGGCAATTGCGCCACTTTCGGCCATGATCTTGCCGACCTAGCCTCGGCCCGTGACCAAGTTCCTTCTCGCCGTTCACGTCCTCGCAGCGATCGTCGCCGTAGGCCCCGTCACCGTCGCAGCGAGCATGTTCCCGCCTCTTGCACGCAAGGTGCCGGCCGACCCGGGCGAAAGCCTGCTCAACCTCGCGCTGCTGCACCGCATCTGCCGGGTGTACGCCGTCGTCGGTGTCGCGGTCCCGGTGTTCGGATTCGCCACCGCCAAGAACATGGGCGTGCTCGGTGACGCATGGCTGATCGTGTCGATCGCGCTGACCGCGGTTGCCGCGGCGGTGCTCGGCGCCCTGGTGCTGCCCCGGCAGGGCGCCGTCCTCCGGAGCGTGGAGGACGGCGTACTCGACGCGCGGGCCACGGTACGGCTGGCCATGGTGACCGGGATCTTCAATCTCCTCTGGGCCGCCGTCACCGTGTTGATGATCGTGCGTCCGGGGTCCACCACCGGCGCCTAGGGATCCGGCACACCTCGCGGGGCCCGGGGCGGGAACACGCCGTCCCGGGCCCTTCCGCGTCCGGCCGGTCGCACCGGGCAGCCCCCTAGGAGGCCGCCGCGGTCCGCTCGGCACCGCTCGTGTGGTGAAGGACGTTCGCCGTCAGCCGGCGCAGCAGGTCCTGAGCGGTCCTGAACTCCTCGGGGGTCAGGCCCATGGCGTCCCCGATCGCGAGCGGAACGGCGCGGATGTTCCGGCTCAGGGCGGCACCCTCGGCGGTCAGGGCCACTTCCACCACCCGCTCGTCGTCCGCCCGCCGCTGCCGCTTGATCCAGCCGTTCGCCTCGAGGCGCTTGATCAGCGGCGTCACGGTGCCGTAGTCGAGTTGCAGGGCGGCCACCAGGTCCTTGACGGGTGCCGTGCCGTGCTGCCAGAGCACGACCATGACCAGGTACTGGGGGTAGGTCAGCCCCAGCTCGTCGAGCAGCGGCCGGTAGGCGCCGGTCACGGCACGGGACGCCGCGTACAGCGTGAAACAGAAGTGGTCCTCGAGCGGCAGCGGAGGCTCGCCGGGGTGGCCCGTTGCGGGCGCGCTGGTGTCGTCGTGGCTCACGGTGGCTCTCCCCGGTCGTCGGTTCCTGGTCGCCGGACGGTCGTCCGGAAGGCATTGTCACATCCTTCAAGGACCCCAGTATCTCGCAAACCTTTATATTGTGCACGATGTAAACGTGCGCTAGGTTTCTCGACGTCGCCCGAACGGGGCGATCCGGAGCCGCCGGCCCCACCTGCGTGAGTGCGTCGTATCCCAAGGAGATCCGTCATGCGTCCGAAGACCCTCTTCCGCCCCACCCGCAAGAGCTCCGCCGCGCTGGCGGCCACCGCGGCGGTGGCCGCTCTCACCTTCGCGGCCACGGCACCGGCCGAAGCCGCCAGGCCCGCACAGCACCCGGCACCTCCCAAGCCCACCGTCGTGCTGGTGCACGGCGCCTTCGCCGACTCATCCAGCTGGAACGGCGTCATCAAGCGGCTGCGGCACGACGGCTACCGGGTCCTGGCCCCGGCCAACCCGCTCCGCGGGCTCGCGAACGACGCCGACTACCTCCGCAGCTTCCTCAAGAGCGTGCGGGGACCCGTCGTCCTCGCCGGCCACTCCTACGGCGGCTCCGTGATCAGCCAGGCCGCCGCCGGCGACCCCGACGTCAAGGCACTCGTCTACATCGCCGCCTTCGCCCCCGACAAGGGCGAGACCCCCGCGGAGCTGGGCGAGAAGTTCCCCGGAGCCACTCTCCCCACCGTCCTCGACGAGGTCCCCTTCCCTCTCCCCGACGGCAGCACCGGCACCGATCTCTACATCAAGGCCGACAAGTTCCACGACGCCTTCGCCGCCGACCTCCCCGCCTCCACCACGGACCTCATGGCCACCACCCAGCGTCCCGTCGCCGCCTCGGTCTTCACCGACAAGCCCACCGAGGCCGCCTGGAAGACCATCCCCTCCTGGGACCTGATCACCACCCAGGACAAGGCCATCGCCCCCGACGAGCAGCGCTTCATGGCCCACCGTGCCCACGCGCGCACCACCGAGATCAGGTCCTCCCACGCGGTCCCCGTCTCACACCCGGCGGCGGTCACCGACGTGATCGAACAGGCCGCCCGGAGCACCACCCGCTGAGCGCAGGCCGGTCCGGCTCACAACGGGTTCGTCAGCGACATGTCCTCCCGGGCCCACTCGCCCCGGAACGCCCTTGCCACCCCGGCCGTGACGAACACCCCCGTCGCGACCAGCAATGTGAACAGCCCCCAGGCCAGGGGCCGGAACGAGGCGTCCGGTCCGGGGTGGGCGCGCAAGGAGGCGTGCATCAGCACGGCCGGGGGCACCGCCACCAGCAGCAGCGGCCAGCCGAGCCGGTCCCAGTGCCCGAAGTAGGCCGCCAGGAGCAGCAGGGCCAGCGCGAGGAGGAGGACCCCGGCGCCGGTGAGGGGGGTCGTCTCCTCGGTGGCCCGTGGGGTCGCGGATCGGTTGCGCGGGTCCCAGGGCAGGAAGAGCAGATGGGCCCCCGCCGCGAGGGCGGCCCCGAGCAGGCGTATCAGCCAGCGCGCGTACCACGGGCGGGTTCGCATGGGGCGGAGCAGCTTCTCGGTCATGGGGACGAGGATTCCCCCGGAGCGGATGCGTCGGCAGAGTACGGATACTCAGATCGCCCCGGCCGCGGGCTCCTGTCGCAGGACGGCAGCGCACGCCCAGGGTCCGTCGTTCGGATCATGCCGGCGTCGGTCGAAGGGCGCGGCCGCTCCCGGCCGACCTGATCCCGACGACAGGCCCTAGGGAGTCGCCTGCGCCTGCGCGGCGGTGGCCGTCAGCGGCTTCGCGATGTCCTCCAGGGACCGCCGTTCCGCGCGCACCGCGAGCAGCGCGGCGACCACGCCCGCGGCGCACATCAGGGACGCACCGACCTGGAAGGCCAGGACCGTGTCGCCGACCCGGCCGGTGTTGGTGAGGTCGGCGAACAGGAGCGGGCCGCTGATACCGCCGGCAGCGGTGCCGAGGGCGTAGAAGAAGGCGATGGACATGGCCCGCGTCTCCATCGGGAAGATCTCGGAGACCGTCAGGTACGCGCTGGAGGCACCCGCCGAGGCGAAGAACAGCACAGCGCACCAGCACGCCGTCAGTGTGCCCGCGCTCAGTGAGCCGCGGTCGAACAGCCAGGCGGTGCCGAACAGGAGCAGACCCGAGAGCAGGTACGTCGACGAGATCATCACCCGGCGGCCGACCGTGTCGAAGAGCTTGCCCAGCAGCAGCGGGCCGAAGAAGTTGCCGATGGCGATGACGGTGAAGTAGTAGCCCGTGTCGCCGGTGGGGACGTCGAAGAACTTGGTGAGGATCGCCCCGAATCCGAAGGTGATCGCGTTGTAGAGGAAGGCCTGGCCGATGAACAGGGAGAAGCCGAGCACGGCGCGTTTGCGGTAGTCGCTGAAGACCGTGCGCGCGATCTCGCCGAAACCGACGCTCTCGCGCTGCCGGATGGTGATCTCACTCTTGGCGCGCGGCAGCGGCTCACCCCTCTCCGCTTCGATCTTTTGCTCGATCGAGGTCACCACCCGTTCCGCTTCCTGCTCTCTGCCGTGGATCAGCAGCCAGCGCGGGCTCTCCGGGACATGGCGCCGCACGAGCAGGATCACCAGGGCGAGGACGGCGCCCAGGGCGAACGTCAGCCGCCAGCCCAGGTCCTTCGGCAGGATGTCGGTGTTCAGCGCGACGACCGACAGCAGGGAACCGCCGACGGCCCCCAGCCAGAAGCTGCCGTTGATGACCAGGTCGACGCGTCCGCGGTAGTACGCCGGGATCAGCTCGTCGATCGCGGAGTTGATGGCCGCGTACTCGCCGCCGATACCGAAGCCGGTGAGGAAGCGGAAGAGGAAGAACCACCAGGTGGAGAAGGAGACCGCGGTCAGGGCCGTGGCCGCGAGATAGACCGCCAGGGTGATCATGAAAAGGTTCTTGCGGCCGTAGCGGTCGGTGAGGCGGCCCCAGAAGAGGGCACCGGAGCAGGCGCCCGCCACGTACAGCGCCGCCGCGATACCGGTGACCTGGCCGGAGCTGATCGGCAGCCCGCTGCCGGGCTCGGAGAGCCGGCCGGCGATGTTGCCGACGACCGTGACCTCAAGGCCGTCGAGGATCCACACGGTGCCGAGGCCGATCACGATCGTCCAGTGCCACCGTGACCAGGGCAGACGATCCAGGCGGGCGGGAATCGCGCTGGTGACCGTGCCGGGTCGGGGCGCGGTGACGGACATGTCTGCCTCCTCGGTGCTGCGGCCGGCGCCGCACCGACCCGAGTGCCCGCTCGGCCCGCGGCTACGCTCCCAGCGCCCGCGACACCGCGTAGATGAGCAGTCCGGCCAGCGAGCCCACCACCGTGCCGTTGATCCGGATGAACTGCAGATCGCGCCCGATGTGCGCCTCGATCTTGCGGGTGGTGTGCCCGGCGTCCCAGCCGGCGACCGTGTCCGTGATCAGGGACGTGATCTCCTTGCGGTACGTGGTCACCACGTGCACCGCGGCGCCCTCCACCCACTTGTCGACCTTGGACTGGGTCCTCGGCTCACCGGCCATCCGGGCGCCCAGCGACAGCAGCGAGCCCCGCACACGCAGCCTGAGCTCGCTGTGCTCGTCCTCGGCCGCCGACACGATCATGGAACGGACGGCCGTCCAGGCGGAGGCGATGAGGTCCTGGACCTCACCGCGGCCCAGCACCTCGCCCTTGAGCCGCTCCACACGGGCGCGGGTGTCGGTGTCGGACTGGAGGTCGGAGGCGAAGTCGGCGAGGAAGCGGTCGAGGGCACCGCGCGCCGGATGCGTGGGCGAGTCGCGCATCTCGGTGACGAAGCGGAGGAGTTCCCGGTAGACGCGCTCGCCGACCTTCTTGTCCACGAAGCGCGGGGTCCAGCCGGGGGCTCCGCCCTGAACGGCGGCCATGACCTGGTCGTCGTGCAGGACGAGCCAGTCGTGGGCACGGACGCAGACCAGGTCCACGACGCGTTTGTGGCCGCCGTCGGCGACGACCTTCTCCAGCATCTTGCCGAGCGGCGGCGCGATCTCCTGGGCGTCGGCACGGCGGGTTATGGCCTCGCCGACCACGGCCTGCACGTCCGAGTCGCGCAGCACGGTGAGCGCCCCGCGCAGCGCCGTCGCCAGTTCCGCCGTCACCCGGTCCGCATGCTCCGGTTCGGCGAGCCAGGTACCCAGCCGGGCGGCGATGCCGACGGCGTGCAGACGCTGCCGTACGACCTCCCCGGAGAGGAAGTTCTCACCGACGAACTCGCCCAGGGAGACGCCGAGCTGGTCCTTCTTGTTCGGGATGATCGCCGTGTGCGGGATGGGCAGTCCGAGCGGATGCCGGAAGAGCGCGGTGACCGCGAACCAGTCGGCGAGCGCGCCGACCATGCCCGCCTCGGCGGCCGCGGCCACATAACCGGCCCACGGTCCGGCGCCCGCGTCCCGTGCCCAGGTGGCGAGGGCGTACACGAGCGCCACGAGGAGCAGCAGGCCGGCCGCCATGCTCTTCATCCGGCGTACGCCGCGCCGCTTCTCCTCGTCGGCCGGGCTGAAGGACGTCATCGCCCGGTTCGTGACGGTCGACGAGCGGGCGGACGGCCCCGCGGCCGCCGCTTCGTCCGGTTTCGTGCGTTCCATCCACTCCACCCGTTCGTGTCCCCCGTTACACATTGTCCCTTCCTGACCGACTCCTGGAACGGAACGGGAGTTCCCGGCGTCTGTCCGGACGGAGAAGTCTCGGGGGTTTCTCAGGGTCCTGTCAGGGTTCCGGTCGCGATCGGGACGAGCCCGTGCCTCACGGCGCGGACACCTCGGGTTCCGTCGGCTCCTCCCGCCCCATGATTCATCATGGGGATGATCAACAACGGAGCCTCGGGCTCCCTCGCCCGAGGAGTACACGCACAGCATGACCAAGTTCAACGGTTATGCCCTGCTGGCCGCCCTGTGCGCGGTCGTCCTGACCGTGTCGGCGGCCATATACATCGGCGCCGCGGCCGATGACGGCAGCGATCGCGGCGCTCTCGCCGTCGGCCGCCCGGACCCGCGGGGCGCCGCCGCACCCGTGTCGGCCGGCGTCTGGGTCGGCGCCTGGTCGGCCGCACCCTCCGGGGCCGAGCCAGGAACCGAACCGGCCGGCATGTCCGGACGGTCCGTGCGCAACGTGGTGCACACCGGCGTCGGCGGTACGGGGGCCCGCATCACGCTGTCCAACCTCTACGGACAGCAGCCGCTCTCCATCACTCACGCCTCGATCGCGGTCGCCGCAGGCAGGAACGAGGCGGCCGCCGCCATGGACACCATGCGCCGTCTCACCTTCGGCGGTGCGCCGTCGGTCGTCATAGCCCCGGGCCGCGAGGTGGTCAGCGACGCGGTCCGGATCGCCGTCCCGCAGGACTCCGACCTCCTCGTGACCACCTACTCGCCCACCCCGTCGGGCCCGGTCACCTTCCATCGGCACGCCCGGCAGATCTCCTACGTCGCCGACGGCGACCGCACGGAGGACGTGAGCGCAGCCGCCTACACCGGGCGCACGCCGTACTGGCGCTATCTGACCGCGCTCGACCTGCTCAGCAACGAGGCGGTCGGCACCGTGGTCGCCTTCGGCGACTCGATCACCGACGGTGTGACCTCCACCGTGGGCGCCGACAGCCGCTGGACGGACGTGCTCGGCCGGCGGCTGCGCCAGGCCGCCGGATCCGGGGACGTACCCCGCTACAGCGTGGTCAACCAGGGCATCAGCGGCAACCAGGTACTGACGAGCGGCCCCGGCCGGCCCGCCGACAACGCCAGCGGCCTCAGCCGCTTCGGGCGCGACGTCCTGGAGCGGGCGAACGCCAGGGTCGTCGTCATCGACCTCGGCATCAACGACATCGCGCGTCACCCCGGCCGCGCCGACCCGGACCGGATCGTCGCCGGGTTGCGCACCCTGGTCCGCGAGGCGCACGCACACGGCCTGAAGGCGGTCGGCGCGACCCTGATGCCGTTCAAGGGCCACGGCAACTACCGGACCGACCGGGAACAGACGCGGCAGGAGATCAACGCGCGGATCCGCTCCGGCACGGTGTACGACGAGGTCGTCGACTTCGACCGGGCGCTGCGCGACCCATACGATCCGCGTCGGCTGCGCCCCGACTACGACTCGGGCGACCATCTCCATCCCAGCGACAAGGGCTTCCGCAGGATGGCGGAGGTCTTCGACCTGGCCTCGCTGAAGGGGGCGGCGCCGGCCCGGCTGTGAGGCCGGACGGGCGGCGGACGTCCGTACGGCGGATCAGTACTCGTCGTCGCGCCGCCGCCCGCGCTCCTGCCGCCGGGCGTCCCTGCGCTCGCGCTGCAGTTCACGGCGCTCCTCGTGCCGCTCCCGGTGCAGATCGCGGCGCTCCTCGTGCCGTTCGCGACGCTCGTCGCGCAGTGCACGCATCAACTCGCGGTGCTGGTCGAGCACCTCGCGGTGGGACTCCGGCAACTCCCGGCGCGTCGCCCTGCGGTCCAGCTTCTCCTGGCGCCGCTCCTCCTTCAGCCGCTGCCGCTCGGCCCGCGTCACCTTGCGCTCGACGCCGACCCCGCCCCAGAACGCGAACCCGGTCACGATCACGCGCGGCGCACCCGGATCCCCGGGCACGCCCTCCTCGCGCTGGTCGAAGCCGCCCATGATCCCGACACCGCGCACGACCACCTCGACGCCGGGCGGCACGATGACGCTCATCCCGCCCATGACCGCGATGCAGTTGATCTCCACCTCGCGGTCCGCGAAGTACGCCTCCCGCAGGTCGATCTCGCCACCGCCCCAGAAGGCGAAGCAGTTGAACCGCTTCGGCACCGTCCAGCGCCCCTTGCGCTGGAACCCGGACATGACGGCGACGGCCGACGCCGACGACCCCTCGCCGCCCACGATCCGCTCGGCCCAACCCCCGCTCTCCACGGGCTCCTTGACCAGCGACACCGCGGGGGTGACCACACCGGCGGCCGGCAGGTCACGGGTGATCGGGGCCAACTCCCCGTAGGTCCGCGCCTTGTACGTCGCCTCCAGCCGCTCCTCGAACTCCTCCATGTCGAGACGGCCCTCGGCGACGGCGTCCCGGAGTACCTCGACGACCCTTTCACGGTCGGCGTCGGAGGCACGGAGGTCCGGGGCGTGGGGCTCGGGAGGCGTCCCACCGGAAGACACAGCGTCGGTCATGCGGTCAGCCTACGAAAAAGCCGCGCACCGGGCTACGACACCGCCCCTTCCGGCGCGGGATCGGCGGCGCCTTCCAGCCGGTGCAGCATCCTGGCGATCACCGCCTCGATGTCCGGTTCCCGCACCGAGAGGTCCACCAGCGGACAGGTCGCCGCGATATGCGCCACCAGTGGGGCCGCCGACTCCGACGCCGGGAACGCCAGCCACTGCCGCGGCCCCTCGACCCGCACCACGCGCGCGGGCGGCGCCTCGATCGGCGGCATCTCCCGCTCCAGGTCGACCACGAGGGTGCGCTCGCTGTCGCCCACCTCGTGCAGCCCGGCGAGCGGACCGTCGTACATCAGGCGCCCCCGGTCAATGACCATCACCCGCGAGCACAGCTGCTCGATGTCCTGAAGATCATGGGTGGTCAGCAGCACCGTCGTGCCGCGCTCGGCGTTCAGTTCCCGCAGGAAGTCACGGACCCTGGCCTTGGAGACGACGTCCAGGCCGATGGTCGGCTCGTCGAGGTACAGCACCTGCGGGTCGTGCAGCAGCGCCGCCACGATGTCGCCGCGCATCCGCTGGCCGAGCGACAGCTGGCGCACCGGGACGTCCAACAGGCTCTCCAGCTCGAGGAGTTCGACACAGCGGTCGAGGTTCTCGCGGTAACGCCGGTCCGGGATGCGGTACATGCGGTGCATCAGCCGGTAGGAGTCGATCAGCGGCAGGTCCCACCACAGGGTCGTGCGCTGCCCGAACACCACCCCGATGCGCTGCGCCAGCCGCGTCCGCTCCCGGGAGGGGTCGATCCCCGCGACCCGCAGCCTGCCGCCGCTCGGCGTCAGGATCCCGGTCAGCATCTTGATCGTGGTGGACTTCCCGGCGCCGTTCGGGCCGATGTAGCCGACCATCTCGCCGCGCGCCACGGTGAAGGAGATCGAGTCGACGGCCCGCACCCGGCGCCGCTCACGGCGCAGCAGGCCGGTCCTCGTACGCACCTCGAAGACCTTCTCCACCCCTTCCAGCCGGATGAAGTCGCCGTCCGGGCAGTCCCCGTCCACGACACCACCGTCCACGTAGCCGCCCTCCATGGGTTCCTCAGCTCCCCGTACTCCGGTACGAACGCAGTCCCGCGCGCCAGGCCAGCATCGCGAGCGCACAGCAGGCCGCCGCCACCAGCGGCGGCGCGAAGGCGAGCCAGGCCGGCAGGTCGAGCGGATACGGCCGCCCCAGCACGTACAGCGCGGGCAGCCAGTTGACGAAGGCGAGCGGCAGCACGAAGGTCACGCCGCGCACCAGTTCCTTCGCGAAGACGGTGGGCGGGTACTGCAACAGCGTCTGCCCCCCGTACGTGAAGGAGTTCTGCACCTCGGAGGCGTCCTGCGCGACGAACTGGAAGGCCGCGCCCGCCACGAACACGGCGCAGAAGATCGCGGCGCCGCTCAGCAGCGCCAGCAGGACCATCAGCACCTTCGACGGTGTCCACGCCAGGTCCAGGGAGGCCACCGCGTATCCGAGGACCAGCACGCCCTGGACGATCCGGCCGAGGCGGCGCAGCCCGAAGCGGTCCGCCGCGACCTGGGCCAGCACCGGCGCCGGACGGACCAGGAGCGTGTCCAGCGTGCCGTCACGCACCCGCCGCCCCAGCCGGTCCATCGAGCCCAGCACAAGATCGGCGAAGCCGAACGCGGTGGCGGACAGGCCGTACAGGAAGGCGACCTCGGGCAGGCGGTAACCACCGAGCGAGTCGATCCGCGAGAACATCAGCATGATCGCGACGAAGTCGAGCCCGGTCGCCGCGAAGTTGCCCAGCGTGGTCATCACGAACGAGGCGCGGTAGGCCATGGTGGAGCGGATCCACATGGCGGTGATCAGACCGTAGGCCCGCAGCCCCTCGTACACCCGCCCGTGCGTCCGCCGCCCCGCGGCAGCCGTGTCAGCCACCCTGGACCACCACCCGCCGGGTCGCCGCCGACTGCACCAGCCGCCCGACGCCGAGCAGCACCACGGCCCAGGCGATCTGGAAGCCGTACGTGGGCAGCGGGTCCGCCGCGCCGAGGAGCACATCGACGGGGGCCTGGAGCAGCGCCGACCAGGGCAGCAGGCGGACGACCTCGCCGAGCGTGCCGGGGAAGACGTTCAGCGGCAGCAGCATGCCCGAGCAGAAGACCGCCGTCAGCCCGGCGAGCTGGGCGACGCCCGCCCCGTCCAGCAGCCAGAACGCGCTCAGCGCCACGACGAAGCGGATCGCGAAACTCACCACCACCCCGAGCCCGACAGCCAGCACGAACGCCACCCAGGTCAGCGGACTCGCGGGCAGCGCGAGCGGGAAGAGGAGCGCCCCGAACACCAGCGGGACCACACCCCGGCCGAGCAGATGGAACAGCGCCCGCCCCAGATCCGACGCCAGCCACCACCCCTGGAGGTCGACCGGCCGGTACAGATCGACGGCCACGTCGCCCGTACGGATGCGCTCGATCAGCTCTTCCTCGAAGCCGCCCCCGAACACGGCCACCGTCATCAGCAGGCCCTGGCTCACCCAGACGAACGTAAGAGCCTGCGACTGGTCGTACCCCCCTAGGTGGGGTCGCTCGTTCCACACGGCGAGGTAGGTGTACGCCAGGATCAATCCGAAGACCGAGTTGGTGAACACCCCGGCCGCGGTCGCGGTCCGATAGGTCGCGTACCGCCGGAAACCACTGGCGGCGACGGCGGCGTACAACCGCCCTGTCCCCACGGGAGAACCTCCTTCGACGCGTGTCGGACGGAAGCGCAGGAGCCTAGCGCGCGGGCGAAGTGGTGTACCACACGTTTTCCCGGCACGACACGTCCGTCGTCCCGGGAACGGAACGCAAGGTGCGACAGTCTTCATCAGGGGACGCAGATGGCGTACGAGGGCGTACGTGAACGTACGACGCAAAACAGGAGTCCGGCACCACGATGAGCGACGAGCCGCAGCCGCAGCCGCAGCAGGGCAGTCATGCCCTCGCGCCCCAAGAACCGCCGTCGGGCCCGTCGGGGCCGGCCCCCGGCAGGCCCCGGCGCACGGGGTGGCGCAGGCTGATCCCGACCTGGCGCATGGCCCTCGGGACCCTCGTGACCGGGCTGCTGCTGCTGGTCGGGCTCTTCGCGCTCGGCTACTACCTGGTCAAGATCCCGCCCGCGAACGCGGCGGCGACCAAGCAGAGCAACGTGTACCTGTACGCGGACGGCACCGAGCTCGCCCGTGACGGCTCGGTCAACCGCGAGAGCGTGATGCTCGCCCAGATCTCCAAGGACGCCCAGCACGCGGCGCTCGCCGCCGAGGACCGCGACTTCTACTCCGAGTCCGCCGTCGACCCCAAGGCGATGATCCGCGCCGCCTGGAACACGGCCACCGGCAAGGGCAAGCAGTCCGGCTCCACGATCACCCAGCAGTACGTGAAGAACTACTACCTGGGCCAGGAGCAGACCGTCACCCGGAAGGTGAAGGAGTTCTTCATCTCGATCAAGCTGGACCGGGAGAAGAGCAAGGACCACATCCTCGAGGGCTACCTCAACACCAGCTTCTTCGGCCGCAACGCCTACGGCATCCAGGCCGCCGCGCAGTCCTACTACGGCGTGGACGCCAAGGACCTCACCGCCGCCCAGGGCGCGTACCTCGCGGCCCTGCTGAACGCGCCGAGCCAGTACGACGTGACCGCCCACCCCGAGAACAAGGCGGCCGCCGTGGCCCGCTGGAACTACGTCCTCGACGGCATGGTCAAGAAGCACTGGCTGACCGAGGAACAGCGGCAGAAGGCGACCTTCCCGACACCCAGGCAGCAGGTCACCGCCACCGCCATGTCCGGCCAGCGCGGCTACCTGGTCCAGGCGATCAAGGACTACCTCGTCACCAACAAGATCATCGACGAGGACACCCTGACGGGCGGCGGCTACCGCATCACCACCACCCTGCAGAAGTCCAAGCAGGACGCCTTCGTCAAGGCCGTCGACGACCGGCTGATGAGCAACCTCGACAAGAAGAACCGCAAGGTCGACCGCTCGGTGCGGGCCGGCGGCGTCGCCATCGACCCGGCCACGGGCAAGGTCCTCGCGATGTACGGCGGCATCGACTACACCGAGCAGTACGTCAACAACGCGACCCGCCGCGACTACCAGGTCGGCTCGACGTTCAAGCCGTTGGTGTTCACCTCGGCCGTGCAGAACGGCGCCCGCACGCAGAACGGCGTCGCGATCACCCCCTACACCGTCTACGACGGCACGGACAGACGACCCGTGCAGGGCTGGAGCGGCGGCACCTACGCGCCCGAGAACGAGGACAACGTCTCCTACGGCCCGATCACCGTCCGCACGGCCACCGACGACTCCGTCAACGCCGTGTACGCGCAGATGGCGGTCGACGTCGGCCCCTCCAAGGTCAGGCAGACCGCGATCGACCTCGGCCTGCCCGCGAACACCCCCGACATGAACCCGTACCCCTCGATCGCGCTCGGCACGGCCACCGCGAGCGTCCTCGACATGGCCGAGGCGTACGCGACGCTCGCCAACCACGGCAAGCACGGCACGTACACCCTGGTCGAGAAGATCTCCAAGGACGGCAGGGAGGACGTCGACCTTCCGCACCGCGCCATGAAGCAGGTGGTCAGCCGCGAGGCGGCGGACACCACCACATCGATGCTGCGCAGCGTCGTGGACAGCGGCACCGCGACGGCCGCCCAGGGCGCGGGCCGGCCCGCCGCGGGCAAGACCGGCACCGCCGAGGAGGACCAGGCGGCCTGGTTCGCCGGCTACACCCCCGACCTGGCCACGGTGGTCGCCGTGATGGGCCAGGACCCCGACACGGGCAGGCACGAGTCCCTGTACGGCGCGATGGGCCTGTCCCGCGTCAACGGCGGCGGCGCGCCCGCCGAGATCTGGGCGCAGTTCACGAGGACGGCGCTCAAGGACAAGCCGGTCCAGAGCTTCGATCTGCGCCTCCAGGCCGGCGCGGAGGGGTACCACGACCCGTCCCTCGACCCCACGGCCCAGCAGCCGGGGGAGCCCGACGAACCCGACAACGGCGCCACCACGGGCGACCGGAGCGACCCGGGCGAGGACCAGGGGCAGACCGACGGAGGCTTCCCGCCCACCGGCGGCACCGACACCACCGGCTCACCCGGCACCGGCGACACGGGCGACACGGGCGGCTCCACCGACGACGGCGCAACGACCGGGGACGGAGGCACCACGGGAGACGGCGGCACGACCGGCGACGGCGGCGGCACCGGCCCCGGGGGCCCGCCCGGCACAGGAACCACGAACGGCGCCGCGGGGCCCACCGGGGACGGCGGGCCTACGGGAGACGGCGGGACGACGGGCAGAGCCGAGGGCTAGGACCCGGCGCGATCAGATCCCCAGATCCTTGATGATCTTGGCCACATGCCCCGTCGCCCGCACGTTGTACAGCGCGCGCTCGACCTTGCCCTCCTCGTCGACGACCACCGTCGAGCGGATGACGCCGACGACCTTCTTGCCGTACATCGTCTTCTCGCCGAAGGCGCCGTACGCCTGAAGGACCTGCTTGTCCGGGTCGGCGAGAAGGGTCACCTTCAGGGACTCCTGCTCGCGGAACCTGGCCAGCTTCTCCGGCTTGTCGGGCGAGATGCCGATGACGTCGTAGCCGGCGCCCGCAAGGAGCTCCAGGTTGTCGGTGAAGTCGCACGCCTGCTTGGTGCAGCCTGGAGTGAGCGCGGCCGGGTAGAAGTACACGATGACCTTGCGGCCCTTGCGGTCGGCCAGGGAGACCTCGTTGCCGTCGGCGTCGGGCAGGGTGAAGGCGGGGGCGGTGTCGCCGGGTTCGAGTCGCTCGCTCATCGGTACCTCACATGGCAGGGGCGGGTTACCCGACGAGCCTAATCTCCCCCGCACCCGCCACAGGGGTGCCGGGGAGTGCGTCGGGCACGAAGCTGACAGACTGTCGACCACAGATGCAGGAATTGCGCGGAACACGTCGCAAACGACCACGGAGGAAGCGCGGTGACGGACACGTCGAGCACACCGGACACCAGGACTCCGGCGCAGATCGAGGCGGACATCAAACGCCGCCGCGAAACCCTCGCCGAGACGCTCGACGAGATCGGCGTCCGGGTGCACCCCAAGACGATCGTCGGAGACGCCAAGGCCAAGGTCGTCTCCAACATCGACCACACGCTCGGACGGGCATACGTCGGCGTCAACCGGACCGTCAGCCAGGTCAAGGGGCAGTTCGTCACGCAGGAGGGCGCACCCCGCCTGGAGCGCATCGTCCCCGTGGCCCTGGTCGTGGTCGGCGTCGCCGGACTGCTCACGCTCGGCTCCCGGCGGCGCAAGCGCTGACCCGGACGCACACGAAGAGATCGAAGGCAGGTAGGTTCGGGGTGTGAGCGAGAAGACCCACCACGACAAGTTGCCGATCCGGATGCTGCACGACCGAGTGCTCGTGCGGCAGGACGCCGCCGAGGGCGAGCGCAGGTCCGGCGGCGGCATCCTGATCCCCGCGACCGCGGCCGTCGGCCGACGCCTCGCCTGGGCCGAGGTCGTCGCGGTCGGGCAGAACGTCAGGACCGTGGAGCCGGGCGACCGGGTGCTGTACGACCCGGAGGACCGGGCCGAGGTCGAGGTGCGGGGCACCCCGTACGTCCTGATGCGCGAACGCGATCTGCACGCCGTGGCGGCGGACCGCTTCGAGGGGTCCGAGGACTCCACGGGCCTGTACCTGTAGAACGAACGGCAAAGGGGCCGGTGGCGGACGCCACCGGCCCCTTTGCCGTTCCTTTGCTAGCCTTGGACGACCCCGACGAGACGCGCCGTACCGGGACGGGACCGCCAGGTCGACAGGCAAAGACGACGCACCTGTCCGTTCACGTCTCACGGAGGTGCCTGTCATGGCCTGGGTCCTGCTCGTCGTCGCCGGACTGCTCGAAGTCGCCTGGTCGATCGGGATGAAGTACACCGACGGTTTCACCCGCCTGTGGCCGAGCCTCGCCACCGGCGCGGGAATCGTCGCGAGCATGCTTCTGCTCTCCTACGCCGCGAAATCCCTCCCCATCGGCACGGCGTACGGCGTCTGGGTGGGCATCGGCGCGGCCGGCGCGGCGGTACTGGGCATGACCGTCCTCGGCGAGCCCGCCACCGCCGCACGGATCTTCTTCGTGGCCCTGCTGCTGATCGCGGTGGTGGGGCTGAAGGCGACTTCGGGGCACTGAGTTCTTCGGTCTCCCGGAATCTCCGTGACCTCCCGACGAGCAGTTCGTTACTACGTACGAGCTACGAATGGGCGGTCGAGAGCGGGGGATTCGATGACCGCGAGCCGATACACACGTGAATTGCTGACCGCGACGGCGGCTTCTTCACGCACGCTGTCCGAGGCACTGGAGAAGCTGGGAGTCGATCCCAAGGGCCCGTCCCGTCGCTATCTGCATGACCGCATGCGGAAACTCGGCGTGGACACATCCCACTTCGAGCGGGAGACGGGGGCCCGCTGGACGAGAGAAGTCCTCGAGCAGGCGGTGGCCGAATCGACAAGCGTCAACGGAGTGCTGCGGTACCTCGGAATCGAGGTCGTGGGCGGCCACCATACGAACATCAGCCGCCGGATCAAGGCCTACGGCATCGACACCTCACACTTCCGGAGACAAGCACCGGCCGGTGTGCCGAGGCAACGCCGATCCGTGGAGGAGCTGTTGGTCGAACAGGAGCCCTCGCTGGCCCGACGCCAGCCCAGCGAACGGCTCAAGCGGGCGATGATCGCTCTCGGTGTGGCCGAGCGGTGCGCCATCTGCGGCGCGGCACCCTTCTGGCGGGACCGCCCGCTGCCGCTGGAGGTGGACCACCTGGACGGGAACTGGCGAGACAACCGTCTGGAGAATCTGCGCCTGCTGTGCCCCAACTGCCATTCGGCAACGGACACTTACCGGGGAAGGAACAAGGGGCGGCGGACATGAACGAGCCGCAGCGCTGCACAAGGGAGATGCTCGCAAAAGCCGCAGAGCACTGCTCGGACATCGACGAGGTCATCGCATACCTGGGAATGCACCCCTCCGGTCAGCTTCGGCGTCAACTGTTTCGGAGCTTCGAGCGCTTCAGGCTCGACATCACTCATTTCAGACGCTTCAAGAGGGGGCGCCGCCCATGTCCGCAGCCGTCCCGGACCGAGCTGGCGGCAGCTGTGGCTCAGTCGCTCTCGGTTGCTGGGACCCTGCGTCGGCTCCATCTGCCCGGCGGCTCCCGCGTACATACTCGCTTCCACGAGTGGATCACCGAATACGGGATCGACACCTCGCACTTTCTGGGACAAGCTCACCAGCGAGGCAAACCTGGGACAATTCCGCGAAAGCCGGCTACTGAGGTACTGGTCAAACACGATGGCCGACGGCGCACCAAATCCGCACTGCTACGTCGTGCTCTGACGGAGACGGGCGTCCCCGAACGGTGCGACGAGTGCGGGACCCCGCCCGAGTGGCACGGGCGACCCATGACGCTTGAGATCGATCACGTCAACGGCGACTGGAGCGACGATCGGCGCGAGAATCTGCGGCTGCTCTGCCCCAACTGTCACGCGATCACCAATACCTGGTGCAGAGGTGGCCGACGTCGTGGCTCCTAGTCACCCTTCCCCCATGCTCTGTCATGGCAGCCCAGTAGAGTAGGCGCACGCGCTCGTACTCCAATTGGCAGAGAGACTGGCCTTAGAAGCCAGGTGTTGTCGGTTCAAGTCCGACCGAGCGCACGTCGGACGGGGCCAGGCACTGTGGATCACGGATGCCTGGCCAGGTCGTGGGCCCCTCGCGTCGTCAGCCGAGCAGCTGCC
>Ga0102590_1002527_pt1 | contig 21326 bp, 22 predicted proteins | sample AraplaMF_Col_mMF_FD_76859 | JGI IMG/M metagenome (GOLD analysis project Ga0102590, IMG submission 76859) | Arabidopsis root microbial communities from the University of North Carolina, USA - plate scrape MF_Col_mMF | ecosystem: Host-associated > Plants > Roots > Endosphere | place: USA...
CCCCTCATCGGGGTCGGGCAGTGACCGCGCCTCCTGGGACGGGGTTTCGTCGCCCCGCCTGCAGGCGCCGCCATCCCGGCTCCGCCAACCAGACGACTCCGGAAGCCGCCCTCAGTGAGCCGGGATGGGGAGGAATATAGGCCAAGGGGATATGTACGTCAAGTGTACGTGCACAAGATGTACAAAAAACTCGGAATGCTGATGGTTCCGCCAACTCAAGCCAACCGAGGTCCAAGCGTCTGCGTCTTACGGATGTCCGCTCTCAGGTCCGATTTAGGCGGTAGGGCAAACGTGGCCACGACAGCGTGACATGCCGGGCTAGGGGGATATCGCCCGCTGATCACCCAAAGCGCACGTCGGCAGCCATCGCTGAATTGGGTTTGCCTTCGTTCCATTGCTGTGTAGAACGGTTTTCGGGTGTTCGCTGCATGCAGCAGTGACAGGCAACGCGATGGTCGGGCCGCCACGCAGAATGCGTGTGCCTGATGAACCATAGAACGCCATCCAAGAATGTGCTGCGCGTCCAATTTGTTGTCGCGGCAGCTGTCCTGGCTGCGCTGTTTGCCTCTCCGGCAGCAGCGGCATCCACCACCGGCATTTACTCAGCCCGGCCCGTTTACCTGTTCGGCATCCCGGTTGATTTCATTCTGTTCGGGCTGACCCTGCTCGGTGTCGCGATCTTCCATCACAAGACGCTTCAGGTCGCGCTGACGGGGCTTGCGGTGGTCACGGCCTATAAGCTGCTTTTTACAGGTTTTAAGCATGGTGAGGGATTCAGCGGCCTCGTGCTGCAAATGCACCATGAGTGGGTGGTGCTGGCAAACCTGTTCCTGCTGCTGATGGGATTTGCGATCCTATCTCGGCATTTTGAGAATAGTCGAATCCCCGACGAGATGCCGGCTTTCCTGCCGAACGGCTGGGGCGGCGGGCTTGCGTTGCTTGCCATCGTCTTTGTTCTGTCGAGCTTCCTCGACAACATCGCAGGCGCCCTTATCGGCGGCACGATGGCGCGGCACGTATTCAAGGGAAAGGTTCATATCGGCTACCTTGCCGCCATTGTCGCAGCTTCCAACGCGGGCGGTGCGGGAAGCGTGGTCGGCGATACCACGACCACCATGATGTGGATCGCAGGTGTCAGCCCGCTGAGTGTCCTAGAAGCCTACGTTGCTGCCGTTTCGGGCTTTTTGATTTACGCGATACCGGCCTCGCTCCAGCAGCACCGGTATTCGCCGATCGTGAAGGACGCGCCGCGAGGCTTGCGAATCGAGTGGACCTACGTCGCGATCGTGGCTGCAATCTTGATCATCGCCATCATGGCGAATGTCGTCGCCAATCTGAAGTTCCCGGCGATCCTGGATGTTTTCCCGGTGATTGGATTTGCCGTGTGGGCCGTCATTCTGGCAAGCGCACCATTGCGGAAGCCGGACTGGAAGATCATGCCGGATACCTTCAAAGGCACCATCTTCCTGCTGGCCCTCGTTACCAATGCGTCATTCATGCCGGTCGAGGAATTGCCGCGCGCATCCTGGCAGACAGCGCTCGGCCTCGGTTTTTTATCATCGGTGTTCGACAACATTCCGCTCACTGCTCTCGCACTCAAGCAGGGCGGCTACGACTGGGGCTACCTTGCCTATGCGGTCGGTTTCGGCGGCTCGATGGTCTGGTTCGGCTCCTCGGCGGGTGTGGCGATTTCCAACATGTACCCGGAGGCAAAATCGGTCGGCCGCTGGTTGCGGCACGGCTGGCCTATCGCTTTGGCGTATGTGGCCGGCTTTTGTTTGATGCTCGCTACCATCGGCTGGCATCCCGACCCATGAAACATTTCTCGCTTTTGTTGTTCGCCGCCTTGGTTGTTGCGTCCGCGATTTAGGCACCGCTCTGGTTCCTTTCCCGAGAGTGCTGAGATCCATTTCGACTCCAAGGGCGCGGCGGACGGCCGGATGACGAAGGACCGGTATCGGCTTTTCCTTACGACGTTCATGCCCGGATTGCCGCCTACTGCCGCGCGGGGCTCTCTCCGCGCGGCGTCGCGCGCCTTCGCCACACCCGCAGGTCAATCATGACTTTGATGGCCGCCGCGACGACCAGCGCGCAAAGGACCGCCTTCGACACCGTCTCCATCGTCCCTTCGATCAGCATGCCATGGGCCACCACCCCAACCACGATGACCACCGCAAGGGTCATATGAGCGATGCGCCACGTCTGTGGTCGCAACCCCAATCGCCGGCGGAGTGCGGCCAGAAGCGCGACGGCGAAGATCGCCCACATGGCGATCACACCGAACGGAGAGAACGGCGTCGGCGACGTGAAGGTGAGGGCGTCGATCATGTCCGGCGGACTCGTGATCCAAAGTCCCCCGACGTGGACCACCAACGCCGCGACCAGCGCGCCTCCGATCCAGTGGTGCGCACGCCGTCCGCGGTAAGCCGGCAATCCCGGCAGGTATCCGCCGATCAGCAACGGCTGAACCAGCACGAGAGCCAGCGCGACGATCCCTGAGAAGCCGCCCAGGATGTAGATCGGGTCGCGCCATTCGAGTTGCGGGCTCGTCGCCGCAAGAGCGATCGGCACACCAATGGCGGCTGCAAGGGCGGCCCAGATCAGGGTCACCTTTGCCAATCGCATCCGCTTTATTTCCAACGCGATCAGGCTGGCTGAAGGACGAAGTGCGCCTCGAGGCTGGTTTCCTTCGCGCTCCGCATCACCGGACGCAGGAAGACGGTTTGGAATTCACCGCTGTCATAGGCGAGGTGACCGTGCGGCTGGCCGAAGATCGGAACGATCTGCGGCATCTCGAGACGGAACTTGCCGTCCTTGTCGGTGAGCGTGGCGCCGTGGCTGCGCTGGTCTTCCTCGCGTCCTTCGGTCGTGTGCGCCCAGATCTGGATGCGCTGTCCGGCGAGCGGCGCGCCGTCGCCGGCGCGGCGGACGGTGCCCGACATCCAGAACCCGCCCTTGCCGATCCGGGCCACGGTCGGCGCGCCCTTGAGGTAATTGTTGGAGCCGCCCGACATCGACGGGGTCGGTGCGAGGCCTGCCGCACGCGCGGGCAGCAGGAGCCCGGACATCCCGGTTGCGAGGACGGTGCCGCCGGCAGCGAGGAGGGTGCGGCGGTTGAATACCAATGTGGTCATATCAATTCCTCCTGGTCCTCCCGGCGCCGTGCAGTCTTCCTTCGAGAGGACGGCAACAGGCACGCGACGCCCCGAATTTAGCGCGATTGCGACCGATTTCCCAGCCGACGGAGCCGAACAGCGCGATGAGTTGCATAACAGTTAAGTGAACGGAGCGTGCCAATCGCCTGCTCGCGTTTCACCGTGATTCATCCGTCAATTTCTTCGTTCCGGCGATGCCCCGGCATCAGGTCTGCGGCCCTCGTCCGCCGACGGGACGGTGTTAAGCTCTGGCGCGATTTGCAGGACAACACACAGGCGCAAGCAATGGCAGGATGCACGCATTTGCCGACGATCAAGGTGGTGACCCCGCGCACGCTGGGTTGCGAGGAATGCCTCAAATCGGGAAGCGTATGGTTGCACCTGCGCGTATGCCGAACCTGCGGCCACGTCGGATGTTGCGACCAATCGCCAGGACGTCATGCGACCAAGCACTTTCACGCCACCAGTCATCCCATCATCGAAGGGTACGATCCGCCCGAAGGCTGGGGATGGTGTTACGTCGATGAAACGATGATCGATCTCGGCGACAACACGACGCCGCAAGTTGGGCCAATCCCGAGATATTACTGATGCGATGGCCTGACGGCTGCGATCAGTCTGTGATGAGGCGCGCAGCTCCGCCGGGGTGGTGACGTGCCGAAGACAAAGCTGCTGATTCTGACGCTTGTGCCGATCCTGGCTGTCTATCTGCTTCTCGCCTATGTGGCCCTGCCCATGGCGTGGCGGCACTACGAGCATCAGAAGAAGCTGGATGGTCTGCCGATGGTCACGGCCACAGCGAATGGCATTCCGGGTGACGCCATCAATGTGGGCCTGGTCGGCTCCTCCAAGGATATCTTTTGCGCGATGAGGGAGGCCGGCTGGTCCGCCGCCGACCCGGTCACTTGGGAGACCAGCCTCAAGATTTCAGGAAGCGTGTTGCTGGACCGGCCTTACCCGCGTGCCCCGGTCAGCCCGCTTTTCTATGGCGGACGCGTGCAGGATCTGGCGTTTGAAAAGCCCGTTGGAAAGAGCGCCGACCAGCGCCATCACGTCCGGCTCTGGATGGTGCTGAAAGATGGCGAAGAGCACCGGCCGGTTTGGCTTGGAGCGGCGACGTTCGATCGAAGCGTCGGTGTCAGCCGCTATACGGGGCAAATCACCCATCACATCGCCGCCGATATCGATCTCGACCGCGATCTCATCGAGAAGGATCTGCAGGCCGCGGGAATGATCGCCGCCCGCTACGAGGTCATGGGGGTCGGCCCGACGCTGCTCGGCCGAAATGGCGGCGGGGATCCCTATTTCACCGACGGTGAGGTCTGGATCTTTCGCCTGGTCGAGGACTGTCAGAAACGCGTTGAGCCACCGGACATCCTGCCGAGCCCGGACCTGGTGCAATTCAAAAACAGCATCTGGAACAGCGTCGCCAATGTGTATCGGTCGGCGCAGCCTTGATGGCGCGAAGGCACAACCTCGATCCCTCGCGGTTGGGCGCGTCACCGCAGCCGGATTGAGCTCCCGGCTTCTGTGCTAAGGAGGAGGTATTGCGACACATATTCCAAGCCGGGGGCGGCTATGTCCGAAAACGCATCGAAGAGTTCACCGACGAACGCATCGGCGTTCTTCTCCTATCGCGGCCGCCTGACACGGCCCGGCTATTGGGGCGGCATCGCGATCGCGTCGCTGCTTCTGATCGGTGCGTTCTTCGCGCTCGTGCACGCCTCGACCCCAACCGCAGTGGGCGACACGGCGCCGCTCATGTTCGCGCTGCTGGCGGTGTTCTTCTGGATTCATTCGCTCGTGACCGTGAAACGGCTGCGCGATGCCGGCCTGCCGGCCTGGCACTATGCGATCTACGTGTTGGGCCCGATCGCCTGGCTGGCGCTGCTGGGTGCGTCGACCGTGCCCGGCGCGGTGACCCTGGCGGGCTTCGTGGCGATCTTCGTCCTGCCCGGGCTTTTCAAGAGCAAGCCCGACCCTGCTGCGGAAGCCGAGGCCGCCTGACGCCGCCAGCGTCGGCATGGCCCTGCGCAATCGACTAGCGAAGCCGGAAGTACATGTACCCGGCGAAGAACGTGGCCAGCGCTATACTGTATGCGCTTGTCACCAAAACAAGCGCCAGCTTCATCGTGTTTGGATTCCAGGGCTGCAACTCCAGCCGCAACAGCATCCAACCGGCGACGATGCAACCGCCGAGCGTCGCCACGGCTCCGACGAAATATCCCCGCGAGGGAACAAGGACGAAGATCGCGACAAACAGCCCGAGGAAGACAGGCGATAGCCAAACACCGTAGTGCAGCACCACCTCGCGCATCAGCGTTCCAGCTTGCCGATCTCGCGGTTGGTCCAAGTGCCGCGAAAGATCGACCCGCCGCCAAACTCATCGAAGCGCCCGGCGATGAAGCCCTGGCGTCCGACGGCGCTCTGGTCGAGTCCGCCGCCGCACGAGGTCGGCTGGGCATGAATTTCGATGATATCTCCGTCCGCGACGCCTCGGATCGATTGCAGAACGCGCGCACGAGCGACGCGAACGCCTGTATGGACCGACAATTCGAGGACATGGACATCGAGGATTTCGACTCTGGCGATGACGTCGCTTCCTTGCGCGACCGGCGGGACCGAGTCGAGCAGGATCCTGCGTTCGAACGTGGGGCCGCGGCACGCCTGGACCGGCGCCCCGAGAGCCAACAGCGTCAGAACGGCGCCCGCGGCTGCACAGACGGTGCGGGCGATCCGGCGCCACATGTTCAATCCAATTTGCAATCGGATTTGCTTCGGCTGTGCCATCGGCGTTTCCGGCTGAAATGTATTCCAGTGGAACGGGTAGCGTAAGGCCGCATGGTTACCGTTCCGCTGATGAGTCCCGGCTTTTTTGCACTTTGCCGTTATCGCTATTCCTGCGTCGCGCTTTTTCGCCGCAGCATGGTCCGCACGAAACGGTGCGTCTCCATCGGCTTGGCGAACAGGAAGCCCTGGCCGGCGTCCATGTCCATCTGGACGACGGCCCGGCAGTCGGTGGTCCGTTCGAGGTTCTTCGCCAGCGTCTTGGCGTTGAGCTTCTTGGCGATATCGACCGCCATCTCGCAGGCCGTGCGCTTGGCCGGATCGTCGGCGCAGCCGTTGATGAACTCGCCGTCGATCTGCAGCTCGGCGATCGGGAAGTCGGCGACATCGACCCAGGACGATTCGGCCATCACGTCGCCGATCGAGATGCCGACATTGTAGCTTTCGAGCTGCTTGGCGGCCGCGCGCACCAGCGCGTGGTCGCGGCGCACATCCATGCTGCTGATCTCGACGAACAGCCGGGCGAAGGCCGTGTGGTCGGGCAGCTGCACGCACATCCGGTCGACGAAGGTGTCGTCCTCCAGCAGCGGGGTCGGCAGGTGGATCGTCATGTCGAGCGGCGGGCGGCTGCGCGAGAAGGCCGTCCAGTCCTCCATCACCCGCTTCACCACGAACTCCGACAAGCCGCGCAGTTGCGGATCGTCGTGCTTGGGGACGAATGCGGCGGGCGGCACGATGCCCCAGGTCGGATGGCGCATGCGGACCAGCGCCTCGGCGCCGCATGGCAGCATCTCGCGCAGATTGATCTTGGGCTGGTACCACATCTCCAGCCAGCCGTTGCGCATCGCCTCCTCGACGTCGACCACGAGGCTCGGCGATTCCGGGATCGGCAGGAACGGCGAAAGGTTTCCGCGCAGGTCGCTGTCGCGATAGGGCGTGGCGAGCGGCGGCAGCATGGCGAGGCCGATCTGCTCGCCGAGTTCATGCAGGGCGATCAAAGATGTTGCGGCGCGGGCGCCGAAGATCATGACGCGGCCGCGGAAGCCCGCCGTGAACAGAAGATGCAGCGTCTTGGTCACCTCGACCTCCGGCGAGAGGTGCCCCAGCACGATCAGGTCCGGATGGAAGTCCGCGAGCGCCGCGGCCACCTCGGTGATCCGCCCGCAAGGCCGCGTGATGAAGCCAAGCTCCTCCAGCGCATCCGAGAGGAACGTTCGGATGTGCGGCTTGCCGTCAACCACGCAGGCCCGCGGCGCTACGTGACGCTTGCCAAACGGCGCGGTATTCCGTTGCTCTCGACCAGAGCGAATCATCATTCGCTTAACTCCCGTTTCAAGCTGGGCCCCCCTCGGCGCTCAGCTCAAATCCCGACGTCGGGAGCTTCTAGACAAAAACTGCGGCAGGTCTGCCGCCACCCGGACGAACCCACCACTATGTTGGCCGTCAACCTTGATGCCGACAGTTGTCGATGCAATCGCGACGAGTTCGATTCAAATCGGGATGCAGTGGTATTGCGTGACGGCGCACTTGCCGTCTGAATTGAAGCACGTCGGTGCAACAGGCACGCTGTCACCCCCGCGCTTGACGCGGGGGTCCATGACCCTGCTTCCATAGCGGAAGTCTTACGTAAGGCTTCCTTGAGCTGCACCCGCTCATGGATCGCCGGGTCAAGCCCGGCGATGACACCACCGTTGTGGGTCGTAATGCAAAACCACTGGGAAAGCCTAGCCGGCGAGCGCGCGCCAGATCAGCATCGCGGCGGCGAGATCTTCGAGGGCGACGCCGGTGGACTTGAACAGCGTGATCTCGTCCTTGCGCTTGCGGCCTTTCACCTCGCCGCGGCAGAGCTCGAACAGATCGCCCTGAATGTCCTTCACGGTCATGATCTTCTTCTTCAGCGGCACCGCGATGTCGCCGGAGCCTTTCGGCGCGGCTTTCCGCGAATCCACATAGATGCGGGCGCGGCGGATCGTGGCGTCGTCGGACTCGCGCGTCTTCAGCGTGAAGGCGCCGACCAGGTCGACATGGGCGCCTTTCTTCAGCCAGGCGCCGCGCACCAGCGGCGTCTCGGAGAGCGTCGCGCAGGACACGATGTCGGCATCGCGCATCGCCTCTTCGAGATCGTCGGCAAGCACCGGCTCGATGCCGCCGGCCGACAGCGCGAAGGCGGTTTTGATCGCGCGCGAGCGCGTCCGGTTCCAGAGCGTCACCTTGGTGATCGGCCGCACCGTGCGATGGGCGCGCACGAGATGCGGGCTGAGCGCACCGGCGCCGATCATCAGGAGATGCGAGGCGTCCTCGCGGGCGAGATAGCGCGCCGCCAGCGCCGAGGCCGCCGCGGTCCGCCACAGCGTCATCGCGGTGCCGTCGATCAAAGCGAGCGGCTCGCCGGTGTCGCCCGACATGAGCACGTAGGAGCCCAGCACCGACGGCTTGCCGATCTTGGCGTTGTCGGGAAACACGTTGACGAGCTTGTGGCCGATGAAGCGCTCGCCCGAATTGGTCCAGGCCGGCATCAGCAGCACCTTGGCTTCGCTGCCCGACGGCAGGTCGACGAAATGCGCGATCTTCTCCGGCACCGTGATGTCGGCGCGGAATGCGTCAGCCAGCGCGTCGATCAGCTTGTCGTAGCTGAGGAGCCGATCGACGTCGTCGGCGGTCACAATGCGGAGCGCCATGCGCTCAGGCCGCCGGCGGCAGGATCAGCGAGGTCCCGCTGCTGCGCGGCACCGGCATCGGGCGCCGCGGTTCGAGCGCGTCGAGCCTCGCCCGCAGCTCACGCGCCTCCGTCTCGGCCCGGCGCGCCCGCGCGCGCCATTTGTGCTGCTTGAGCCAGGACGAGATGCCGCCGATCAGCACGCCAACCCCGACCAACGCAAAGATCAGCGCATAGAGCGGCAGCTTCAGCGCGAAGGCGGGGTTCACGCTGTCGAACGGATCGAACGACACCGCGATGGCCTCGCGGTTCGCCACCGCGAACATCACGATGACGATGCCGAGCGGGACAAGAATGAGAGCGGACAGGAGTTTGCGCATTCAGAAGCCTTGCACGAGGAGTGGCAAGCGCAGCGAGCCGCACTCCCGGGAGTGCGGCTTATTCGTCGTCGGAGTCGTCGTCCAGGGCCGCGTTGGGATCGCCCTTGTTCAGGCGCTCGCGCATTTCCTTGCCGGTCTTGAAGAACGGCACGGACTTCTGGGCCACCGACACATGCGCGCCGGTGCGCGGGTTGCGGCCGGTGCGGGCCGGCCGGTGCTTGACCGAGAAGGCGCCGAAGCCGCGAAGCTCCACGCGATCGCCGCGCGCCATGGCGGCGACGATCTCGTTGAGGATCGCGTTGACGATGTTCTCGACGTCGCGCTGATAGAGGTGCGGATTGGCCGACGCGATGTGCTGGACCAATTCGGACTTGATCATCTGGCTTGCCTCTTCCAGTCGGCGGCGAACCGGATGTGCCGCATCAGTTCGTCGCCGAAGGGTGCCAAAGCGCCACCAGACCGTCAAGGTTGAGCCGTTCGACGGCCTGCACGGCGCCCCAATCCTTGAAGTGTTCGGCGAGGCCGCCAAGTCCCACGGCATCGAGCAGCCAGACCGCTCCGGTGTGCAGGAACGGCAGGTCGCCGAAGCGCGGATTCAACCGGTAGTCGCGCACCGGGGTCTTCGGATCGATGCCCTTTTCCTTGGCGAGCCAGTCGACCGCGGCGAGCTCGTCGCCGAGCCCGTCGATCAGCTTCAGCTCCAGCGCCTGCCGGCCGGTGTAGACCCGGCCGTCGACCACCTTGGCCAGCGCGGCCTCGTCGAGACCGCGGCGGTCGCGCACCAGACCCTTGAACCAGTCGTAGGAATCCTTGACCAGCGCTTCGACCGCGGCGCGCGCCTCGGGGGTGGTCGGCTCGAGCCCGTTCGGCGAGGCCTTCAGCGGCGACGACTTGATGCTCTCGACCTGGACGCCGACCGTCTTGAGCAGCTCGGTGAAGTTCGGGAACTGGAAGATCACGCCGATCGAGCCGACGATCGAGCTCTGCTGCGCCATGATGCGATCCGACGCCATGGCGGCGATATAGCCGCCCGAGGCCGCAAGCCCGTCGACCACCACGACCATCGGCTTCTTGGCCTTGAGCCGCATCAGCGAGTCGTAGAGCTCCTCGGAGCCGGCGACGGTGCCGCCCGGGCTGTTGATGTGAATGATCACCGCCTTGGCGTTGGAGTCGGCCAACTGCTTCAGCGCCTCGGTGCGCTGGCGGCTGTTGCGGATCAGCCCCTCGATGGTGACGCGGGCGATCGAGCCGCCGGCCGTCGTCGTGATCGCGCCGCGGTTGCCCGCAAAGGTCAGCGCGCCGCCCACCACGACGGCGATCAGGATGAACACCGTGGCGACCCGCCAGAAGGTGAGCTTGCGCCGCATCCGGCGGCGGTCAACGATCAGATCGGCATCCAGCGACATGGCCTTGTTCCTCGAATTTGATTCGAAACCCAGTTTACCGCCCGCCATACAAACCAGCATCACATGCGGGTTAAAGTTTGGCACTTGGTATTGCGGTTGCTCGAAGCTGCCGCGGCATCGGCGGTGCTTCACCCTCCCCCTCCAGGGGAGGGTGAAGGCGGCTGTTGCAGCACCGATCCAAGCAATCGGCACAAAAAAATTGAGCCCCGGGCTTGCGGCCCGGGGCTCTGTTTTGGATCGAATTCAGACCGATCAATCGGCCTTTTCGGTTTCCTCGCCCTTGCGGCGGAGCGCCGTGCCGAGGATGTCGCCCAGCGTGGCGCCCGAGTCGGAGGAGCCGTACTGCGCGATGGCCTCCTTCTCCTCCTGGACCTCCAGCGCCTTGATCGACAGCTGCACCTTGGAGGCGCGGCGGTCGAACGCGATGACGCGGGCATCGACCTTCTGGCCGACCGCGAAGCGGTCGGAGCGCTGGTCGTTGCGGTCGCGCGCGAGCTCCGAGCGCTTGATGAAGGAGGTCAGCTCGCCACCGACGATCTTCACGTCGATGCCGGACTCCTTGACCTCGATCACCTCGGTGGTGACGACGTCGCCCTTCTTCATGTCGCCGGCGGTCGCCATCGGATCGCCCGCGAGCTGCTTGATGCCGAGCGAGATGCGCTCCTTCTCGACATCGACGTCCAGCACCTGGGCCTGGACTTTGTCGCCCTTCTTGTAGTCCTCGATCACCTGCTCGCCCGGACGCTTCCAGTCGAGATCGGAGAGATGGACCATGCCGTCCACGTCGCCGTCGAGGCCGAGGAACAGGCCGAACTCGGTCTTGTTCTTGACTTCGCCTTCGATGGTGGAGCCCGGCGGATACTTCTCGACGAAGACCTCCCACGGGTTGCGCATGGTCTGCTTGAGGCCGAGCGAGATGCGGCGCTTGACCGGATCGACCTCGAGGATCTGCACCTCAACCTCCTGCGAGGTGGAGACGATCTTGCCCGGGTGCACGTTCTTCTTGGTCCACGACATTTCGGAGACGTGGATCAGGCCTTCGATGCCGGGCTCGAGCTCGACGAACGCACCGTAGTCGGTGATGTTCGTGACGCGGCCGGTGAACTTGGCGCCGACCGGGAACTTGGCCTCGATGTTCTGCCACGGATCGTCCAGCAGCTGCTTCATGCCGAGCGAGATGCGGTGCGTCTCGTGGTTGATCTTGATGATCTTGACCTTCACCGACTGACCGATGTTGAGCACCTCGGTCGGGTGATTGACGCGGCGCCACGCGATGTCGGTGACGTGCAGCAGGCCGTCGATGCCGCCGAGGTCGACGAACGCACCGTAGTCGGTGATGTTCTTGACCACGCCGTCGATGACCTGACCCTCTTCGAGGTTCTGCACCAACTCCTGGCGCTGCTCCGCTCGGGTCTCTTCGAGCACGGTGCGGCGCGACACCACGATGTTGCCGCGGCGCCGGTCCATCTTCAGGATCTGGAACGGCTGGCCGACATTCATCAGCGGGGTGACGTCGCGGATCGGCCGGATGTCGACCTGCGAGCGCGGCAGGAACGCCACGGCGCCGTCGAGGTCGACCGTGAAGCCGCCCTTGACCTGGTTGAAGATGACGCCCTGGACCTTCTCGTTGTTCTTGAAGGCCAGCTCGAGCTTGCCCCAGCTCTCTTCGCGCCGCGCCTTATCTCTTGAGAGGACTGCTTCCCCGAGCGCATTCTCGACGCGCTCCAGATAGACTTCGACGGTGTCGCCGATCTTCAGTTCGCCCTGACGGCCCGGGCCGGTGAATTCACGGAGCGCAACGCGCCCTTCGGTCTTCGCCCCGACGTCGATGACGGCGAGGTCCTTCTCGATCCCGACGACCGTCCCCTTGACGACCGATCCCTCTTGCGGGCTGCCGCTGGTGAAGGACTCTTCGAGCAGTGCGGCAAAATCTTCGCGCGTCGGCGCGGAACTGGTGGCAGTGGCCATAAACTCTCCAAAGCGGTGCGCAGGCGGTTGATGTTGATGGCGTTCCGAACGCGCGGGCTGAAGGCTCCGCAGGGCCTTCAGCGCTGCCGCAAATGCGGCAGGCCAGCGCTCAAACCGAGCGATCGAAACGATGGTTGCTTTGTCCGGTGCGCCGCGGTGGGGCTCGAAGCGGGGCTTGGTCCTCCAACCGCGAGGGGCGATCGATCGCGCCCTCGGCCCGCTCGGGAGGCCACACCGGTGAATGTGGCGGCCCGGACCGGCGGGATATAGCCGCAGAACGCTGATCCGGCAAGGTGAAACGGAACGCGGGGCCGGCAGAACAGCGTCGCTTCGCTCGCCTATGGCCGGTCGACGGCTAGCGTGAGGTCATTCCAGCGTGATCCGGCCGCGCTGCACGGTCTCGCGCCACAGCTCGGCCTCGGCTTTGATGCTGTCCGCGAAGGCCCGGCGGGTCAGGTCGGGGACCAGCATGCCGAGCGCCGTGAACCGTGTTCTGAGCGCCTCGGTCCGGTGCGCCTCGGCGACCGACCCGGCCAAGGCGTCGAGCACGTCCTCGGGGGTGCCTGCGGGCGCCGCCATGCCGAACCAGTTCGCGGCGACGAGGCCCGGAAAGCCGGATTCGGCGAGCGTCGGCACGTCCGGCAGCATGGGGATGCGCTTTTCAGTCGCGACCGCGAGTGCCGTCAGTGTGCCCTCCTTGAGATGGCTGCCGACCGCGGCGAGGCCGATCGGGAACAGTTGAACGTCGTTCTTGATGAGCGCCAGCACCGCCTCCGGCGAGCCGCGATAGGGCACGCGGGCGATTTCGATGCCCGCGGCCTGCTTGAGCCGCTCCATCAGCAGGTGATTGACGGTGCCGAGCGTCGGGATGGCGTAATTCAGCGTGCCCGGATGGGTGCGGGCGTACTCGACGAGCTCCCTGAGGTTGCGCGCCGGCACCTGCGGGTTGGAGAGCAGAACCAGCGGGATCTCGGCGAGCTTGGCGATCGGCGCCAGCGCCGTGAGCGGATCGAACGGCAGCTTCATCAGGAACTGGTTGATGGCGAAGTTGTGGGTCGCAGCGACCAGGAGCGTGGTGCCGTCGGGCGCCGAGCGGACCACCTCCTGGGTGCCGATGTTGCCGGCGCCGCCGGGCTTGGCCTCGATCACGAACTTCTGGCCGAGCCGCTGCTCCATGCTGACCGCAAGCAGCCGCATCAGGTTGTCGGGCACGCCGCCCGCCGTGAACGGGATGACCACGCGGATCGGACGGTCGGGATAGGCCGCGGCGTTCGCCCGTGTCGCGGCGAATGGCGCCGCCGCGGTGGCCATCAGGAAGTGCCGGCGGGTGATGTTCTGCATCGTGATGCTCCTCACCCCGGCATGGGTTTGGTTCAGAACTTTGGAAACAACTGCTGGTCGGCGAGCCAGCGCGACATGACAGGCTTCTTGGCGCGGGTCGCGGCGCGGAATTCGTCGTGGCGCTCCTTGTTGGGCCACACCAGCGTCGGCGTCACCGCGAGCCGCGTGGCGATCTCTTTCCTGGTGACGTTGAACACCATCAGGTCCTGCGCCAGCGCCAGCGGACCGTCGTAGTTCTTGCGGATCTCGCGCTCCACTTCCGGACCGGTGTCGAAATCGTTGAAGAAATGGTAGGCGACCGCGAGCCGCGGCTTCACCATCGCCAGCACCTTGCCGCACTCTTCGGGCGAAGTGTGCGCCACGGTGCCGATGCCGATCGCGCTCTTCTCCGGATAGCCGGAGCGCTCGACCAGCTGCTTCACGGTGTTGAAGCATTCGTGGATCAGAAGGTCGGCACCTTGCGCGTTGTCGATGAAGAACCGGCTCGGCGTGGTGTCGCCCGAGAACACGAAGGTGAGCCCGTTCCATTCCAGCCGATAGCTCACCGGACCGTCGTAGATGTGGACCGCCGGAAAGCTTTTAATGGTCACGCCGTTGCGGTCATAGACCGTGCCGGTCTTCGTGAAGTCGAACTCGTGCACCTCGACCTCGGCGCCGGCGTCGGGCAAGAGCCCGAGCCGCGTCTCGGTGTCCCAGATGAGCGATTCCACCTGCTTGGTCACGAAATGCCGGATGCCGTATTTCGGCTCGGGGCCCGACGGGCCGTAGAGCACCAGCGGCTTCACCCGCCCGCCGGCCCAGCTGCCGACCCAGACCTGGGCGAAATCGCCGACGTGGTCGGCATGCAGATGCGTGGCGAAATAGGCGGTGACATCCTGCGGCGCAATTTCCAGCGCGGTGAAATTGGCCTGCGAGCCCGAGCCGAAATCCATGACGAACTTGTCGCCGTTGCCGAGCTCGATGAGCCACGAGCAGTTCGCCTGGCCGCGGCGCACGAAGGGCCGGCCGGTGCCGAGCGCAATGACGCGCATCTCGTCGGGCGCGAGCGGCTCGGTGTTCGGATAGTAGTAGTCGCGGCGCGCCGTCATGGTCATTCGGTCTCCAGCAGCGAGACGTCCGACATCATCATCGCGTTGGCCTTGAAGCGGCGAAGGAGCCCCATCAGGGTGCGGTGCTCCTCGCCGGAGATGCCGTGCATCAGCCGCCGGTAGTGCTTCACGACCAGCGGCAGCGCCGCGGCTCGCTTTTTCCGGCCGGCGGCAGAGAGGCGGATCAGCACCGCGCGGCGGTCGTCCGGCGCGCTGGTGCGCTCGACGAGGCGGTCCGCTTCCATCTGCTCGAGCAGGCGTCCGAGTCCCGAGCGGTCGAGCACCGCGAAGTCGGCGATCTGCCCGACGGTCTGGCCGTCCCGGGTGGCGAGCGCCGACAGCACGCGCCATTGCGGCACCGACAGCTCGAACGGCCGCAACACGCGGGCGAGGTTGAGCTGGTTGTGGCGCACCACGGCCGCGAAATAATGCACCGGATGATCGGTGACGGAATTGTAGTCGGGCGCGGGCTGGCGCGCGGCCGGATCGGCGGCCTCGGCGGGCGGCATGGAGCGGGCGCTGGGCTTTCTCATGCAAAATATAATACTAGTATCATATATTACATGCAAGTCGGCGAGCCGGTCTCTGTGCCCGGAGGGGCGGAAAACCCTTTTGTATTGCCGTCTGGCTTTAGCGCCGCGCCTTCTCGACCAGCGCCAGCGCCGCCTGGAACGCGGCCTCAACGCCCATCTGGCTGGTGTCGAGGAGATGCGCATCCGCCGCCCGCGTCAGCGGCGCGGTGCTGCGCGAACTGTCGCGCTCGTCGCGGGCGATGATATCGGCCAGCACGGCCTTCTCGTCGGCGATCTCGCCGCGGCCCTTGAGCTCGTTGGTGCGGCGCTGGGCTCGCACCGCCGGGCTCGCGGTGACGAAGATCTTCACGTCGGCGTTCGGGCAGATCACGGTGCCGATGTCGCGGCCGTCGAGGACGGCGCCTGGAGGCGCGGCAGCGAACTCCTGCTGCAGGTTGAACAGCGCGGCCCGCACCTCGGGGATCGCCGAGACCACCGATGAGCCTTCGCCGACCTCGTAGCGCTTGAGCTGGGTCTCATCGAACTTTGCCGGATCGATCGTCTTGGCGGCCGCGATGGCCCTATCCCGGTCAGTAGGCTTGTGGCCGGCGGTCAGCACCGCGAGCGCCACCGCGCGATAGAGCAGGCCGGTGTCGAGATGGCGCAGGCCGTAGTGGGCTGCGAGTTTCTTGGCCAGCGTCCCCTTGCCGGAGGCGGCGGGACCGTCAATGGCGATGATCATTGCTATTCCGTCCTGATATGCTCCGCGGCCCGCACGATCTCAGGCAGCGCGGCTCGATCCAGCTCAATAACGCCTTTGTTCTTTGTGCCCATCAAACGAGGACTGGCATCCGAATTGTCGTATAGCCACGCTTGATCTGCCTGATCGAGGAACCATGGCAACTGGGCCAGCGACCTTTCCCTTCGTTCGATTATTTTGCCTTCTGGAACATCGTGGCCGCCTTTGGCAACCCGCATTTTCACTCGCTCGATGTTCAAATCAGCGGATCGGAGCAAAACGTAGATGAGCCGTATCTCGAAATCGTACGCCTTAGCGGACAGCACGAGTTGTCGATACTTGTCAGTCGACAGAACTGTTTCGACACCCACCGTTTGGTGCGCGGCGATCGAGGCTTCAAGCCACGAATAGATACGTTTCACTGCTTCAAGGTTGGCCGCGCGAGCCTCTAGTCGTTCGACCTGCTCGATGCGCGCGGAAAGAAGATCGGGATTTATGATCCAAACCGACCCGCCAAAGTCTTCAATGTTCGCATTGGAATAAAGGCTGCTCTTCCCAGACCCGTTCGGCCCAGCGACGATCCAGAGTTTCGGGCGATCAAGCCTTTTGGCCGACACGGTCAGGAGAGCCGAACCGCTGCTTGTTTTCACGTCGCGCCTTGGCGACGTTCTTTCGGAAAACCTGAAGCAGATCGGCCGAAAAATGCGAGCTATTGGAATCAATCGTCGGAATCTTGACAATCTTTCCTTCGGCGTTGACCACGCGCTTCTCGCGCAGCACCCGCCGTCCAGCTGCCGCCGTGCTCTTGCTGAGATCCTTGATGATGACCTTTGCCACCGGGATGCTCCTCGATCCAACGCAATATAGGTCACGGGAGCCGCTTTGCCTACTCTGCCGCAAAGTCGGTTAACTTAAATCCCCGCCGAGCCGTCGCATCAGCTCGGTGAAGCCCGTGAAGCTCGTGGCGATGAAGGCCGCGTCATCCACGCCGACCGGCTGCTCGCTGGCGAGCCCCATCATCAGCGCCGACATCGCCAGCCGGTGATCCATGTGCGTGGCGACCACGCCGCCGCCCGGTGCACGGCCTTTGCCGTGCACGATCAGGTCGTCGCCCTCGATCTCGACCTCGACGCCGTTCACCCGCAGCATCGACGCGGTGGCGGCGAGCCGGTCGGATTCCTTGACGCGCAATTCCTTCAGGCCGCGCATCCGCGTGGTGCCTTGGGCGAAGGCCGCGGCCACCGCGAGGATCGGATATTCGTCGATCATCGACGGCGCACGCTCCGGCGGCACTTCGACGCCCTTCAGCGCGCCTGCTCTGACGCGCAGGTCGGCGACGTCCTCACCACCCTCGTTGCGCTCGGAGAGCTTCTCGAACTCCGCGCCCATCTCCTTCAGCGTCGTGAGGAGCCCGGTGCGCAGCGGATTCATCATCACGCCTTCCAGGATCAGCTCCGAGCCCGGCACGATCAGCGCCGCCACCAGCGGGAATGCCGCCGAGGACGGATCGGCCGGCACCACCACCGGCGCGGCTTCGAGCTCGGGCTGGCCCTCCAGCGTGATGCGGCGGCCATGCTCGCCGTCGGCCACCACGCGAATGTGAGCGCCGAAATGCTTGAGCATTTTTTCGGTGTGGTCGCGGCTTGCTTCCTTCTCGATCACCGTGGTGGCGCCGGGCGCCGCAAGCCCCGCGAGCAGCACCGCGGACTTGATCTGGGCCGAGGGCACCGGCGTCTCGTATTCGATCGGCAGCGGATCGCGCGCGCCTTTGACGGTCACCGGCAGCCGGCCGCCTTCGGCTTGTTCCGTGGTGCGGGCGCCCATCTTCTCCAGCGGATCGAGGATGCGCCGCATCGGCCGCTTGCGCAGGCTCGCGTCGCCGTCGAACACCGCGGTGATCGGGCAGCCGGCGACCGCGCCCATCATCAGCCGGCATCCGGTGCCGGAATTGCCGAAATCGAGCGCCGCTGTGGGCTCGGCGAAGCCGCCGACGCCGACGCCGCGGATGCTCCAGGCGCCCTCGCCGGTGCGCTCCACGCCGGCGCCCAGCGCCCGCATCACCTTGCTGGTGTTGATGACGTCCTCGCCCTCGAGGAGGCCGGTGATCCTGGTCTCGCCGACCGCCATGGCGCCGAGGATCAGGGCGCGTTGCGAGATCGACTTGTCGCCGGGCACCCGGGCACGGCCGCTCAGCGGCCCGGAGCGGCGGGCGGTTAATGGCTGGGGGGCGGTCGCGTGCGACGACATGGGGTTCCTGGGGCTCTTGAGGCGCTTACGGGGTCGGGGCCTAGGCGCGCCGTCCTAGCACGGGGACGCCAAAAGCTGCGAGAGCACTATTGACAGCGGGGCTGCTAGCGGCCAAGTGAGGCACCAATTTTTCGTCATACGGACCGTTCGAGGATATCCGACCCGTGGCAAAACCCGAGCTCGGCACGAAGCGCCTCTGCGCTGGATGCGGCGCCAAGTTCTACGATCTGAACAAAGACCCGATCACCTGCCCGAAGTGCGGCACGGTGTTCGAGGTCGTTGTTCCCGTGACGCGTGGTGGCCGTGACGCGGCCGCCGCTGCGGCCGCAGCCGCTGCTGCCTCGCGCGCGCAAGCCAAGGAAGCCTCCGAGGAGACTCCGGAGAACGCCGACGTCGAGCTGGTCTCGCTCGAGGACGCGGATGCCGAGGCTGAGGGCAAGAAGGGCGACGCCACGGCCGAAGGCGACGACGATATCGAGATCGAGGAGACCGAAGAAGCTCCGTTCATCGAAGAGACCGAAGAAGGCGACGACGACGTCACCGACATCATCGGCGAGGGTCGGGAGGACGAGGAGGAGACTTGATTTTGGAATTCGGTCGCGGGCCTGATACAGAAGGCGCGACCGTGTTCCTGTTCCCAGTTAAGGGGCCATAGCTCAGTTGGGAGAGCGCTTGAATGGCATTCAAGAGGTCGGCGGTTCGACTCCGCCTGGCTCCACCAGTTTCCAGATGACGGCGAAATCCTTCCAGAGGGTCAGCCGGGACAACAAGACAAGAAACGCAATCAGCACTGCAAAAAAGCCGCCTCCGGGCGGCTTTCGTTTTTGGCGCGGACCTGCGTAGGATTGCGGCCCAAACGGGAGGGAACGGATGAAAGGCAAGATCGGCCTCGAGGAGCACTTCGCGATCGAAGACACCTTGATGGATTCCAAGGGGTTCTTTCCGGACGTGATCTGGACCGAGGTGCGCGACCGCATCATGGACCTGCACGGACGCAGGCTCCGGCTGATGGACGAGTTCGGCATGGAGATGATGGTCCTGTCGCTGAACGCGCCGGCGATCCAGGCGATCCACGATCCGAAGAAGGCCAACGAGATGGCCCGCAAGGCCAACGATTATCTCGCCGAACAGGTGAAGAAGCGGCCGGACCGGTTCCAGGCGCTCGCCGCGCTGCCGCTGCAGGATCCTGATCTCGCGGCGCGCGAGCTCGAGCGCTGCGTGAAAGAGCTCGGCATGGTCGGCGCGCTCGCCAACGGCTTCTCGCAGATCGGCGATCCGAACACGATCGCGTATCTCGACGAGAAGCAGTACTGGCCGTTCTGGGACGTCTGCGCCAGGCTCGACGTGCCGTTCTATCTGCACCCGCGCAATCCGCTGCCGCAGGACTCGCGCATCTACAAGGATCATCCGTGGCTGATGGGCCCGATCTGGGCGTTCGGCCAGGAGACCGCGGTGCATGCGCTGCGGCTGATGGGCTCGGGGCTGTTCGACAAGCATCCGAACCTGCAGATCATCCTCGGCCATATGGGCGAGAGCCTGACCTTCAGCATGTGGCGCGTCGACAACGCCAACGCCTGGATCCCGAACCGCAACCAGTATCCGGCGAAGAAGAAGATCGCGGATTATTTCCGCAACAACTTCCACATCACGGTGTCGGGCAACTTCCACACCCAGGCGCTGCTCAACGCCATGCTGGTGATCGGCTCCGACCGCATCATGTTCTCGACCGACTGGCCGTTCGAGAACATCGACCACGCCGCTGTGTGGTTCGATGCCGCACCGATCAGCGAGTCCGACCGGCTCAAGATCGGCCGCACCAACGCCTTGAAATTGTTCAAACTTAAGGGTGCCTGAGAAGGGGCCGGCAACACGCCGGCCCTTGCCTCCCTGTCATCTGGCCTTATAAATCCAGGTCAAACGGGACGTTGAACGAGGCAGACCATGGACCGCCAGGCCGTCGCCAAGCTGACCGAATTCATTGTCGGCTCGGTCGAGAACGCGCAAGCGCACGAGAAGCCGTTCTATCACCTGCAGTTCACCAAGGTGTTCCCCGACGACGTCTACGCCGACATGATCCGCGAGATGCCGGTCGCGGCGGACTATCGCGCGCTGCCCGGCCGCGACAACGTCAACATCCTGGAGGACGGCTCCGCGACGCGGGTGAAGATCGACCTGTTCCCGGAATACATCCGCCGCCTGCCGAACCAGAAGCGCGAGCTGTGGGATTTGGTTGGCCGCGCGCTGTGCTCCAACGAGGTGCGCGACGCCTTCGTGCGCCGGCTCGCGCCGGCGCTGGAGCGCCGCTTCGGGCCCGAGTATCGCGACGTCGGCATGTTCCCGATCCCGATCCTCACGCGCGACGTGCCGAAGTACAAGATCACGCCGCACACCGACACCAAGTGGAAGGGCATCACGGTGCAGTTCTATCTGCCGCCGGATGACACCACGAACGACATCGGCACCATCTTCCACGACAAGCTGCCCGACGGCAGCATGCCGAAGGTCAAGAAGATGCCGTTCTCGCCGAATTCGGGCTATGCGTTCGCGGTCGGCAGCGACTCCTGGCACTCGGCCGATCCGGTCGGGCCGCATGTGAAGACGCGCGACAGCATCCTGCACACGTACTTCGTCGACCAGGGCCTGCTGCGCATCCTGCGCAACCGCGGCCGCAGAGTCGGCAATTTCATCGGCAACGAAGTGCGTGGTTTGATCAGGCACTAGCGCCACGTCCTGCCTGAATTGAAGCAGGCTCGCGCAACACCCACTGACCGTCACCCCCGCGCTCGACGCGGGGGTCCATTACCCAAGTTCAACAGCGGAAGTCTTACGTAAAGCTGCCTTCGCCGCGCCCGCTCATGGATCGCCGGGTCAAGCCCGGCGATGACACACCACCGTTGTAGCTGCCTGTGACGCAAGTTCGCTGAAAAATGGCTCTAGCAGGCTGCTGAAAAACGCGCATTTTCTTTTGCTCGGGCCTTTGGGCGTGATTTGGTCCGAGCGGGAGATTTTGAACTCGGGCGGCGCATGATCATGCAGCCGCTGCCAGA
>Ga0102590_1002528_pt1 | contig 21317 bp, 15 predicted proteins | sample AraplaMF_Col_mMF_FD_76859 | JGI IMG/M metagenome (GOLD analysis project Ga0102590, IMG submission 76859) | Arabidopsis root microbial communities from the University of North Carolina, USA - plate scrape MF_Col_mMF | ecosystem: Host-associated > Plants > Roots > Endosphere | place: USA...
ATCAACGTCTCCGGCATCACCCAGACCAATACGCTCGCCGGCAGCCAGGACGCGGTGATCCGCCGCGGCTTCGGCGACAATCGCGACGGCTCGATTATGCGCAACGGCATGCCGTTGGTGCAGGGTCGCAGCCTTAACGCCGCGGTAGAAAGCGTCGAGGTGTTGAAGGGGCCGGCCTCGCTGCTTTACGGCATCATGGACCCCGGCGGCATCGTCAACACCATCAGCAAGCGTCCGGAGCTTTACCAGCACGGTTCGGTCACGCTGCTCGGCTCGACCTTTGCAAACAATCGCAGCGGCGCCGACGGTACCCTTGACGTCACAGGCCCGATCGGCGACGGGGGCCTTGCCTACCGCTTCGTCGGCTACGGTGTGAGCGAAGACTATTGGCGCAATTTCGGCCGCCATCGGGAAATGCTCGTGAACCCGTCGCTTGCCTGGTACGGCGAGACCACGACGGTCCAGCTCACCTATGAGCACCGCGAATTCATCACTCCGTTCGACCGCGGCACCGCCTTCGTCAAGGGAGCGCCACTCGCGATCCCGAAGACGCGCCGGCTCGACGAGCCCTTCAACAATATGTGGGGCACCTCTGACCTGATACAGGGCTCGGTTGAACAGAGGCTCAGCGACAATTGGAAGGTCACAGCAGCTTACAGCTACAACACCGAGACCTACAGCGCCAATCAGCTTCGGATCACCGGCGTCAACGTTAATACCGGCGTCGAGACCCGCAGCAACGACGGCACACAGAACTCGCTGAGCAACGCCAGCTACGGCACCTCCTATGTGCAGGGCGACGTCTGGGCGGGCGGCTTCCGTAACGAGATTCTGTTCGGCGGCGAGGCACTGTATCGCACGATTGATCGCCGCGATTTGATCCGGCAGGCGACGGCGAGCTTTAATTTCTACAATCCGGTCTATGGCTTGGTCACACCGGGCACAACCGTTTCGGCGATCGACAGCGAGCAGACCGACAAGCTCGGCACCCGCGGCTTCTTCGCGCAGGACACGTTCCATCTGACCAACTGGCTTTCCGTGGTCGGCGGCGTACGCTGGATGGAGTACGAGCAGCTCGCGGGGAAAGGCCGGCCTGTCTTCGTGACCAACACCAATCTGGCAGGCGACAAGGTGCTGCCGCTTGGCGGCGTCATCGTCAAGCTGAGTGATGAGCTCTCGTATTATGTGAGCTATACGCAGTCGTTGAAGCCGACTTCGACAATCGCTCTTTTCTCCGGAGCCCCCACTGGTTTCGTCGTGGACTCCACAATTGCGCCCGAAGAGGGAACCCAGTGGGAGACCGGTGTCAAATTCGACGTCAACAAGCGGCTGTCCAGCACTTTGGCGATCTACGACATCGAGAAGAAGAACGTGCTGGTCCGCGACGATCTTGGCAACAACACCATCGCGATACGGACGTCCGCGAAGGCGCGGTCGCGTGGCGTCGAATTGGACGTGACCGGCAAGCTGACCGATGATTGGAGCATCATCGGAAGCTACGGCTATACTGACGCGCGCCTGATCAACGATCCCGTCAACGGTGACGCCAAATTGCTGAACGCCGCGATGAACACGGCTTCGCTCTATCTCGTCTACGATTTCGGAGACCGGCTTCCCGGTCGTCTGCGGCTTGGAGGCGGAGCGCACTATGTCGGTGACCGGCCGGGCGACTCCGCCAACACGTTCTTTCTGGCGGCCTATACCGTTGCTGACGTCTTTGCGACCTATGACACGAAGATCGACAATCTGCCGGTGACCTACCAGTTCAACGTCAAGAACCTGTTCGACAAGCTCTACTATACATCCACCACGGGCAACGCCTTGAACGTTGCCATCGGCGACGCCCGGCGTTTTTCGCTGGCGGCGACGGTGAAGTTCTAGCGATGGCGGTGCCGTGCACAGACGCCAGCTTGCCGGCGGCGCAGATCGAAAGGCCGCCGCGATGTCGGAGCGTATCCGCGTGATCAAGGTGGCCCTACTCCAGGTCCACTCCATCGCGGGCCTCGTGCTCGCGCTGCTGCTTGCCCTGATCGCGCTGACTGGCTCGGTCATGAGCTTCGAGGACGAGATCGTCGAGCATCTGAACGGCGGCATCATACAGGTCGCGCCGCGTCAGGCGCCGCCCTTGATGCCGGATGAGCTGGTAGCGCGGCTGGAGGCGGCGCAGGTCGCCGGCAAGGTCGCCTCGGTCACGCTGTCGAGCGATCCGTCCGCGGCGGTGCGTGTCCGCTTCGGTCGCGACGAGCAGGGCGCGCGGCGAACCTCGCTCTATGTCGATCCCTATGATGCCCGCGTGCTGGGTTCGCCGCGCGGCGAGGAATTTTTCGCGACCGTCCGCCGGCTGCATCGGTGGTTGCTCATTCCCGGCGATGCCAAGGGCTGGGGGCGCCAGATCACCGGCATCGCCGCGCTCGGCCTGATCGTCATGCTCGTCTCCGGTCTCGTGCTGCGCTGGCCGCGCCGCGCCCGCAGCGTCAAGATGTGGCTAAAGCCAAATCTCGGGCTCAGCGGCCGTGGCCTGCACCGGTCGCTTCACGCGGTGATCGGCACCTGGGTTCTCCCGATCTATCTCGTGATGACGCTCACGGGGCTGTGGTACTCGTTCGACTGGTACAAGGACGGCGTCGTCTGGCTGCTGTCGCGCCCGCATGTCGCTGCCGCGAAGATGCAGCCGAAACAGCCGCGCGCGCCCGGTCGTTCCGAGCCGGCCCAGCCGGTGGGATTCGATCGCGCATGGTCCACGTTCCAGCAGGAGGAAGGTGGGCGCTTTTCCAGGGCTTTGCTGACGCTGCCTGCGGGGCCGGGCACGGTGATCCGGATTCGGTCATGGGGGAAGGACTCCACGCTCGACACCACGCGCGACGAATTCCGCATCGATGCGATCACCGGTCAGCTGGTCTCGGCGGAGCGTTATGCCGACAAGACCTTCGGCGAGAAGATCATCGCCAACGTCCTCGACATCCATCGTGGCGCAATCCTGGGCTGGCCCGGCAAGCTCGCCTTCATGATCGCCGCGGCCTTGATGCCGCTGTTTTCGGTTACCGGACTCCTGCTCTATCTGTCGCGCCGCAGGCTGCGGCGCTCGGCGCAACTGCCGCTTGCTCGGCTGGTCCCGGGCGAGTGACCTCTCCAGGCAGCTAACTCCGTCCGGTCGAGATCCTAAGACAAATCTTCCCGTTGCAGCCAAGAAGCGCTTGTCTAGGCCAAATTGGAGTGGTTCGATGCGTCTCGTACACGTGAAGGTCGTTGGGGGTTTCCGCGGCAAATGTCTGAACGGGAGGAGCTTGAAGAAACAGCACTGCCTGCAGTGCTCGTCAGGCGCAGCGATTTGCCAGTGCCGTTCGTCCACCCGGGGAGTAGCTTCTTCGGCGGTCTTCCCAGGCTGCCGCCGCAGTTCGAGTGGCCGAGGGCCGACGTCAGGGCGAATGTCGAGCTGGAGACGGTCGCGCTAACTTTCGTGGCGCAGGTCGACCTTGCAGATGTGCCTGGCTCGAAGTGGTCGCCGCTTCCGAAACGCGGTACACTTTTTTTCTTCTGCAGCTCCGTATTTGTCGACGAAGGAAATCCTCCCTGCCGCGTTCTGTATAGCCCCGCGGGTGGTAACGCCTACCCTGAGCGAACGCCACCGCCAGACCTAATGCCGCTCGCCGACCCCAACGGCGATGCCCAGGTCAAATGGCTTGATCCGGTCCTCGATTTTCACTCCAAGGTCGAGTTCAAGTACCCGCTCTCCTTTCGGCCGTTTCGCGATTTCGACTTTCACGACGATGTGGTCGGAGGCGAAGTGCTGATCGAATCGCTTTCCCGAGCATTGGGCCCGGGTGAGCCTGATACGCGAGACTTGCTGCAATACCGAACGGTAGAGGAATATGCGAAAGACGTGGAGTGGCCCTTCAACTGGCTGCTCATCACGCATGTCGTCCGGTCGGTATTGTGGCACGCTCGGCTCGACCTAACCCGTGAGGCCCATGACAAGCCGCTGACCGACGAGGTGGCGGCAGAGCTGCAGCGCCTTCGCCGCGGTGCCATTGGATGGCTCGAGCGCTGCCGGGCATTGACCCCGCTGGATGACGTTGATGCGGATGCCAAATTGGCCTTCCGCGCTTGGTGGGTCGGCGTCGCCGAGGCATACGGGACGATGGTCGGACAGGTGTTCACCTCTGCATTCTCGATTGCAGCGGATCTCGGTCATGCCATCAACTACACCATCCGTTGTCTAGCGGCCCAGAGTGCGGATGCTTGCGATGACGTTCCTCTCGGCTACCTCGCCAATCTAGTGCGGCAGAATCATTGGAAGGCCCCCACCGTCAAAGACGGCCAAAATCGTCGTTTTAGCTCGGCGATTCATCAGATGCTTGGCTATGGCTTCGGGCCGCAAAATGCCACGGAAGAGCATATGGAGGACATATTGCTGCTTCAGATCCAGGGAGATCCGGCATTTTTCAACTGGCATGCCAACACAGGGGGCGTGCTTCATTTCTGGATCGATCCCGATGCGCTCGCCCAGTTCGACTTTTCAAAGGTCGCCGCAACATACGAATGTGACTAGTGACGTTCACCATGCAGGTCTCCCGGGTGGCTAGCCAACGCCCGCCCAATCGTTCAAAAGCCTTGACCTGTTCCTGTCAAGGTTCGCGCCATGAAGCTTCCGTCCGTCACCCCCGCCGATATCCGCCGTGCGCTGCTGCTGCGCGAAGAGATCGCGCTGCTCGATCTCAGGCATGAGGCCGGCTTCGCCGCCGGCCATCCGCTGTTTGCCGCCAACATGGCCGCGGACCGGATCGCCATCGAAGCCGAGGTGCGGCTGCCGCGCAAGGACGTGGGAATCGTACTCTATGATGATGGCGAGGGCCTCGTCGCCACGGGCGCCGAACGCCTTGCCGCGCTCGGCTACACCAACGTCAGTGCGCTCGATGGCGGGCTGAAGGCCTGGCGCGCTGCGGGCTATCAGGTGTTCGAGGACGTCAATTCCTATTCCAAGGCGTTCGGCGAGCTGGTCGAATCGCGCAGGCATACGCCCTCGTTCAGCGCCGACGAGGTGGCAAAACTGATCGCGGACAAGGCCAACATCGCCATCCTCGACGTCCGCCGCTTCGACGAATATGCGACCATGAACATTCCCGGCTCGGTCAGCGTGCCCGGTGCGGAGCTGGTGCTGCGGGCGGGGCAGGCCGCGCCAGATCCTGAAACCACCATCATCGTCAATTGTGCCGGCCGTACCCGCTCGATCATCGGCACCCAGTCGCTGATCAATGCCGGCGTGCCCAACAAGGTGCGGGCGCTGCGCAACGGTACCATCGGCTGGACGCTGGCGCGGCATAGCCTCAACCACGGCGCTGACCGGCGCGGCGCGATCGGATCGTTCGAGGGCGGCCCTGCCAATGCCCGCGACGTCGCCTATCGCGCCGGCGTTCGCCATATCGGCGCGCGCGAGATGGCGGCGCTTGCTGGGCGGGCCGATCGCACGCTGTATCGCTTCGACGTACGCGATGCGGACGAATATGCGGCCGGCCATCTCCCCGGTTTCAGCCATTATCCGGGCGGCCAGCTCGTCCAGGAGACCGACATGGCCGCGCCGGTGCGCGGCGCACGCATTGTCCTGACCGACGACAAGGGCGTGCGCGCCGACATGACGGCGTCCTGGCTCGCGCAGATGGGGTGGGAGGTTTATGTGTTCGAAGGCGGCTATGACGGCACGCTCGAAATCGGCCCGCCGCGTGTGCTGCCGAAGCCCGACCCGGCGCACCGCTATCGCCGGCCCTATGAAGGCACCGACGTGACCGAGCGGGCGATGCAGGCCTATCTCGACTGGGAGTATGGCTTGGTCGAGCAGCTGCGTCTTGACGGCACGCATGGGTTTTACGTGATTTGACGCGAGCGGTCCGCGTGCTCCGCGCCAATACTCCATCACCGTCACCCTGAGGTGGCCGCTTCTTCAGCGGCCCTCGAAGGGCGAGGGCCCGGCAGCATCCGGGCCGTTCATCCTTCGAGGCTCCCGATGGGGCGCTCCGCGCCCCATCACTCGCGCCTCAGGATGACGCGGCTGGTGGGATGCCAAACACATCTACCTCCGCGCCATCTTCTCCCCGTATCCAAACCCTATTGTGCTGCGTCTCGTCCGCGGTCTATGAGCTGCGGGCAAAGCCGCTACCTATGGAGATTCCATGTCAGCCCCAGGCCAAAACCCGGAGCGGAGCGCGAAGGCGCTGCTGCTCGAAGGCGTCAACGACAGCGCCGTGGACCTGTTCAGGAGCGCGGGTTTCACCAATGTCGAGCGGCTGACCAAGGCGCTGGACGGCGAGGATCTGCGGCGGGCGCTCAAGGGCGTGTCGCTGCTCGGCATCCGCTCGCGCACCCAGATCACCGATGACGTGCTCGCCGCGGCCGACCAGCTTCTCGCGGTCGGCTGCTTCAGCGTCGGCACCAATCAGGTCGATCTCCTGGCGGCGCGCAAGCGCGGTATTCCCGTGTTCAACGCGCCGTTCTCCAATACGCGCAGCGTTGCCGAGCTCGTGATCGGCGAGATCGTGATGCTGCTGCGGCGCATCTTCCCGCGTTCGGTATCGGCCCATGAGGGCGGCTGGGACAAGTCGGCGACCGGCAGCCGCGAGGTCCGCGGCCGCACCCTCGGCATCATCGGCTACGGTAATATCGGCTCGCAGCTCTCGACGCTCGCCGAAGCCATCGGTATGCGCGTTATCTATTTCGACCGCACCGACAAGCTCCGCCACGGCAACACCGAGCCGGTCGAAAAGCTGGAGGAGCTGCTGGCGCAGAGCGACGTCGTCAGCCTGCACGTGCCGGAGACGCCGGAGACAGCAGGCATGATCGGCGAAAAGGAGCTGCGGGCGATGAAGCCGGGCTCGTTCCTGATCAACAACAGCCGCGGCACCGTGGTCGATCTCGACGCGCTTGCCGGCGCCTTGCGCGACGGCCATCTCGCAGGTGCTGCCGTCGACGTGTTTCCGGTCGAGCCGTCCTCGAATTCCGATCGCTTCAAGAGCCCGCTGCAGGGCCTCGGCAACGTCATCCTCACCCCGCATATCGGCGGCTCGACCGAGGAGGCGCAGGAGCGCATCGGCGGCGAGGTGGCGCGCAAGCTGGTCGACTATTTCATTACCGGCTCGACCATGGGCGCGGTGAATTTCCCGGAGGTGCAGCTGCATCTGCGTCCCGCGGGCGCGCGTTTCAGCCATGTCCATCGCAACGTGCCGGGCATGCTGCGGCGGCTGAACGAGGTCTTCCTCCAGCGCGACATCAACATCATCGCGCAATATCTGGAGACCTCCGGCGACCTCGGCTACGTCGTGCTCGACGCCGACTTGGCGGGGCAGGATTCGGCGACGCTGCTCCAGCAGATCCGCGCCCTCGAGGGTACGGTCGGTGCGCGGCTCGTATTCGAGCACTAGCTTTGTTGACGGCCGGCGGATGGTCGCATTGAATGCGGCCTGCTGACGGATTGAACGAAAACACAAGAACCGGGTGGAAACGATGACGCTGACAAGAGCGAGGCTATGCGCATGGCTCGTGGGCGCGGCGGCCGCGATGGACGCGAACGGCGCGTTTGCGGTGACGCTGGCAGAGGATGCGGATACGGTCTGCAAGGGTCTCGTCGGCGGCGCGGATGCCGTGAAGATCGACGCCGCGACGTTGCTGGCACCGTCGCCTCTCGCAATTGCCGAGCGTGGACCGACGCCGTCAGGGCGTGTCACGCCCGCCAATCCCGCGTTCTGCAAGCTGCTCGGCCATATCGACCCCACCGATCCCAAGGCGCCGCCGATCAAGTTCCAGGTCAACCTGCCGGTCGAATGGAATGGGCGTTCGGTGCAATATGGCGGCGGCGGCTTCAATGGCGTGCTGATCACGGGCCTCGGGCTGCCGCCGGCCTATCCCTTCGACAAGCCATCGCCGCTGGCGCGCGGTTTCGTCACCTACGGCACCGATTCGGGCCACGAGACCAAACAGGGCGAGCCGCCTCAGGTGTTCGCTCTGAACGACGAAGCCTTCGAGAACTTTGCCCATCGCGCCTACAAGAAGGTGCGCGACGCCGCCGTCGCGCTGATGGAACGCGCCTACGGCAAGAAGCCGGAGAAGCTGTACTTCATGGGCTCGTCCGAAGGCGGCCGAGAAGGCCTCACCATGGCGCAACGTTACCCCGATGATTTCGACGGCATCTTTGCACGTGTGCCGGTCATCAACTGGGTCGGCCTGCAACATGCCGGCACCCGCTCGGGGCTTGCGACCATGGGCGAGGGCTGGATCAACCCGGCGCAGGTCAAGCTCGTCGGCGACGCCGTGCGGGCGGCTTGCGACAAGGCCGATGGTTCGGACGATGCGCTGGTGCAGGATCCCGTCGCCTGCAAGGCGGCGTTCAAGGTCGAGAAGCTACGCTGTGAGTCCGGCAAGACGGGCGATCAGTGTCTCACCGACGCCCAGATCAAGGCCGTGAATACGCTTCATGCGACTTACAAATTCCCGTTCGCGCTTGCCAACGGTCTCGACGATTATCCGGGCTGGGGCGTTTCGGGCGAAGATACGCCGGCGGTCGGCCCGACCGGGGGCTGGGTCGCATGGTGGCTCGGCACGGCGCCGCCGGCGCAGCCGCCTGCGCCCAATAACGGCATCGCCTGGATCTATGGCGCCGGAGGCATTCAATATGTGTTCGCGCGCGATCCCAAGCTCGACGTCACCACCTACAAGCCCGAGGACCACAAGGCGCGCTTGCTCGAAGTCTCCCGCCTGATGGACTCGACCGATCCGGATCTCAGCCGCTTCCGCGCCCGCGGCGGCCGTCTCATCATGCTCGAGCACATGGCCGATTATGCACAGAGCCCTTACGCCGGCATCCGTTATTTCGAGAGCGTCGAGCGCAAGCTCGGCAAGGCCGAGACCGCGGAATTCGCGCGGCTGTACACCGCGCCCGGCGTCGACCATGTCGGCTCCGGCGCGCCGGCCAATGTCGACATGCTGAGCGCGCTGGTCGACTGGGTCGAGAAAGGCACCGCGCCCGGTGACCTCGAAGTCAGCGAGCAAAAGGTCGAGGCGCCGTCATTCGCGGTATCGCGCGCGCTGCCGCTGTGCCGCTGGCCGTCCTGGCCGCACTACAAGACGGGACCGGTGACGGAGGCGTCGAGCTTCGCCTGCGCGCCGTGAGGTGAGTGCAAGGAGATCGTGATGGCGGTGGTTCATTCCGCCGCCATCGCTTGTGCACCTCCCAGCGGTCTACGGTGGCATCTCATTGCCGTCCAGGAAGCAGATCGAGCGCCGGGTGCAGATCTGTGCGGCCCTGTTCCTCGACGGCTGCCGCGCCAAATCGCCCTAGAGGCGGCGTTTGACAACGTGGCCCGCCCCGAGTAGATACTTCGCATGCGAAATAAAGAAGCCGCAGCGAGGCATCATCGGCTGATCTATCTGCTGAATGTCGCGCAACGCCGGTTGCAGCGCTGGATGGCGGCGCAGCCTTCGAGCGAGGTGACGCCGGCGCAGGCGGGGCTGCTGTTCATTCTCGGCAAGCAGGACGGTGTGCTGATGGGCGAGGCGGGCGCAGCGCTCGACATGGGGCCGGCCGGGATTTCCGGGCTCGTCGATCGCAGCGTGGCGGCAAGGCTGGTCGAGCGCCGGGCCGATCGCGAGGACGGCCGGGCCTGGCGCGTGTGGCTGACGCCGAAGGGCCGAACCGTGCTGGCGCAGGCGAAGACCGATGCGGCCGGGATCAATGCGGCATTGACGGAAGGATTTTCCAGCGCGGAGATCGACGTCGTCGCGCGCTGGCTGACGAGCATTCAGGACAAATTTCCAAGAGACCCTTCGCGAGATTCAGAGGAATAAGGAGCCGACAAATGACTGACCTAGTCCGGATCGAGAACAACGGCGGAATTCTCACCCTCACGCTGGCGCGCGCCGACAAGAAGAACGCGCTGACCGATGCGATGTACGGCAAGCTTGCCGATACCATCGAATCCGCCGAGTTCGATCCCTCCGCCCGCGTGATCCTGATCCGCGGCGAAGGCGACATGTTCACCGCCGGCAACGACGTCGGCGAATTCGCGGCGGTCGCAGCGGGCAAGTCGGAGGGCAGCCGCAACGTCGTGCGCTTCATCCAGTCGCTGGCGCGCTGCACGCGACCGCTGGTCGCAGCCGTGCAGGGCCGCGCCGTCGGCGTCGGCACCACGATGCTGCTGCACTGCGACCTCGTGGTGCTCGCCGACAATGCGCAATTGTCGACGCCCTTTGTCAACCTGGCGCTGGTGCCGGAGGCAGCCTCAAGCCTGCTGATGCCGGCGCGCATCGGCTACGCCCGCGCCTATGAGATGTTTGCGCTCGGCGAGACCGTGCCGGCCAAGGCCGCGCTCGAATGGGGCCTCGCCAACCGCGTCGTGCCGCTCGACAAGCTCGATGCCGAGGCCCTTGCGCTCGCCCAGCGGCTTGCCCGCCAGCCGGCCGGCGCGCTCACGGCGACCAAGAAGCTGATGCGCAATGGCGAAATGTTGCTGGCGCAGATGCAGGCGGAAGGCGAGCAGTTCGCCCAGCGGCTGCGCACGGCCGAGGCTCGCGAGGCATTCACCGCGTTCGCCGAGCGCCGCCCGCCGGATTTCACCAGGGTCGCGTAGAGGACCGCGGGGCGCCCGAAAGCGTGCAGGCAGGACCGCTCCAATTCAACTAAAACCTTAACGAAACATTGGCATGTCGCAGTGCAAGGTGGCCTCTCTTGCAGAGTAGGCCCCTTGACCCCATGGCAATATTTAAGAAATCGGTAAGCTCGCTTCTTCTGACCTTGATGGCTCTGCTGGCGGCCGGTGCGCTGGCCGCGACGGCGATCCAGATGGTCGGGGCGTTCGGTCGCTACAGCGAGAGTCTCGAGACCGAGCGGCTTGCTGCCGCCGACAAGGCGATTTTCCAGGGCGTGCTGTCCTTGCGCAACAATCGCGGTGACGCCCAGAGCGCGATCCTCGGCGAAGACGAGCCGCGTGCGAAGCTCGAGGCCGCCGAGAAGGCCGAGCAGGGCGGCTATGACACCATTGGCACCGCGCTCTCAACCGTCGAATTCGCTCGCCGTGACGAACTCGCCGGGACGTTGAAACAGCGCTGGAACGACGCCGCACCGCAATTTCAGCTATTCTACGACGAGGCCAAGCGCCCGCGCGCCGAGCGCAAGATCGAACGGACCATGCCCTGGTACGATTCCGTCACCAAGGTGATCGACACGGCGAACCTCGCCTCCACCGCGGTGTCGAACCGCGCGTGGATGAACGATCCCTTCATCGCCCGCATGATTCAGGTCCGTCGCCTCGCCTGGCAGGTGCGGGATCGCTATGGAATCCATTGCTCGATGCTGCGCTCGAACGTCAACAGCAGCAGGCCACTGGATGACAACCAGAAGCGCCAGCTGGCGCAATGGGACGGAACCATCGCCTCAGGCTGGGCCGGCATGGCCGAGTTGCTGGCCGCGCCCGACGTGACTGCTGATCTGGTCACCGCAGCCAAGGACGCGCAGGCCAAGACCGACGGCGTGCTGAAGCAGATCGGCGAGCTCACGAAGAACTTCGATGGTACCGGCAAGCCCGCGATGCCCGCCTCCGAGTGGAATACGCTCTGCCAGTCGCCATTCTCGCTCATCGTCGGCGTCGCGACCAAGGCGCTGGACCAGTCCATCGCGCGCGCAGAGGCCGTTCAGGCCAAGGCGCTCACCAATCTCGTGCTGCAATCGCTCGCCTTCCTGTTCGCGCTCGCCGTGACGCTGGTCGGTGTCTATGTGGTCCGCAACCGCCTGATGCGCCCGGTGCGGGCCATCCTCGATGCGATCGCCCGGATCAGTGCGCGCGACTATGCAACGCCGGTTCCGCAATCCGCATATCCCGACGAATTCGGCACGATGGCCGCCGCGCTCGAAAGCCTGCGTGAGAGCGCTGCGACCGCGGAGCGCCTGGGCCAGGAACGCGAATCGCAGCAGGCGCTGCAGCTCGCGCGCTCCGGCACCGTGGATGCCGCGTGCCGCAGCTTCGACGACACAGTGCAGGCCGTCATTCACAGCGTCGCGGCATCGGCACGGGAGCTCGATGGGACGGCCACGGGCGTGCGCTCGCTGGTTGCCGAATCCAGCAGCCAGACCGCGGCGGTCTCCTCCGCGGCCGAGCAGGCCACCAACAATCTCGAAACCATCGCGGCTGCGACCGAGGAGCTCTCGGCGTCCGTCGGCGAGATCTCCGCACAGGTGCAGTCCAGCGCGCGCGAGGCTCGTGAAGCTGTCGCGCAGGTCGAGCAGACCAACGCGACCGTCGAAGTCCTCGATCAGACCGCGAGCCGGATCGGTGAGGTCGTGAAGATGATCCACGCCATCGCCGGTCAGACCAATCTGCTGGCGCTGAACGCGACCATCGAGGCCGCGCGTGCCGGAGAGGCCGGCCGCGGCTTCGCCGTGGTCGCGGGCGAGGTCAAGAGCCTCGCGGCGCAGACCGCAAACGCAACGGAAGAGATCTCGCGGCAGGTCGAGGAGATCCAGGGGGCGACGGGGCAGGCCGTCGCCGCGATCCGCTCCATCGGCGGCGCCATCAGCGGCATCGACGAGAAGATGACCGCGATTGCAGCGGCTGTGGAGGAGCAGCGCGCCGCGACCACCGAGATCTCGCGCAACTTCCAGCAGGCGGCGCAAGGAACCCGCGAGGTCACCGATACCATCGGCGGCGTCGCCAAGCTCAACCAGGAGACCGGCAACGCCGGCACGGTGCTCACCGACTCCGTAAAGAAGATGTCGGCCGATGCCGACCGTCTCCGCACAGCGGTCGAGGGCTTCCTTGGCGCGGTGAAATCGGCCTGACGCTCTGTCCCCTGTTCCCACGGCGCGGGCCGGCATTGCCGCCGATGCGTGCGCCGGGTACATCTGTGACGCCGCGCGAGCGCGGCAACGGACGACAGGAACATCAGGGATGGAGAGTTCGATGCCGGTCACCCCACACAAGGCCCAGCGCCCCTATCGCGGCGTGTTCCCGGTCGTGCCGACCATCTTCGATGAACGCGGCGAGCTGGACCTGGAAGGCCAGCGCCGCTGCGTCGATTTCATGATCGATGCCGGTTCGCACGGCCTTTGCATCCTCGCCAATTTCTCCGAGCAGTTCGTGCTCACCGACGCCGAGCGCGAGACTGTGATGCATGCGGTGCTGGAGCATGTCGCGGCCCGCGTGCCCGTGATCGTCACCACCACCCATTTCAGCTCGGCCGTCTGCGCCGCGCGCAGCAGGCAGGCTGAAGCGGCCGGCGCGGCCATGGTGATGGTGATGCCGCCCTATCACGGCGCGACCTTTCGCGTGCCCGAGAAAGGCATCGTCGAATTCTTCAGGGTGCTCTCGGGCGCGATCACCATTCCCATCATGATCCAGGACGCGCCGGTGGCGGGCACGCCGCTGTCAGTGGACCTGCTGGCGCGGCTGTCGCGCGACTTCTCCAACATCCGTTACTTCAAGATCGAGGTGCCCGGCGCTGCATCAAAGCTGCGCAGCCTGATCGAGGCGGGCGGCAAGGACATCGAAGGCCCCTGGGACGGCGAGGAGGCGATCACGCTGCTCGCCGATCTCGATGCCGGTGCCACCGGCGCCATGACCGGCGGCGGCTATCCCGACGGCATCCGCCAGATCATCGATCCCTATTTCGCCGGCAAGCGCGAGGAGGCGAAAGCCGCCTACGAGCGCTGGCTGCCGCTGATCAATTACGAAAACCGCCAATGCGGCCTGATCGCCTGCAAGGTCATGATGCAGGCCGGCGGCGTCATCAAGTCCGACACCGTGCGCCATCCGCTCCAGCCGCTGCATCCGGCGACGCGGGCAGGGTTGCTCGAGCTGGCTCGGGAGCGCGATGCGCTGGCGCTAAGGTGGGGGAAATAAGTCTCTCCCCCCGTCATTGCGAGGAGCTCTTGCGACGAAGCAATCCAGGCTGTCTCTGCGGATACATTTCTGGATTGCTTCGCTGCGCTCGCAATGACGGGAGCGCGCGAAGCATTCTCCGCCGTCGTCCCGGACAAGCGTAAGCGCAGATCCGGGACCCATACCCCCAGGAAGAAGTTTGGCGAAGACTCGGAGTTGGCACCTCGCGCCATAACCTCTCCCTGGGGTTATGGGTCCCCGCGTTCGCGGGGACGACACTGACTATGACGCGTTAGCTCGGTTAACGAACCAGCGCCCACTCACCAACAATGCGGAAGCGTGCCTTGGCATCGTCCTGCTTGAATAGCGCGATGCGATCAATCGCGAGCGTATCGAGCTTCAGCGATTCAAATCGTTCCCGCAGCATCGCCAGAACAGGCCCGCGTCGCTCCGCGTCCAGCCGTCCCGTCAGCGTCATGTGGAAGCGGAATTCTTCCAGGACGTAAGGGTAGCCCCAGCGATCGAGATAATCGCGCTGCCGCTCGCTCAGTTTCTCGGGCTTGCGCCGCGCGCGATCTTCCGCGGTCAGCTCGGTGCGAAAGGAGTCGAAATCTCGGACGCAATCGGCGGCGAGCTGTTGCAGCGCGTCGACCGGCTCGGCCGGGATCACGGCGATGAAGCCGCTGATGGAATCGACGACGGGCCGGATCACGGGAATGGGTCGCGCTTTGCCGGCGAAATCGGCACAAGCCGCCATGAGCTCGGTTTCGGTCTTGCCAGCCGCCAGCGCCATCGGCGCCTTCAGCGTGCCGTGAAAACCGTACTTGCGAGGATCGGCGGTGACGTCGCGCCAGTCCGGCACGACATCATGCGCCTGCTGCGGAAACGAAACCTCGTCACCGGTATAGGCATCGTAGCCAAGCAGCTCGGCGCCGAAGCGGGAGAGGGCACTGTTGCTGCCTGCGGCAAAATAGATCGCGTAGCGGGGGAAACCGGTCATGGCTTCAGCATAACCAATTTATGCCGCAACGACAGCCTCGCGCGGCGTCGCCGCCGTGCTGAGTAGCCGCGTCGCATCGGTGAGATGCACAAGCTTGCCGCCTGCGATCACCGCGACCAGCCGCGGCCGCAGCGGTATGGTGTCGTCGACCAGCAGAATGTCGGCACGGCGTCCCTCGGTGATGAGGCCGCGGTCGGCAAGGCCGGTCGCGTGCGCGGGCCCGGCGGAGACCAGATCCCAGGCCTTCGGCAGCGGCAACACGCCATCGGCGGCCAGGCGGAATGCGGCGAGCAGCTGCGCGGGATAGTAGTAGTCCGACGCGAGCACCGAGCAGAGCCCCTTGGCGATCATGTCGGACGCCTTGGTCCAGCCGGTGTGGCTGCCGCCGCGCACGACGTTGGGCGCGCCGTAGACGATGGCGTCGCCGTGGCTGGCTGCCGCCCGCGCCGTCTCCTCGTTGATCGGAAACTCCGCGATGTCAGCGCCCAGTTGGCGAAACTCCTGGCGCATCGCCGGCGTCGCATCGTCATGCGAGAGCATTCGCACCCCGGCGGCGCGGGCCACCGCGGCCAGCCGCGACACGGAAGCAGGCACGTCGGCTGCGCGCGAGACGATACGTGCGACCAGTTCGTCGAAATCCTCGCTCGTCAGCCCGGTCCGCTCCACCATGCGGTTGCGTTTGCGGGGCTTGGCCATGTCGGCGACGGTGCCGTCCATGTGGTCGTTGAAGGCGAACAGGTCGACGCGCCCTTCGGCGAGCCATTGGGTGATCTCGGCCTCGGCGTCGAGATTGTAGGTCTCGTGCCGCAGGTGAAAGCGAGTGTCGGCGGCGAATTGCGGGCGCTGCCGCTCGATCGCCTCCATCAGCTCCCGGGCATTGTCGGCACTCCGCAGGCCCGGTTCCCACGAGCAGGTCGTGGCGTGAAACACCGTGGTGATGCCGTTGCTGATCGCTTGGCGGTCGCTGTCGGCGAGCGCGACGTCGATCGGGAAGTCGACGCCGGCGCGCGGCATCATCTGCCGCTCGAAGGCGTCGCCGTGCAGATCGACGATGCCGGGCAGAACCAGCAGATTGCGTGCGTCGATCGCCAGCCGCGCGCGGCCGCGAGAGGCGTCGACCTGCGCAATATCCGTTCCGGACACGCCAAGCGAGGTTTCCACGAACCCGGCGCCGATCAGGGCCCGGCCGCCTTCAAGGAAGATGTCTGTCACGCGACCGCGCTTCGTTCGTTGGCAGGGGAGTGTGCCCGTGCTTCATACGTGGAGAGAAAATCTTCAATCCCGAGCTTGCGGAAATCGGGCAGGGCCTCACGCAATTTGTCGTGATCCCAGTCCCACCAGGCCAGCTTGGCGAGTCGGCCGGCGACTTCTTCCGAGAACCGCCGCCGTACGATGCGCGCCGGATTGCCGGCGACGATGGTGTAGGCCGGCACGTCCTTGGTGACGATCGCCCCCGCCGCGATCACCGCGCCGGTGCCGATGTTGCGGCCCGGCAGCACGACCGCGCCGTGACCGATCCAGACGTCATGGCCGATATGGACGTGGTGCTGGCGCCGCCAGTCGAAGAATTCCGCGTCGTCGCTCTCGCCCGGAAAGTAGGCGCTGGAGCGGTAGGTGAAATGGGCTTGCGTGGCGCGCTGCATCGGATGATTGCCGGGATTGACGCGCGTCATCGCCGCGATCGAGCAGAATTTGCCGATGGTGGTGTAGGTGATCTGCGCGTCGTTCACGACATAAGAGTAGTCGCCCATCGTGACTTCGGTGAGGATCGTGCGTGCGCCGACTTCGGTATAGGCGCCGAGCCGGGTCTCCTGCAGCTTCGCGGAAGCATCGACGGTCGGTTGAACTGAAAGCACCTTGCCGGCCATATTGCATCCGAGGGTTTGAGGGCGGGCGTTTCTCTTCGAGTGGCTTGATGACAATGTCATGACGAAGCGATGACAGGGGACGAAGTGCGTAGCATCGCCGCATCGCAGCGCGCGTGTCACACAAGTGTCAAGCACCGGCGCTAGCGGTGGGTCCCAGCTACTCTGGAGCCCTCTATGCTGGTGGTTGAAGGTCTGACCTGCCGCTTCGGCGCAAAAGCCGCGGTGGACAACGCCTCGTTTCAAGTTTCTCCCGGCGGCTTCGTCGGAGTGATCGGGCGCTCCGGCGCCGGCAAGTCGACCATGCTGCGCATGATCAACCGGCTCGCGACGCCGACCGAGGGCCGCATCCTGTTCGATGGCCTCGACGTGACCGCGCTGCGCGGCAAGGAGCTGCGGCAGTGGCGGGCGCGTTCGGCCATGATCTTTCAGCAATTCAATCTGGTCGGCCGGCTCGATGTGCTCACCAACGTGCTGATGGGGCGTCTCGCGACGATGCCGGCCTGGCGCTCGCTGACGCAGACCTGGCCCGAGCAGGACAAGGCACTGGCGATGTCGGCGCTCGAGCAGTTCGATATTGCCTCGCTCGCCGCCCAGCGCGCCGACCAGCTGTCCGGCGGCCAGCAGCAGCGTGTGGCGATCGCCCGCGCCTTGGTGCAGCAGCCTGACATCATTCTCGCCGACGAGCCGATCGCCTCGCTCGATCCGCGCAACACCAAGATCGTCATGGATGCGCTGCTGCGCATCAACAAGCATTTCGGCATCACCGTGCTCTGCAATCTGCATTCGCTCGATCTCGCCCGCAGCTATTGCGACCGTCTGATCGGCATGGCGCAGGGCCGCGTGGTGTTCGACGGTGCACCGGCCGCGCTGACTGATCACGTCGCGCGTGAGCTCTACGATCTCGAAGCCGCCGATGTCATGGGTGGTGCGTCCGCGCCAGCCCACGATGGCGTCCCTGCGCTCGGGACGGCCGCGGCTGCCTGAGCCACGCCAACAGCCTAGTTACCAGTTTTGCGTCAACCGACCCAACCGATGAAGAGGGTATCATGATCACTCGCAGACTCATCCTCGCCGGCGCCGCCGCGCTCGCGTTCACGACCTCGGCCTCGGCTGAGGACTGGAAAGCCAAATATCCCGAGCTGACCTTCGCGGTCATTCCCGCGGAAAACGCCTCGGGCGTGACCGAGCGCTGGGCGCCGTTCATGAGCTATCTCTCCAAGGAACTGGGCGTGAAGGTCACGCTGCGCATCGCCAACGACTACGCTGCGGTCATCGAAGGCCAGCGCGCCGGCAACATCCATATCGCCAGCTATGGCTCGGCGTCGTTCGCCCGCGCGCGCCTGACCGGCGTCAAGACCGATGCCTTCGCCAACGACATCAACGCCGACGGCTCGACCGGCTACTATTCGGTGTTCTTCGTCAAGGCGAACAGCCCCTACAAGAGCGTCGATCAGCTCAAGGGCAAGAACCTCGGCCTTGTCGACCCGAACTCGACCTCCGGCAACAACGTGCCGCGCTTCGAGCTCGACAAGATGGGCATCGCCGACGCCGACACCTATTTCAGCAAGGTCGTCTTCACCGGCAGCCACGAGAACGCGATCCTGGCGCTGGCGCAGGGCACAGTCGACGTTGCCGCCAACCAGTGGACCAGTGACGACGATTCGACGCTGGCGCAGATGCTGACCAAGGGCATGCTGAAGAATGCCGACGGTTCGCCGATGAAGAAGGACGATTTCCGCATCATCCACAAGTCGGCGCCGATCATCAACGGCCCCTACGCCTACAACTCCGACCTGCCGGAAGAAGCCAAGGCGGCGATCGCGAAGGCGTTCTTCGACGCGCCGGCCAAGGACAAGGCGGCCTTCGATCGCCTCCAGGACGGCCAGAAGAAGGGTTTCCATCCCGCCACCACCAAGGACTGGGATGGCACGATCGAGCTGATCAAGTTCGTCGATGCACTGCGTAAGAAGAAGGCGTCCTGATATCAGGGTGACGCTACTCGAGCCGGGTCGATGGACCCGGCTCTTTCTCTTTTGACGGGTCCTTTTCCGACCAATGACCATCGCGGTTTCGATCCTGCCCGAGCAGCAACTGGCTGCGCTGAACGCCGCCTATGGCCAGGCAGTCGCGCGCAGGCGGTGGCGTCTGCTGTTCGGAGCGGCGGTGTTCGCCGCCGCGCTGCTCCTCGCCGCGGTCGGCGCGGAAGTGAATCTGCGCACGCTCTTCACCTATTTCGGCAATTTCGTCAGCTATTTCGACCGTATCTTTACCCTCGATACTGGTCAGCGTGCCTGGACCGATATCGGCGAGTGGTTCTGGGGTTGGCGCAAGTGGCTGAAGATGCTCGGCGAGACCCTGCTGATCAGCTATGTCGGCACGCTGACCGGCGCAGTCTTCGCGTTTGCGCTGAACTTCTTCGCCGCGGAAAATACCTCTCCTGCGCCCTGGCTGCGTTTCGTGGTACGGCGCCTGCTCGAATTCGCGCGCACCGTGCCAGGCATCGTCTTCGCGCTGATCTTCGTGATTGCGTTTGGGCTCGGCCCGATGGCGGGCGTGCTGGCGATCGCGATCCACTCCACCGGTGCGCTCGGAAAGCTGTTCTCGGAGATCGTCGAGAACGCCGACATGAAGCCGGCCGAAGGCATCCGCTCGACCGGCGCAAGCTGGCTCTCTTGCATGCGCTTTGCGATCGTGCCGCAAGTCACCGCGGGCTATGCCAGCTACGCGCTGCTGCGCTTCGAGATCAACGTCCGCGAAGCCTCGGTGATGGGCTTCGTCGGTGCCGGCGGCATCGGCCAGGAGCTCGTCGTCGCCATCCGCAAATTCTATTATTCGGACGTCAGCGCCATCCTGCTCACCATCATCGTCACGGTCTTCATTATCGATATCGCCACAGGCTGGCTGCGCGGCCGCCTGTTCGGCAAGGGGGCGCGAACGTGACGAGGCAGCACGAGGTCGATACCGCGCAGATTCGCGCGCGCTACCCCGATGTGTTCGACCGGCCGGCCTCGGCGCGGCTCGCAATGCCGGCGATGATCGTCGCGGCGCTCGCAGTCTTTGTGTACGGGCTGGTCGATCTAGATTTCTCGCCGTCGCGGTTCATCAACGGTCTCAGCCAGCTCGGCTGGATCAGCATGATGATGATCCCGCCGGATCCCGGTTCTTCGCTGCCGATCTACCTGAAGGCGCTCGGCGAGACGCTCTCGATCGCGCTGCTCGGCACGACGCTGGCCGCGGTGTTTGCGCTCCCGGTCAGCCTGTTTGCTGCACGCAACATCGTGCCGTCAAAAATCCTGCGCTTCCCTGTCAGGCGCTTCCTGGATTCGATCCGCGGCGTCGACACGCTGATCTGGGCGCTGGTGTGGATCAACGTGGTCGGGCTCGGCCCGTTTGCCGGCGTGCTCGCGATCGCCGTGTCGGATTTCGGCGCATTCGGCAAGCTGTTCTCCGAGGCGATCGAGGGCGCCGACCAGAAACAGGTCGAAGGCATCCGTGCCTCCGGAGGCAGCCCGCTGCACGAGATCCGCTTCGGCCTGCTGCCGCAGGTGCTGCCTGTCATCGCCGGCCAGGTGCTCTATTTCATCGAGTCGAACACACGCTCAGCCACCATCATCGGCATCGTCGGCGCCGGCGGCATCGGCCTCCAGCTCGCCGAGCAGATCCGCGTACTGGAATGGCAGAAGGTCTCGTTCCTGATTTTGATGATCCTGGTCGCTGTCGCCGCGATCGATTTCATTTCGAGCAAGCTGCGGTTTGCGATCATCGGACCAAGGGCGGTGGCGTAGGTTCTTCGCCTCTCCCCGCCCGCGGCGGGTGAGGGGGACTCTCCACGGATCCGACTCCTGCCGTGATTGCGGAGACAGCCCCTCACCCCAACCCTCTCAGCGCGGGCGAAACCCGTCGCGACCCCGTAGGAACGGGGAGAGGAAGAACGAGCAGCTCATCCGTTCTCCACCAGAAACTCCACCCGCTCCGCAGCGAACCGCGAGTGCTTGGTCACCAGCGGTTTGCCGTCGAGATCGTGATCGGTCGCGTCGACCACCAGGATCGGCCGGCCCAGCGGCAGGTCCAGCCGTGCAGCGTCGGTCGCATCCACGATGCCGGCCGTGATCCTCGTCGCGCCGCGGCGATAGTCGCGCACGCCATAGTGCTCGAGCAATTTCGTCATCGAACGCGTCGCGGCGAACACCTCGCCTGCGCCCGGAAACAATTCCGCTGACAGCCAGGTGGTGGAGACACAAATCGGCGTGCGGTCGGCTAGTCGGATCGCCTCGATCCGCACCAGGGGCGCGCCGGTCTTCAGGCCGAGCTCCCGCGCCAGTTCACGGGTCGCGACGTCGTCGGTCGCTTCGATCAATCGGCCATGCGGCTCGCGGCCGTCGGCACCGACGATCTCGGAGAAGCGCGTGCGCGAACGCAGGGGATAAGCGAGGCGCTGCGCCTCGACATAGGTTCCGCTGCCGCGCTCGGCACGCACGATGCCGCGCTCGGCAAGGGCTGCCAGCGCGCGCCGCACGGTGTGACGGTTGACGCGATAAGTTTCGGCGATCTCCATCTCGCCCGGCAACTTGTCGCCGGCCGCAAAGCGGCCGTCGG
>Ga0102590_1002533_pt1 | contig 21278 bp, 18 predicted proteins | sample AraplaMF_Col_mMF_FD_76859 | JGI IMG/M metagenome (GOLD analysis project Ga0102590, IMG submission 76859) | Arabidopsis root microbial communities from the University of North Carolina, USA - plate scrape MF_Col_mMF | ecosystem: Host-associated > Plants > Roots > Endosphere | place: USA...
GACGTATGCGCGGAGCAGGGGCGCCCCTTTCGGGGCCGCGCCCTACTTCTTGTTGCGACGCTGAACGCGCGTCCGCTTGAGCAGCTTGCGGTGCTTCTTCTTGGCCATCCGCTTGCGCCGCTTCTTGATAACAGAGCCCACGACTACCCTCGCTCACTTCTCATCACTCGGTGCTGGGCGCCATGGGCCCATACGACCTACGAGGGGCTAGCCTACCCGCCCGAGCGCTGAGGTCGTAATCGAGGTGACCCGGGAGGCCCCGAGGAACCTCGCCGGGCCGCCGTCAGGCCGTCTCCACCCCCACGTAGCTCTCGCGGAGGTACTCGTGAACCGCTTGCTCCGGCACCCGGAAGGACCTCCCCACCCGGATCGCCGGCAGATGACCGCTGTGCACCAGCCGGTACACGGTCATCTTCGACACTCGCATCACCGAGGCGACTTCCGCCACGGTCAGGAACTGAACCTCGTTCAGAGGCCTCTCGCCAGCTGCAGCCATGACACACCTGAACCTTCCGCACTCGACGGCCACCGGCTTCCCCTTCCGGTGACTCTTCGTCGCTGCGTGCTCACTCCCCAATGTAGGGGCGTGTGGTGCGAGTGGGGAAGAGGGGATGGCATCGGCGGCCTACTGTGACAGACACGCTCGATTGAGTACATAGCGAGTAAGCGGTCGGTAGTAATCAGACCGCACAGCGTCATCAAGTGGAACGACGACGGACACGCGCCCCTCTGCCTCCCCGACGAAGAGCGCAGGATCGTCCGTATCTGCCAGACCGATGGCCTCGAACCCCAGCTGACCTGCTCCGCAGACCCAGCCGTGGTCTCCGATCACCAGCTCCGGCAACGGCCCGCCGGACTCCGCGGCCGCGGCGAGCACGGTGCGAACCGGCAGCGGCGAGTGCGAGTGCGCGCCGGGCTCACAACCGGCGCCTTCTGGCCCCGGTTTCCGTACCAGGGCGACTCCTCGTACGTAATCAAGGTTGTACGTGCGTAGACCGAACCGGGTCGTTATGTCGACACAGCGGCCCTGCGCCGGGGTGAGGACATCACATCCCGCCGCCGACAGCGCGTCCGCGATCGCGGCGTAGAAGTCGAGCAGTCGGTGGGGATGACCGGTGCCGAGAAGGACCGTGCCCCTGTGACGCGCCACCTCTTTGATCCGCTGGGCGAAGGCGTCCAGACCCTCCAACGTGCGTTCCGGGTCGATCACATCATGCCCGGAGGTGCATCGGGGATCGGCCGAGACACCGCACTTGTCCGCCATCAGCTCGACCACATCCCGATGCCCCCACGACCATTCGGGATCGAGTCCGATCAGCAAACGGGGATCGCGGGCCGCGAAGAGCCGGTAACTGCGCAGGCTCTCCTCACGCGACGTGGCCACGGGGCCGGCGAGCCGGGCGGCCAGCAGATGTGCACGCAGTGCTCCGGTGCTCAACACGTCAGCGATGCTGACCCATCGCCGCCCATCACACGTACAGAACGGGGGAAACACCCCACAGTCGGCGTAATCGTGCGACCCTTCACACCGCCCGCGCTCGCCCCGCGGGAGAGGCGAACCGTCAGGGCCTGACGTTTGGATCATGCCGGCGCCGCGAGGCGTGGCGCACCCCGCTCGGATCGGTCGAGAGGCGCACTGGCTCCCAGCCGACCTGATCCGAACGACAGACCCTGGTTTTCTAGGCGAGTAGCCCCCGCAACGGGAACGCCGCCTTGCGTGCCGCGATCACCGCCTGGTCGAGACGGTCGGCGGGGTCGTATCCCGACTCCCAGTCCGCGTAGGCCACCGGCCACCGGCCGTCCGTCATCCGCCCCGGCGCCAACTGGCGGGTACGGGCGAAGACTTCCTGCCGCCAGCTGTCGGGGATCACGGTCTCCGGCTCGATCGGGCGCCCCGCCGCGATGGCCACCAGGTGCGTCCACGAGCGCGGCACGACGTCCACCACCGCGTATCCGCCGCCGCCCAGCGCGATCCAGCGTCCACCTGCGTACTCGTGCGCCAGGTCGTGGCACGCGACCTGCACGGCCCGCTGCGCGTCCAGCGACACGGCGAGATGGGCGAGTGGGTCCTCGAAGTGGGTGTCCGCGCCGTGCTGGGTCACCAGCACCTGCGGCCGGAAGTCCGCGACCAGTTCGGGCACGACGGCGTGGAAGGCCCGCACCCAGCCGGCGTCCCCCGTCCCGGCGGGCAGCGCCAGATTCACCGCACTGCCCTCCGCGGTCGGGGAACCGGTCTCCTCGGGCCATCCGGTCTGCGGGAAAAGGGTTCGCGGATGCTCGTGCAACGAGATGGTCAGAACCCGCGGATCGTCCCAGAACGCCGCCTGCACCCCGTCCCCGTGGTGCACGTCCACGTCCACATAGACGATCCGCTCGGCACCCAGTTCGAGGAGCCGGGCGATGGCGAGCGAGGCGTCGTTGTAGATGCAGAACCCGGAGGCACCGCCCGGCATCGCGTGGTGCAGGCCGCCCGCGAAGTTCACGGCGTGCAGCGCGTCCCCCCGCCACACGGACTCGGCGGCGCCGACCGACTGACCCGCGATCAGTGCGGACACCTCGTGCATCCCGGCGAAGGCGGGGTCGTCCAGGGTGCCGAGACCGTAGGCACCGTCGGCCGACGCCGGGTCCGCCGACGCGGCCTTGACGGCGTCCACGTAGTCCTCGCGGTGCACGAGTCGCAGCGTCGAGTCGCCGGCCGGCTTCGCCGCGACCACCTCGATGTCCCTGTCCAGCCCGAAGGCGTCGACGAGTTTCCTGGTCAGCGAGAGTCTGACCGGATCCATCGGATGCTCAGGTCCGAAGTCATAGCGCGTTACCGCCTCGTCCCACATCAGCTGTGCTCGGCCGCTCATGCCCGTCACCGTATCGGTCCGGACCCGTCCCGAACGAGCGGGCGTACACCAGCGTCACCAGGACCAACACCATCGGCACGAGCATGGCGCCCCGATAGCTCCAGGCGTCCCCGAGGGCGCCCACGAGGGGCGAACCGACAAGGAAGCCCACATAGTTGAAGATGTTCAGACGTGCGATCGCCGTGTCCGAGGCCCCGGGGAACAGCCGGCCGGCGGCCGCGAATGTCTGCGGCACGAGGACGCACAGCCCCAGACCCAGCAGGGTGAACCCCAGCATGCCGACCCATGCCCCCGGTGCCCCCGCCACCACGGCGAACCCGGCCGCCGCCACCAGCGCACCCAACCGGACCACCGCCACGGCGCCGAACCGGCGCACCCCGAAGTCCCCGATGGACCGCCCCAGCAGCGTGGTCACCATGTAGACGTTGTACGGAACCGTCGCCAGTTGCTCCGAGCTGCCCAGCGTGTCCTGCAGGTACTTGGCGCTCCAGTTGGAGACGGTCGAGTCGCCGATGTACGCGAAGGTCATCACCAGGCACAGCGGAAGCAGCAGCCGGAAGACCACCGGGCCGGCCTCGGCCTTCGGGACGTCCGCACCGGGCCCGCCCCCGTCGACGTACCACCGGCTGACCAGGAACGTCGCGGGCAGCAGCACAGCCACCACCGGCAGATACGACACCCACAACGCCAGATGCCAGTGCGCGCCCGCCCAGGCCAGCGAGGCGCCGACGATCCCGCCCAGGCTGTAGGCGGCGTGGAAGCCGAGCATGATGCTGCGCCCGTACGTCCGTTGAAGGCTCACCCCGAGCATGTTCATCGAGGCGTCCAGCGCACCCACGGCCAGTCCGAATGCGGCCAGCGAGACGGCCAGTTCGGCCACATGGTCACCGGACCCCACGCCCAGCAGGGCGAGCAGCACCACGGGCTGCGACCAGCGCAGCAGCCGGCTCGGCCGGATGCGCTTGACGAGTTGCTCGGTCGTGACACTGCCGACACCCGCGAGGATCGGCACCGCGGCGAGGAAGACGGGAAGCAGCGCGTCGGAGACCCCGTACCGGTCCTGGATGGCCGGGATCCGCGTCACCAGCAGGGCGAAGGTCGCGCCCTGCGCGAGGAAACTGAACGCCAGCGAGGCCCTACCGCGCCGCAGCACATCGGTCATGGCGGCGAGCGTAGGGCCCCGGTTTACCGGTGGGTAGATCCAGTGAAAGATGATTTTTGTTCAGCTTCACCCGGCGGCAGCGAGTGCCACCGGACGCTTCTCCGCGCCCTGGGCCTTCACCTCGGCGATGAGCATGTGCGCCATCGGCCCGGCGGCGAGGGCGCCGCTGACCATGAACCCGATCACCATCGCGACGGCCAGGACGACCGAGCCCAGCCACACCATCGTGTCCACCGGCAGCGTGTAGGCGCCCACCACCCGCACCACGCACTCGACGAGCAGCACCACACCCCAGACGACCGAGAACACCCGCTCGGCCCGGCGGAACGCCGGGGACGCGCTCTGCAGCCGGCTCCAGGCGGCCTCCCTGTCGGCGGCCCCCTTCACCAGCCACGGCTTCATGCCCGCCGTCATCATCGGCTTGCCCATGGCCACGGAGACCAGGATCCCGATTCCGATGGCGCTGCTCACCCCGCTGTCCTTGGCGAGCATCAGCCGCGGGTCGCCCGCGACGAAGCTCAGCAGCAGACCGACGACGTTCACGAAGAGGATGAGCGCGGCGAACGCGTTGATCGTGCGCGCCTCGACCACGCCCCACACCGTGCGTACGGCCGGAACGACGCTGCTGAGGCCGAGGGCCATCAGCGTGCTCATCCCGAACGCGTCCTTGAACAGGTAGTACGAACCGATCGGCACCGCCACGTCCATGATCAGCGGCATGAAGTTCTGCTTCTTGCTCCGGCCCTGGGAAACCGAGTTCGTCGTCATGCCCTCAGCTTCGCGGCCGGGGCGGGTCCGCCGGTAGAAACGATCGTCCGGAGCCCGGCGTGACAAATGTCAGTGCCGACCCGGTGGCCGGAATCACGGCGTGTCTCATCCGAGCAGGTCAGCCAACTCCCCCATGGTGGAGAACAGTTGTGTGGCACCCACGAGCCTGTCGGCAGGCGTCATGGCGGTGAACCCGTACACGTCCATCCCGGCGGCGACCGCGGCCCGGACACCGAGTGGGCTGTCCTCCACGACGAGGCAGTCGCCCGGCGCCACCCCCATCCGTTCGGCGGCGTGGAGGAACAGATCGGGTGCCGGCTTCCCTCGCCCGACGTCCTGGGAACTGAAGATCCGCCCGTCGACGAACCATCGGTCCAGCCCCGTGGTCCGGTGCCCCACCCGGATCCGCTCATGGCTCCCGGAGGAGGCCACACAGTAGGGAACCCCGTCGGCGGACAGCTTCTCCAGCACGTCCACCACACCGGGCACGGGCTTCAACTCCCGCTCGAACGCGGCGAAGACACGTGCGTGGAAGACATCGTCGAAGTCGGACGGCAGCCGCTCGCCCGTCCGCTCCTCTATCAGGTCGTGAACCCGGTGCATCGCGGATCCCATGAAGTCCCGGATGGAGTCCTCGTACGACGTCGGGTGCCCGATCTCGGTCAGATAGCCGGCCAGGAGCCGATTGGAGATGGGCTCACTGTCGACGAGAACACCGTCGTTGTCGAAGATGACGAGGTCATAGCGCATGGGTACGAGCCTAAACGAGCCGGAAATGCGGAAAACCCCGTACCAACGGTACGGGGTTTCCCTCACAATTTGTTCGGCGGTGTCCTACTCTCCCACAGGGTCCCCCCTGCAGTACCATCGGCGCTGAAAGGCTTAGCTTCCGGGTTCGGAATGTAACCGGGCGTTTCCCTCACGCTATGACCACCGAAACACTATGAAACAGAACGCCACACCACCCACAACAATGGGCGGGGCTGTTCGTGGTTTCAGAACCAACACAGTGGACGCGAGCCTCTATGGACAAGCCCTCGGCCTATTAGTACCGGTCACCTCCACACGTTACCGTGCTTCCAGATCCGGCCTATCAACCCAGTCGTCTACTGGGAGCCTTACCCCATCAAGTGGGTGGGAGTCCTCATCTCGAAGCAGGCTTCCCGCTTAGATGCTTTCAGCGGTTATCCCTCCCGAACGTAGCCAACCAGCCATGCCCTTGGCAGAACAACTGGCACACCAGAGGTTCGTCCGTCCCGGTCCTCTCGTACTAGGGACAGCCCTTCTCAAGACTCCTACGCGCACAGCGGATAGGGACCGAACTGTCTCACGACGTTCTAAACCCAGCTCGCGTACCGCTTTAATGGGCGAACAGCCCAACCCTTGGGACCGACTCCAGCCCCAGGATGCGACGAGCCGACATCGAGGTGCCAAACCATCCCGTCGATATGGACTCTTGGGGAAGATCAGCCTGTTATCCCCGGGGTACCTTTTATCCGTTGAGCGACGGCGCTTCCACAAGCCACCGCCGGATCACTAGTCCCGACTTTCGTCCCTGCTCGACCCGTCGGTCTCACAGTCAAGCTCCCTTGTGCACTTACACTCAACACCTGATTGCCAACCAGGCTGAGGGAACCTTTGGGCGCCTCCGTTACCCTTTAGGAGGCAACCGCCCCAGTTAAACTACCCATCAGACACTGTCCCCGATCCGGATCACGGACCCGGGTTAGACATCCAGCACGACCAGACTGGTATTTCAACGACGACTCCACCTGAACTGGCGTCCAAGCTTCACAGTCTCCCAGCTATCCTACACAAGCCGAACCGAACACCAATATCAAACTGTAGTAAAGGTCCCGGGGTCTTTCCGTCCTGCTGCGCGAAACGAGCATCTTTACTCGTAGTGCAATTTCACCGGGCCTATGGTTGAGACAGTCGAGAAGTCGTTACGCCATTCGTGCAGGTCGGAACTTACCCGACAAGGAATTTCGCTACCTTAGGATGGTTATAGTTACCACCGCCGTTTACTGGCGCTTAAGTTCTCAGCTTCGCCCACCCGAAAGTGAGCTAACCGGTCCCCTTAACGTTCCAGCACCGGGCAGGCGTCAGTCCGTATACATCGCCTTACGGCTTCGCACGGACCTGTGTTTTTAGTAAACAGTCGCTTCTCGCTGGTCTCTGCGGCCACCCCCAGCTCGAGCAGCACGTGCTCTCACCAGGTGTGGCCCCCCTTCTCCCGAAGTTACGGGGGCATTTTGCCGAGTTCCTTAACCATAGTTCACCCGAACGCCTCGGTATTCTCTACCAGACCACCTGAGTCGGTTTAGGGTACGGGCCGCCATGAAACTCGCTAGAGGCTTTTCTCGACAGCATAGGATCATCCACTTCACCACAATCGGCTCGGCATCAGGTCTCAGCCACAAGTGCAACGGATTTACCTATCACACGGCCTACACCCTTACCCCGGGACAACCACCGCCCGGGATGGACTACCTTCCTGCGTCACCCCATCACTCACCTACTACCACCTTGGACCGGCGGCTCCACCACTCCCCTTCACCCGAAGGATCCAGGACGGCTTCACGGCCTTAGCATCAGAAGGTTCGATGTTTGACGCTTCACAGCGGGTACCGGAATATCAACCGGTTATCCATCGACTACGCCTGTCGGCCTCGCCTTAGGTCCCGACTTACCCTGGGCAGATCAGCTTGACCCAGGAACCCTTAGTCAATCGGCGCACACGTTTCCCACGTGTGAATCGCTACTCATGCCTGCATTCTCACTCGTCAACCGTCCACAACTACCTTCCGGTGCTGCTTCACCCGGCAGACGACGCTCCCCTACCCATCACAACACCCGTTAGGGCTATATGCTGCAATGACACGACTTCGGCGGTACGCTTGAGCCCCGCTACATTGTCGGCGCGGAATCACTAGACCAGTGAGCTATTACGCACTCTTTCAAGGGTGGCTGCTTCTAAGCCAACCTCCTGGTTGTCTGTGCGACTCCACATCCTTTCCCACTTAGCGTACGCTTAGGGGCCTTAGTCGATGCTCTGGGCTGTTTCCCTCTCGACCATGGAGCTTATCCCCCACAGTCTCACTGCCGCGCTCTCACTTACCGGCATTCGGAGTTTGGCTAAGGTCAGTAACCCGGTAGGGCCCATCGCCTATCCAGTGCTCTACCTCCGGCAAGAAACACACGACGCTGCACCTAAATGCATTTCGGGGAGAACCAGCTATCACGGAGTTTGATTGGCCTTTCACCCCTAACCACAGGTCATCCCCCAGGTTTTCAACCCTGGTGGGTTCGGTCCTCCACGAAGTCTTACCTCCGCTTCAACCTGCCCATGGCTAGATCACTCCGCTTCGGGTCTTGAGCGTGCTACTCCAACGCCCTATTCGGACTCGCTTTCGCTACGGCTACCCCACACGGGTTAACCTCGCAACACACCGCAAACTCGCAGGCTCATTCTTCAAAAGGCACGCAGTCACACCAAAGTGCTCCCACGGCTTGTAGGCACACGGTTTCAGGTACTATTTCACTCCCCTCCCGGGGTACTTTTCACCATTCCCTCACGGTACTATCCGCTATCGGTCACCAGGGAATATTTAGGCTTAGCGGGTGGTCCCGCCAGATTCACACGGGATTTCTCGGGCCCCGTGCTACTTGGGTATCTTCCAAACGAGCCGCTGACGTTTCGACTACGGGGGTCTTACCCTCTACGCCGGACCTTTCGCATGTCCTTCGTCTACATCAACGGTTTCTGACTCGTCCCACGGCCGGCAGACCGCAGAAGAAAGAACCCACAACCCCGCACACGCAACCCCTGCCGGGTCTCACACGTATACGGTTTGGCCTCATCCGGTTTCGCTCGCCACTACTCCCGGAATCACGGTTGTTTTCTCTTCCTGAGGGTACTGAGATGTTTCACTTCCCCTCGTTCCCTCCACACTGCCTATGAGTTCAGCAGCGGGTGACAGCCCATGACGACTGCCGGGTTTCCCCATTCGGAAACCCCCGGATCAAAGCCTGGTTGACGACTCCCCGGGGACTATCGCGGCCTCCCACGTCCTTCATCGGTTCCTGGTGCCAAGGCATCCACCGTGCGCCCTTAAAAACTTGGCCACAGATGCTCGCGTCCACTGTGCAGTTCTCAAACAACGACCAACCACCCATCACCCCACTGGAAAACCAGCGAGTTCACTGGGGTCGGCGCCGAAGGACGACCAAACGGCCGCACCCTCAGACACCCAACAGCGCGCCCGACACCCTCGCCTCTCCTACAACCGTTCCACGCCGAAGCAGTACTAAGAAGAGAAGCAGACCAAGAGTGCCGAATAGTCAACGTTCCACCCATGAGCAACCAGCACCGGACGTTCGCCGATGTACTGGCCTCTGACCAACCGAAGTTGATGAGAAGTGCTCCTTAGAAAGGAGGTGATCCAGCCGCACCTTCCGGTACGGCTACCTTGTTACGACTTCGTCCCAATCGCCAGTCCCACCTTCGACAGCTCCCTCCCCGAGGGGTTGGGCCACCGGCTTCGGGTGTTACCGACTTTCGTGACGTGACGGGCGGTGTGTACAAGGCCCGGGAACGTATTCACCGCAGCAATGCTGATCTGCGATTACTAGCGACTCCGACTTCATGGGGTCGAGTTGCAGACCCCAATCCGAACTGAGACCGGCTTTTTGAGATTCGCTCCACCTCACGGTATCGCAGCTCATTGTACCGGCCATTGTAGCACGTGTGCAGCCCAAGACATAAGGGGCATGATGACTTGACGTCGTCCCCACCTTCCTCCGAGTTGACCCCGGCGGTCTCCCGTGAGTCCCCAGCACCACAAGGGCCTGCTGGCAACACGGGACAAGGGTTGCGCTCGTTGCGGGACTTAACCCAACATCTCACGACACGAGCTGACGACAGCCATGCACCACCTGTACACCGACCACAAGGGGGCACCCATCTCTGGATGTTTCCGGTGTATGTCAAGCCTTGGTAAGGTTCTTCGCGTTGCGTCGAATTAAGCCACATGCTCCGCCGCTTGTGCGGGCCCCCGTCAATTCCTTTGAGTTTTAGCCTTGCGGCCGTACTCCCCAGGCGGGGCACTTAATGCGTTAGCTGCGGCACCGACGACGTGGAATGTCGCCAACACCTAGTGCCCACCGTTTACGGCGTGGACTACCAGGGTATCTAATCCTGTTCGCTCCCCACGCTTTCGCTCCTCAGCGTCAGTAATGGCCCAGAGATCCGCCTTCGCCACCGGTGTTCCTCCTGATATCTGCGCATTTCACCGCTACACCAGGAATTCCGATCTCCCCTACCACACTCTAGCCTGCCCGTATCGACTGCAGACCCGGAGTTAAGCCCCGGGCTTTCACAATCGACGCGACAAGCCGCCTACGAGCTCTTTACGCCCAATAATTCCGGACAACGCTTGCGCCCTACGTATTACCGCGGCTGCTGGCACGTAGTTAGCCGGCGCTTCTTCTGCAGGTACCGTCACTTTCGCTTCTTCCCTGCTGAAAGAGGTTTACAACCCGAAGGCCGTCATCCCTCACGCGGCGTCGCTGCATCAGGCTTTCGCCCATTGTGCAATATTCCCCACTGCTGCCTCCCGTAGGAGTCTGGGCCGTGTCTCAGTCCCAGTGTGGCCGGTCGCCCTCTCAGGCCGGCTACCCGTCGTCGCCTTGGTGAGCCGTTACCTCACCAACAAGCTGATAGGCCGCGGGCTCATCCTGCACCGCCGGAGCTTTCCAACCTCCCAGATGCCCGGGAGGCTCGTATCCGGTATTAGACCCCGTTTCCAGGGCTTGTCCCAGAGTGCAGGGCAGATTGCCCACGTGTTACTCACCCGTTCGCCACTAATCCACCCCGAAGGGCTTCATCGTTCGACTTGCATGTGTTAAGCACGCCGCCAGCGTTCGTCCTGAGCCAGGATCAAACTCTCCGTGAATGTTTACCGGATATCCGGTCGAACACCACGAGAGCGGAACCAGGAGGAGGAATAATCCCCCCGGTCCACAGCGTCCTCGCTGTGTTATTTCAAAGGAACCTCGCCCCGATCAAACCGACCGGAGACGGGGTATCAACATATCTGGCGTTGACTTTTGGCACGCTGTTGAGTTCTCAAGGAACGGACGCTTCCTTCGTACTCACCCTCTCGGGCTTTCCTCCGGGCGCTTCCCTTCGGTGTTTCCGACTCTATCAGACCATTTCGCGATCCGATTCCCGGCCGGCGGGATTCGCCTTGGGCTCCGGCTTTTCGCCTTGCGCCTTTCGACATTCACTACGCTAGCCGATTCCCGCTGCAACTCATAATCGAGTTCGCGAGTTCGAATTCAGGCATGCGGGCATGCCGAAATCGCCCTTTGCAGGGAATCACATGAGTAGTGGGGTGGCCGCTTCCGGCTGCTGGCTGACGCCGTACCCGGTTCAAGCGGCTCGGGCTACATTACGCATCCCCCTGGGACGCGTCAACTTCGCCGGCGTCGAGGTGTGTGGGCCCGATAGGGGCTCACTGTCGGGTCGTTGGCGATCCAGAAGCGCCACGGGTGGACGGCGCCGTCGCCGGCGACACCGGTGCGCGGACCGCTGCGTACCTGGTCGGAGGGCACCGCAGTGCCGGTGAGGGCCCGCAACGGTGTCTCTCCCCCGGCGCACGCGTCCGTGCCGTCCAGGCTCCGGTCCACGCCCAGGGCGGTCGCCAGACGTGCCGGGCCTTTGGCCAGTTCCTTGTCGTTGCGGGCCGAGAGTCGACGGGTGCGGGCGAGCTCCGCTCCGTCGGTGATCTCACCGGCCCGCAGCAGGACACCGCTCGCCCGGCCCGGCGGACCGCACACCAGGTTTATGCAGAACCACATGCCGTAGGTGAAGTAGACGTACACGTGTCCGGGCGGACCGAACATCACTTCGTTGCGGGCGGTGCGCCCCCGATATGCGTGGGAGCCGGGGTCGTTCGGGCCGTCGTAGGCCTCCACCTCCGTCAGGCGCAGTTCGATCGGTCCGTCAAGGGTGCTGCGGACGATGAGGCGCCCCAGAAGGTCGGGGGCGACCTCCAGCACAGGCCGGTCGAAGAACTCTCTGGGGAGGGGCGTACGGTCTGGGGTCGCGATCACGCCGTACGAGGGTAGTCCAGACGTGTGTCACGGGCTGGTCAAGAGTGCTCCCCCTTGGAAGGGTGAGGTCACGGAACCGGCTCCGGGCCGGATCGCGTATCTAGAGATCAAGGATCCCCGGACGGGAGGACGTGCGGCCCCTCGGGGACCACGCGACCGGGACGGGGCGACGGAGACAGGCGTTGCCTGGGAGGGATGATTCATGGGGTTCAAGCGGCTGCTCGCGAGCATGGGAGCCGGCGGGGCTTCGGTCGAGACGGTGCTCACGGAGACCAATGTCGTACCGGGCGGCGTCGTCCAGGGCGAGGTACGGATCCAGGGCGGGTCCGTGAATCAGGCGATCGAGGGCCTGAACGTCGGTCTGCAGGCCAGGGTCGAGGTCGAGGGGCACGACGACACGGAGTACAAGCAGGACATCGAGTTCACCAAGGTGCGGCTCGGCGGCGCCTTCGAGCTCCAGGCGGGGGCCGTGCACGCGGTGCCGTTCGGGCTCGAGATCCCGTGGGAGACGCCGATCACCATGATCGACGGTCAGGCGCTGCGTGGCATGCACATCGGTGTGACGACAGAGCTGGAGATCGCGCGGGCCCTGGACTCCGGTGACCTGGACCCGATCAACGTGCACCCGCTGCCGGCGCAGAAGGCCATCCTGGACGCCTTCATCCAGCTGGGCTTCCGCTTCAAGAACGCCGACATGGAGCGCGGTCACATCCGCGGTACGCGTCAGCGCCTGCCGTTCTACCAGGAGATCGAGTTCTTTCCGCCGTCGCAGTACCGCGGTCTGAACCAGGTGGAGCTGAGCTTCGTCGCGGACGAGCACGCGATGGACGTCATCATGGAGATGGACAAGAAGCCGGGCCTCTTCAGTGAGGGCAGCGACTCCTTCCGCTCCTTCCAGGTCGGTCTGCACGATTTCCACGCCACGGACTGGACCGCCTACCTGCACCAGTGGCTGGCCGAGGTCGGAAGCAAGCGCAGCTGGTTCTAGGCTCTGCACTGGAATCGGTTGATCCACTGACTTGGAGGTGCCGAGGTGACCGAGGCCAAGAGGCGGCCGCTGCCGCATGACTTCCATCCGCCCGTGCCGGCGTTCACGGTGACGAGCGAGGACGTCGAGCCGGGTGCGACGCTCAACGACGCTCAGGTCCAGGCGGCCGGGAACACCTCGCCGCAACTGCGCTGGGAGGGCTTCCCGCCGGAGACCAAGAGCTTCGCCGTGACCTGCTACGACCCCGATGCCCCGACGGGGAGCGGGTTCTGGCACTGGGTCCTGTTCGACATCCCCGTCTCGGTGACCGAGCTGCCCACGGCTGCCGGCAGCGGGAAGTTCGAGGGACTGCCCGAGGGTGCCGTCCACGCACGCAACGACTACGGGACGAAGGACTTCGGCGGTGCCGCGCCGCCGCCCGGGGACGGCCCGCACCGGTATGTGTTCACGGTGTACGCCGTCGACCAGGAGAAGCTCGGTCCGGATTCGGACGCCTCTCCCGCCGTGGTCGGCTTCAATCTGCGATTCCACACGCTGGCGCGCGCCCACCTCATCGGTGAGTACGAGAATCCGGCTGCCGGCTGACGTGCGAATCGAACTCTGACGTTCATTGAACGTTTGCCCGCCCCCGGTCATGGAAGTGATCGGAGGCGGGCATTTTTTATTGCGTTGTCCATCTCGGCGCGCCCGTACAGAGTTGATCCAAGCCCGCCAAGGGGTGGGCGGATGCACACGGGAGGTGGGCTGGATGCGTGACACGCTGGTTCTGAACGCGAGCTTCGAGCCGCTGTCGACGGTGACGCTGAATCGAGCCGTCGTTCTGGTGCTGCAGGCCAAGGCCGTCGTCGAGCAGGCCCACCCCGAACTCCGCATGCGCGGGGCCGACGTGGACATACCTGCGCCCCGCGTCATCAGGCTCTGCAGATATGTAAGGGTGCCGTTCCGAAGACAAGCTCCGTGGTCGAGGCGGGGTGTTCTGGTGCGGGACCGGCACCGGTGCGCGTACTGCGGCCGGAGGGCGACGACCGTGGACCATGTGGTGCCGCGGTCGCAGGGTGGTGCGGACAGCTGGCTCAACACCGTGGCCTCGTGCGCCGAGGACAACCACCGCAAGGCGAACCGTACGCCGGAGGAGGCCGGGATGCCCCTGCTGCGGCAGCCGTTCGAGCCGACACCGGCGGACGCCATGCTGCTGGCGCTGGGGCAGGACGACTTCAAGGCGCTGCCGGAGTGGCTGGCGCAGCCGGCTCCGGCTGCCTAGGTGGTGTCCGGCGGCCCTTCGCAGGCCGTCCGGCACATGGGTGAGCAGACATGAGAGGGGCCCGCCTCCAAGGAGGCGGGCCCCTGTGCGTGCCCTGTGGGCACCACGTCAGTCGATCGACGGCTTCTCGCGGCGGTCCGAGCCGTTGTTGCCGGTGGAGCCCGAGCCACCCGTTCCACCCGAACCGCCGACCATCGGGCCGAAGTTGCCGATGGCGCCGGACAGCCCCTTCAACGCGTCGCCGATCTCGCTCGGGACGATCCAGAGCTTGTTGGCGTCGCCCTCCGCGATCTTCGGAAGCATCTGGAGGTACTGGTACGAGAGCAGCTTCTGGTCGGGGTCGCCGGCATGGATGGACTCGAAGACCGTGCGGATCGCCTGGGCCTCGCCCTCGGCCCGCAGTGCCGCGGCCTTGGCCTCACCCTCGGCGCGCAGGATCTGGGACTGCTTCTCGCCCTCGGCGGTGAGGATGGCGGCCTGCCGCGTGCCTTCGGCGGTGAGGATCGCCGCGCGCTTGTCACGGTCGGCGCGCATCTGCTTCTCCATCGAGTCCTGGATGGAGGTCGGGGGCTCGATGGCCTTCAGCTCGACACGGTTGACGCGGATGCCCCACTTGCCCGTGGCCTCGTCCAGGACGCCGCGCAGGGCCGCGTTGATCTCCTCGCGGGAGGTCAGGGTGCGCTCCAGGTCCATGCCACCGATGATGTTGCGGAGCGTCGTGACGGTGAGCTGCTCGATGGCCTGGATGTAGCTGGCGACCTCGTAGGTGGCGGCGCGTGCGTCGGTCACCTGGTAGTAGATGACGGTGTCGATGTTCACGACCAGGTTGTCCTGGGTGATCACCGGCTGCGGGGGGAACGGCACGACCTGCTCGCGCAGGTCGATGCGGTTGCGGATGGAGTCGATGAACGGGACCACGATGTTCAGGCCGGCGTTCAGCGTCCGGGTGTAGCGGCCGAAGCGTTCGACGATGGCCGCGCTCGCCTGTGGGATGACCTGGATCGTCTTGATCAGGGCGATGAAGACCAACACCACCAGAATGATCAGGACGATGATGATCGGTTCCATCGTGATTCCCCGTACCCCTTCTTCGCCTCGACGCCCCGTCTTCTCCGCCTCGGCGCCCTGTGGAAGATCTTATGGTTGTTGAAGATCTTGCTGGTCGAGTCTGACAGACCCTCGCCCGACTCGTGTGCCGTTCCGTTCAGTTGAGTCCCCCGAGGTCACAACACGATGGCCGTGGCGCCCTCGATGTCCACGACGTCCACTTCCTGGCCTACTTCATAGGCGAGTTCGGAGTTGAGGGCGCGCGCGGACCAGACCTCGCCGGCGAGCTTGATCCTGCCGCCGGAACCGTCGACCCGTTCCAGCACGACCGCCTGTTTGCCCTTCAACGCCTCGACTCCGGTGGCGAGTTGGGGGCGCTGCGAGCGATGCCTCGCGGCGATGGGCCGGACGACGGCGATGAGTGCGACCGAGACGACGGCGAAGACCACGACCTGCATCACGGCGTCGCCGCCGAGACCACCGACCACGGCGGCCGCGACGGCTCCCACCGCGAGCATTCCGAGCTCCGGCATCGCGGTGATCACGAGCCCGATACCGAGTCCCGCCGCGCCGATCAGCCACCACACCCACGCGTCGATGTTCACATGGTCATGGTAGGCCGGGGGCCCGGTCGCGCACAGGGCGCAGAAGGGGTGGGACCAGGCTCCTCGCGGGGTTTCGGAGCGTCAGGAAAGGGGCAGGCCCTGGGCCGTCCAGCGTTCGCCTACCTGCTCGACGACGAGCGGGAGGCCGAAGCACAGGGAGAGGTTGCGCGAGGTCAGCTCGAGCTCCAGCGGGCCGGCGGCGAGCACCTTGCCCTGGCGGATCATCAGAACGTGGGTGAAGCCGGGGGCGATCTCCTCCACGTGGTGCGTGACCATGATCATGGAGGGCGCGATCGGGTCACGGGCCAGGCGGCCGAGACGGCGTACGAGGTCCTCGCGGCCGCCGAGGTCGAGCCCGGCGGCGGGCTCGTCGAGGAGCAGCAGCTCGGGGTCGGTCATCAGGGCCCGGGCGATGAGGGTGCGCTTACGCTCGCCCTCGGACAGCGTGCCGAACTTCCGGTCGTGGTACTCGCTCATGCCGAGGCGGTCGAGGAAGGCGCGGGCACGCTGCTCGTCGACCTCGTCGTACTCCTCCTGCCAGCCGGCCGTCATGCCGTAGGCGGCGGTGAGCACGGTCTGCAGAACGGTCTGGCGCTTGGGGAGCTTCTCCGTCATGGCGACGCCGGCGACACCGATGCGCGGGCGGAGCTCGAAGACGTCGGTGCCGGGCCTGCCCAGGGTCTCGCCGAGGATGGTGGCGGTTCCCTTGCTGGGGTAGAGGTAGCTCGAGGCGACGTTCAGGAGGGTCGTCTTGCCGGCGCCGTTCGGGCCGAGAATGACCCAGCGCTCACCCTCCTTGACCGACCAGGAGACCTGGTCCACCAGAGCGCGGCCCTCACGGACCACGGATACGTCCTCCAGCTCCAGAACATCGCTCATGAGCGCGTTGTCTCCCCTTGCATTTCGGCCGGTGTCGGCTCTCGCGTACGCCTGTGGGCGTGGACCGCCACGCCAGTGGGCGCAGCCCCCCAAGAAATCTACGCCACCTGCCGCCCGGACCATTCCATAGGTCGGGTCCTTAGGGTGGGGGCATGCTCTCGGAACCACGCTCAGGACGACTGGCCGCTTGGGGAAATGCCCTTTTGGCCGGACTTGTGTCACCGGACGACGCCGCCGCGGCCATCGTCGAGGACGATGCCTCGCACCGGGTCGAGGGACTGCCGGGTGAGCCGGGCCCCGTCGGCCTCACGTTCGCACTGGGGCGTCTGCGGGCGCTCGGGGCGTCCGGACTGCGCGTCGCGCTGCCCGCGCCGGGGCACCCGCTGGGCCTGAGCGGCCCGCCGGAGTTCAACGCCCGCGCGCTGGAGGCCGAAGAGGCGGTGCTCTGCCACGGCGCCGCGTTCGGCCTGGTGCCGGAGATCCACCGGTCCGGACCGGACGGTGACGTCCATGTCGAGGTGCTCTGGCACTGCCTGCCGGTGCGGGAGGCACCGCCCGCCGATGTGCCGTCGCTCGGCGAGGCGGAGCGGGAGCTGGCGGAAGCGCTGCGGGAGGCGACGGATGTGCTGTCGCGGCTGGACGTGGCCGGATCGGGGCCGGTGGCGGAAGCGGCGATCGACGCTTACCGGGCGCGGGCCGAGCGCGGCGGGCAGATCCTCGCGCCGGGGTATCCACCGCGTGCGGTGCGGGTGCTGGAGCTCGCCCGGCGGGTGGGGCTGCTGATCTCGGTGGCGTACGAGAACGGGCACGGGGGCGCGGTGACCGCCTCCGAGATGGCGGCCAGGACCGATGCTCTCCGTCCGGTGGAGCGGACTGCCCGGCGCGCGCAGGTGGCCGCGTACAACGCCGTCGTGGAGCAGCGCGAGATGCGGTGAGCGGGGGGCCCGGCGTTTCCCGGCCCTCCGAGGCGGGCCCGTCGTGTTTCCCGGCCCGCCGTCCGAGCCGTCCACATCACCGCGGCACACATACGACCGGCCTCCCGGGCAGTCCCGGGAGGCCGGCGCCGAGGGGACCCCTCGTAGACGTCAGTGGTTGATGCCCAGGTTGCCGAAGGCCGGGTTCAGGAGGCCGATCACGTTCACGCTGTTGCCGACCGCGTTCACGGGGATGTGGATCGGAGCCTGGATGACGTTGCCCGAGACGACACCCGGGGAGCTCTTGGCCTTGCCGTGGGCGTGCGCCCCGTCGGTGGCGGAGGCCAGACCGGCACTGGCGGCGACCAGGCCACCGGCCACCATCGTGACGGCAACGGCCTTCTTCAGGTTCTTCACTGTCTGAGCCCTCTCCTTACGGTCACTGCGGCAGGCGCCGCAGCACGCCATGGAGAACGGCGGAGATCCACCGAGGTTGCGCCGTCCGGGGGACGTACACCCGACGGTATGAAGATCTGGTCAGCCGTTTACACCATGGCGCACCGCCCAGAGCGCTGCCTGGGTGCGGTCCGCGAGGTCGAGCTTCATCAAAATGTTCGAGACGTGGGTCTTCACCGTCTTCTCCGAGAGCACCAGCGCACGGGCGATCTCCCGGTTCGACCGGCCGTCCGCGATCAGCCCCAGCACCTCCCGCTCGCGTTCGGTCAGCGAACCTGTCCTTCCCTGGCCCGAATGGCTCTCCTCCTGGGACAGCAGAGCACCCGCGACCTCCGGTTGCAGCAGGATGTGGCCCGCGTGCACCGAGCGGATGGCTCCGGCGAGCGCGTCGGGGTCCACGTCCTTGTAGACGTATCCGGCTGCGCCCGCGCGCAGGGCGGGTACGACCGTGCGCTGCTCGGTGAAGCTGGTGACGATGAGCACACGCGCGGGGTTGTCGAGCTCGCGGAGCCTGCGCAGCGCGTCGATGCCGTCGACGCCCGGCATCTTGACGTCCATCAGGACGACGTCCGGCTTCAGCTCCTGTGCGCGGGCCACGCCCTCGGCGCCGTCGGACGCCTCTCCGACGACCTCGATGTCGTCCTGCACCTCGAGGAAGGTGCGCAGCCCCCGGCGGACCACCTGGTGGTCGTCGACGAGCAGCACCTTGATTGCGTCAGCCACCAGGGACCTCCATCTCGATCGTGGTGCCCTTCCCGGGCGCCGATTCCACGGTCAGCCTTCCTCCCACGCCGCCCGCCCGGTCCCGCATGGAGACCAGTCCGAGGTGGCGTCCCGCGCGTCGGACCGCGGTGGGCTCGAACCCGTCGCCGTCGTCCGTGACCCTCAGCACGGCGCCGGGACCGCACTTCTCCAGCGTCACGTCGACCCGCCGGGCACCGGAGTGCCGCAGGGCGTTGTGCAGCGCCTCCTGGGACACGCGCAGCAGTGCCTCCTCCTGGGCGGCCGGCAGGGCCCGGACACCGCGGCCGGTGAAGGTCACGCGCGCGGTGTGGGCGCGGTCCAGTACCTGTATCTGGGTACGCAGGGTGGCGACCAGTCCGTCCTCGTCCAGGGCGGCGGGGCGCAGTTCGACGACCGCGGCGCGCAGTTCGTCGGCGGCCTCCGCAGCGAGCACGGCCACCTGCTGGAGCTCACCCTTGGCCCGGCGGGGGTCGCGGTCGATCAGGGCGGCCGCCGCCTGGGCGGTGAGCCGCAGGGAGAAGAGCTTCTGGCTGACCGCGTCGTGCAGCTCGTGGGCCAGCCGGGAGCGCTCCTCGGCGATGGTCAGCTCCCTGCTGCGCTCATACAGACGTGCGTTGGTCAGGGCGATCGCCGCGTGCTGGGCGAGGATCGAGAGCAGTTCCTCGTCGTCCTCGGTGAATCCGCAGCCGCCCTCCGGCTTCGGGCACCTCTTGTTGGCGAGGAAGAGCGCGCCGATGACCTCGTCGCCGTCACGGATGGGCAGGCCGAGGAAGTCGGACATCTCGGGGTGGGCGCTGGGCCACCCCTCGAAGCGGGGGTCACGGCGGACGTCCGCGAGCCGCTCGGGCTTCGCCTCGTGCAGCATCGCCGCGAGGATGCCGTGCTGGCGCGGGAGCGGGCCGATGGCCTTCCACTGCTCGTCGGTGACGCCGTCCACCACGAACTGGGCGAAGCCCCCGTGATCGTCCGGGACGCCGAGCGCCGCGTACTCCGCGTCGAGCAGCTCACGGGCCGAGGCGACGATCGTCTTCAGGACGTCGCGCACCTCGAGGTGCCTGCTCATGGCCAACAGCGCGGAGCTCACCGCGTACAGGCCCGACCTGGGTCCATGGCTCATGACCTCACCGTACCCGTGGGGTGTGACCGTGCGTATCCGACCTGTGCGGGCCCCGGCTGGTCCGATGGGCCTAGGGCGAAGGGCCCCCGGTCGTTGCGGCCCGCGTCCGAGGCGGCCGGGGAGGTGCCGTTCCTACGTTGAGTCCACCGCCGACCACCGGCGGTCGGGCACAGAGGGGACGGTAGTCATGCCGGTTGCGATCATCACGGGGGCTTCGAAAGGGCTCGGCAGGGAGCTCGGCACGGCATTGGCGGAGCGCGGCTGGGACCTGGTGCTGAACGCGAGGACCGAGTCGGTGCTCGCACAGACGGCCAAGGACCTGGCGTCCTACGGAACGCGGGTGGAGGCCCTGCCCGGGGATGTGACGGACGCCGCGCACCGGGCCGCTCTGGTGGCGGCGGCCCGCGCGCTGGGCGGCGTCGATCTGCTGGTGAGCAACGCGAGCGCGCTGGGCGCGGAGCCGCTGGTGCGACTGGAGGATCTGGCCCCGGACGGGCTGCGGCGGGCGCTGGAGGTGAACGTGGTCGCCGCGCTGGGCCTCGTCCAGGAGGCGCTGCCGCTGCTGCGGGCGTCGAGCACCGGGGCGGTGATCGCCGTCAGTTCCGACGCGGCGGCCGAGGCGTACGAGACATGGGGCGGTTACGGGGCGTCGAAGGCGGCACTGGACCATCTGGCGGCGGTGCTCGCCGTGGAGGAACCGGACCTGTGGGTGTGGGCGGTGGATCCGGGGGACATGGCCACGGACCTCTATACGGCGGCCGTACCGGACGACGACGATCCGCGTCCGGCGCCGCGGTCCGTGGTGCCCGCCTTCCTGCGGCTGCTGGACGAGCGGCCGGCGAGCGGCCGCTACGGTGCCCCCTCGCTGCTGGAGGGGCGGTGAAGGCGGCGACGGGGGTGCCCGCGGCCGAACGCGTCCGCGCCTTCGGGAAGGTCCCCGGGGAGCTGTCCGCGCGGGTACCGGCCGAGCAGCGCGGGCCGGGACTGGACCGGGACTGCGTGCGACTGCTGGTCTCGCACGGCACGGAGGTGACGCATCACGGGTTCACGGAGCTGCCGCTGCTCCTGCGGGCCGGGGACCTGCTCGTCGTCAACACCTCCCCCACGCTGGCGGCCGCGGTGGACGGGCGGGTCGGGGACGCGCCGGTGGTGGTGCACTTCTCCACGCGCGGGGACGACGGGCGGTGGGCCGTGGAACTGCGGGACCCGGACGAGCGGGGCACCACACGCGCCCGGGCCGGCGGGCCCGCGGGAACCGAGGTGCGGCTGCCGGGCGGCGTGCGGCTCGTGCTCCGGGAGCCGCTGTCCGGCCGGAGCGAGAGGCTGTGGTGGGCCGCCCCGTCCGGAGGCGACCCGGTGGAGGTGC
>Ga0102590_1002534_pt1 | contig 21269 bp, 25 predicted proteins | sample AraplaMF_Col_mMF_FD_76859 | JGI IMG/M metagenome (GOLD analysis project Ga0102590, IMG submission 76859) | Arabidopsis root microbial communities from the University of North Carolina, USA - plate scrape MF_Col_mMF | ecosystem: Host-associated > Plants > Roots > Endosphere | place: USA...
CGCCTGCGCTCGTCCACGTGGTGTCACTCGCCCCCACATGGTCCACGGCCGACAAGGTGGTCATCCGCCAGTCGCCGCCCTTTCGGCCCGGCGCCGCACGTCGCGGAGAAGTCGGATCACCAGTGCGCGATGGATGCGGGAGCCGATGACGATCAAGCGATAGACCCGCCCATGGGGCCAAGGGAACGCCGCATACGTCGAAGCGCTGAGCAGCGTCCCGCCGGGGTGTTCGGCGAGGGTGAGCAGCAGCTCGTAGCGGGAGAAGTGGTGACGTCCGGTCAATCGGAGACGGTGCCCAGGGACGGCTTCGGCTACGCGGAAGCCCGGGAGCGTCGCGCCCTTGGCGATGGGCTCGCCGGAGGCCCGATTCGGTGAAGCACCCAGCAGGCGGACGAACGTTTCGGAACCGGCAAACTGCGGGATCTGTGCGGCCAGAGCACTCCAAACCACGAAAGCCGGAGCAGACACGAGCACCCGATGCTCGTCAACGAACGGCAGTGCTTCGGTCACTCCCTTCACCCCCGTCCGGCTTCACGCGCATCCACCTCCGTCGGGGCGTGGACCGAGCGGTGCAGCTCCTTGGCCGACACGACCAGCCGGCGCGCTCCGGCCAGATTACGCCTGCCGACGGACGATGGCTGGGGTTGCTGTACTTCAGTGCTCTACCGCGCATCCGCGCCAGGAGGTGGCCAGTTGAAGTCAGAAGCTACGGATGATCAACCATCCGGCGATTCCGAGCACCAGCAGGTATCCACCGACAGAGAGTGTTTTGCCCAAGCCCTCGCGACCAGCGTTCTCGATCCACCGGCCGATGATCCCGACCATCGGTGCCACAAAAATGATCAGAAGGATGCCGATGAAGAAGTCCATGATGCCCCCCGGCTGCGATGACTTCCTGGTGATCCAGGGCGTGATCGTAGGTCACGGGATCTTCCAAGGGGAAGCTCGGATCGGGTTCGTGGCCCGCAGATGGCCCCAGTGCTCCGCCGGGAAATCGCGGAACGCGGGCAACTCGTCGGCGTCGTCGGTGTTCTTCACGACGGCCTCGGGCTACTTGGCGCCGTAGGTGCGGGCGAACGCCTCGATCGCCGACGACTGCACACCGGCGCCTGCTAGTGCTGTGACCACATAGGTTCACCGGTTTGGGTGCCTTACAGGTTGTTCACATAGAAGCTGGTGAGTCGTTCGACGGCAGCGTTGACGTATTCGGGTTCGTCGTACATCTCGTAGTGGCCGGCGCCGTCGATCATCATGAGGTCGACGGGGTTGGGGGCCAGCTTCCACAGCTGCATGCCGGTGTCGTAGGAGCCGGTGTTGCCGATGCGTCCGGCGAGGATGACCTGGAGCGGCTGGGTCATGAGCCGATCGGCCAAGTGGAACGCGTCGTAGCCCAGCAGGAGGGAGTCGCTGCGCAAGAGGCGCCGGTTCGTGGAGTGTTCGTTGCCGCCGCGCTCGGTGCGGTAGTAGGTGATGGCCTGAGTGGTGTCGATGTCGGTCGGGCCCGCTGTCGTGGCGTCCTCAAGGGTATCGGGCAGCCAGTTCACGCGGGTCGTCTCGCCGGAGCGGGCCTCTTCGGTCCGTGCGTCCGCGAGGGCGTCGAGTGCTGCGGCCGGACCGTCGGGCTGGAAGCCGCGGAACGAGGCGCCGATGTTGACGGGGACGACCGTGCCGACCGCTTTGATGCGGTGGTCCGTGCGGGCGGTGTGCACGGCGTAGCCCCCACCGGCGCAGATGCCGAGGACGCCGATGCGCTGCGGGTCGATGCCGGGGGTCGTGGTGAGCACTTCGATGGCGTAGGAGATGTCCTCGCCTCGGCGGTAGGGGTCTTCGAGGTCGCGGGGTTCGCCCTCGCTCTGGCCCTGATGGGCGGGGTCGAAGACGAGCGCCGCGATGCCGCGGGCGGCGAGACGGGAGGCGTAGTTGGCGCCGATCTGCTCCTTCACGCTGCTGCCTGGGGTGGAGAGCACCACGGCGCGCAGCGGTGCGCTGCTGTCGGCGTTGTCGGGCAGGTGGAGGTCTGCGGCGAGGTTGATGGGACCGCGCGGGATCGTGAGGTGCTGAAGCATGCGTGCCGTCCTTCGTGAGATTGTTGTTCCATAGGAGTCCAGTACAAGACAATGACTAGTACAGTTTGGAACTAATACGAAACTGTACCAGATGGACGGAGGGTCGCATGTCAGTCGACGGGGCGCAGCTGTGGACGCTGAACCAGCGGCTGCTGGCAGTCGTGATGGATGCCTGCACGCAGGAGCTGGCCGAGCTCGGGTTGGAGACGAAGGAGTTTTTCGTCCTGGCCGAGGTGGAGGCATCGCCGTACCCGGCCGAGATCGCGACTGCGCTGCTGCTACCCAAGGCCAGCGTGACGGTCTACGTTCGCAACCTCGTCGCCAAGGGCTTTGTCCGCCGCGAGATCGACGAGGCGGACTTGCGGCGTCATCGGCTCGTACTGACCGCCGAGGGCACGCAAGCACGCGATCGAGCACTTGCAGCCCTCGCGGCGGAGTACGACCGAAGGTTGGCGAGGGTCACCCCCCAGGACCGCGTTGAGCTGCAACGCATCCTCAAAGCGATGCTCGCCTCGCCCGCGTCAGCCCGTATGCGCGAGTGATTCGCCTGTCCGGTGCTCTGCTGCACCTTCGGGCTGCGACCTCATGGATTCGTCAGACCGTTCAGGTGGCGACGGCAAGGGACGTCCGCCCCAGCGGATGCCCTTCTCGCTTCGGATGCGTGCGCGTTCGCGACGCTGCGCCGCGAGGACGTCGGGGTGGCGGGCGTTGGCGTTACGCCAGCGCAGGTAGGCGTGCAGGGCCCGGGTCTGGACGTTGTGGTTGGGGTGGTGGGAGTTGGCGATGGTGAACTGCCGCAGCGATCCGAAGCGGGCTTCGATCGGGTTCGCCCAGGACGCAGAGGTCGGGGTGAAGCACAGCTTGACCTTGTTCCTCTTCGCCCAGCGATGCATGTCGGCGCCTTTGGGGGCGGACAGGTTGTCCAGGATCACGGAGATCGGGGCGCCGTCTGGCCGGGCGGCACGGATCGACTTCAGCGCGGCCAGCGTGTTGGCGGCACCCTTTCTGTGACGGTTGACGCCCCACAGGGTGTCGTCGCCGACCGAGTAGCAGCCGTGGAGGTACCGCACGCCGTGAGTGCGGTGGTAGGCGGCGGGCAGCCGGTCGGGACGCCTCTGCTCGGCCCAGCCCGAGCCCGCTGTGGGACGGATCCCGAGCGGGCCGAACTCGTCGAAGGCGAAGACCGGTGGGGGAAGCGGTCAAGGACTTCCTCGATCCGGTCCAGCTTCGCCTCGCGGTTGGGGTCCGGGGATTCCTTCCACGTCTTGGTGCGCTGGAAGGTCACGCCGCGGCGGGCGAGCAGACAGCGTAAAGCCTCGCGGCCGATCCGGATCACGCGGCCGTGCACCTTCCGCAGCTAGGCGGCGAGTTTGCGGATTGACCAGCGAGTGAAGGGCTGCCCGAGCTTGGTCGGGCGGGTGGTGGCCGTCTGGACGACGAAGTCCTCGTCGTCAGGACTGAGCAGGCGGGGACGGCCTCCCGCCCACCGAGGGCCCAGGCAGGCCAGACCGATCCCGTCGAACCGGTGGATCGTGTCGCGGACAGTGTCCTCATCAGCCCGCACCACCTTCGCGATCACCGGGACCCGGTTTCCGCCGGCCGAGGCCAGCAGCATCATCGCGCGCCGGTACCGCACCGAACTGGTTCTGCCCCGGCGCACGATCTGCTCCAGCTTCTGCCCCTCGTGGTCGGTCAACCTGCGCACACGGACAGGCTCGGCCACCCACACCCCCAACGGTCGGATCGGACGGCTCCGGACATCCAACCGCTGGAACTGCCGAGCCGGCGAACCTGCCCGGTCAGAGCACTAGCCGTCCGTGGCGAAGGCGACTCGGCCCGGCACGCGCATCCCTGCGAATCGGCGAATGCCCTGCTCAGGGCGCACAGAGGTGGGGACAACCCCCGGGATGGTGGGGGGCCCGGCCCCCACGAGGCCTACGGCTGACAGGCTGGTGACGGTGGGAGGGCCGTAGCCAGACTCGCCTGCATGACGATTTCCTCCGAAGCCACGGTCACGAACGGCCCGGCCGCCGTGCGGCCCAGCCGATCCCGCCCCGACGCCGGCAGCGACTTCGCCCGCCTGTCGCAGCGAATCACCGAGGCGGGTCTACTGCGGCGGCGCCCCGGCTACTACACAGTGCGGCTCGGTCTGGTGATAGGGCTGCTGGCGGGGGGCTGGACGGCCTTCGTCGCGCTGGGCGACACGTGGTGGCAGCTGGCGGTCGCCGCCTTCCTCGCCCTGATCTTCGGCCAAGTCGCCTTGGTGGCACACGACTTGGCCCACCGGCAGGTGTTCCGAAAACGCCGCGCGAGCGCGATCTGGGGCCGGCTCTTCGGCAACCTCGGTATCGGCATGAGTTACGGCTGGTGGATGAACAAGCACACCCGCCACCACGCCAACCCCAACCACGAGGAACTCGACCCCGATGTCGCCCCGGACATCCTGGTGTGGTCCACCGAGCAGGCCCGCAACAGCAGCGGTCTGGCCCGATTCATCGGAGGCCACCAGGCGTTCTTGTTCTTCCCGCTGCTGACGCTGGAGGGCTTCAACCTGCACGTGGCGAGCGCGCGGGCGCTGCGCTCGCCGTCGATGAAGAACCGCCTGCTGGAGGGCACACTGCTCTTCCTGCACATTGCGGCCTACTTGTCCGCGCTGTTCCTGGTGCTCTCTCCCGGCAAGGCAGTGGCGTTCCTCGCCGTGCACCAGTGCCTGTTCGGCGTGTACCTCGGCTGCACGTTCGCCCCAAACCACAAGGGCATGCCCACCTTCACCGGCGAGGACCGCCCCGACTTCCTGCGCCGCCAGGTACTGACCTCCCGCAATGTGCGGGGCGGGCGGGTCACGGACCTGATGCTCGGCGGGCTCAACTACCAGATCGAACATCACCTGTTCCCGAGCATGCCCACTCCTCACCTACGGCGGGCCCAGGTCGTCGTACGCGCGTACTGTGCGGACATCGACGTGCCCTACCACGAGACCAGGCTGATCCAGTCCTACCGCGAGGCGCTCACCCACCTGCACCGAGTGGGCGAGCCCATCAGGCGTCAACGCAAGGCGTCGTGACGGCAGGGCGGGCGACACCCGACGCCTCAGGGGGCGCCGACCTCAATCCTTGGCCTCCTCTTTGGTTGATTTCGCGACCTTCAAATCGGTTGGGCGATCGTTGCTCTTTGTACGAGGTCAGGCGGGAGGCACTGGCTCTGCGAGTTCTGCGGGTGCCGCGACACGGCGGGTACCAGCAGAACGCTGACGAAATGGAATCGGGTGAGGTCCTGGTGGGTGAACGCGTCGGCAGCCTGGGCATCGTGGATGGGTTCCTGCGGGAGGGTGGATGCCGTGGTGGCCCGCTTCCGGTGGCCGTCGGCGGAGACCCATACGCGGGAACGTCGGAGTTGTCAGGGGCTCCTGGACTTTCGCCCTCTCCTGGCGGGCGGACCTCAGCAAGTCGGGCAGCAGGTGGACCGACGAGCCGCAATTGATCTTTTTGCTGTGCGGTAGCCGTCCTCGGATAACCGGAGTGCTGTCCGCTGGCCCGGAGTCTTCTGCGGTCCGGCCCTCTGTCAGGCGCGCTTCGTCTTCTTCACCGGTGGGGCGGGCTCACCCGGCGCCGCCCAGCAGTCCGGCCCACCACCCTGGCACGGCCAAACTTCCGGACCACCGCCCCGCCACTCGATGAGGTCCGATTCGGCCACGTCCAGCTCATCCCAACCCACCAGCCCGATGCATTGCAGGAACACGGTCAGGTCGTGCAATGAATACGCCGTGCCAAGGAACTCGTCACCGAGGTGTATGTTGCGGCCGCCAGATCCGCAGGGCGTCTCCACGATTATGGGACGCTCAATCATGGCCTCACTGTCTCCCAGGCAGAGCCAGACCGCATTCCGAGGCGTCATCTGAGACAGACGGGACTCTTGTCCTGCCGGTGACGCCGGCGACCGTCACCGAGGCTTCCGGGTGTTGCCGACGCTGCGAGGGAAGGCCCGGCACATGCATATCGGGGAGATCGGGCGGGAGGTGTCCGTGTTCTATTACGTGCTCAAGTACGTTCTTCTGGGGCCGTTGCTGCGGTTGCTGTTCCGGGCGCGCGCGGAGGGCCTCGAGCACCTTCCAGTGAAGGGCGCAGCGATCGTTGCCGGGAATCACCTGTCCTTCGCGGACCCACTTCTCATGGCCGCGGTCCTGAAGCGGCGCATCACGTTCCTGGCCAAGGCCGAGTACTTCAGGGCGCGGGGCCTAATGGGCCGATTGATTGCGCTCGTCCTCCGCGGCGCCGGGCAGATCTCGGTGGACAGATCGGGCAGGGCCGCGGCGCAGGCGGCCATCCGGGAAGGGCTGGGTGTACTGATGAAGGGAGGCTTGCTCGCGATCTATCCGGAGGGCACGCGTTCCCCGGACGGCCGACTGTACAAGGGCAAGGTTGGGGTGGCGCTCATAGCGTTGGATGTGCATGTTCCGGTGATTCCGTGCGCGATGGTGGGGACCTTCCAGATCTGGCCTCCAGGGCGTGTCCTGCCCAGGCGGCGGCCGATCGTGATCCGTTTCGGGGAACCACTGGACTTCTCACGCTATGCAGGGATGGTGCACCAGAAGGCGGTGCTGCGGGCAGTCACCGACGAGATCACGTACGCGATTTTGCGACTGTCGGGCCAGGAGTACGTGGATCAGTACGCGGCTGACGTGAAGGCCAGACAGACGCAGGGGCGGCGGAGGCGAAGTCCCGCCCCTTCGCCGCGATCCGGTCCAAACGGCCGTCCGTTGTAACCGAGCAGTGTCGGTGTGCGGGTGTCTCGCCGGCGCAGGCACGGGATGCGCTGCGGCAGCAGAATCCGACGTGGCACGCGCTGCCGTGCGGATATCGTCCGCGGCTTCATGGAACACGCGGCCGGGCGCCGAGTGCGTCAGTCGGGGGACGACCACGTAGAGCATCCCGCAGAATTTACCCAAAACATCTTGACTCACAAAATATGCGGTGCATTGTGGTTATTAGGTCACAACACCGAAAGAGTTTACAAAGCCGGTAAGGACGTCTAGCCGACGGAGTGACTTGGACAGGATGTGGGTTAGGCCCCCGGCAAGCCGGCGCGATACCGAGGCGACAGTGACGACTGAAGCTTCAGGACACGCGCAGCACTACCGGGGACTGCTTTGTCTTGCAGCCTTCGCGCGGGCCGGGCGTCCGATGCGAAGGCTGTGGCGCGCCAACTCTCCAGCGGGACCGAACAGCACTAGGGCGCGTATTTGGTTGTGATCAAGGGGTGGTTCGTGTGATGTCCTTGATCCAGATCATCGAGGCGCGTAGGTGGAGGCCCGCGAGGTAGCTGTCGGTGGTCTTGTCGTATCGGGTGGCGATGCCTCGCCAGGCCTTGAGCTTGTTGATCAGGCGCTCGACGGTGTTCCTCTCCTTGTACAGGTCGGCGTCGCGCCTGACAGGCCGGCCGCAGCCGCTGCCCTTCTTCTTCCGGTTGGCGGCCGGTCGAACGGTGACCAACGAGCTGTCGCGGGGCAGGAGTTGTCACGCTACTCCGACGCGTTGCCTCAGGTGCTCCGCGGCGCCGCTGGAGGACGCCGGCCTGGTCTCCGGCCGACCCGTCCGCTCGGTCGGCGTCGCCGGATCGGGCACCATGGCCCGGCGCACCGGCGCCGGCGGGCCGTCTCCCGATGCCGCAGAGTGCTGTCTCGCTCCGGGAAGACGGTCACCGATCGAGGGCCGTCGTTACGACGGCGGCTTTCCTTCGCTCTGTGCGGCCTGCAGGTCGGCGAGGAGTTCGGCCTGGCCGGTCAGCACCCCGGACAGGATGGTGCGGGCCACCCGCAGCAACTCGGCCACGTGAGGGCTGGTCAGCGAGTAGTACACGGTCGAGCCCTCCTTGCGGTTCTTGACCAGGTTCGCGCGCCGCAGCACGGCCAGCTGCTGTGAGAGGTGCGCAGGCTCGATGCCCACCTCGGGGAGCATCTCCGCGACCGCGTGCTCGCGCTCGCTCAGGAGCTCCAGGACCCGGATGCGGGCCGGGTGGCCGAGGGTTTTGAAGAACTCGGCCTTCAGCTGGTACAGCGGTGTGCTCACCGTGCCATCCCCTCACCCAGGAAGCAGCGCGGCGTCATCAGCCGGCTCTCCCCGCATCGCATCCACCCGATCGTCAAGAACATGCGGCCCATCCTCGCCTGCGGCACCGGCCAGGCCGAATCCGCACCCAAGAAGAGGACCGCCGCATCCAGCCGTGATGACCTTGATAATTGCCGATATTAGCAATTGCTGGCCATGTGGGAGCTTTGCCTGAGGATCATTCCGCTGGGCTGGGCTGCGCCCCGCCTGGTCGTTGTCGACGAGCTGTCCTTGGCCACCACCACCGCGGAAGGCATGTGTAAGGGCGGTGGCTCCCAGACGTGCTGATCAGTCAGAGGGGAAGGGTGATCCAGATGCTTTTGCCCCGGCCGTCGGCATCCGCACGCACCACCGCTGTGCCGCCCAGGGCGAGGACGAGCTCCATGACGGTGGCGAGACCGCCGCCCGCCGCACCGGTGACCGCTCCGTACAACGGAGGCTGGTAGGGATGGCGGTCGTGGACGGCAATGGCCAGGCAGTCCGGGCTCGCCGCGTAGATCACCGTGACCTGCGGGGACAACGACGCGGCGTGCCTGACGCTATTGGTGACCAGCTCGCTGAGGATCAGCAGGGCCGGGTCCACGGTGGGGTGGCGCAGTCCGATCCTCCATTCGACCAGTGCCTGTTCGGCCGTCTCGCGGGCAATCCGCACGGCCGACGGCTCGGTGGGCAGGGTGAGTACATGCCGGTAGGGCAGGGCTTCCAACTGCGTGGACACGATTCACGCCTCCGCACGGGTGGGACGGAGACCGGTGACGGTCTTGGGATGCAGCAGTAGCAGGGTGTCGTGCCGGCCGTGCGTGCGGCCCGACAGGGAGCGCCGGTGGTGGGCGGCAACAGCGGGGTCTGTGATCACCTCGGCCGGTCCGGCGACGGTGACCGTCCAGCCAGTGGCGGGCACGGTGCGGATCCCCTCCACGTCGTGGCGCACCGTCGCGGCCGGAGCCGAGGCACGCACGATCATCAGACGGCCGTACTCCCACACATGCCTCGCCGGGCGCACCGTGGTCCGGTCCCGCTGCACGCGATTCAGCCGACCCAGGCAGCTTTCCTTCAGCAGCCACAGGGCCGCTGCGCGGGAGACCTCGATCATGCGCAGGATGATGGGGGAAGCGCTCATCGCAGGCCTTCCTCGCTGGCGAGTCGGGACTGCTCGTGGGCGGGGAGGGCGGGCAGGACTCCGGCCGTCTCCAGGTGGTGCCGCGCGGCCCGGATCGCATCGGGGGTGGTGGCGTACTCCTGGCTCTCGTGGCGCAGCAACTCCAGGGCGCCGACGGAGTCGAGGACCTGGCGCTGACCCGCTCGTATGCCGGAGGCCAGAACGAGGATGCCGCGACGGTGCAGCTTCTGAACTGCGTCCTTGAGGACCAGGGCACCGGTGGCGTCCATCGTCGACACACGGGACATGCGCAGGATGACGACGCGGACGTCTGCGACCTCGGTCAGCTCCAGCAGGAAGCGGTGTGCGGCGGCGAAGAACAGCGGTCCGTCGATGCGATAGGCGACGATGTGCTCGGCCAGCAACGCGTGCTCCTCCACACTGTGGTTGCCCCGGTCCAGCGGTACCTGGTCGAAGCGGGCCTGCTTGGCCACGGCGCGCAGGGCGAGGCCGCCCGCGACGACGAGGCCGATGATCACGGCATACACGAGGTCCAGGGCCAGCGTCGCCAGCGCGGTCAGGACAAGGATCAGAGCATCCGAGCGGGTGGCCTTCGCCATGGCCTTCAGCGAGCCGACCTCGACCATCCGGATCGCAGTGGCCAGCAGGACGCCGGCCAGCGCGGCGAGCGGGATCTTCGAGACCAAGGGCGCCGCCGCGAAGACGATGATCGCGAGGACGGCGGCGTGGGTGAGGGAAGCGAGCCGGGAGCCGGCGCCGGTGCGGACGTTGACCGCGGTGCGGGCGATCGCGCCGGTCGCCGGGACCCCACCGAACAGCGGGGCGGCGATGTTCGCCAGACCCTGTCCGAACAACTCCCGGTCCGGGTCGTGCTGCTGGCCGACCGTCATGCCGTCCGCAACCGATGCGGACAGCAGAGACTCCAGGGCGGCCAGGGCAGCGACCGCCACCGCGGGGGCGAGCAAGGTGCCGAGCGAGCCGAGGTCGAGGAAGGACAGCGACGGCAGGGGAAGCCCGGAGGGCAGGTCGCCGATCGGCTTCGCCGCGTCCAGGTGGGCCGACTGCGCCACGACCGTGGCAGCGATCACGGCCAGGATGGAAAAGGGAACGGTCGGCCGCCACCTGGCCCCGACCAGCATGACCGCCGCCACCGCGACCGCGAAGCCGAACGCCGTCCAGTTCGGGGACGTGGCGAACTCCTCGACCGCCCGCCACGTCACCACCAACACCCGGTCGGCCTCAGGCTTGGGCACGCCCAGCGCGTTCGGGACCTGCTGCAGACCGATCACGCAGGCGATACCGAGCGTGAAGCCCTCCACCACGGGGGCCGGGATGTACCGCATGTAACGGCCGGCCTTGAGCGCAGCGAGTGCGACGAGCAGGACTCCCGCCATCAGGCCCACCGTGAGGACGCCCGTTGGCCCGTACTCACCCACGATGGGGACGAGGACGACCGTCATGGCGCCGGTCGGGCCCGACACCTGCAGATTGGAACCACCGAACACAGCGGCGACCGCCCCCGCGACCACGGCGGTCGCCAGGCCCGCCTCGGCGCCCAGCCCGGAGGAGACGCCGAAGCCGAGCGCGAGCGGCAGCGCGACGATCGCCACGGTGAGACCGGCCAGCAGGTCCCGACGTGGATCACGCCGCACCTCCATGAGTTCGGCGCGACCGGGCAGCAACGCCACCATCCGAGCCCACACACGGCTGATCACGGTGCTCATCGGGCGGCGACCTCGGATTCCCGCAGTTCGGCCAGCAGTTCGCCCCGCCCGGCCAGCATCTCGGTCAGGATCCGCCGCGCGGCCCGCATCAGGTCGGCCACATCGCCGCCGGCCAACTCGTAGACCACCGTCGCGCCCTCCCGCACCGACGTGACGATCCCCGAGCGGCGCAACACCGCCAGTTGCTGCGACAGGGCGGAAGGCTCCACCTCGATCGCATTCAACAGTTCCCGCACCGGCATGGGCCCGTCCTGCAGCAGCTCCAGCACCCGAATCCGTACGGGATGTCCCAGCATCCGGAAGAACTCGGCCTTGGCCTGGTACAGCGGAACGGACATGACCTCTCGGCTTCCCCTACAGGCCCCACCCGGGGCGGACACAAAGGGCTGTGCCCGCGGCTACCTGCGGGCACAGCCAAGACAGCATCTAACCAATTGCGAAATTTTGCAATTCAGCATCAGCCTGCTGCCTGCCTTCCCGCTGGCGAACCGGGGTCGGCGGGCGTCCGGCCGGTCTGGTCGACGACGTCCACGATCTGCTCTTCCTGCGTCGTGGACAGCTCGTCAGGTGACCGGAAGCGACAGGAGAACCGGTTTGCTGCTGGTCCAGCCAGTGCTGTGACCGGAAATGATCACCGGGTGGAGCTGATCGGTCTCAGCGTTGCTGGTGATGCGGGTCGGGCTGATGGATTTGGCGCTGTCGGTCCACAGCTTCCGGGCCGGCCGGCCGCTGTGGATCAGCTGCGCACTGCAGTCAGGCACTCGTCGTACAGGTCCATGATGTCGCCCTTGCCGCCGTTGCCGACCCATGTCATCGATGCGGCATCCAGGCACGCGAACGCCGTCGCGATCACCGCGCGGGCCCTCGGATCCGTCCTGCCGGAACCAGAGCCCATACGGGCTTCGATGAACGGCAGCAGGTCCTCCTGGAACCGCAGTCGCTTTTCGAGCCAACCGGCACGCAGCGAGGCGGTGTTGTGCAGAAGGCGAAACCGTTCCAGGGCCTGTTCGCGGCTGTCGTGCAAGGCCAGTACGGCAGCGATGCCTGTGCGCAGGGTCTCCCAGGCGTCGGCTTCCGGGGGCTGTTCGCTGATCGTGTCCGTCAGGACCTGCCCGAACCGGCCCTGGTCGCCGCCCAGAAGGTCCTCCTTGGTGCCGAAGTAGCGGAAGAGGGTGCGCTGGGAGACGCCGGCCTCCTGGGCGATCTGGGCAATGGTCGTCTCGTCGTAACCCTGCTCGGTGAACAGGCGCAGAGCCGTCTCGAGGATCTCCTGGGAGGCCAGCTGCCGTGTCCGGTCCCACAGCGTGGTCGGCTCGCCCGCTGCCTTCTTGGCCACCTGTTTCATGCCCCCAGATTAGCCCAGCACTGCCAGTCCGGCAGTAGCATCATATTTGGCAGTCGCTGCCAAACTGTCGTACGCTGCCACAAGGTGGTCGTACAGCCCGCCGCTCCACGGTCCGGACCGTTCGCCGACCGCCCCCACCTCCCCGAGCACACAAAGGAACGCATCATGTCTGCACCTGCGGCTTTGATCACCGGTGGAACCAGCGGCATCGGCCGGGCGACCGCCGAACTGCTCCACTCCCGCGGCTACCGCGTCATGGTCACCGGCCTCGGCAATGTCGCCGACGCGGGGCTTCCCGAAGACGTCGTGGTCGTCCGGGCCGACGCACGGTCCCTGCCGGACATCGACCATGCGATTGACCAGGCACGCGAGCAATTCGGCTCCCTCGACCTGCTCTTCCTCAACGCGGGCATCTCCCGTCCCGGCTCGATCGACTCAACCGACGAGGACGCCTTCGATGCGCTGTTCGACATCAACGTCAAGGGCAACTTCTTCACCCTGCAAAAGGCGCTCCCGCTCCTCAAGGAAGGTGCCTCGGTCGTGTTCACCGTCGGCGCCGGTGAAGGGGTCGGAGCCGCCATGACGGCAGCCAAGGGCGCCCTGGTGCCCCTCGTACGGTCCCTCGCGCTCGAGCTCGCTCCCCGCCGTGTCCGCGTCAACGCCGTCAGCCCAGGACTGATCAACACCCCCGCCTACAGCAAGATGGGTGTCTCCCAGGAGATGATCGACTCCTGGGCCAGGGAGGTTCCGCTCGGCCGTGCCGGCGCCGCTGCCGACATCGCCGAAGCCGTGGCCTTCCTCGCCTCGGACGCCGCCGGCTACATCACCGGCGACAACCTCATCGTCTCTGGAGGTGTGGGTGTTCACGCCCGTCCTTGACGAGCGGATCCGCACTCGGCTCTGACCGGGAACGGTCACCGGTCCGGCGATCAGGCTGCGGCCATTGTGAGCCGACCGCCCCAGCGGATGCTCCTCTCGCCGCGTATGCGTGCGCGCCCCCGGCGCCGGGCGGTGAGAACGCCGGGGAGGCGGGGCATGCGCGATGCGCCGGCACAAATGGCGGCGAGGGCGCGGGGTCTGCACGGTGCGGCAGGGCGGCTGGAGTCGGCCGGAGTGAACAGACGAAGCGGCCCGAGGTGCACCTCAGTCGGGAGCGACCGGGAGAAACGGGACGAGGTGAAGCGCAGCTCGATCGCTGCTCACCTCGCCGCGCTGGGCCCGGTCCTGACAAGCGGGCCGAGACCGGGTGCCGAGTAGCGGCACAGGGCCCTCCCTACAGGCGGCCCGCCTCCACGATCCGGCGCAGGAAGCGCCGGGTGTGCTCCTGCTGTGGGGCGCCGAACACCTCCTGGGCCGTGCCGTGTTCCAGGATCACCCCGTCCCTCAGGAAGCACACCTGGTCGGCGACGTCCCGGGCGAAGCCCATCTCGTGTGTGGCCAGCACCATGGTCATGCCGTCGTCCTTGAGGTCCCGGACGACGGAGAGGACCTCACCGACCAGTTCCGGGTCGAGCGCGGCCGTGATCTCGTCGAGGAGCAGCACCCTGGGGCGCACGGCCAACGCCCTGACGATGGCTGCGCGTTGCTGCTGACCGCCGCTCAACCGGTCGGGGAACTCGGCGGCCTTGGCGCCGAGCCCGAGCCGGTCGAGCAGCTCGCGGGCGTACTCCTCCGCCTCCGCCCGGCCCACCTTGTGTACGCGGCGCGGGGCCAGGGTGATGTTGTCGAGCACGCTCATGTGCGGGAAGAGGTTGTAGGCCTGGAAGACCACCCCGATCCGGCGTCGCACGGCGTCCTGGTCGACGCGCGGATCGGTGATCTCCTGCCCGTCCAGCCAGATCGCGCCGTCGTCGATCTCCTCGAGCAGGTTCGCGCACCGCAGCAGCGTCGACTTGCCGGAGCCGGAGGCCCCGATGAGCGCTGTCACGGTGTGCGGGGCGACGGCAAGGTTCACGTCGCGCAGGACGACAGTGCCACCGAAGGTCTTGCGGACGGACTCCATACGCAGGACGGGGGCGGCGTCCGCTCCGGGCCGGGCGTCGCTCACAGCGTGCCTCCTTGGGCCCGGCGGCGGTCCATCCGGGCGGTGACCCAGTCGGTGAAGCGGGTCATCGGGATGGTCAGCGCCACGAAGACGAGCCCCGCGATGATGTAGGGGGTGTAGTTGAGACTGCGGCCCACGATGATGTCGGCGGCGCGCACGGCGTCCACCGCCCCGCCGATCGACACCAGACCCGTGTCCTTCTGGAGGGAGACCAGATCATTGAGGAGCGGCGGCACCTGGCGGCGTACGGCCTGGGGAAGCACCACATGGCGCAGGGCCTGCCGCTTGGTCAGTCCCAGCGAGCGGGCCGCGGCGCGCTGCGAGGGGTGGACGGACTCGATGCCGGCGCGGAAGACCTCGGCGACGTACGCGGAGTAGGTCAGCGTGAGCGCCGTCCCGCCCAGCAGCACCGGGTCCACGGTCACGCCCTGCAGACGCAGCGCCGGCACACCCAGAACCACGATCATCAAATTGATGATCAGCGGCAGCCCGCGGAAGAAGTCCGTGTAGGCGGCGGCCAGCACCCGCAGCGGGAAGAACACCGGGCCCTTCAGCGTCCGGGCCACGGCGATCAGCATGCCGAGGACGAGGACGGCGGCGCCGCACACCAGTAGCAGCCGGACGTTGAGCCACAGCCCCTCGAGGACCTTCGGCAACGCCTCACGCGCGTACTGCCCGTTGAAGAACGTCTCCTTGGTACGCGGCCAGCCCGGTGCGCCGACGACGATCAGATACAGGACGACGGCGGTGACGAGGGTGGAGAGCGCGGCGATCGCGGTGGCGCGGCGGGCGCGGGCGCGCTTGTAGGCCTCGCGCTCGATCCGCCGCTGCGAGGGGACGTAACCGTCGTCCCCGCGCGGCGTGCCGGAGTCGTCGTCCGGGCCGTCCTGCCCGGACTCCTCCTTGACGAACGTCACTTGAGTACCGGAGCGTCGACGGCGTCGGACAGCCACTCCTGCTCGATCTTCGCGAGCGTGCCGTCCTCGCGCAGGCTGTCCACGGCCTTCGTCACGCAGGAAGTCAGCGCGCTGTCCTTGTCGAGGACGAGGCCGAACTGCTCGGGCGTACCGCCCTCGTTCTCGAACTGTCCGACGATCTTGGCATCGGTCACCTCGGCCGCGGTGATGTAAAAGGCGGTCGGCAGATCGACCACGATCGCGTCGACCTGACCGTTCTTCAGCGCCGACTTGGCCTGGTCGTTCTTGGCATACACGGCCGGGTCCTGCTTCGGCTTCACCACGTCGTTGATGTAGTCGAGGCTGGTGGTGCCGACTTGGGCGCCCAGCTTCACGTTCCGCAGATCGGCGATACTTGTCGCCTTCGCCGCCTTGGAATCCTTCAGCGCGATGACAGCCTGCCGGACGTCGTAGTAGCCGGAGGAGAAGTCCACAGCTCTCTTGCGCTCGTTGCTGATCGACACCTGGTTGATGTCGAAATCGAATGTCTTCTCGCCGGGAGCGAAGGCCTTGTTGAAGGGCACCGACTGCCAGACGACGGCGCCCTTGTCGTAGCCCAGTTGCTTCGCCACCGCGTAAGCGACCGCCGATTCGAAGCCCTCGCCACTGGCAGGCTTGTCGTCCTTGAACCACGGCTCATAGGCGGGGGAGTCGGTGGCGATCGTCAGTTTGCCGGCGCTCTTGGTGACCAACTTGCCCCGGGCACAGGTGGTTCCGGCCGACCCGGAGGAGGAGGCGCCGGCCGCCTGGTCCTCCGGCTGCGGGGCGCAGCCCACAGCGAGGGCGAGCAGGACAGCAGCGGCGGCCGCGGGAGCAGTACGACGGATCGCGCGTAGGGCGAGGTGCATGGCGGGAGAGTGGCAGCGCACGCCCCCCTCTGTCGAGCCATATCGGGAACTGTCCGCATAGTGGGAACGGGTGTTGCAATCCCGTGAACAGCCTCCTTGAGCCTGGAGGCCGCGCCTTGCCCGAGAGCCGGTCCGCCCGCGGATCGCGTGGTCCGGGAGCGCTTGGCGCTGAGCACAGTGCCGGTGGACGGGGGAGAGCGGCCGAGGGATGACCTTGTTCCCGGCTCATCTGTAGGTCAGGGAGGCGACCGCCCTCCTTGCGGCAGGCCCATCGCCGACCCCAGGTAACCACAGCCTGCGCGATCGCTCCCTGGGGCCGGAGCGGGACCCGTCGGCTGTGCCGAGGAAGTTCTGCGGCGGGGCGGGAACATGTGCCGGGTGCCGGTGGTTATGGAAGGCGTGGTGGTGAAGGGGACAGTGTCCCCGGGCCTCACCCATTGCCCATGAGGACGATCGTTCGGCTGAAGCCTCATGGAGCCTTTCGCCGCGTAGGCGACCGCCCTTCACCACCGCATACGCTCATCAGCCCCCGACCGGCGCCCGTTGCCGGTCGGGGGCTGTCCTTGTCCCTGCCGGTGCATGACCGACGTAAGGCCCACCCGCTTGTCCGGGTGTGCACGCTCACGGCCATCTCGCCCCCGACCACAACGACTTCACTTCGCTCGGGCTCACGCGCCAGGACCAGCCGTGCGCGGTATCGAGCAGGTCGCACGGGCTGCTGCGGTTGCTGGGGCTGTTGCTTCAGAACCGAATAAAGGCCTCGCAACAAGGATGGCCCCGCGCCCTGCACGGGTGAAACAACGACTCCAGCACCGTTCACCGGCCAACTCGTCGGTGAGGACTTGCGCGTGGCCAGGGCTCGGCCGCCATGCCGGGCGCTCGTTGTCGCTCCCGGTAGGCAGCGGGTCGGTTCTTGATGTGTGCCGGAGAGGAGTCGGGCGAGTCAGGAGAGCCAGTCGGCGTAACGGGTGGGAGCGAGGTGGGCGTTCCTGTCGGTGAGGACGTCGCCCTTGACGACACCGAACATGCCCGCGGTGGGATCTGTGACGACGGTGCGGTTGTCGCCCTTGTGGGACAGAGTGATCCGGCCGAGTTCGTCCAGCGGGAAGATTTCGGGACCGGTGATGTTGTGGATGCCATTGAGTGGGGCGCCTGCAGCGACCTCTGCCACTGCCGCGGCGACCTCCTTGGCAGCGATCGGCTGGATCGGCGTGGCGGGCAGCCGGACGGTGCTGTCGTCGGCCGTCCAGGACAGGACGTCGTCCATGAATTCCATGAACTGCGTCGCCCGGACGATCGAGTAGGGGATCGGTCCGGCCGCGAGGATCTCCTCCTGGAGCACCTTGGCGCGGTAGTAGTCCAGCTCCGGTACCTGATCCGCGCCGACGATGGAGAGGATGACGGCGTGGCCGACGCCTCCCTTCTTGGCCGAGGCAAGAAGGTTGTCCATCGAGGTCTGGAAGAAGGCCGGCGACGCCTCGTCGAAGGTCGGGGAATTCGTCAGGTTGACGACCACGTCGGCTCCCGCGACCGCCTTGTCCAGACCCTGGCCGCCGATGACGTCGACCCCGGTGGACTTCGAGTGGGGTACCGCCTCGTGGCCGGCGGCAGCCAGATTCCTGACGACCTGCGACCCGATCAGCCCTGTGCCGCCGAGGACAGCGATCTTCATGACAAACCTTTCGTCGAGATTCGTGGGCAATAGGACATGTCAACTATTGGTGGTGTGTCTGGGAGCAGCGCCTTGATCGGTCGAGGAGAGCGACGTCGAAGACCACCGACGAAGGCGACTGTCTCCGCGAGAGGTTCCTACCTCTGCGGACGTACTCGACTGGCACCTCCTTGCCTCGGCCACGATCGAAAGGCCGTAGAAGAGCTCGTCCCGGGGATGGTCTCGTCACCGGCGGTAGCCGTCTTGACGTCGGCCGGCACCTTGAGTCCGACCCCGTTCGCTGTATGTGCGCTCCGGAACTCACCACTGCTTCGCTGTGATGACAAAGCACAGCCCGAATCTGTGACAGGCCTGCATCCGCTGCCGCCCACGGAGATCCGCTCGGCATCCTGTCGGCCGTCCGCGCAAGCCGAGAGACCGGAGCGCCGAGATGCATCGAGGGCAGGTTCCGGTCACCACGTCACCAGCCTCAGCCTGACGGCCGATCATGAAGGCCGTACCACTGTCGCCACCGGGATGCGAAGTTCATGGCCGGGGATTCTGGGGGCCGGAGAGATCGTTGCAACGAAATAGTTGGTCCAGCGGCGAGCAGCCGGGCCGGGGGCCTCGCGAAGAGCTGAATCGGGGCAACGACCACGGGAACCTCACCCGGAGAGGGTCGACCGCAGGCCTGATCACTGATCGGCGACAGGCACCCGCTCAGCCCCGCGGCTGTGGACCCCCCAGGCCGCCCCGTGTCTCTGCGAGGGGGCCGGCACACCCTGCTCGTACAGCCGGATGTCCAGCAATGGCATCCGCTCGTCCAGGTCGCGGCCGCCCCGGACGCGCGAGGCGCACGGCAACAGGCGTTCGAGGCGGAGTGCGCCGCAGTGCTCAATCAGAAAGACGAGCCGTCCGACCAGGGGCAAGCGCCCGGCCGCAGTCACCGTCGTCAGTAGCAGGCACCGTCCGTCGTATCCGCCTACCGCCCGTGAAGAGCCACCTCGGACGTGTCATGCGCCGGACTCCTCGGGGCCGACGGGCGAGGGCGCGCAGAAGATCGCCATCAAGAGGAGCTGGCACACGATGACCATGACCGCCGCTGGGCCACGGCGATCGGAGACGGAGCGGTTCGCCAGAAGGATGGCTTGATAACGAGCAGTGCGGCCGTCGCGTCCGACCAGGCGCCGCGGCGCGAACGCGAGACGGCCGCCCGTACGATGATCGAGTGACGACCCGCCGCACCCTTGGTACTGGCCCTCAGGACGCGAACAGCATCCGCGCCTCCGAGGCCGACCTTCTTGATGAGCTCCCCGGAGTCCGCCTTCCCGACGTCGAGGAGTTGCGGGCCCGCGGAGTGCTCGGCGCCCCTCTGGTGACGTCCCCGAGCCCACGCCGCGCTCTGGGTGACGGCGGCCGCTCGGTCGAGGAACCGTCCGGTTGACGCCGCTCGGTGCGAAGCGCTCGCAGGTGGGTGGCCGGACACGAAGGCCCGGCACCTTCACGGTGCCGGGCCTGTGTAGGAGCTGGGTCAGATGACCCGGATGTTCTCCGCCTGGGGGCCCTTCTGGCCCTGGGTGACGTCGAACTCCACGTGCTGGCCCTCCTGCAGCTCACGGAAGCCCTGGGCGGCAATGTTGGAGTAGTGGGCGAAGACGTCCGGGCCGCCGCCCTCCTGCTCGATGAAGCCGAAGCCCTTCTCCGCGTTGAACCACTTCACAGTGCCCTTAGCCATGCCTGTCTCCTTCAAGAGGGTTCGGACCTGCACCTTGCGGGTCCGGAGGTGATCGCCCTGGTCCGGAGTGGGCTGCACAGCAAAAACGCCCGCGGGCAAGGTGTCCACGGGCGCACGACTTCGGAACCACGACTGCTCTAGGTCCTACGCTAACGCCTTTGCTGGCGCACCGCTAACCGAAACGCTGCGAGACTCGTCAAGCGCCGATGCTGTTACTGCCGCGGGCCATTGAAGGCGAAGGCCTACTTGCGGCAAGTGTCCTATAAGCGGGAAACGCCATCACGCTCGCGCCGGCCGTACTGCGCCGCCCAGGCACGCAGAGGCAGTACCGGGCTGAACCCGCGTGGCAGGCGAGACCTGCGCCAATAGCAGCCCGCCACGGCCGTGCCGAGCCCACCGTGCGCAGCCCGGGCGCGCCCATCCCGCTTGGCCCGGCGAACCGACAATCCCGACCGCTCCCGAGTCTTCGACCCTATTGTGCCGTCAACGATTCTTGACCGACCGCGTCGACCGTCCAACGACGACCCCGGCCACTGGACGCGGCCAGGGAGATCAAGACCCTCCGGCGTCACGTCCGCCATCATCCGTTTCGAGCGTTCCAAGGGCACTTCGGGCCTGCTGTAGACGATATTTTTTCAGCCGCGCGCACCCCTGGTGCAGCGGGGCCGCGATGTAGACGGCCGGATCAGCCGGAAGGTCCGTGAGCCCGCTTGCGCCGGCCGGGCACGCGGCCAACCAGCGGACAAGCCTGTCACCCGAAAGGATTACGGCCGTAGTGGACGCATTCTCTGTTGCTCCGCACGTGCCGCAACAATTCCGCATGGCGAGAGTTCATGCGGCCCGCCTCGCCACGCTCACCCCTCCGGCGGGTGAGCCGGGCGGAACAAAGCGCGGACGCGCAGTCACACGCCGTGAACACTGTCGGGCGAGATGACTTGGGCGCCGCACCAGGCGCCATACGTCGCCGGGAGTGGGTGGGGGTGCCCGGCGGGCCTGGCCGGCGAGGCGAATCCGACCGATAGGGGATGCTCGTCCTCCCTCAAGGACCGGCAGCCGCGGCCGCGTGTGCGTGCAGCCGTTTCGGCACAGCCTCGTTGTCGTTTGCCAGCAGGCTGCGCTCTTCGCGCCGTTCACGACTTCTGCAGGCATAGGCCTTTCACTGCGGGGAACCTGAGACCTGCTCAGCGTCGCTCGGAGTGGGAAGCGGCGTTGGTGCCCTGCATGAAACCTGTGCCTCGCGGTGGCGTTCGCCCGCCCGACGAGCCGTGCCCTTTTGGGAGAGGAGCCACCATGATCCTTCCGGTGGAGAAAGAACTGCGCGCTGTATTGGCCAGGTTTGCTCATGCGCGCATAGAGCACGACGTGCGCCCCACCGGTCGCACCAGCCGGGACCTCGAGGACGCCACATACACGCTGTGCGTGATGACCGGGACCCGCACCGCCGAACAGGCGCTACTCGCCGCAGACACACTGCTGCGTCAACTCAGTGCCGACCGTGAGGGCCCCACCCGAAAGGACGCGACGCTGGCCGCGTAAGCCCAGACTCGCCCAATGACATGATTGAAGGTGTTCCTGGCGACCGCCTCGGTGTGGCGGTTTGGCCCACCGGCTCAGGTGAGTCAGGACCTCACGATTCACGGGGTAAAGGCTTTCGGGGGGCAGGAGTTGGCATGCGG
>Ga0102590_1002542_pt1 | contig 21182 bp, 24 predicted proteins | sample AraplaMF_Col_mMF_FD_76859 | JGI IMG/M metagenome (GOLD analysis project Ga0102590, IMG submission 76859) | Arabidopsis root microbial communities from the University of North Carolina, USA - plate scrape MF_Col_mMF | ecosystem: Host-associated > Plants > Roots > Endosphere | place: USA...
TGATGCAGTCGGCGGGCTATGTGGCCGACGTTGCGCCGGTGCAGCACGGTTCGCTCGACGGATTCCAGTCCGGATCCGGCCAATCGCAGCCGCAGCTCTCGGGCCAGCAACAGCAATCATCCCAGTCGCAAGGCGCGTTCGGCGGCGCCGGCACGTCGTCCGGTCAGTCCGACGGCGGAGCCAGGCAAGCCCGACAGGAACGGCAGCTTAACCAGGAGGCACGCCATGATCAGGACGTGGCGCCGCACACTCGTCGCGGCCCTGTTTATCTGTAACGCCGGCTCCGGCGCGGCGGCGACCGACGCTGCACGCTCCTGCGAGCGTGAGATGGCGCGCGCCTCGCAACAGCACGGGATTCCGCTCGGCATTCTCTATGCCGTCGGCCTCACCGAGACCGGGCGGCGCGGCTCGCTCTATCCCTACGCGCTCGGGGCTGAAGGACAGACCGTGTTCGCCAAGGACCTGGATGACGCGATGGCGAATTTCGAAGCGATGCGGGCCAGGGGCATCAAGCTGATCGATCTCGGCTGCATGCAGATCAACCACTATTTTCATGGCGACAAGTTCACCTCGGTGCGGGCGATGTTCGATCCCGCCAAGAACGTCGACTACGCTGCGCGCTTCCTGAAAGAGCTGAAGCAGCGCGAGGGAAGCTGGACCATGGCGGTCGCCCGCTACAATGCCGGCCCCAACAATCAGCCGGCGCAGAAACGCTACGTCTGCCACATCGTCGCGCATCTCGTCTCCAGCGGCTTCGGCGCATGGACCGACAAGGCACGGTCGTTCTGCCAACCCAAGATGACGTGAAATGACGACGCACCGTATCAAGTTGTGCATCGTCGCCAACCATCAGCCCCGCGCAAGCAAGACCCCGCATTGTAATTACGATCTGCCAAAGGAGCCCACTACATGAGCCTGTATGGTGTTATGCGCACCGGCGTTTCCGGGATGAACGCGCAGTCCAACAAGCTGTCGACGGTCTCGGACAACATCGCGAACGTCAACACGGTCGGCTACAAGCGGGCTTCGACGGAATTCTCCTCCCTGATCCTGAAGAGCGGCTCCGGCAATTACGACTCCGGCGCGGTCGAGACGACGGTCCGCTACGCCATCACCGATCGCGGCAATCTTCAGTTCACGACCTCGGCGACGGACCTTGCGGTTCAGGGCAACGGCTTCTTCGTCGTGCAGGACGCCAACGGCAACAATTTCCTCACCCGTGCCGGCTCGTTCGTGCCTGACAGCACGGGCAACCTCGTCAACACGGCCGGCTTCCAGCTGATGGGCTACAACATCCAGAACGGCGCGACGCCCAACGTCGCCGCCAACGGATTTGCCGGCCTCCAGGTCATCAACGTCAACAAGATGGCCCTGCAGGCTTCGCCGTCGACTAAGGCGACCGTCGCTGCCAATCTGGATCCAAGCGCAACGGCGTTCTCTCCGGCCGTAGTGGCCGGTCCGCCGGCCAACTACACGTCAAAGACGTCAATGGTGACCTACGACAATATCGGCAACGCCGTGACGCTCGACGTCTATGCGGCAAAGAACGGCGCGAACACCTGGGACATAGAAGTTTACGACCCCGCTGGTAACCAGCTTACGACGCCAGGCCCCACTACCACGTTCACCTTCGACGTCACGGCGGCCGGCAAGGGCGCGCTGGCCGCAGCGAGCCCCAAGTCGCTCTCAGTGAACATTCCCGGCGGCTCGGCCTTCACGATCGATTTGTCGGCCATGACCCAGGTCGCCTCCAGCTTCGACTTCAAGGCGACCGTCGATGGCAACGCGCCGTCGGCCGTCGACAAGGTCAATATCGACAGCAAGGGCGTGGTCACCGCGGTGCTCAAGAACGGTACGCAGTTGCCGAGCTTCCAGGTCGCGCTCGCGACCGTGCCGAGCCCGGATCATCTGACGCCCGAGGTCGGCAACGTCTATTCGCCGAACCTGGACTCCGGGAACGTGCAGGTCGGCCTCGCCGGCCAGGGCGGTCTCGGAGCCATCCAGTCCGGCGCGCTGGAGGATTCCAACGTCGATCTCGCGAACGAATTGACCTCGATGATCGAGGCGCAGCGCGGCTTCACCGCGAACTCGAAATCCTTCCAGACCGGCGCCGATCTGCTCGACGTCGTCGTCAACCTGAAGCGCTGAGTCCCTCAGCGCCGTTTGCGGGTAAGAGCACCCCATGTCCCTCACATCAGCCCTCGACTCTGCCCGCTCCTCGCTTATGGCGTCGGGCATCCAGTCATCGACTATTTCGCGCAACATTGCCGGCGCCAGCACCACCGGCTATTCGCGCAAGATCACCGTGCTGGACAACCTTCCCGGCGCCGGTGTCTATGTGGCGGCGATCCAGCGTGCCGCCTCGTCGGGCCTGTACAGTAACGTCCTGACCGCGACCTCCGCGGCCGCCACGCAGAGCGCGATCTATGATGGTCTTCAGAAGATCGCGTCCGCCACGGTGGACGATCCGCAGCTCGACCAATCGCCGACGGCCCAGCTCAATGCGCTGAAGCAGGCGTTGCAGCAATATGCCAACGCGCCTGACAACACCACGCTGGCGCAAGCAGCCGTCACGTCCGCCAAGGACATGGCGACGGCGCTCAACCAGGCGAGCCAGACCGTGCAGTCGGTCCGCGAAGGCGCGGATGCCGACATGAATATATCGGTCCATAACATCAACCAGTTGCTCTCCCAGTTTCAGACGGTCAACACGGCGATCGTGAAGGGAGCGATCGCCGGCGACGACGTGACCGATTATCTCGACCAGCGCGACAACATCGTCTCGAAGCTGTCGCAGGAGGTCGGGGTCACGATGTCGATCCGCACCAACGGCGATGCCGCGCTCTACACCGATAGCGGCGTGGTGCTGTTCGACAAGACGGCGCGCACCGTGAGCTTCGCCCCGACCGCCTCTTATTCGGCAAGCATCACAGGCAACGCCGTCTTCATCGACGGCGTGCCGGTGACCGGCGCCAATTCGGTGATGCCGATCAAGTCCGGCAAGCTGGCCGGTCTCGCCCAATTGCGCGACAAGGACACGGTCACCTATCAGAGCCAGCTCGACGAAATCGCCCGCGGCTTGATCAATGCTTTCCGGGAAAGCGATCAATCGGGCGCCTCGCTGCCTGACGTGCCCGGTCTCTTCACCTATCCCGGCGCGCCGGCGATGCCGGCGAGTGCCGCCGTCTCGGTGGGGCTGGCCGCCACGATCTCGGTTGGCGCATCGGTCGATCCCGCCCAGGGTGGCAACCCCAACCTGCTGCGCGACGGCGCGATCAGCGGCAACGTTGCCTACAAATACAATACGGCCGGCAACGGCGGCTATTCGACGCGGCTGCAGCAACTCATCAGCAATATGGATGCCTCACAGCCCTTCGATGCAACGACGCAAGGCAAGCCGAACGGCAGCTTGATCGATTACGCCGCCTCATCGACGAGCTGGATCGAGAACCAGCGCAAGACCGCCAACGACAGCTCCCAGTACCAGACGACGCTGCTCAACCGCAGCACGACGGCGCTCTCGAACGTCAGTGGCGTCAACATGGACGACGAGATGTCGTTGATGCTCCAGGTCGAGCGGACCTATTCGGCGTCCTCGAAGATCATTTCGACCGTCGATCAGATGATGCAGAGCCTGCTGGCCGCCGTGGGGAATTAAGTCATGATGAGCGCAAACTACATTTCCACCCTGATGTTGTCCTCGTCATTGAGGTATTCGATCACGAACAATCAGGCTGCGCTGAGCAAGGCCTCGACGGAAGCAACCACGGGCCGTTTCGCCGATGTCGGCCTCGAGCTCGGTGCCACGACGGGGGGCGACGTCACCCTGCGGGCGGACCTCAACTTCGCCGACCAGCTGGTCGATACCAACGGGCTCGTCGCAGGGCGTCTGGATGTGACCCAGGACCGCATCACCCAGCTCAGCAACACCGCAACGGAATTCCTCAAGGATCTGATCGCAGCCCGCAGCACCGACGGCGGCGGGCGGATCATCCTGCCGCCTGCATCCTCCAACCTCCAGGATCTGATTGGTGCGCTGAACATCTCCTACAACGGCTCTTATCTGTTCTCGGGCATCAACACGCAGACCCAGCCGATTACGGCTTACACTGCCGGCTCGGCCAGCAAGAACCAGGTCGACAGCGATTTCCTTGCGGCTTTCGGCTTCTCGCAATCCTCGGCCAGCGTGAGCAGCATTACGCCCGCTCAAATGCAGACGTTTCTCAACACCAGCTTCGATGCCGAATTCGCAAGCCCGGCCTGGAACACCAACTGGTCGACGGCCACCGACCAGGTCATGCAAAGCAGGATCTCCACCACCGAGCTCGCCGATACGTCCGTGAGCGCCAACCAGATTGGTTTCCGCAAGCTCGCCGAGGCCTACACCATGATGGCCGATCTCGGGAATGCGAACCTCAATCAATCGACGTTCCAGGTGGTCGTCGACAAGGCGATCGGTCTCGTCGGCAGCGCCATCACCGACCTTGCTGCGCTCGGCGGCAGCGTCGGAACGGTCCAGCAGCGGATCACCACGGCGACCGACAAGCTCAAGACGCAGAAAGACATTCTGAGCAATCAGATCGTGGGCATGGAGAAGGTCGATCCGGCAGAAGCGTCGACGCGGGTCAATGCCCTGCAGACCCAGATCCAAACGGCGCTCGCGCTGACTTCGCAGCTCCAGAAGATCAGCCTGATCAACTATCTCTGAGCCTCGGCTTCAGTTCAGTTTCCTGCAATTTCCTGCCCAGAGTTGTCCGTATGACTTTTGAAGCTTATGAGACGGTCGTTGAAGACAGCGGCTACGAGGCGCGGGCGCGCGAGCGCCAGGCGCTCAGTCTCGGAATCGAGCGGCTGGAGCGTCTCCAGAATGAGCAGCGTTTCAGCATCGAGGATCAAGTCCAGAGCCTGCTCTACGTTCGGCGGCTATGGACCATTTTCATCGAGGATCTCGCCCACCCCGAGAACGGCTTGCCCGAGCAACTGCGTGCCGACATCATCTCCATCGGCCTGTGGGTGGTCAAGGAGACCGATCGTCTGCGTGAAGAACGCTCGAACGACGTGATGCAGCTCGTCGAAATCAATCGCCTGATCCGAGACGCGCTTTAATGAAGATTTCCTTGCGGGCGGGCGAACGGATCTACATCAACGGTGCGGTGTTGCGCGTAGACCGCAAGGTCTCGCTCGAGCTCGTTAACGACGTGATGTTCCTGCTCGAAGGGCAGGTGATGCAGGCCGCCGACGCCACCACGGCAATGCGCCAGCTCTATTTCATCGTACAGCTCATGCTGATGAACCCGACCGACATCGGCGCCGCTGCTTCGCTCTATGGACAGCATCATGCGGCCCTGCTCGCCGTGTGTGAGAACCGCGAAATGCTGGACGGGCTCGGCGCGATCGACGAGATGGTCGGCGGGACCCGTTACTTCGAGGCGCTGAAACGGATCCGGGCGCTGTTTCCCCTCGAGCAGGCCATCCTGGCCGGTGCCACGACGGAATCCCCATTCAAGGCGGCCTGATAGCGGAGAGGCACATGAACGTCCCCAGCGCGACCGATACCACAAGCACCAATTCGACCGGTTCGACGTCATCCACCGGCGCGACCTCGTCGCGCAACGGGGTCGACTACAATACCTTCCTTCAGCTCCTCATCGCCGAGATGAAGAACCAGGATCCGACCAATCCGACCGATACCTCGCAATATATGAGCCAGTTCGCCCAGCTCTCGACGGTCGAGCAGGCGATGCAAACCAATACCAAGCTGGATTCCCTGCTGTCCTCCCAGTCATTGTCGCAGGCGGACGGGCTGATCGGGAAGACCGTCAGCTTCACCGATTCGACCGGCGCGACCTTCACCGGCAAGGTCGCCTCGATCTCGATCAACAGCAACGGTTCCGTCGCGACCCTCCAGGACGGCACCAAGGTGGCGGTCGGCCCCGGCCTCACGATCAGCGGCTAGCCATGAACGAGCGGGACGCTCTCGACATCGTGCAGGCCGCGATCTGGACCATTCTCGTCGCCTGCGGACCCGCGGTCGGCGCGGCGATGCTGGTCGGCATCCTCATCGCGCTGATCCAGGCCCTGACCCAGATCCAGGAAGCGACGCTGACCTTCGTCCCGAAGATCATCGTCATTCTCGTCGTCGTGGCTATCTCCGGCTCCTTCATCGGTGCGCATCTCTCCACCTTCACCGAGATGGTCTATTCGCGGATCGAGCACGGCTTCTGATCCGCTGGGGGAGCCGGCCACCACCTTCGCGTAAGCTTTGCGGGGCAGATTGCGGGCGGACCCTGCTGCCGGTGACCCATGGCCGATACGTTAGCTGCTAGCCTGCCGAACCCGCGACGCTTCGGCGCGGATGCCTTCTTCGCGGGCGGTATCGTGACCATGCTCACGATCCTGTTCCTGCCGATTCCTCCTGTTCTGATCGACCTCGGCCTTGCCTTCTCGATTGCGCTGTCCGCGCTTATTCTGATGGTCGCGCTCTGGATCCAGCGGCCGCTCGACTTCTCCGCATTTCCCACCGTGCTCCTGATCGCGACGATCCTGCGGTTGGCGCTGAATATCGCGACCACCCGCCTGATCCTGTCACGCGGCGGAGAGGGCGAGCAGGCCGCCGGCCACGTCGTCGCCGGTTTCTCGAAATTCGTCATGGGCGGCGACTTCGTCATCGGCCTGATCATCTTCGCGATCCTGGTCACGGTGAATTTCGTCGTCATCACCAAGGGCGCGACGCGTATCGCGGAAGTCGGCGCCCGCTTCACCCTCGATGCCATACCCGGTAAGCAGATGGCGATCGACGCGGATCTGTCGGCCGGTCTGATCGACGACAAGGAAGCGCAGCGGCGGCGCCGCGAGCTCGAGGAGGAGAGCGCGTTCTTCGGTGCGATGGACGGCGCGTCGAAGTTCGTCCGCGGCGACGCTATTGCCGGCTTGATCATCACTGCGATCAACATTTTCGGCGGCATCATCATCGGCGTCACCCATCATGGGCTGACCTTGTCGCGCGCCGCCGACGTCTACACCAAACTCTCGGTCGGCGACGGTCTGGTGTCGCAGATGCCGGCGCTGATCGTGTCGCTGTCGGCCGGCCTTCTGGTGTCCAAGGGCGGCACCAGAGGCTCAGCCGAGCAGGCGGTGCTGCGCCAGCTCGGCGGCTATCCGCGCGCCGTGTCGGCGGCCTCCTTGATGATGTTCGTGCTGGCCCTGATGCCGGGGCTGCCGATGGCTCCGTTCGTTCTGCTGGGCGGCGTCATGGCCTTCGTCGGCTATTCGCTGCCGAAGCGGCAGGCGGCGGTCAAACAGAAGGAAGACGCGCGCAAGGCGGAGGAGCAGGCGCAGAACGAGGCCAAGGAATCCGTCAAGGAGTCGCTCAAGACCGCCGAGATCGAGCTGTCGCTCGGCAGTCATCTGTCGGTCCACCTGCTCGGCTCGCGCAACGAGCTCGCGCACCGCGTCAGCAAGATCCGCAAGAAATTCGCCAAGCAGTACGGTTTCGTCATTCCCGAGATCAAGCTGTCGGATAATCTGTCGATCGACCCCAAGGGATACCAGATCCGGATCCACGATACCCGCGTCGCCCATGGCGAGCTCAGGATCGGCGAGGTGCTGGTGCTGGTGGACAAGGACGGCAAGCCCGACGTGCCTGGCGACGAGGTGATCGAACCCGCGTTCGGCATGAAGGCGCTGTGGGTGACGGAAGCCTTCACCGAAGAGGTCAAGCGGCAGGGCTGCAAGCCGGTCGACAACCTGTCGGTGCTGCTCACGCATCTGAGCGAAGTGCTGAGGGCAAATCTCTCGCAGCTTCTGTCGTACAAGGACATGCGCGGGCTGCTCGACCGTCTCGAGCCCGAGTACAAGCGCCTGGTCGACGACCTCTGCCCATCGCAGATCTCCTACTCCGGCCTGCTGGCGATCCTCAAGATCCTGCTGGGTGAACGCGTGTCGATCCGCAATCTTCATCTGATCCTCGAAGCGATCGCCGAGATTGCCCCCCATGTGCGGCGTTCCGAGCAAGTCGCCGAGCATGTGCGGATGCGCCTGGCCCAGCAGATCTGCGGCGACCTCTCCGACAATGGCGTGCTCAATGTCCTTCGTCTCGGCAATCGCTGGGATCTCGCCTTCCACCAGAGCCTCAAGCGCGACGGCAAGGGTGACGTCGTCGAGTTCGACGCCGACCCGCGACTGATCGAGCAGTTCGCGACCGAAGCGAGTGCTGCAATCCGGAAATTCACCGAGGACGGCACCAGCGTGGTGCTGGCGGTGACACCGGAAGCGCGCCCCTATGTCCGCATGATTCTCGAACGTGTGTTCCCGACATTGCCGATCCTCTCGCATGTCGAGGTCGCGCGCAGCGCCGAGATCCGGGCGCTCGGAGCCATTTCGTGATCAGTGGCCTCACCGACAACGTGCTCGCCACGTTCATCGTGTTCTGCCGTATCGGCGCCTGCCTGATGCTGGTGCCCGGCTATTCCAGCGTGAACGTTCCGCCGCAGATCCGCCTGTTCGTCGCGCTGGTCACGACGTTCGCGCTGACGCCGATCCTGCTTTCGATCCTGAAGCCGCTGGTTGACGATGCCTCGCCACTGACGCTGGCGCTGCTGATCGGCACCGAGTTGCTGGTCGGCAGCGTCATCGGCCTCGGCGGGCGTGTGTTCTTCCTCGCGCTCCAGACCATGCTCGCGGTGATGGCGAGCGCGATCGGCCTGAGCAGCATCCCGGGCACGCCGGTCGGCGACACCGATCCGGCGCCGCCGGTGGTGCCGCTCATCATGGCCGCGGTCACCACGCTGTTCTTCCTGACCGACCAGCACTGGCAGGTGCTGCGCGGGTTGATGAACTCCTACGACGTCTGGCACCCCGGAGAGAAGCTCAGCGGCGAGATGGCGCTGAGCCAGCTCGTGAACCGGCTCACGGACGCTTTCGTGCTGACGCTTCGGATCACCAGCCCCTTCATCGTCTACTCCATCGTCGTCAATTTTTCGGTCGGTCTCATCAACAAATTGACGCCGGCGATTCCGGTCTATTTCGTCTCAGTACCCTTCGTTCTATTCGGCGGCTTCCTGCTGCTCTATCTCACCAGCGATGAGTTGCTGACGCAGTTCATGCTCGGCCTCTCGTCCTGGCTGGCCGGGTGAGCGGACATGAAATCGCGCGCCGACAAGCTCGATCGCATGGTCTCGCTGGTGAAGCTGCAGCTGCGGCTGTCCGAATGGCAGCTCGCGCAATTGCGGCAGCAGGAAAGAACCATGCAGGATGAGCAGGCATGGCTGGTCGAAACCTTGAACGAAGGCAAGGCGCCGGCGGGCTCGTCCAGCGACTCGATCGCGCGGCGCCTCAACAGAACCAGCCTCGGCGCACGCTCCGTGCAGGAGCGCGCTTCGATGCAGCTCGACAAGGTCCGTTCGGAGACCCGGCGCGTGAAGCAGCTCGAGGAGGTCGCCAGGGGGGCGCTCGCCGACAAGCTGCGTGACGCGGAGAAGCGCTCGCTCGAGGACATCGCGGGGACACACGCCGCAGTGCGCGATTTGACGCTGCGGCCAGCCAGCCGGAACAAGCCATGATCGTGACACCGACATCCGACCTCGTTCTCGATGTTCTCGACGCTGCCGATCCCGTGGCGCAACGCGCGGCGACTGCAAAGCTCGACGCGCTGAAATCGTCGGACGCCGATTTTGCCGCGACAATGGACGCGGCCGGCAAGGCGGCAGATCAATCCGCCGCAAGCGTCGCCGAGGCGCAATCGGGCGTGGTGAACGGGCCGCCGGTGCATGTGATCAAGAAACCCGGCCCGGAAGAGGTCTATCGCAAGTTCGAAGCCTTCATCCTCCAGACCTTCGTCGAGACGATGCTGCCGAAGGAGTCGGAGGAGGTGTTCGGCAAGGGCACCGCCGGCGGCATCTGGAAATCGATGCTGGCCGAGCAGCTCGGCGCGCAGCTTGCGAAGGGCAAGGGGATCGGAATTGCCAAGCAGCTCGCGGCTGCGCATCCGCCGGGTCCGGACGTGACGGACAAGGCGGGATGATGAGCCAGACATGGATGACGAAAGTTGAGAGGTGAATTTGCTATGCAGGTACAGCAAGGCGCGACGGTTCCGGTTATCGAGCAGCCGGTCGTGGACATCGAGGCGGTTGCGACGGAGGCTGCGCCGGGCGACGTGCTGCTGCCTGCCCTCCTTCCCAGTGTCCGCAGCGACATGACGACCGACGATGCTGAATCGGCAGGGGCGGATGCGACGCGGTTCGAGGAGATCCGCGGGCTGCTGGCCGCGATTCGCCGGCTCGAAACCATCGTCGTGGAAGAGACCACTGCGCTCGCGACAGGCCAGAAGGTCGATTTCGACGACTTCAGCGCCCGGAAAAGCCGCAGCATGCTGGAATTCGTCCGCTTGATGCGGGCGCGTATGCATCTTGGCGGCGAAACCGAGATCACCGAGGAAATTCAGCGGCTGCGCGAGAAGCTCGAGCGAAATCGCTCCCTGCTCGAGATGCATTACGACGCCGTGCGTGAGGTCGCGGCCATCATCGTCAAGGCGATCAAGGAGGCCGAGTCGGACGGCACCTATACCGGTCGCGCAGCGCGGGATACAAAATGATCAAACTGGTGCTGGCCGGGCTCTGGGTATGCATTCTCACCGCGGGCACGAGCTACGGTGTGGCCTATTGGAAGGAAAACGGCAGCCTGTTGCCCGCCAAGGACGAATATCTCGACGGGCTGCAATACCAGAAGACGCGAGCGCTGAGCGTACCTATGGTCGAGGGCGGCGCCGTGCAGGGCTACATCGTCGCGCGCTTCGTCTACACGGTAGAGGCGAAGACCATGCACCAGCTCACCGTTCCGCCCGAGCCGTTCGTCGTGGATGAGGCCTTTCGCAGGATCTATGCGGATGAGCGCCTCGATTTCAGGAAGCTCGCCCGCTACGACCTCGCCGTCCTCACTGCCTCGATCAAGCAGCGCGTCAATGAGCGGATGCAAGCCGACATCGTCCAGGACGTGCTGGTCGAGGACTTCAACTACGTCTCCAAGGAAGAATTCCAGCAGAAGCCGTAACCTGCCGGGCCGCTAGGTCGCTCCTGCGCAACGACGTTTCTGGCCTCAAAAGCAAGCCGGCCTCTGCGGGATCTCTCGCAGAGGCCGGTCGTCGTTTGGGAGCCTTGCTCGAACGTGTCAGTTGCCGGCCGGGTACGCTGCCGGGGCGGCATGGGCCCGGTTCAGCAGGATGCCGACCTCATCGATGTCCTGTATCGACTCGTCGATCGCCTCGTTGGCGGGGATGTTGAGCCGGTACCCGACATAGCGCCGCGCCACGATGGCGTCGAAACCGAGGCGGTCGCGAAGCTTCTTGCGCAGCTTGCTGACATGGCTCTCGATCACGCTCTCGTCGAACGTGGACTCGAAGATGCCGTAGACCGCGTTGAAGATCTGCGTCTTGGTGATCCACTTGCCGTGGTTGCTGACCATATATTCGAGGATGCGCAACTCGCGGCGGGGCAAGGTGAGGGCGTGGCCTGCGATCTCGGGGTCACGTCCGTTGAAGAAGACCTGGATCCTGGTCTCGCAGGGTCTCGGCAACTCGCCCACGCGGCGGCGTGCGATCGCGGCCGTTCGGGCTAGGATCTCGCGCAGGTGAATCGGCACGTGCACGACGTCGTCGACGCCCGATTCGAACAGCTCCAGCGTGTTCTTGAGCATCTTCTGGCCGCTCATCGCGATGATCGGAGCCGCGGACCGCTTGCGCATCGCCCGTGGTAGACTTCCGCGGGCATCGCAGTCACCCAGAAGGAAGGCATCGACGGCTGCGAGATCCGATTCGTTGGCGGATTGCAGCCAGTCCCAGAATTCTCCGGAAGAGAAGCCGATCGACGATACACCCTCGCGAACGAGTCCTCCTACGTAGCTATTCGCGACGCTCTCGCGATCATCAACGATAATATACATCAGTCAGTCGCCCCTGTTTCGCACTTGCCGCGGCCGGGAGGTTTATTGTGATGCCCCGGCTCGGCAGCCATGCTGTTTGACGATATTTCCCTCCCGCGAACCGTTGTTATGATTTCGATATTCGCGGGCAGCACTACGCATTCAGCGCCTGCGTGAGCAGGCCTGCTACTTCGACTCGATACTGAACGCTTACTGCGTGAAGCCCGGCAGGTGTCTTACGGATCACCTTGCGGGGCGGATTGAGAAAACGACCTGATACAGTGGCACACGTTGCGCATCGCGTCCGAACACTACTGAACTCAGTCGATCTCCTCGCCAACGGGCGAGAATCACTTGATGTAGACCGTAACAATTGCCGATTTCCGATCAAGCGTGCGAAACAAAGCGCTTGCTACGTGTGCTTGATGCTGTTGATTCGTTTCCGATTGTTTCTTTGAGCATCGCTCCGAATGAGTTGATTTCAAATTCGAACTAGTTTTGCACCGTTGCGGTTACAAAGTTCCATACACCCGTACAAATACAGCCCTTTTGGGTAGTGCCGTCGGATCCTCACGGTGAGGGGTTTTCAACCCCGGATTGACTCTCTTGGCCGCGCAGTCGCGTGCGACAATTCGACTCACGTATGGCGAGAGGACTCCAGCTTGGCGAAATCTTGGCGAGGGTGTGTCTTTCGAGTCGCACTTTTGCCTCACGCATGACGATCGGACTCGCTCGCGCATCTGGGCGAAGAGTTTTCGATACGCACGTTTCAGGCAAGCTTCGCCAACTAGCTTCGCTCTACAGATCGAAACGAACGGAGCATTTTCAAATGTTGTCCGATGGAAAAGCGCGTCCCGCAGAAGCTGCGGATATGTCCGCTACTGCGAAACCCGCTCCGGAAGCGCGCGACACGAAGCCCAATACGAATGCGCGCGCGGCCAGGCCCGCGACAGGCGCGAAGCCTGCACCGCCATCGAGCGATGAAGTCGCAGCCAAAGAAGCGCTTGAGGGATTGAAGCGTATTCGCGCCAAGGCGCGCCTGGACAAGATGGCGATACCAAAGCCCGTGCCGACGGTGATCAAGCCGGCCGTGATCGTGGCCAAGCCGCCGCCGCCGCGTCCGACCTGGGTCGCGCCGCTCGCGACGTTGGCGGCTGCCGCCGTCCTGGTGGTCTGCGCCTGCACCGGCGTCATCGCCTATCTCGCCACGCAGCCGAGCCAGACCAATGTCGCGGCCAATGCGGAGATCAGGAATCTACGTGACACGGTAACGCAGCTGCGCAAGCAATTGTCTGGTGTCTCCGAGAATCTCGATGGCCTGCGCACGGCGGTGGATCAGTCGAGCAAGGCGACAAGCGATCGCTTCGGCCGGTTTGCCGAGAATCTCGATCGCATCGAGCGGGTGAGCTCCTCCTCGACGGCGAAGCTCGACAGGCTGGCTCAGGCCCAGGTCCAGCCACCGACGCCCATAGCCGCGCAGCCGCCGTTGCAGCCGTCGGCGATGCCGATGATGGCCTCGGTCACCGCGCCGGAGACCACGGGATCAGTGCCCCCGGTCGAACGAAGCTCGGCACCACGAAGGGTGGTCAAGGGGTGGTCAGTCCGCCAGGCCTATGAGGGCATCGCGATTCTTCAGGGGCCGAACGGTGTGGTCGAGGCCGTGCTGGGGCAGCAGGTCCCGAGCCTCGGCCGCATCGAGGAGATCAGGAACGAGAACGGCCGTCTGGTGGTGGAAACCAGCGGCGGCGTCGTCTATTCCGCGCGCAAGTGAGAGGCCGATCATTCTATTGGCGGTGATGTTCGTAGCTGGTGCATAGCAGATCGACCTCGGTCTCCGCGATCGGCGCCCGAAACAGCCGGCAGGTGAACTCGACCATCGTCCTGTTCTCGGAGCTGGTGCGATCTTCCCGGAGGAAGATGCACCGCCTGCAGACGTCGGTGTGGTGACGCTGTTCAGCGGCGTCCGCCTGGTCGAGCACCTGCCGCAGCGTGTCGCGAAAGCGGATCTTGCCGTCCTCCTCAAGGACGGTGATGGCCTCGACCAGGCCATTGACGGGATCTCGCGCCAGAAACTTTTTTCCCTGCAGCGTCACGCTCAGCGTCACCGAGCGCTTGTCTTTGGCGGAGCGCCTTCGTTCCAGATAGCCCAGCCGCTCGAGCTCGCCGATGATGAAGGAGGCGGTGCCGCGCGTGGTACCGACATAGCTCGCCAGCGCCGATGGTGTCCTGGAGAAGCGGTTGGCACGGGAGAGGAATCGGAGTGCCATCCACTCGCGATCACGCATGCCGTGCTTGGTGCCTTCGAACCACAGGAGTCGCGCCACCTGTCCCAGTAATTCAATCGCTTCGCGAGCCAAATTCATATCGGTGCCAGATCGGATAAAGCTTTATTCAATTGAGCCTCTGGGTGCGCGATCACTGCGGGTCACAATGATGCTGTCGAGCGTTGCTTCGCCCGAAGCGAAAACAATTGGAAGACGCTTCTCCGTTCTGGAGATGGAACATTCGGGAGTGGAACTAGAGCGCCACGAAGAAAGTTCGAGTAAATATGACGGCTCGACTGATCTGAAAATTTCACTCAAATCGGGCGGGCTTGCGCCCGATTATCGGGCGCTGTGCTGTGCCCAAGCAACATGATGCGTCGATGCGGCCACCATCGAGCCTGTTAGTTGCGGCAAAGCGTTGCGAATTGCGCGAAGCCGTACAGATTCCGCAACACGCATTGGGGTGCCGCGGGATGGGAGCTCGGCCGCAAGCCCGTGATGATCTGGCCGCAGCTCGCGACCCTGCTGCTGGCCTATCCGGTCTTCCTCTGGATCGTTCATGCGCCGGGTATGCTGTCGCTGCTGGTCGGCTTCGGCTTGCTCTCGGTCATCGGCTCGCTGCCGTTCACCGCATTTTACGCCCCTTTCCCGACGATCGCCGCCAGCAAGAGGTACCAGGCCGGCGCCAGCGGTCGCGATGAGTCTGCCGGAAACTGCCCCAGTGAAGCATCGCGATCGTCGAGTCTGAAGGGCCCTGCACTCGCAGGCTGGTGATTTGCGTTTCGCCGGCAATTGTTGGCGAATGCGTCGCCTGACGGATCAAGGCAAGGCACCAGGGCAAGCCATCAGGAAGGATCAACCGATGAGTATTGAAACCACTGTCGCGGCCGACGTCATCGGGCTAACGAAAGTCGCTCCGGTCTCGCGTCGCGGATTCATGAGCGCCAGCGCGGCCGTTGCCGCCGGCTACACGCTTGCGGCAGGTCCCGTCCGCGCCGAGGTGATCACGACCGACACCAACGGCCTGCAGGCCGGCGACGCTAGGATCAAGGTGGGCTCCGAGGAAATGCCGGCTTATTTCGCCCGTCCCGCCGGCAACACCAAGGCTCCGGTGATCATCGTGGCGATGGAGATCTTCGGGCTGCACGAATACATCAAGGATGTGACGCGGCGTCTCGCCAAGCTCGGCGCCTTCGCAGTTGCGCCCGACTATTACTTTCGCAAGGGCACGGATCTCACCAAGATCACCGAAATCAAGGACCTGTTGCCGATCGTCAATGCCAAGCCGGATGCCGAACTGCTGTCCGATCTCGATGCGACGGTGGCGTGGGCGGGATCGCAGGGAGGCGACACCACGAAGCTCGGCATCATCGGCTTCTGCCGTGGCGGCCGCACCGTCTGGGAATATGCCGCGCACAGCAGCGCGCTCAAGGCCGGCGTCGCATTCTACGGTCCGCCGGTCGATGCGCCCAATCCGCTCTGGCCGAAGAGCCCGCTCCAGCTCGCGCCCGAGATGAAGGCCCCAGTGCTCGGCCTCTATGGCGGCGCCGACACCGGCATTCCCGTGGCGCAGGTCGAGCAGCTCAAGGCGGCGCTCGAGCAGAACAAGAAGACGGCCGAATTCAAGATCTATCCGGATGCGCCGCACGGCTTCCACGCCGACTATCGCAGCAGCTATCGCAAGGATGCGGCGGAAGATGCCTGGAAGCAGGCGCAGGCCTGGTTCAGGAAATATGGCGTGCTGAGCTGACGCCGGGCGGCCGACCGGCAGCCCTTCAGGGCGCAAGCTTCGCCTCGCCTCCACGCCACAGCGCATCGAGGCCGTGCCGGTAGGTCGGATAGGCCAGCGCGACACCGAGCTCGCGCTTCAGTCTCGCATTGGAGACACGGGCGCTACTTGAATAGAAGCTGCGCGCCATCGCCGACATCTGGGCGGTCTCGAACGCCTCTTCGGGCGGCGGCGCAATGCCCATGAGCTGCGCGGCATGGGCGATCACGTCCTGCGGCGGCGCGGGCTCGTCGTCGCAGACGTTCCACGTGCCGCCGTTCTCGTGGCGGATGGCGGCCATGATCGCGCTCGCGATGTCGTCGACGTGGATGCGGTTGAAGACCTGGCCGGGCTTGATGATGCGTCGGGCCGTGCCGCTGCGCAGCGTCGCCAGCGCGTTGCGGCCGGGACCGTAGATGCCGGCAAGCCGCAGGATCGCGACATTGCCTTGCGGCGTCTCGGTCCAGGCCTGCTCGGCCGCGGCCCGCATCCGCGCGCGGTCGAGCGACGATTGCGGTGGCGTGCTCTCGTCGACCCAACCGCCGGCGTGATCGCCGTAGACGCCGATGGTGGAGAGATAGACCACCTTGCGGCGACCCGTCGCCAGCACGTCGCCGAGCGCCGCGAGCGCGGGATCGCCCGTGTTCCCCGGCGGGATCGATACCAGGAGAACGTCGGCGTCGCGGATGCGATTGATCGTCGCGTCAGCCGGTCGGCTGCCGAAAAAGCCATGCAACTCCAGGCCGGCAAGGTCGTCCCGCCTGGCCGGATCGCGCACCGTGCCGGCGAGATGCGAAAAGCGGTCGCCGAACCTGCGGACGAAGTGCCGGGCGCTATAGCCGAGGCCAAGGATAAAGAGCCGCATGCGTCATCCGTGCAGTCGGAACTCGCCGTCAAACAAAAAACCGCAAAACAACCCCATGCACAGTAGATCACGCCGGCGTGAGGATCGTCGTCAGTGCACCCGGTGGCTCGCTCTATCGTCCTCGGCCTGCTCGACAATCTGCGCGATCGGGCTCGACTGGTGGTGAACCAGGCGCCAGCCGTCGCCGACGCGGCGAAAATGGTTGGCGGCGGCGAGCGCGGTGCCGTCGACGATTTCGATGCAGAGCACGCGGGCGCTGTCGCCATCGATGATGGCCTGTGGCTCGGCGCAGACGATCTGCGGCCGCTCCGGATTCTGCAGGATGTCGCGCCAGCTGCCGATCACCGTGGCATGGCCGACGATCGCGGGCCAGCCGGGATGAATGCAGGAAATGGCGTCGTCGTCCGCCCACATCCGCTTCATCTCGTCAAAATCGCCCGTCGAGAAGGCGGCGTAAAAAGCCGCGTTCGCGGCGATGACCTTGCTGTCCTTTGCCATGCCTCTCGGGTGAGCCAATGGCAGGCAAAAATCAAGCGCGACTTCAGGCGCACTTTGAACGCAGTGCAGCATTGCTGCCCAGTTTGTGGTCACACCGAAACCAGCCTCTCCACCGCGCGCCGCGCGCCATCCTTGTAGAGCTGTCCGAGCGCCGCGGTGACGGCCTCGCGCAGGCGCGGCTCGGCACCAAGCGGTCCGAACACTTTGGCAACGCCGAGCAACGCGGGCGCGAGCCGCTCGGCGACCGGGCCGGCTTCGTGCCCCAGACTTGCAAGCTCGGCGGCGAGGGGATCGCGCACGTCGATCGCGCGGCCCTGCTCGTCGATCGCACTGACGTAGCGCATCCAGCCGGCCACCGCGAGCGCATGGGTTGCGATCGGCAGGTTCCTGGCGAGGCGATCCTGTATCGCACCGAGCAGGCGCTGCGGCAGCTTCTGCGAGCCGTCCATCGCGATCTGCCAGGTGCGGTGATGCAGTGCCGGATTGGAAAAACGTTTCAGCAGTGAGGCGCGATAGGCCGCAAGGTCGGTACCAGCAGGCATCGTCAGCGTCACCGCCGCCTCTTCCATCACCCGCGCGGCGAGGCGGGCGAAATGCGGATCCTGCATGGTGTCGGCGATGGTCTCGTAGCCGGCGAGATAGCCGAGATAGGCCAGCGCCGAATGGCTGGCATTGAGCAGCCGCAGCTTCATCAGTTCGAACGGCTTGACGTCGGTGACGAGCTCGATGCCTGCAGCGGCGAGATCGGGACGGCCTGCGCAGAAGCGATCCTCAACCACCCATTGTGTGAAGGGCTCGGTCATCACGGGCCAGGCGTCGCGCAAGCCGAGCGCCGCGGCGAGCGCCTCGCGATCGGCCTGTGTGGTTTCCGGCACGATGCGGTCGACCATGGTGCAGGGGAATGCGACCGTATCGGCGATCCATTTGCCGAGATCCTTCGAGCGAAGCGCGGCGAACTGGGTCACGATCCGCTGCACGGTGTGGCCGTTGGCAGCGAGGTTGTCGCAGCACAGCACCGTGAAGGGTGGAATGCCCAGCGTCCGCCGGCGTGCCAGTGCGGCCACGATGAAGCCGGGCGCAGAGCGCGGCGCGTCGATATTGTTGAGATCGTGTACGACATCAGGATGGCGCTCGTCGAGGTCACCGGTCTGTGGCGTGTGGCAATAGCCCTTCTCGGTGACCGTGAGCGAGACGATCCGAATGGCGGGATCGGCCATCCGCACGATCAGCGCCGCCGGATTTTCGCGCGCGACGACGCTGTCGAGCAGCGCGCCGATGATACGGTGCGCGGTGCCCTCAGCGGCGCGTACGGCGACCGTATAGAGATGATCCTGCGGGGCGAGGGCGTTGCGCGTCTCCGGGCTGCGCAGGCTCGCGCCGATGATGCCCCATGACGAGCTGCCTGCGCCAAGACAATCGTCGATGACGACGGCTTGATGGGCGCGATGAAACGCGCCCAATCCGAGATGCACGATCCCCGACGTGACGCGCGAGCGGTCGTAGACCGGGCGGCGAATGCCAGCTGGCAGCCGATCGAGATTGGCGTTTCCAAGCCGCATGGTCGTTTCCCCTTTGCTTGGCGGCTGCTTGACATGGCGGCCGTATCAGGTCAATGCTCCGGTCAATTGGTAAGGCCAATTATCCAAAATTGGCGGGCCGCCGGGCTGGAAGCCTTCCCGGCGAGACCCTTTCGGGAGGACCAGCGTGCCGCTGGAAGCTGTGGAGGCGAGACGGCTTTATCGCCAGGTCGCCGATCAATTGCGAAGCCTGATCGACAGCGGCGAGTACGCGGTCGGAAGCCGCTTGCCGACCGAGCGTGAGCTCGCCGATCAGCTCAAGGTGTCGCGGCCGACGGTGCGCGAGGCCCTGATCGCGCTCGAGGTGGAAGGGCGCGTCCGCATTCGCGTCGGCTCCGGCATCTATGTGACCGAGCCCGCCGACGCCACGCCGGTTCCTTCAGCCGTCATCGAGGGGCCGTTCGAGCTGCTGCGCGCCCGCGAATTCCTGGAAAGCGCCATCGCCGAGCAGGCCGCGCGGGTCGCGACCAAGGATGATGTCGCGCGCATCGACGCCGCTCTCGTCGCGATGGAGAATGTCGACCACCCCGGCGAAGCCTCGATGGTCCACGATCGTGCCTTCCACATCGCCATCGCCGGGTGCCTCGGCAACGCCGTGTTGGTGCGTGTGGTCGGCGAGCTGTTCGACCAGCGCCTCAATCCCTATTTCGCGCAGCTTGCGCATTATTTCGAGAACCCCTCCACCTGGCGCACCGCGCTTAGCGAGCACCGGGCCGTGCGCGACGCCATTGCGGCGCGCCGGCCAATGACGGCGCACGACGCCATGCGCGACCACCTTGCGCATTCGCAGGAGCGCTTTGCGCAGAACTTCGGCGCCGAGACATCAGCAGGGGCGCCGGCGGTGCGATCCGGGGCTGAGCCGGGCAAATCAAAGCGACCGTCGAACAAACAGGCCAAGAGCGGCGGCGGTCGACGGCGATGAGATTGGGCGACCCGCTTCGATTCCAGGGCGGGTGAACAAGAAGCAGACTTAATCAGTGGAGGATATTCAGTGTTGAAGACAATGACGATGGTGCTGGCGATGTCGGTCGCCGCAACGTTTGCGACCACCGGCGCCGGCTTGGCGCAGACCAAGCTGAAATGGGCCCATGTCTACGAGACTTCGGAACCATTCCACACCGCGTCCGTCTGGGCCGCGCAGGAGATCGGCAAGCGTACCAACGGGCGCTACCAGATCGACGTCTATCCGGCCTCCCAGCTCGGCAAGGAAGCCGACATCAACCAGGGCCTTTCGCTCGGCTCGGTCGACATCATCATTTCCGGCTCGAGCTTCGCCGCCAAGAGCTTTCCGCCGATCGGCGTGACCTATTATCCCTACACCTTCCGCGATGCCGATCATCTGCTCGCCTACACCAAGAGCGACATCTTCAAGGAGCTAGCCAAGGGCTATGAGGACAAGAGCGGCCACCACATCGTCGCGGTGACCTATTACGGCGTGCGCCAGACCTCGTCGAACAAGCCGATCAAGACCTGCGCCGATATGAAGGGCCTGAAGATGCGTGTGCCCGATGTGCCGGCTTACCTTGCGATGCCGCGCGCCTGCGGCGCCAACACCGCGCCGATCGCGTTCGCCGAAGTCTATCTGGCGCTCCAGAACGGCACGGTCGAGGCTCAGGAGAATCCGCTGACCACGATCGAGGCGAAGAAGTTCTACGAGGTGCAGAAGCACATCGTGCTCACGGGCCATATCGTCGATCACCTCAATACGGTGATTGCGGGCGCGCTCTGGAAGAAGCTCAGCGACGAGGACAAGAAGATCTTCACCGACGTCGCGCAGGAGGCCGCTGCCAAGGCGACCGAGGAGATCAAGCAGAACGAGGCCAAGCTCGTCGCCTTCTTTAGGGAGAAGGGCCTGACCGTGACCGAGGTCGACAAGAATGAGTTCCGCGACACAGTGCTGAAGAACGTCTCGTTCGAAAGTTTTGGCTATCGCAAGGCGGATTGGGAACGGATCCAGGCGGTGAAATGACTCGCACGTCGTTCCGGGGCTCGCGAAGCGAGAACCATGGTGCGCAATTGCGCACCTGAGAATCTCGAGATTCCGGGTTCGGCTCTTCGAGCCGCCCCGGAATGACGGTTGAGAGATTGAAGGAGTAACCACATGTCCACCGCCGAGGTACACCGGCAGATCACCGGGGACGAAATCGCCCATACCTTCGAGGAGGAGGGAACGCCGAAGATCGATCTCGGCGTCTACGCTTTCGAGGATTGGGTGGCGCTGGCGATCTTCTGGGTGATGGCGCTCGCCGTCTTTCTGCAGTTCTTCACCCGCTATGTGCTCAACGACAGCTATGCCT
>Ga0102590_1002544_pt1 | contig 21177 bp, 13 predicted proteins | sample AraplaMF_Col_mMF_FD_76859 | JGI IMG/M metagenome (GOLD analysis project Ga0102590, IMG submission 76859) | Arabidopsis root microbial communities from the University of North Carolina, USA - plate scrape MF_Col_mMF | ecosystem: Host-associated > Plants > Roots > Endosphere | place: USA...
TTACCCTGATCAACACCGATCTGCAAAAGCCGACGCTCAATGTAAGGCTGCGCTTTACGATCAAAGGATCTACCGTCTCGCTGCGTAACAGGGATTATGGCTACTATCCGCCTATTACCCTGGATGCAGGCCTGCCGGTGCAGTTGTCGTTGAATGACCTTGCGCCTTATTTTAACCTGGATAACCTGGATGTAGCAGGCATGTCAAAAGGGGCGCTGCAGCAGAACGGACAACTACCAGATGGATACTATACCATCTGTGCAGAAGCTGTAGAGATCAACAGCGGGCAACTTGTGAGTAATGAAAAACAAGGATGTTCGCCGCCTGCATGGTTGTCTGTCAGCGAACCGCCTTTACTGAATCTTCCCCGTAAGGGTGAAGCAGTGGCTTTCCGCGAGCCCCTCAATATTATCTTTAACTGGACGCCCAGGCATATGAGCAGCCCGAATGCCGCTTTCCAGACTGAATATGAATTTACCCTCGTAGAAGTGTGGGATAATGGCATTTTACCCGAAGCTGCTTTCGGTACCATGCCGCCTTTGTATCAGACTACTACCAGCAGCACTACGCTGCTGTACGGCCCCACGGAGCCGCCACTGCTGCCCGGGAAACAATACGCCTGGCGCATACAGGCTAAAGCAAAACAAGGACTGGATGAATATGCAGTGTTCCGTAACAACGGGTATAGCGAGATCTTTTACTTCCGCCTCCAGGAAGATTGTCAGCCGCCCGAACAGGTGGCTGCTACGCAGGAGAATGGCCGTATTAACATTACCTGGGCGCCGCAACCTAAGATGTTTGAATACATCGTGGAATATCGTGAACAGGATAAACCTAATGCCGAATGGTTCAATGTAAAAAGCACTTCCACGAGCGCTACTATCAATGATGCCATCCCTGGCTATAAATATGAATACCGGGTAGGTGGTTATTGCAGCCAGGGTAATAAAACCCTGGGAGATACACATGCTTTTGAAGTACCGAAGAAAGATACAGCTAACAAGAACTGCGGGATTTTACCGGATATCAGCATCACCAATCAAACGCCCATACAAGAACTGCAGGCGGATGATCAGATCATGGCGGGAGATTTCCCGGTACGCCTGCTCAAGGTATCGGGCAGTGGTTCATTCTCCGGTAGTGGTTATATCACTATTCCTTTCATCGGTTATAACCGCCTGAAGGTGAAGTTTGAGAACATTAAGGTGAACACAGACAGGCAACTGATCAGCGGGGTGATCATGACGACATTTGATTCTACGGGTAAACAAATAGTGTCGATAGATACAGTCATAAATGTCATTGGCGACATTGCAAGCGTGATTAACGACTTGGCACATCTTGCTATTGACCAGGACTACCTGGCCATAAAAGAACTGACAAATGAAATAAGGGGAATGGCAGAAAAAGAACTTCCCGAAGACCTGAAAAACCGCATTACTAGTGCTTTAGACAATCTCGAACAGTCTAAGCAAGCCTATGACGAAGCGGAAGAAGCGTACAATGAAGCCAAAACTCCGGAAGAACAATCCGCTGCACAGAAAAAAATGGATGAAGCGAAAGCAACGTTTGAAAAGGCGAAAGACGAAGTGAAAGCAGTGATGGAAGAGAAAGCTCAATTGGTACAACGAGTAACCAATATTATTCTGACGGCGATACAAAACCTGGGAAGGGAGGCCGAACAAAAGGCGAATGGACCTAAACAGCTATACGAACAACAGAGTGAGCTCGTAAAGGCTAAAGCATTTTTACTGGATTACGACAGTGACACCAGCGCACCTGCCGACGTTCTCATGATAGACAACGTTGAAGAAGACCTGGATATGTCTTCAGAGAACAATGCTCTGATCAAATCGTTTGCCGATAGCTATCAATCGCTCGTAACTGCCCGAAAGGAGTACGGTGTTCAGGAGCTTACGCTTACGCTGTATCAGCAGTTCTCCTCGCGGGAACGCCTTGAGTTGATCGGAAAGATTCTGCAGGACAATGGTAAAACGCTGATAGTAAATATTAACGATCTTCTGGCGGCCGGTCAAAGCACCGAGCAGGCAGTGACATACACACAAACCCAGATAATTGATTTCCTTACCAGTTTAATAGTAGTAGAATGATCAGAAAATTTTGTATTGCGGCCATACAGCTGCTATTATTGAGTTTACTGGTATTGTCCGGGAACCCTGCATATGCAGGTGTGCATTCAGAAACGCCTGAGCATGCATTTGCTGCATCGGCCAACAGGCTGATGGAGGAGGTCTTCCACGTTTCTGCCCCCCGGCGTTATCTGTTGGAATATACTGAGGATGGGGATCTGGAACAGCAATACGTAAATGGCGCCCAGCCACTGTATAGTGACGCTATTAAGGCAAAAATGCTGGCCAGCCTGGAAAAATTTAATACAGAGAACAGCAGTAAGAAAATAAAACTATTCGCCTTCACAGGGCGATATTATCTGGGCTATAGCGACCCTGTCAAGGGATTGATGCTTACCGATAAACAGCAAAAGGTTTATGACGCACTGTTAAAGGCATTACAAAAGGAGAATGGTGCTAAAGGCAGCAAAGACGTCTTCCGGAAAGCTTTTATCCAAGCAGTGGAAGAAAAGTATGATGAGTTTCTGAAGAAATCGGCCAGCCTCCAAATGGAGAAAACACTGGTCCTTTTTTATATAGAAGCAGTGATGCCTTATGACTATTATAAGGATAAGGAAATAATTACGGCTTATAAAAAAAGATACTATTGCTTTGTATGGAGTAAGGGACTTGATGTATTTGAGAAAAGCAAGATCTCCAATGCATTTCCGGAATTAAAGCAACTCATACAGCTCTCGACAACAGGACTGAAGGATCCTGCAACACTGGTAGCATGCATAGATAAGGTAAGCTCTTTATATAAAAGCACGGATGACTATGATAGCCCCGCAGGAGCCATCAGCTTTCTCTGGAGCTTAAGTGCTGAAGAACAGCAAAATCTGACCCTTGAACAAAGGGTACGCTTACTAAAAGCCATTAATAAGGCTCCAAGACTTACCGATGGTAATAACTTGCCCGCCTACGCGTTAGGTAACCCTGGCGCATCAGGCGAAGAAGCCGTAATTACCCTGCTGAATACTACCCCCGGAAAAGATGCGGACCGCCTGCTGGACAACCTGAACACAATAGGGGAAAACAGCGAAACGCTATTGATATCCTTCTATAAGAAGCTGGATGATGGGATGGTAATTGGCGCCGGGATGCCTAATAGAAGCAGGTATCTGAAGGCTATTGACGGCCTGATAAAGAGCGGGCCATCGTTTTCGGGGCGGGTCATAGCTATGCTGGATGATCCGGATTTCCCGAATCGTTGTATCCATTGGGACCCCAGTTACGCCGGGGAGGGAGCACCATTGGGAGCCAATCAGTATGAGGTAACCATGGACAATGATGGAACTGTTCATGTTCAAAGAAAATATGTTATAGATCATGACCTGGTAGATGTAACATCCAGAAGAGAAGATGCAATTCCCCAGATAAAAGCGATACCAAAGTTTAACACCCTACCCGGTTATCCCCTAAAACCACTGGATCTTGTTATAGTCTACAACAACAGTGGCCTCAAGGCATTATCAGATGCAGATATTCTGCCAAATGACCTGAAGATTGTACCCGCGCTGTCGCTAAAGCTGATCAGGGAAAAGGAGTTCAATGATGACGTGTTCACAGCTATTATGGCTGCTACTGATGCAGCAACCGTCTTGGGCGGTCCTGCCAAGATTGTTAGCGCTACTTCAAAAGCCCGTAGGGCTTGGATCATGTTCGAGATCGCCAACTCCTGCGGTAACCTGCTCCTGAACGCAGCTAAGAGTGAACTGCAAGATACCAAGTTTGAAACGGTGCTCCAGCTATCTAATTTAGTGGTTGGTGTGGTTGGAGGATATGAGCTGTTGAACGGTTCTATCCATACGGTTCCGCAGGCATTCCGTGCGGCCCAACAATTAACAGGCACATTAAGGAGAGAGATCGCCATCAGGTTTATTGCGGCGGTAATGCGCGTTGAAGCAGAACTGGTCGCTCTTAAAAATACTGGCAAAGCAAAACAACTCTTTGCATTAAGGGATGCTGTTTTGAGAGAATGGAAGGCCGTTTATAAAGAAAACCTCGAAGAGGCCGCGATTGCATACAACGCTGAACACCCAAGCGGAACACCCGAGCCCGAAGATCCGGTAGTTCCTGCTCCGGTTCCACCAACGCCACCGGTACGCCATCCCAACTGGGTAGAAGTCCTGGACATCCGCACTAAATTGTTGAACCGGGAGCCTCATGTGCTTCGAATTGACCATATTACTACCAACAGCAGCGGAACATCGGGTTTCACCGGATGCCACAGTAAAATTGCGCTCGACGGCTATGTTGTCACTCAACCGGGAGCAACTGTACAGTACAGGAGCAAAGTCCTGGCGACAAATGGCGTATATGAGGCTAATCCCGTCATTGTGATGCCTGACGGTACAGAATACGTTAAGCTAAATAACGGTGGAAAATCAAGCTTCTTCCCGGACAGCTGGGATAGAGCGAGGATACTTGACGAAGTTGAATATGCAGTTGCCAATAACCATGGAAGGTATGTTGGAGGTAGTGCAAATGAGTACTACGGTCTTTCAAGAGATGGCACAGTAGAAATACACTTCTACCTTAACATAAACAATGGTAACATTAACTCATTTTTCCCTAAATTGGTGCTACCATAGATTGGTACTATAACGTGCACATGAAACATACATTTATATATGAGGGCGGCTATCCTCAATTCTACGTTGACCATGAGCAGCTCCTTGAGTTGGGTGGCTGCTCACCGGACTATGTCATTGAAATAGTTACTGAACTTGAAAAAGTACTCTGTGGAGAAAGAGCACAGTATGACTTCGGCAGAGAAGTGTACAGCATCGACTGTGACAAAGATACCTGTAAAGTATTGAACACATTCGAAAACTGGCAGGAGGAGCTTACCATACCCACGGCAGAAATGTATGAATTGATGAAAGCCTGGAGAGATTTTTCAATAAAATAATTTGCCCTATTTAAAGCAGACCGGGCGACAAATGCTGCCCGGTCTAAATGTTTTGTTCAAACCCCTCATCCACCAGCCACGGACCCATATCCGCAGCCTGCGTGGCCAGCTCATCACAGCGGTTATTATACGGATTACTGGCATGTCCTTTTACCCACACCATCTTTACCCTTTGCCTTTTATACGAAGGGATAAAACGCATCCAAAGATCCTTATTCTTCTTGTCCTTAAACCCGATCTTTACCCAGTTCCACAGCCATCCTTTTTCAATGCTGTTCACCAGGTATTCACTATCGGTAAAGATCGTCACATCCAGCCCATCCTTTTTCAGGGCTTCCAGTCCTGTGATCACCCCCATCAATTCCATGCGGTTATTGGTGGTGCGGCGGTATCCCTGCGACAGCTCCTTGCGAAGCTTGCCCGCCATTAATATTACCCCGTAACCTCCCGGTCCGGGATTTCCCCTCGATGCGCCGTCTGTGTAAATGGTGATCTCTGACATGAGCTGTTAGCTGAATGAAAAGGCGCAAATATAATGGACAATTATGAATTATCCATTACACCTGGATCACACCCGTGCTGAATACATCCGTCACCGGAGAATGATTAGCAGCCGCAATACCTTCTGAGATCACTTTCCGGGTGTCTATGGGGTCTATAATATCATCCACCCATAAGCGGGCAGCGGCATAGTAAGGAGTGGTCTGGCTGTTATACCGGTCCGTAATGGTGGCCAGGAGCTTGCTTTCCTCTTCCGGGCTGATCTCCTGCCCTTTTGCCTTCAGGGAAGCTACCTGTATCTGTAATAAGGTTTTGGCAGCCTGCTCTCCGCCCATGACCGCTATTTTGGCCGTGGGCCATGCATAAATGAAGCGGGGACCATAAGCCTTGCCGCACATGGCATAATTGCCAGCCCCGTAAGAATTACCTACGATGATAGTGATCTTCGGCACCACGGAATTAGCCACTGCATTCACCAGCTTAGCGCCGTCCTTGATAATGCCCGCATGCTCGCTGCGGCTGCCTACCATAAAGCCGGTCACATCCTGGAGGAATACCAATGGTATCTTCTTCTGGTTGCAGTTCATGATAAAACGGGCGGCCTTGTCGGCGCTGTCGTTATAGATCACGCCACCCATCTGCATTTCACCTTTCTTGCTTTTAACGATCTTGCGCTGGTTAGCTACAATGCCTACTGCCCAGCCGTCTATACGGGCATAGCCGCATAAAATGCTTTTGCCGTAATCCTGTTTATACTGATCAAATTCTGAGTTATCTACCAGGTGGGAGATCAGCTCCACCATATCATACGGCTTGGTACTGTCTACAGGCAGTACGCTGTACAGACCTTCCGGATCTCTGGCAGGCGCCACAGGGGTGATACGGTCAAATCCCGCGTTCTGCGGGCTACCCAGCTTGTCCATGATCTTACGTACCTGGTCCAGGCATTCCTGGTCTGTCTGGAACTTATAATCGGCAATACCGGATATTTCCGTATGGGTCACTGCGCCGCCTAACGTTTCTGCGTCTACGCTTTCGCCGATAGCAGCTTTTACCAGGTAAGGCCCGGCCAGGAAAATAGAGCCGTTGCCTTCCACCATCAGCACTTCGTCGCTCATGATAGGAAGATAGGCGCCTCCTGCCACACAGCTGCCCATCACCGCAGCGATCTGGCTAATACCCATGGCGCTCATCCGGGCATTGTTATAGAAGATCCTGCCGAAATGCTCTTTGTCGGGAAAGATCTCATCCTGCATGGGCAGATAAACACCAGCACTGTCTACAAGGTAGATAATAGGCAGCCGGTTCTCCATGGCTATTTCCTGCAGACGCAGGTTCTTTTTGCCCGTGAGCGGGAACCAGGCCCCTGCCTTAACGGTCATATCATTGGCCACGATCACGCATTGCCGTCCGCTCACGTAGCCAACACCGGCTACTGTACCGGCGGCAGGACAGCCACCGTGTTCTGCGTACATATCGTAAGCGGCAAATGCGCCTATTTCAGTAAAAGGAGTGTCTTTGTCTACGAGGTAAGCGATCCGCTCCCTGGGGGTTAACTTACCTTTCTGCCTGACCTTTTCCATATTCTTCTTACCGCCCCCCTGCTCTATCACCGCCAGGCGTTGTTTCAGCGTACTTACCGCCATCCGCATGGCATCTTCATTCCGGTTGATCTCCAGTTGTTGTTGATCCATAGCTGTAGTATTTATTTCTAAAAATAACGAAGAATGAAGACATGGTAAAAAAGGGTTTTTCGTAAATTTAGAGGAACAGTAACCATATAAACCTGCAACCACCATGTCTCATCTGCAATACATCGCGCAATCATTGCAAGACCTGTATGATGGCAATCCCTGGATAGAGGTCACCTTCACCGAACATCTGAAGCGGCTGAATGCACAGCAGGCGGCAAAGCGGATCAATGGCTCCAACTGCATCTGGCAGATCGTGAACCATATCATTTTCTGGCATCAGCGTGCATTGCGGTATATGAACGATGAACTACCGGAACAGGATGGCGACCTGCCCGACTTTTACCTGCCGGAGAATCATGGGGAGGAGAACTGGCAGGCTACGCAGCACCGGCTGGAGCATTCGGTACAGCAACTGACAGAGGGGATCCGGTCTTTTCCGGAAGATAAATTGTATGAAGTGTTCCCGGGAACGGAGCACCAGGCGGTCTATTATTTTCATGGCCTGGTAGAGCACGCCGCCTATCACCTGGGACAGATCGTGCTTTTGGCGAAGTATAGTTAAGCCAGTTCCAGGTCGTAACGTTCCTCACTTAACTGATGGCCCCACATCTGCTGTGAATGCGCATCCGTTTTCCTGAAACCTGCTTTTAGATAAATATCAGCAGCAGTTGTTTGCTGGTGGGTAGTGAGCAGGTACACCTGTTTATACTCCTTCTCCCGGCAAAATGCAAGGGCGTCCGTCACAAGCTTCTTACCCAGTCCTATACCCCGCATATCCGGATGCACCAGCAGCCAGCGCAGCTGCGCCAGGTAGCTGGAATGGCCCAGGATAGCCACCGCCCCTACAATGCGTTGCTGCCAGCTGGCAATGAACACCCTGTCTTTGGCAGGATCATAGTTTTGAAGAAAATCATAGAAGGTCTTGCACACATAGGTCTCAAACTCCAGGTTATAACCGGTTTCCTTTGCGTAGATGTTGCCGTGCAGGTAGATAAGATATCCCACATCCCCGGGTTGCAATTCATTCCTGAATGTAATATCCTCCAGGCTGACGCCCTTCTTTCCGGATAAGAGCTGCTCTATGGTACGCATGGAGCTGGTCACTTCTTCCTGCTGGTGAACGGGCAGAGGGTCTAATACCTGCCGGATCTGTTCACTGGAACGCTGATCCAGCGTTTGCATCAAGCGCTTGCCTTTGGCGGTCAGCTGCAGCAACCAGGTACGCCCGTCTGCAGGCGACTGTTTACGGCTCACGATATTATTCTGCTCAAATGTCTTTAACATACGGCTCAGGTAACCGCCGTCCAGTTGCAGGCTTTCTATCAGCCTGCCCGCTGTACATTGCGCTGTATGCCAGATCTCATATAGTACCCGTACTTCAGACAGGGAGAAATTACTGTCCAGTATATGCTGGTCCAGCAATCCTATTACGCCCGTATAAAAGCGGTTGAATTTTCTCATAGAACTGATCATTTCTTCCTTGGTTGACATATTTCCTGCTTGGGTTTATAATATTAAGGTATAGCATATAGTTGACAAAGTCAAGTATATTATTTGACAGTGGCAAGTATTATAAATAAAAAAGGCCGCACAGATGTGCAGCCCTTTTTCTTGTGCTTTATAATTAACTGTTAAGACTTCTTATACACGATCCGGTAGATAGTTCCCTTTGCATCGTCAGATACATACAGGGAACCGTCAGGACCTTGTGCCAGTCCGCAGGGACGGTGTTTGGCATCGCCGGGAGACACGATGTTATCGGTACCCGCAAAGCCGTCTGCAAACACTTCCCATTTGCCGGAAGGTTTGCCGTCCTGGAAGGGTACGAACACTACAAAATAGCCGGCCTGTTTTTCAGGGGCCCTGTTCCAGGAACCATGGAAGGCGATGAATGCACCGTTCTTATATCTTTCAGGGAACTGATCACCGGTGTAGAACAGCAGTCCGTTAGGCGCCATGTGTGCAGGAAAAGCAGCAACAGGATCTTCTGCATTTTCGCCGCCGGTCTTCTTGCCATCGCCGCCAAACTCAGGGTTCAGTATTTTCTTCTGCTGCTCATGATCGTAGTAGATGTAAGGCCAGCCGCAATCGGAGCCTTTCTTCAGGCGGTACATGCATTCTGCAGGCAGGTTCACAGACTGCTCCTGTGTGAACAGTTTGGGGAACATGTCATGCAGCTGGTCACGGCCATGTTGCATTACATACAGCGCATTCACCTGCTGGTTCCAGTCCAGTCCTACCACATTGCGCAGACCGGTAGCGTAACGAACGCCGGTACCATAGGTCTGGTTCTGCTGGTCGGCCTTGAACTGCCAGATGCCCCCTGCAGAATCCAGGATGGGGCAGGGTTTCATACCGGGAGAGCCCGCAGTACGGTCTTTCTCCTGGCAGGCATTGGAGTAGGCGCCTATGTTCACATAGATATTGCCATCGTTATCCAGGATCAGTGATTTGGACTCGTGCTGGTTACGGTCAATCAGGCCGGTCACTATTTTCTCCGGCTGAGCAGGATTCGTTACCTGGTTTTTGTCGTCCAGTTTGTAACGGAACACTTCTGTGTTGGAGGAAGCATACAGGTAGCCGTTCTTAATCGTGATACCGGTGCCGCCGTAGTCGCCAAAGCCGGTGTTCTCATCTGCTTTGCCGTCGCCATTGGCGTCGTGCAGCCTGATGATGCCTTTTCCGTCTTTCGGGCTGGCCAGCTTCACGTAGATGTCGCCTTCTTTGGTTACTACCAGGTGGCGGGCTTTACCTACGCTGTCGGCCACTTTGATGGCGCCGAAGCCGGCGGGCAGTTTCAGACCGGCAGTGTCAGCATCGGGAGCAGGTGTCGCCCCGGACTGAGCGGTAGAGTCTGTACCGGTGCCTTTATTACCCCCTTGCCCACACGAAGCAAGGATAGCGGCGCCACCGATCACCAGCAGCAGCCTAAAGCATGTTCTCTTCATAACTTATGAATAATTGAGGTGTTAAATTAAGCGGATTTTTTGATTATTCTACCGGCTATTTTACGGGTGGTATTACTCATAAATAAGATAGCGGCCACGGCCCTGCTGCATAAAAAAATGCCGGCGCGAGGCCGGCATTTAATGAGTATAACAACTGATGGATGGACGATAAGATAATTGTCCACTCAGTAGCCTGGGTTCTGTACCAGCTTGTTGTTACGGTTTATTTCATCGCGTTGCAGAGGCATAAAATACATCTTATCCAGCCACAGGCGTTTTTCAGCTTCCAGCGTCATCGGCGCATAAGTATAATTGTAATTGACAGGATCATACCTGTATACGGTCACCTTGCTGCCGGGCTTTAAGGTAGCCGTGATGTTGATACCGCGTAAGGGCCTGCCCACAGTGTTCTGCGGTATCATCCAGCGCCTTACGTCATAGAAGCGTTGTTCTTCCAGCGCCATTTCAATTTCACGCTCATGACGGTAGCGATCTCTCAGCTCAGTACCGGCAGCGGTAATGTCGGGCATGAATGCGCGTTTGCGGATCATGTTCAGGTAAGTGCGTGCTTCAGCATCTTCGCCCAGGGCGATGCAGGCTTCTATGTAGTTCAGCACCACCTCTGTATAACGAAGGAAAGGATAAGGCACCTGCTGGTTATAGAACTGTGCATCCACCGTAGTATCAATGAACTTCTTGAAGTAGTAGCCGGTAAATGAGCCGTTCCAGTTCTCGATCGGGCTTGAACGGGTATCCAGTCCTACTACGGGCACATTCTTGGTACCGTCAAATACTTCGTAACGGCCGGTTTGCACCTGGTTGGCGGGATCCTTTAACTGTACATCAGCAGGACGCTTACGCCATCCCGCGCCATCATACAGGATGGTAGCATAAAAACGCGGATCACGGTTCTGGTAAGGATTGGCTTTGTGCGCCGGATTGTTCCAGTCAAAAGGTGTACCGTCGCTCATTTCATAATCATCAACGAACTGCTGCGTGGGCGTGTTGCCGGCCCAGTTATGATAACCATTTAAACCGTTATAGAGACCGATGTTGCCACCCGGTTCATCCTTATCATTCAGAAAATAACGGGAGAAGATGCTTTCGGTGTTATCTACCAGGAACATGCCCTGGATATTGGTAGTAGCTTCTTTAGCGCTAGCCGGGCTGGGGCTCTGCAGGGAAAAACCGCCCATGTCTATTATTGCTTTGGCGGCTGCCTTGGCTTTTTGCCAGCGCGCAGTACGGTCGCCGCTCACATAACCCAGCAGCTCGGGATTACTGAAGCCTGCAATGATGGCCGATTTACTTTTGGCTGTGGGCACATCATGCAGATCGCTCGCTGCATACACCAATATGCGGGATTTCAGCGCCAGCGCAGCTGCTTCTGTGGCACGGCCTTTAACGGTAATACCGCTCTTACCTTTCAGGTAATAAGCAGCAGAGTCGCAGTCCTTAACGATAAAGTTCACGCACTCTTCAAAAGTGCCGCGGGCAATGGTATAATCAGATTCGCCAAGGGCGTATATCTTGTCAACCAGTGGTACGCCGCCATAACCACGCACCAGCTGGTGGTAGAAAAACGCGCGTAAAAAGAATGTTTCCCCCTTCAGTCTGTCCCGTACATTACTATCGTCAAAAGGTACGCCTCCTATCTTGGAAAAGAGCTTGTTACAGGCCCTGATCCTGGTATACAGCTCATTCCAGCGCATGGTGCTGCGGTTGGTCACATATTCTGCATCCGTAGGGTTGATGGTAGCCTCTACCATGTTCTTCATACCATAACCATGGGTGAACATGGTCTCGTCTGTAGCAGAAGACAGCATGGTTTCCAGGAAACCGCCGCTGCTAAGGCCGTTATAGATATCGTTCACAAAAGCTTCCGTGAGGCCCGGATCGGAGAACACCTGGTCTTCCGCCGCTTCATCCCTGGGCACTGTGTTCAGAAAATCCTTGTTACACGCTGCTGTCAGCACAGCTGCCAGCAGAGCCACCCCAATGTATATACGTTTTATTTTGTTCTGCATACTGTTAATCTTTAAAATGTTAATGAAAAGCCTGCATTGATCACTCTCGCCTGCGGATAGTACTGCCCGTTGCCGCTAACAGACTCGGGGTCCAGTATGCCCAGTTTGTCAAAAGTGATCAGGTTAAGACCGTTCACATACACCCTCAGTGAATTGATGCCAACCCTCTTCTTCAGCAGATCAGAAAGGTTGTAACCGATCTCCACGTTCTTCAACCGTATGTAGTTGGTGCTGCGGAACCAGTAAGTATTACCGGTAGCCCAGTAGGTATCGTTACGGTCGCTCGTGCGGGGATCCACACTGCTGGGATTATCGGGGCTCCAGCGGTGATCATAATAATCTTTCGTGAAGTTGCCGATCTCACCGGATTCAGTATTGATGTGCAGTGCACCGCCGGTAGCGCCCTGTACCAGGATAGAAGCATCAAAGCCTTTGTATTGCAGGTTGATGTTCAAACCGCCGGTAAAGGTGGGCTGGTTGTTTTTCGTCATGCGGATCTTGTCATCTCCGTTGATCTTGCCATCACCGTTAATATCCTTGAACTTCATATCGCCGGGGCGCAGGTCATTTGTCAGCGCGCTGTAGTCAATAGTGTTGTTCTTGATAGCGTCAAAGTCACGGAACACACCGTCGTACTCATAGTAGATCTGTGTATTCATGGTCTTGCCGGTTGATTTCTGCCATGCGGGCGCGCCAGGTGGCTCATCCCAGAACTTGATGCTGTTCTTGGCATAACCACCGTTCACGCTTACATCATAATGCAGCTCTCCTATCTTGTTAGTGTAACCGATGTGGAACTCCCAGCCTTTGTTATCTACTTTACCCAGGTTCTCTGCGGGCAATAACATACCGGTAGTTTGCGGAATAGATGCATTCCTGCGCACCAGGATACCGGAGCGCTTGTTCATGAACGCGTCCAGTTCGAAGTAGATCCTGCCGTCCAGCAGCTGACCATCCAAACCTACGTTATAGTTGTTGGCCACTTCCCAGGTAATGTTAGGATTAGCCAGGCGGGCTTCATTGATAGATTTCTGCAGTACACCGCCCAGTACATAGTTGTCAAAGCCGTAAGTGCCGTAGTACTGGTATTCCTGCAGGTCCATGGTGCCGTCGCCATCGTCGTCAAAATAGATCTGGTCATTACCCAGGCGGCCCCAGGATCCACGCAGCTTCAGGTAATTGATGAAGCGCACGTTGTCTTTCCAGAAATTCTCTTCAGATATACGCCAGCCGGCCAGTATACCGGGGAAGAAACCGAAGCGCTTATTGGAGGGGAACATATAGGAACCGTCTACACGCCATACAAACTCTGCGAGGTATTTTTCCTTGTAGTTATAGGCGGCACGGCCAAAGTAGTTCAAACGGGCACGGTCCCATGCGCCGCCGTCGTTGTTCTTCTCCCTGTCGCCACCGGCTATCAGCTGGTCAATGGAGCTGGAGATAAAGTATTTACGGGAGGCGGAGAAGTGATCCTGGTTAACCGTTTCTCTTTCCACGCCAAATACCAGGTTCACGGTATGGCCGCCTTTAAAGGAACGGTCATAGCTCAGCAAACCGCGCAGCAGCTGGTTGGTCTGATCTTCGTCGCCCTGGTCCAGGGTAGATTGATCGGTACCGCGTTTGCTGCGTGTAAGCTTAGGTGTTTTACCGTCTGCTTCATAGCTGCTGCCGTCCCAGGTATACAGGTACCAGGGCGTTTGCCATTTCTTGGTACGTTTCAGGTATTTATCGAAAGCGATGTTACCGCTCAGTTTCAGGCCTTCTACCCAGGGAATGGTGATATCCAGGCGGGCATTGGTTTGTACGTAGTAGCGCTTATCGCGGTCGTAACCGGTCTGGCTGGTGGTTACCACCACCGGGTTGTTGCCATACTCGATATCAGGACCAGGCAGTCCGTTGGGCCAGAAAGCCGGCTCATTGGGCTTACCGCGCATGAGCATACGGAAGATGTCGCCGGCGCTGCGGGTAGGAAAGTTCCTGTCTTCCTGGCGGCCCAACATGTCCACACTTACGCTCATGTATTTATTGATCTTGCCATCCAGGTTAATACGCAGGCTGTATTGATCAAATTTGGTAGCAGATTTCTTATAGTATCCTGCCTGGCTCTGGTAGCCGAAGGAGGTCATATAACGCAGGTTCTCTGATCCGCCGGAGAGCTGCAGGGTATGATTGGATGTAGGCGCCCAGGTTCTGAGGGTTGCCTTATACCAGTCTGTATTCGGGTGACCCCAAGGATCAGATCCGTCGCTGAATTTCTGCAGATCGTCTGCGCTGAAAGGCGGCGTCCAGGTATTACCCGTCACCGGAGAGGTGTAGCTGCCGTTCTGTTTATAGGCGCTCCAGGCATTGTTCCATTCGGTAGCCGCTACATTTTTGTACAGGCTCAGCTCATTCCTGATCTGTGCATACTCGGTAGCGTCAGCCATTTTAGGTGTACGGGTAGGCTGAGACCATCCCTGGTTGAAGTTGTAGGTGAGCACCGGTTTGCCGGATTTACCGCGTTTGGTGGTCACCAGTATTACACCGTTAGCCGCCCTGGCGCCATAGATGGCAGCAGAGGCGTCTTTCAGTACAGACATGTTCTCTATATCTGCAGGGTTCAGGCGCTCCAGGCCACCGGCCCTTGCGGCTACCCCATCAATCACCACCAGGGGATCGTTGTTACCCAGTGTATTGGAACCGCGGATGCGGATGGTAGAACCGTCATATCCCGGCTCACCGGTGTTCTGCATGGCTACCACGCCGGGCATACGGCCAGCGATGGAGTTACTGAGGTTGGTGGCGGGCGACTTTATCAGGTCGGCTCCTTTGATGGTAGCAACAGAACCTGTTACTGATTCGCGTTTCTGCGAGCCGTAACCTACCACCACTACTTCGCTCAGGCCTTTGGTATCTTCCTGCAGTGTAATGTTCAGCGGTCCGCTGCCGCTTACCGCAATGGTCTGCGGCATGAAGCCGATAGCGCTGATAGTGATCCTGGCTGATTCGGGCACGGATAAAGAGAATGCGCCCTCCGCATCGGTGGTGGTGCCCTTGCTGGTGCCTTCTATCTTAATAGTAGCGCCAGGCACGGGCTGTTTATTCTTATCAGTGATCCTGCCTTTCAGCACTATATCCTGTGTAGCGCTGCCTTTGGGCGAGATCACGATCAGATCGTCATTCATCATCCGGAAACTGAAGCCGGTATTGTTAAGCGCCATTTCCAGCACTTCAGATACAGGCTTTTGCTGTACGTCAACAGTGACCAGCTTATCCAGCGAAGCGGCATCCTCCTGGTAAATGAACCGGTAGTTGGTTTGCTGTGTGATCTTCTTAAAAAGCTGTTTGATGCTTTTGTTCTCCTGTTTGAGCGTTACCCTCGCTTCCTGCGAGTAGCCCACGTTTGCAGAAGCCTGCAATACAGTTACGAGTAGTAAGGTGACAGTTAACTTCATACACAAGATTGACCTACAGACATAACGATGCCTGTCCTCCAACAAGTCAAAAATTTTCATACTTTTGGTTTGAAAGGTTAATAAAATGGCATGCCTGGTAACTCCCAATTACCAGCATGAGATTTTGGCTTTTACGGGAAATGCGGTCACATTTCCCGTTTTTTATACGCTATTGGTTCGGTTGATAATCATAACGTGGTTTTAATCAGTTAGAGAATATTTGTTTGTCAGCTATATCAGTTCGCCTCATAAAGTATGGCGGTATGGTCTTTTATACGGTATTTGCAGCCGGTGATGATGCTGATGGCTTTCAGCGCCTCTTCCGGCGAATCGTCTTTAAATGCGCCTGTCATACGAAAAGACTGCAGGCGTGTTCCCGTTACTGTTATCCGCAGGTCGAACCATCTCTCCATCCTCACAGCCAGTTCAGATAAGGGTTCCCCGTTAAACACCAGTTCATTGTCAACCCAGGCGGTTTCCGCAACAACACTGTCTTTACCGCTGGGCGCTACACTGGAGATGCTCAGTTCTTTATGCGCGTGGATGTCCGGGTTGGATGCAATGCTCAGTTTTTCGTAGGAGCTAAGCAGGTAACGTTCCTGCGGGCGGCGTTTTACCTGTACTTCTATCTTTCCCCTGATCAGTACTGCTTCTGCTTTCTTTTCGCCCGGGTAAGACTTTACATTGAGGGAGGTACCCAGTACCCTTACGTCCATTACGGCGGTGTTGATAATAAAGGGCTTCCCTTCATTTTTTACTACTTCAAAAAATGCTTCGCCGTCCAGCTGTACGCGGCGTTCCTTTTGCAGGAAATCATCACCATAGGTCAGCTTACTGCTGGCATTGAGCCAAACGGTTGTGCCATCCGGCAGGATCAGCTTTGTCCTGGAGCCGGGCCGGGTGATCACCATATTGGGAAACCTTTTCTCTGCGGTTTCTTTGATTTGTGGCTGTTGCATAAACAGCAGCGTGATGCAGGCAATAGTCAGGGACAGCACGCCTGCCCCTAGGAAATAGTAACGCCGTGTCTTCTTCTTCCTGGCAGGGGCGTTTACGATGGGTTCCACATGCTCTGGTAACAGTCCTTGCTGTTCCAGCTGCTGCAGGTTACGCTCCAGCAGGCGTTTGGATCTTTCGGGAGACCTTGGCTGCGAGCTCACGCCTGATTCGTTCCAAAGCCACTGCACCGTTTCATATGCTTCGGAGAATTCCGGATATGCCTTCAGCAGATCTGCCAACAGCAGTTTTTCTTCTTCTGTTAGCGCTCCGCTGATCTTTTTCAACAACAATTTGTAAAAGATAGATTCCGGTCCGTTCATTTAATTTATATCATCAATTACCTATATAGACGATAATATGGTAAGCTTACCATTAAGGGGAAGGAAAAAAAATTTAAAAAAAGTTTAACAAGTCTATGCGAGGGTGCGGAATTTTACGGAAGCGGCTACTTTCTTGAGGGCGATGGCCATCTGTACTTCCACGGTATTAACGGAAATTCCCAGCAGCTCGGCTACCTCCCGGTACTTAAAGCCATCTTCCTTGACCATTTTAAAGATCAGGCGACAACGGGCGGGCAGCACATTGATGGCCCCTTCTATCTTGCGGACCATCTCCTTGGAGATCACCTGCTCTTCAGGGGTAGGCGCCAGGTCCTGTACCTGCAGCGGATCGATCTCATTGAACTCAATGCTGTGTAAATGACGTTCTTTTTTCAGGAAGTCCAGGGCCAGGTTACGGGCCATAGTATATATATAGTTTCTTGGATGGGCCGTATCAGGCAGGGCATGCCGCCGCGCCCATATCTTTACGAAAAGGTCGGAGTATAATTCTTCTGCTACCTCCTCCACTCCTACCAGGGCTTTGATAAAAGTGATCAAAGGGTTTTCCAGGGCCAGGAATAACTGCTGATAAGCAGTCATATCATCTTGCCGACACACCCGGTCATACAATTCCTTTATACCTTGCAGGTTATACATAGATAGCACCTGATTAAAGCAGTTTCCAATATTGATACAGTATAATGCATAAAGGGGATCATCTCACACGTGGCCAATAAATATCTTTTTCCATAACGTTCTCCCTGTCAATGCTACAATTACGGTTTCTCTTTTCCAAAGTAAAAGGAAAAATCCTAAAATCCAAATGCTCCCACCAAACTTATTGCCGCTCCTGTATTTAAATATATAACGGAAATGATAATAATTATCTTGGCAGCCATGAAGCACCTTATATTACTGTACTGGCTCACAGGGCTGGCAATACCCCTATTTGCCCAGGATACCCTCTTCCGCTTTGCCATGATCTCGGATACGCATATTGGTAGTTCAACAGCACAGGAGGACCTTGAAAGGACCGTGCAGGATATCAATGCACAAACAAACATTGCGTTCGTAATGATCTCTGGAGACATCACAGAATTTGGCTCAGACGAAGAACTGCAGCTGGCCAAACAGGTGCTGGACCGCCTGCAGAAGCCCTGGCATATTATACCGGGCAACCACGACACCAAATGGTCTGAAAGCGGCTGCAATACCTTCCGTACCGTATTTGGCGGCGAAACCTTCAACTTTCAATATAAAGGATACTGGTTCCTGGGCACCAACTGCGGCCCGAATATGCGCATGGGCCCCGGTCAGGTTCCCCGGGAAAACATCGTATGGCTGGAGCAACAGTTACAAGGGCAGCCAGATAAAGAGCTTCCCATCATTTACGTAAACCATTACCCGCAGGATGATGGATTGAACAACTGGTATGAAGTGCTGGACCGTTTCAAGGGCCGCAATCTGAAGGCCATCCTCTGCGGACATGGACATAATAACCATCAGCTTAACTTCGAAGGGATCCCGGGTATCATGTGCAGGTCCAACCTGCGCGCAAAGAAACCTATAGGCGGGTATAACATCGTGTCACTGGTGCATGATTCGCTGGTGTTCAATGAACGGCGGCCCAATGAAGCAACATTGCCCGCCTGGCACGCAGTAGCGCTGCACACGAAGGAAGCCCCGCAATGGATGGCCAATCCGCCCCGTCCAAGCTATACTGACAACCTTTCCTTCCCGCAGGTACGCATCAAATGGACCAAACAGGAACAAGGAGATATTGGCAGCGGCGTGGCCATCACCGGTAAGCGGGTGATCTACACCAATACCAACGGCGATATAAAAGCAGTTGACCTGCGATCAGGCAGCCAACTCTGGCAATTTAGCGCCAAAGGGAAAATATATGCTACCCCGTTAGTATCCGGCAACCGGGTGATCATTCCCTGTACAGATGCTAATATATACTGCCTCGATGCCCGTAATGGTCATGTATTATGGCAACAGGCCACCGGCAAAGCCATTGTAAGCTCCGCAGCATTGTACCGGGACCTTGCGATCATAGCAGGTTCTGACGGGCATTGCCGGGCATGGAATATCGCCACTGGCAAACAGCAGTGGGATTTTGACAGCGTGCGCAATTTCGTGGAAACAAAGCCGCTGGTATATCAGGACAAAGTGTATTTCGGGTCCTGGGGCAATGATTTCTATGCGCTGGATGCCGCCAGCGGCAAACGTATCTGGACCTGGAACAATGGCGCTTCCAACCGTATGTTCTCTCCTGCCGCCTGCTGGCCGGTGGCCAGCGGTAACAAAGTATACATCGTGGCGCCGGATCAATACATGACAGCCCTGGACGCCGCTAACGGACAGGTGCTGTGGAGACACCGCGATACTGCCAACCGGGTACGCGAGTCCATGGGACTTTCCCCTGACAGCGGAAAAGTATACGCCAAAACCATGCAGGGATACGTGCTGGCATTCAATGCAAGATCAGCTGAACAGGAGCTGCTCTGGAAATCGCCTGTAGCGCTGGGCTATGAGATCTGCCCTTCCCCTATCACAGAATATAAGAACACTGTTTATGTACCTACGCAATCCGGTGCCATATACGCCTTATCCGCAGCGGATGGCAGCCTGCAGTGGCGTCACAAGTTCTCTAATTGCCTGGTGAACACCATTCAGGCGGTGAACGAACATACGGTGATTGCCTCTGCGGCAGATGGCAGACTGATATGTTTGGAAATTAAGCGTTAAACTTCTGCCGACTCATTCAGCTTATCCAGTTGCAGAATGGTGGTAGTGCCTGTTTCCCGGTACATTGGTACAAACTTGCGGTTGAACTTGATTTCATGGTAGGTATAAGAGGTGCGCTTGAGCACAACGTTGGAGAACACATCGTCAAATCCTTTAACCAGTACATACAGTTCAACATCCGCATCCTTCATATCTGATTCGTTCAGTCCGAGCAGGGGGCTGTCCTCATCTATGGGATGCACAACCGTCCAGTTCATCGGCAGGTTCTGTACTTTGCTGCGTTCCAGTTTCAGATCAAAGAATTTATATGCCGTATTGCCGTCTTCCTGTACCAGCAATGCGCAGGTCAGTATCACCTCTACATCCGTCATTGTGTGATTTTCTTTATAGGAAGCAAAGCGGAACATCAGGCCCGTCTTATCCTTATAAGGAACAACCGTAGCATAATCGCTGAAGGCCAGGTATGCTTTGGGCTTGGAGAAGCGGCCGTAGATCAGACCTGTAAAAACCGCCAGGTACAGGAAGCCGTTCAATGCTTCGAGTGAGGCTACCAGGTTGGCGCCGTCTCCTATGGGGTTCACACGGCCGTAACCTACGGTAGTGAAGGTTTCTGTGCTGAAGAAAAAGATCTCCTTGAAGATCTGCCATTCTGTGGTACCTATTACCCCCATAAACTGGTGTACGCCCAATAATAAATAGACGCTGGTATAAATAAGGTTGATACCGAAGAAGAAGACAATTATGGCCAGGAAGAACTTCCAGCCGGGCAGGTTCAGCATGGTATGATAAAGGCTCAGGCGCTGCCATACCGGCCAACCTTCCTTGCGCAGGTTAAATGACCCGTCGCGGTTAACAAAACGCCCCACAGAGCCACTGGAACTGGCGCCAAAACCGGTATCGTTATTGATCTTGGAGAAAGGGTTGATACGTAATGCCATATATGTACTTTCGTTTATATGGCAAAGCTACTATTACTTTCTGCTTTTTTTACCAAGCATGGTCTGATCAACGCTGATAATGCCGGGTCCCATGATAAACAGGGTAAACAGCATGATCAGGTAATACAAGGGGATTTCAAAACCATTGTTTCCAGCTTCGAAGCCGTTAGGCCAGTGCACTGCAAAAATGGCCACCAGCATAATGAACATCAGCGGAATGGTGATAAGACGGGTAAACAGGCCCAGGATCAGCAAGAGCGTGCCCAGAGCCTCGAAAGATGCCACCAGGTAAGCGCTTACCGCTGGCAGGGGAAATTTTGCCTGCTGGAACCAGGCTATAATAGCATTGATATCCGTCCATTTCATTTTGGCCGCATGGTAGAATCCATAGGCCAGCACCAGCCTCATGATCAGTAAGGGAAGAGACCATCCTTTTTCCATGGAAGCGCCCCACCTGCTTAGCGATTGTATCATAGCTTCTGCGATTTGATGTCGTAGCCAAGAATAAGCTGGTTCTCC
>Ga0102590_1002497_pt1 | contig 21171 bp, 21 predicted proteins | sample AraplaMF_Col_mMF_FD_76859 | JGI IMG/M metagenome (GOLD analysis project Ga0102590, IMG submission 76859) | Arabidopsis root microbial communities from the University of North Carolina, USA - plate scrape MF_Col_mMF | ecosystem: Host-associated > Plants > Roots > Endosphere | place: USA...
TGGGTGTTGCCGGTGACGTCGATCAGGGGATTGCGGAACAGGCGGTCGGTGATCCACGGCAGCGGTGTTAGGCCCCGGCCCGGTGCGGGGATCTGGGCGAGCGCCGTTTCCAGCTCGTAGAGGCTGTCGTGGCGAGCCTCGTCGATGCGTGGCGCCTGGCTGGTCGGGCCGATGAACATGCCTGAAAACATGTAGGAGAGCGACGGATGGCGCTGCCAGTGCAGCACCAGGCTCTTCAACAGATCGGGACGGCGCAGGAACGGGCTGTCGCCGGGATTGGCGCCGCCGACGACCACGTGGTTGCCGCCGCCAGTGCCGGTGTGGCGCCCGTCGATCATGAACTTGTCGGCGCCGAGCCGCGACTGGCGCGCCTCTTCGTAGACAGCCGTGGTGATCGCGACGCAGTCCTGCCAGTTGGAGGCGGGATGGATGTTGACCTCGATGACGCCGGGGTCGGGGGCGACGCGGATGACGTTGATGCGCTCGTCCTGCGGCGGCGAATAGCCTTCGATATGGACGGGCAGGCCGAGTTCGGCGGCGGCGTTTTCGGCCGCCGCGATCAGCTCGAGATAATCCTCGATGCGCTCGACCGGGGGCATGAAGACGCAAAGCCGGCCGTCGCGCGGCTCGACCGAGATTGCGGTGCGCACGGCGCCGCCGATTTCGCCAATGGTCTGCTCGACGCGGTCCTGGCCGGTCTCGTCGCGGTGGCGCGAGGCTTCCGGCATGGCGCGGCCTGATGGCACGAAGACATCGGGCAGGGGCCTGCGCGGGATGGAGGGGTCGGCCGGGTGGATATAGGGAAAGCGCGCCGGCGGCACGTAGGGCAGGGTGCCGAGCGGCAGGCGGTAGCCGACGGGACTGTCGCCGGGCACGAGGAAGATCTTGCCGCGGCGGGTCTTCCACCGTTCGCTGACCCAGCGCTTGCCGGATGCCTTGGCGTTCCATGCCTGAACCGGCAGGATGTAGCCTGTTGGTACCGTCAGGCCGCGTTCGAAGACGCGGGCGATGCGGCTGCGCTCTTCCGGGTCCTTCAGCTTCGAGTTCGAGGGATCGACATTATCTGGCAGGCTTCCTTCCTTGAGGATCCATTCGGCCGGATCCTCATAGGCGGGCAGCACCATGTCCGTTTCGATCGCCAGTTCCCGGGCGATGGCATTCAACAGGTTGGCAGCATCGTCGGCCTTTACGCCGGTGTCCTTGCCCTCATCGGCGATCAGATCCGGATTCCGCCAGATCGGCTTGCCGTCCTTGCGCCAGTACAGCGAGAAGGTCCAGCGCGGCAGGCTTTCGCCCGGATACCACTTGCCCTGGCCGTAATGCAGGAAGCCGCCGGGCGCGAAGCGTTCGCGTAGCTTACGGATCAGCACGTCGGCCTTCTCGCGCTTGGTCGGGCCAACGGCTGCGGTGTTCCACTCCTCGGATTCGAAGTCGTCGATGGAGACAAAGGTCGGCTCGCCGCCCATGGTGAGCCTGACATCCTCGGCCTCAAGGATGCGATCGACCTTGAGGCCGAGGTCGTTGAGCTCGTGCCAGCTGTCGTCGGAAAAAGGCTTGGTGATGCGCGGGTGCTCCGCGACGCGCGCGACCTTCATGTCGAAGGCGAATTCGGTGTTGGCGTGGCCGTAGAGGGCGCCGGAGATGGGGGCGGCGTTGCGATGGTGCGGGGTGGCGGCGAGCGGGATGTGGCTTTCGCCGGTCAATAGGCCGGAGGTCGGGTCGAGGCCGATCCAGCCGGCGCCGGGGATATAGACCTCGCACCAGGCGTGGAGGTCGGTGAAATCGACCTCGGTGCCGGAGGGACCGTCGAGCGCTTTCAGATCGGGCGTCAACTGGATGAGATAGCCGGAGACGAAGCGGGCGGCGAAGCCGAGATTGCGGAGGATCTCGACCAGCAGCCAGCTCGAATCGCGACAGGAGCCGAGCGCCAGCTTCAGCGTCTCTTCCGGCGTCTGCACGCCGGGCTCCATGCGGATGACGTACTCGACGTCGTTCTTCAGCCGGGCATTGAGACCGACGATGAAATCGGTGGTGCGCATCGGGGTGCGGTCTATGCCTGAGAGATAGGCTGCCAGCGCCGGCTCCACCAGCTGCGGCAGCATGTAGATCTTCAGGTCGTCCCTGATCTCCTCGGGATAGGAGAAGGGCCACATTTCGGCGCTCTCCTCGATGAAGAAATCGAAGGGATTGTAGACCGTCATGTCGGCGACGAGATCGACCTCGATCTTGAACTCGGTCACCGGGTCGGGGAAGACGTAGCGGGCAAGGTAATTGCCGTAGGGATCCTGCTGCAGGTTCACGAAATGGTTCGACGGCGAGACCTTCAGCGAATGGCTGATCACCCGCGTCTTCGAATGCGAAGCGGGCTTGAGGCGGATGATCTGGGGTCCGAGGCGGACCGGCTTGTCGTATTTGTAATGCGTCAGATGATAGATGCTGGCTTTGATCGACATGTATTGCCTTGTCCGCTGCCGTATCGTTGACGGCATTTGCTGTTCCCGGGTGGCAGTGTGTGCAATGCAGCGAAAGAATGCAAGGCGGTTTGGCCAAGCCGGCTAAGCCTTTACGCAACCTTCGTAAAGGTCACGGAGGCTTTGAGGCCTCTACCGTCCATGCCGGGCTCCAGCGTCAGCGCCGCGTTGAAGAGACCAGCGATCTCTTCGACAATCGGCAGGCCGAGCCCGGCCCCCGGCGCACCCGAATCGCTGCCGCGTGAAAAGCGTCGCCGCACGGCGGCCAGCTTCTCCGCTGGAATGCCCGGGCCATTGTCCTCGACTTCGAGGCGGACGGCCTCGTCCGTTTCAGCTATCCGCACCGTCACCTCCGCACCCTTGCCGGCATAGGCGATGGCGTTTCCGGCAAGGTTGCGCAACAGCTCGCCGATCAGCAGCGGCTCGGCGCGGATGAAGGCAGGGCGGTTGCCTTCGAAACCGAGATCGATGCCCGCCTCGGCGGCCGCCGGGATGAGCTCCCCGGTGATGTCCTGGGCGATGGCCGTCAGGTCGATCGAGGAGGCGGTCAGCGCCTCCTTCGCCGTTGCCGCATCGATCTTCGCCATCAGCAGCAATTGCGCGAGAATTCGTTCTGCGTGGGCGACGGCCTGATCACCCTTCAGGGCAGAGCCCTGTGCTTCTGCCAGTGTGCCTGATCGGGCCGATAGCGCGAGCTGCGTGCGGATGATCGCAAGCGGCGTGCGCAGCTGGTGGCTGGCGTTGCCGGTGAAGTTGCGAAGCGCATCGAGCGCCGATTCCAGACGCACCATGAAGCCGTTCACCGTATCGACCAGCGGTTGGACCTCGCTTGGCACGGATTGTTCGATCGGGTGGAGGTCGTCGGGGCTCCGCTCGCCGATCGCATCGCGCAGCTTGTAGAGCGGGCGGAGGGCCACGGTGACCGAGATCCAGACAATGACGGCGGCGCCCGCGATCATGAAGGAGAGGCGGAGTGCGGAGCGGAAGAGGATGGCGCGGGCCAGTTGGCGGCGGGCAATCGTAGTCTCCGCGACGGTGACGGCGAAGGGGACCGAGCGGATGCCGGTCGAGGCTGAGCGTTTCAGTGTCGCCACCCGGATCGGTTCGCCGCGAAAGGTGTCGTCGGCAAAGGCGGCGGTGTCGCCGACGGTTTCCGCAAGCACGGGCAGCGCCTGGTAGCCGGTGATGAATTTCCCCGGCGGTCCGTCGACGCGATAGAAGACCCGGTCCTGCGCGGCCGAGGTCAGCATTTCAAGCGCCACATAGGGGATATCGACCTCGAGCGTGCCGTCTTCGGCCACGACGACGCGTTCGGCGATGGCGAGCGCCGAGCCTGCCAGCACGCGGTCCGAGACGATGTTGGAGGTCTGCACGGCTTCCCGATAGGTGTCCGCGAGCGCGACCATGCCGATGATGGCAGTCGAGATCAGCAGCCAGAACAGGAGCCTTCGTCGGAGCGAATAGGCCGTCGTCATGAGGCCTCGGGCAGCTTGTCGAGATAGTAGCCGATGCCGCGCGCGGTCTTCACCGTCAGGCCGTAGGGCGACAGGCGTTTTCTGAGGCGGCTGACATACTGCTCGATGGCATTGGCCGAAATGTCGTCGTCGAAGGCCGTCAGCGACTGGATGATTGCCTCCTTGGCGACGACCTTGCCGGCGCGCATGAAGAGGATTTCCAGAAGGCCAAGCTCGCGGGCGGGGATGTCGAGCGGCGTCGAGCCTGCGGAGAAAGCGCGTGAATTGAGATCGAGCGAGAGGCCGCCGAAACTGACAGTCGCCGAATGCAGCCCGGCCTGGCGGCGCAGGAGGACGCGCACGCGCGCCTCGAACTCAGAAATGTCAAAGGGCTTGATGAGGTAGTCATCGGCGCCGAGATCAAGGCCCTTCACCCGCTCCTCTGGCGCGCCGCGCGCCGTCAGGATGAGGACGGCCGATTGGTTCTGCCGGCCCCGCATGCCGCGCAGCACTTCGAGGCCGTCCATCTCCGGCAGGTTCAGGTCGAGCACGACGAGATCGAAATTCTCAGCCGCCGTCACAGCATTGGCCGAGGCACCGTCATGCACGACGTCAACGGCATGGCCGGTGCCGCGCAGGATCGCCGAAAGCCCGTCGGCCAGCGCGATATTGTCCTCCACCAGTAGAATGCGCACGGATGTTCCCTTGATTTTTGAAAAGGATACAGGGCGGTGAGGCCGATGTCATAGCGATTTTTCGGTTTGGCAGCGTACCAGCCGCTGTGGCCGGAAACTGGACTGGCGCGCTCGGCTTGCTGGATCGCAGCTGCTGGTGCATTGTCGTGCAATGAGGAGTGTTCTTTTCCTGTTGCTGTCTCTCTGTCCCGCTTTGGCGACAGCGGACGAGGTGTTTTATCCTGCGCGTTCCGGCAATGCCGAAGCTCCGACGCTGGTCGTCTATTCATCGCTCGACGAGCCCCTGGCGCAGCCGATGATCCGCGGGTTTCAGGAGGCGAATCCCGATGTGGCGGTCAAATACGAGGACATGCTGACCGGGGAAATCTACGACCGCATCGTGCGCGAGACCGATGCCGGCAAGCGCACCGCCGATTTCGCCTTTTCCTCGGCGATGGACCTGCAGGTGAAGCTCTCCAACGACGGTTACGCGCAGGTCAGCAACCTGCCGATGAGCGCCCGCTGGCCCAAATGGGCCAACTGGCGCAATACCGCCTATGCACTGACCTTCGAGCCGGCGGTTTTCGTCTATCACAAGCCGAGCTTCGTGAAGGAGCCGCCACCGAGTTCGCGCGCCGAATTCGTCGATTACCTCAAGCGCAAGGGCGATGCGGTCCATGGCCGGATCGGCACCTACGACATCGAACGTTCCGGCGTCGGCTTCCTGTTCATGGCGCGTGACCAGGAGCAGTTCGGGGATATCTGGTCCGTCATCGGCGCCATGGGCGCAGCAGGAGTCAAACTCTATTCGACCAGCTCTGCCATTCTGGAGCGCGTGTCCGACGGCCGTTTCGTTCTCGGCTACAACATCCTCGGCTCCTATGCCGCCGATTGGGCCAAACGCCAGCCGGATGTGGGGATTGTCCTGCCAAAGGACTATACCGTCGTGATGTCGCGCATTGGCCTCGTGCCGCAGGCGGCGGGCGAGCCGGAACTCGGGCGCCGCTACCTCTCCTTCTTCATGTCGAAGGAGGGGCAGACGATCATGGCGCGCGAGCTGCAAATTCCGGCTGTCAGCCCTGAGGTCGCCGGTGAGAACACAGCCAACACGATGCAGGAGCTGCTGGGCGCGCAATTGCGGCCGGTCCCCGTCAGCCCCGGACTGATGGTCTACCTGGATCAGGTGAAGCGCGCGAGGTTGATCGCGCACTGGAACGAGGTCCTGCGGACACAATAAAAATCGTGGTAGTTACCGGAAAAGGCAGGGCCGCTGGGCGTTCGACAGCAATTCCTGCTTCGTCGCGAACGATCCGAAAAGCACGAGGAGCCGCTTCTCCTCCTTCTTGTCCAACCGGTGGCGACGCGCAAATTCACGCACGCTCCACACTTGTCGTAAGCCCTCATGTTCGATTTGCTTGGTATCGATGTGAGAACTCATGGCCCAATCCTCCTTATCTCGCTAAACGCGGCGATGGCAGACAAGTTCCCGCAGCGGTCGAAGTTTTTCGCCGAGTGGCAATTGCGGCAAAAAAGTGTCCTTCGGGGTGGATACTCCGCGGATGTCAGCTAAATGACAGCTTATCGTGGTCCGCTTTGTAGAAATTCAGCTCCGTGGAGGCGGAGAGGTGAAGTTTCGGGAAGAGCTTGCCGGCCATACCGGACCTATGTCCGTCTGCGGTGTTCTTCCCGATTCCATCGAGAACAATGCGCGGTTTCTCAGCCGTGCCCACGGAGGACACACTCGTGAAGCATACTCTTCTTGCAAGCATTTTCGCGGCCGCGATCGCGTTGCCGGCCTATGCCGCCGACTACACCATCATGGCGCCGGCCGCTCCTGGCGGCGGTTGGGACCAGACTGCTCGCTCGCTGCAGACCGTCATGCAGAAGGAAGGCATCTCAGGCAACATTCAGGTTCAGAACGTTCCAGGCGCCGGCGGCACCATTGGTCTCGCCCAGTTTGCCGGTCAGAACAGCGGCAACCCTAACGCACTGATCGTTGGCGGCTATGTCATGGTCGGCGCGATCCTGACGAACCAGTCGCCGGTTACCCTCAAGGACGTCACGCCGATCGCCCGTCTCACGGGCGAATACGAGGCGATCGTCGTTCCGGCTTCATCCGACATCAAGACGATGGCCGATCTCGTCGCGAAGCTGAAGCAGGATCCGGGTGCCGTTTCCTGGGGTGGCGGCTCGGCCGGCGGCACCGACCACATCGCGGTCGGCCTGATCGCGAAGGCAGCCGGGGTCGATCCGACGAAGATCAACTATGTTGCCTTTTCCGGCGGCGGCGAAGCACTGGCTGCCATTCTCGGCGGACAGGTGACGGCGGGCATTTCTGGTTACGGCGAGTTTGAATCGCAGGTCAAAGCCGGCCAGCTGCGCCTGCTTGCCGTGTCAAGCGATCACCGCATCGAGGGCGTCGATGCGCCGACGCTGAAGGAATCCGGTCTCGATGTCGCCGTGCAGAACTGGCGTATGGTGGCTGCCGCTCCAGGGCTTTCGGCCGAACAGACCGCAGCGATCACCGCTGACTTCGACAAGGTCTCGAAGTCCGCCGGCTGGCAGGAAGTCCTGAAGACCAAGGGTTGGGCCGATACCTACCTCGCCGGCGACGCCTTCAAGGCGCAGCTCGAAAAGGATGTTGCTGCGACTGAAGGCATCCTCAAAGAGATCGGACTTGTTAAATGAGCGAGGGTAACGAACCCCTGGCAACGAAGCGCCGCCCCGACTGGGCGGCGCTGATCATTGCCCTCTGTCTTTTCGCCGTGGCCGCGGTCATGCTCTGGGACGTTTCTCACATGAAGGCGGTCGCGCAATACGCGCGCATCGGTCCTGCGACCGTTCCGACGGCGGTTGCGCTCGGCCTGATCGCACTTGGGATCTGGACGGCGTTCGAAGCCTGGCATGGCGATTTTCCCGAACGTGAGCATCAGGAAATCGCGCCGGTCATATGGGTCGTCGCCGGCCTTGCAGGGCAAATGCTGCTCCTGAAGACGGCCGGCTTTTCGATTGCCACCGGCGTTCTCTTCGCACTCACGGCGCGTGGCTTCGGACTGCGCAAGCTTTGGCTATCGTTGCCTGCCGGTATCGCCCTCAGCTTCGTCGTCTGGGTCATCTTCTCGCAGCTTCTGCAGCTCTTGTTGCCTGCCGGTCTGCTGGAGAGGCTCTTCTTCTAGGAACGAATGCCCATGAACACTTTCGAACTCCTCCTTCAGGGCGTCCTGGTCGCCATGCAGCCGATGAACCTGCTTTACGCGTTGATCGGCGTAACGCTTGGAACGGCCGTCGGCGTTCTACCGGGCATCGGTCCGGCGCTGACGGTCGCACTCCTGCTGCCGGTCACCTACAAGCTCGATCCGGGCGGATCGCTCATCATGTTCGCCGGCATCTACTATGGCGGAATGTATGGTGGTTCGACGACCTCGATCCTTCTCAACACGCCGGGCGAGAGCTCCTCGATCGTTACCGCATTGGAGGGCAACAAGATGGCCCGGGCGGGCAGGGGCGGCCCCGCGCTAGCGACAGCGGCGATCGGCTCGTTCGTGGCGGGTCTCATCGCCACGCTCGGACTGGCCTTCATCGCCCCCTATATCGTCAAACTCGCTCTCGTCTTTGGCCCCCGCGAGTATTTTGCACTGATGATTCTTGCCTTCGTCACGGTTTCCTCTGCTTTCGGGGACTCGGCGCTGAGGGGGCTCACCTCGCTCTTCATCGGCTTTGCGCTTGCAATGATCGGTATCGACCTGCAGACCGGCCAGGCGCGTCTTTCCTTCGGCGTTCCGGATCTGCTCGACGGTGTCGAGGTCACGACGCTGGCGGTTGCGATGTTTGCTATTGGCGAGACACTCTATATTGCCGCTCAGGGCAATCGGGGCGAGGAGACCGTCGAGGCGGTCAAGGGTTCGTTGTGGATGACGGCACAGGACTGGGCGCGTTCCTGGAAAGCGTGGCTGCGTGGCACCCTCATTGGTTTCCCGATCGGTGCAATGCCGGCCGGCGGCGCAGAGATCGGAACATTCCTCTCCTATGCCACCGAGAAACGGCTGAGCAAGAATCCCGAGGAATTCGGCCGTGGCGCGATTGAGGGTGTGGCCGGTCCAGAGGCCGCGAACAACGCATCGGCTGCCGGTACGCTCGTTCCGCTCCTGACACTCGGCCTGCCGACTTCGGCAACGGCGGCGATCATGCTCGCCGGCTTCCAACAATACGGTCTGCAGCCCGGCCCCCTGTTATTTGCGAACAACCCACAGATCGTCTGGGGCCTGATTGCCAGCCTGCTGATTGCCAATGCGATGCTCCTGGTGCTCAACCTGCCGCTGATCGGTCTCTGGGTGCGCCTGCTGACGATCCCGAAGCCATGGCTCTATGCCGGCATCCTGCTGTTTGCGACGCTCGGCACGATCGGCGCCAACCCCTCGGTGTTTGAACTCGGCATGCTGCTCGCCTTCGGTGTCCTCGGCTACATCATGCGGCTTTTCGGCTATCCGATCGCGCCCGCGGTCGTCGGCCTCATCCTTGGCCCACTGGCCGAGCAGCAGCTGCGCCGCGCACTTGCGATCAGCCAGGGTGATGTGACGACGCTGGTGATGTCGCCGATCGCTGCCGGCCTGCTGATTGTTGCCGCCGCCGCCTTCATCATTCCGCTGATCCTGCGGTTGCGCGGGCGCGGCGAGGTTCTGTCGCAGCTTGCGGCAAACGAGGATTAAAAGAAAAAGACTGCCCCGAACCCCTCAATTGCGGCCGGCGATGGACACATCGCCGGCCTTTTCGTTCAGGCCCGCGAGACGCTCCGGTGGCGGACACGGCACCACATCAGGCGTCTTGCTCGCGTAGTTGTGCCGTTAGGTGGTCGAGACCCTCGACCAGGTCTATCGCCATCACGAGGTCGGTCTGGACGTCCTGACCGACGGTAAATGCCGTGTTACCGGTCACTGCGAATCCGGCTCTTTTGTAAAACGCGATCGCCCGGGCGTTTTGCTCGAATACAGTCAACTCCAAACGGGTTTCGCCGCGTTGCCTAGCCTCGCTCAGAACGGTCTCCAAGAGCTCGGTCGCCAATCCACGGCCTCTCCAACCGGCGTGGACATAAATGCGATTGAGAAAGGCCGACCGATGATCGACCGAGTCGAAAATGACGTGCGCGTATCCGATGATGCGGTCATCAAATGTCGCCAGAAACACCGCGGCGGAGGGATCGCTGATCTCCGCGGCCTGATGTCCGACGCTGAAATTCCTCTCGATATGAGCGTCGATGTCGGGCGCCGTTGTGTCTTTATAGTAGGTATCGCGAAATAGGTGCGCCGCAAATTGCGCCAAGGCTTCGGCCTCCGATAACTCGGCACGTCTGATCACGAACGGTTCTGTCAACAGCATATCCTCCAATCCTTGTGATCACGCCACGGCTCCGTACTGTGGCTCGTTTTGCTGAGTTCATACGGTAGCGCTTGCGTGATCGCCAAGTAGGCGCTCTCAAATATCGGGAAGCATGATCGGAACATGCATTTCCAGACCCCGCCCGAGTGCGCAGACGCCGCTCGTGGGTGGCTGCCTGTCGTGCGTCTATTCTGATCTCGTGTTTTTGCATGGCAGGGCTGAAGTTCCATCGCTTGTCGCAACGCATGGGGAAGCGCACATATGAGCAGTCAATCATAAAGCAAAGCGAGAAAGAAATGTCCTTCCGTAAGTCCATCCGCGATGGTTTCCTTGGCCGCGCCTTTGCGATGATCAGTGCTGCGAATGCTGCGAGCGCCGCTGTCGAAGCTGGCCGCCGTCCGAAGGCACGCGATCTGCGCGAGCTCGGTATCGATCCGAGCATGTTCGGTAGAATCAACCACTAAGCGCCTAGGCGCGGTTTTGGCGATCCGCGATCGCCGGATACGAAACAGCCCGCAACCGGATGGTCGCGGGCTTTATTTTTGCCGTGATGAAGCAGCATCGGTCGATGCGGCTTGCAGGGATCAGGCGTGCAGTTCCTTGTGCGCCTCGGCGCGCTCTTGCGCCTGCTCCTTCCTGTTGTAGCGGATGGAAGACCAGAGCGAGATGCCGATCAGGGCCGCGCCGCCAAGGCCGGTGATGACCTCGGGAATATGGTACATGGTCTGCACGTACATGATCACCGAGAGGATCAGGATCGCGTAGAAGGCGCCGTGCTCGAGGTAGCGGTATTCGGCAAGCGTTCCCTTTTCGACAAGCATGATCGTCATCGAGCGCACGTACATGGCGCCGATGCCGAGGCCGATGGCGATGACGAAGAGGTTCTGCGTCAGCGCGAAGGCACCGATGACGCCGTCGAAGGAGAAGCTGGCATCCAGCACTTCCAGATAGATGAAGGCACCGAGACCGCCCTTGGCAGCAGCGCTCATCGTCTGCTGCGAAGCATCGAGCAGACCGCCGATCACCTCAACCGCCAGGAAGGTCAGAAGGCCATAGATGGCGCAATGCACGAAGGTCGTGGCTTCTTCTTCGCCGAGGAACGACGAGAACACCAGGACGAGCGCCAGAACGAAGGCGATCTCGATGCCCTTGATCGTGGCCGAGCGGGCCATCAGCTTTTCAAGCCCTGATATCCAGTGGACGTCCTTCTCGTGATTGAAGAAGTAGTTGAGGCCGACCATCATCAGAAACGTGCCGCCGAAGGCTGCGATCGGCAGATGGGCGTCGTTCATGATGCGGGCGTATTCCGCAGGTTCCCGGGCCGCGAGCACCAGTGCTTCCAATGGGCCGATTTTGGCGGCGATCGCGACGATCGCCAACGGGAAGACGATACGCATGCCGAAGACGGCAATGACGATGCCCCAGGTCAGGAAGCGATGCTGCCAGACCGGCGTCATTTCCTTGAGCTTGTTGGCATTGACGATGGCATTGTCGAAAGAGAGTGAGATTTCCAGCACGGCAAGTACCGTGCAGATGAAGAAGACGGTCGCCATGCCGCCGATCGTGCCTGTCGTCTGCCAGCCGAGGGCTGCGCCCAGGATCAGGCCGAGGATGGTGACTATGAAAGCCCAGCGGAAATAGCTGAGCGTCGGTTTTTGCTGGGAACTGTTGGTCATGGCTGCACCTCGCAGCCACGAACGGTTTCGAACAGAGAATATGTGCGTGAAAAACGCGGCATACCACAAAGGGCATGCGCGTGAGGCATGGTGAGCTTTTTCATCGATGAAAAATCCGCCGGCTTAAGCTGCAGGCGGTACCGACATCACGAGAGCGCCGTAAAAACTCTCGCCAGAGGGGCCCGGCACCAGGTTGACCCATCGGCCGATGTCCGAGGCCGATGGATAGAGCGAAGGTAGTGAACTTACCACGCCAGTCAAGATCGACGCGGCGCGCTCTGTTGTTTTCTTGGGAACTATCCGGCGTCGCCATCGTTACACCTTCACCCGTCATATGCGCATGAACAGGAGGCCGACGATGCACCCCTCGACCCACATCCCCGACAAACGCACGGAAAAGTCCGACCGTATGAAGCGGGCGCGTCCCAACCGAATGCAGAAGGCTCAGGTGCTGCCGCCGCATCACGTCGACCTGACGCTGCCGCATGGCGTTTTTGAAGACGTTCACGTTCCCGCTCATGTCACTGGCGGCGATCTTTCGAAAGGCGGGCCGAAGCCGGCCGCGGAAGACGATTCCACGCTTGCCAAGCCACGTCGTTGATCTGCCGCCACTGCAATCCACTTCATATTCGCGACAATCGGTGAGAAAAGATGAAAGCAGTTTTGGTGCCGCACGACATTGCCATCAAGCACGAGATCGAATGGCAGGCGCTTCGCGCCGCCGCTGATACACAGGTCGACCCGGAAAGAAGCGAGATCGCAGCTTCGCCGAGCTCTCGTTGCGCCTCGCCAATGCGCTCTTCGTCGGAGAGGACCTCGCCGGCTCGCGCCTGACACCTGCGCCCTGACACCTGCGCTATGGCTGGCTGCCCGACGATCGATGAGAACCGGCATCGGGGCAGCGCCGGTCCCGTCCTGCCCATGCTGGATTTCCAGGAAGATGGTCGACCTCTTTCGAACATGCCTTGCCGCAGCCGCGCCAAAATGCTTGGTCGCCAACGTTTCGGAAAGGATTACCCGGCGATAATCGGCGCATTCACGGGAATCGGACAGATGGCAAAGACCGCGACACGCCGCCGCAAATCATCAGCACGATCGAAGGCAAGAGGAGGCGGAAGCGCGCTCCCCTGGACAATCATCGGTGTTCTCGCCGTTGGCGGTATTGCGCTATACGACAACTGGAAAAGCGTGAAACCGATGCTGGCGGCGCATGCGCCAGTAGCGACATTCGCTCGGCCGGCCACGGTCGCACGGAACGAACCCGAGCGCGACACCAGCCCCCGGCAGACCGCTTCGATAACCGCGGCACGCCTGACGCCGCCTGCTGCCGTGCCCATTCCGGCCAAGGCACCCGTCGTCCCGGAGAAGCCTGTACCTGTTTCCGTCTCGCCTGCGCAGGAACAGACCGGCAAGACTGCGTTTGGCTATTGCGGGCAGGGAGAGCATATCAACTGCGTCGCCGATGGAGACACGTTCTGGTACAAGGGCGAGAAGATCGCCATTGCCGACGTCGTGACGCCAGGTATCGAGACGGCTCGCTGCGACAATGAGAAACGGCTGGGCTTTGCTGCCAAGCTGCGGCTCCTGAGCATTTTGAACGCCGGATCCTTCTCGTTGAACCCGGCTGGGCAGCCCGGAAAGGCAGGCGCCCCGCATGTCGTGTCGCGGGACGGTCGGTCGATCGGTGTGCAGATGATCAACGAGGGCTTGGCCCGCAAACCGGGCGCGAGTGGCGCCTGGTGTGCCTGAGCCTAACCTAAAACAACAAACGGTCGCCTATTTCTGCTTCGGCGCCTTGCCGTTGGTGCGGAAGCTGCCCGTAAAGGCCGTGTCCTTGCTTTCGGCCGTGCATTCGATGTCAACCGGCTTGCCGCCGTACGGGTTGCCCATCGTGCAGGTGCCGGCAACCTTTACCTGACCTGTCAGCTTCTGGCCGACGCCGGTCACCACGAGGTTGAGCGGCATGCGGGCGTTGCCGTTCGAGGCAGGCTTGATGGCCGTGCCATCGCCTTGAAAGCCCAGCATCTTGCCGCCCGAGGTGAAGATGAAGGTGACTTGGCCATTCACAAGTGTCACGCTTGCAAGTTCGCCTTCACAACCCTTCGTCGCGTCGACCTTGCCGACGACGAGCTTGGCGCATTTGCCGGCGAGCGTCAGGGCACCGGGGGCGCCGGGGAAATTCTGCGAAGCCGCATCTGCTGTCGTGGTCAGTGTCGCCGCGAGCAGCGAAGCGGCGGCCAAAGTTGCCAGTCTCATGTCTTTACCTCGTAGTGCGTGTCTCAGCAGTGCTGTTGTCGGCAGCGACTTGCCATTGTTCTGTGTTCGAAATTGGTCGATAGGCTCGACTTTCCATTCTGGCAATTGGCGGAAAACCAGAATGATGGCCGGCGAGATCCAAGTGCCCGTCGCACTCCATACGGGCGTCCCCTGCATGCGGTGATATGACGCTTGGGCAAAGTGATCGCGAGCGATAGCTAAACTCTCGTCTGGCAGCGAGATTGCCAGTCTAGCTAAGATGGAGGAATGCGATGATCAGGAAAATCGCTCTGAGTGTTGCTATCCTGGCCTTCGGCGTCGCTCCGGCGCTTGCCGCAAGCAGCCACTATTATGTGGAGCATGCTCCGAACAGCAGCAAATGCAGCATCGTTTCGAAGCGTCCTGACGGCAAGGCCGCGATGGCTGTCGGTAGCGCCTACAAGACAAAAGCGCTCGCCGAGGCGGCCATGAAGTCCGCACCAGCGTGCATGTAATATGGCTCACCCGGCCCCACTGAACGAAGCGCCCGCTGGTTTGGCGGGCGCTCTGCATATGGGGACATCGGACTGTTTTGGCATGTCGCGGGTCACCTACGACCTCGCAACCGGCCGCACGCTTGACGGTACCAGTTGCTTTGTCCGGTTCGCCGAAAGCGAGTATAGTTGTTTTCCGGCCATGCTCATGCCGGGGAGGGTGAGATGGGCTGCATTCAGGTCGTCGTTCATGCTTCGCTGTTGGCCGTAACGCTCGTGCTGCCATCGACGGCACTTTCTGCGGGTGCCTTGAACGTCGATGCGCGCGCTTACACCTGTAGCCAAATCTCGCAGATCATCCGCCAGAACAAGAAGGTGTTCGTCCGCTCCGGCTTCGGCGGCAGCAGCTTCCGCTATCCGCCTGCCAAATGCGGCCTGGGCTATGCGCGCACCACCGCCAGTTTCCGGGACAAGACCGGCAAGCAATGTGTCCTCGACTACGCCTGCACGTACGACGGCGGATCGTTTTACAACAACCCCTAGCGTCAGATGCCGGAGCCCGGGGACGCGGCGATGCGTTGTCGCCGCACGCGCGAAATAGTGTTCGAGCCGGAAACGAAAAAGGCTTAGCGATTTCTCGCTAAGCCTTTGAATTCGAATGGTGGGCGTGACAAGGATCGAACTTGTGACCCCTACGATGTCAACGTAGTGCTCTCCCGCTGAGCTACACGCCCATCCGATGGCGGCGCATAGACCACAAACCGTTTTTGTCGTCAATAGACTTTTTTCGGTTTTGTGACATGCACTGCCGGAAGCCTTACGCGGCAAGCATTTTGTTCACTTCCTCGACGAGGTCGCGGAGGTGGAAAGGCTTGGAAAGAACCTTCGCATCCTTCGGCGCCTTCGAATCAGGGTTCAGAGCGACAGCTGCGAATCCGGTGATGAACATCACTTTCAGGTCCGGATCGAGTTCGGTCGCGCGGCGCGCCAGTTCGATTCCGTCCATTTCGGGCATGACGATATCGGTCAGGAGTAGCGAGAAGGGTTCTTCGCGAAGCCTGTCATAGGCGCTGGCACCGTTGTCGTAAGAGAGGACCTTGTAGCCTGCCTTTTCAAGCGCCTTCACGAGGAAGCGGCGCATGTCGTTGTCGTCTTCTGCAAGAAGTATCTTCTGAGTCATTATCCAGACCGCTAATCAGTAATTTATGCGTGGGGCTCCAGCCAATTACACTAGAAGTCGGCCAGTAAACAACCGGTGAAGAGGCTGTCTGGGCCGTCATCCCCATGAGATAGTATGGACTTGCGGTGCGGCAACTGGCAACATGGGCGAAGCAGTCGCCTCCTGGCATGGTAAAAAGGGAAAAAGGGTGCACGAAATCCCCGAATACGCACTTTTCGAGATCCGGGAGCCTTTGTCGCACGCCATTCCATTCGTCTACAACTCGCCGCACAGCGGGCGCATCTATCCGCCCGAATTCATCGCCCAGTCGCGGCTCGAAGGCGTTTCCATCCGTCGTTCCGAGGACCACTATGTCGATGAGCTGTTTGCCGATGCGAGCGCGCTCGGGGCGCCGCTCCTGCTCGCCAACTTTCCGCGCGCCTACCTGGATGTGAACCGTGAGCCCTACGAACTCGATCCGCGCATGTTCGACGGTCTGCTGCCGCCCTACGCCAACATCAATTCGCTGCGCGTCGCAGGCGGCCTCGGTACCATTCCCCGTATCGTTGCCGAGAACATGGAGATCTACGCCCGTCGGCTGTCGGTGCAGGAAGGGCTCGATCGCATCGAGGCCGTCTATAAGCCGTATCATGCGGCGCTGCGGCGGCTGATCGCACGCACGCATGTCCAGTTCGGCTTCGGTGTACTGATCGACTGCCACTCCATGCCGGGCAATGTCCGCGTCGCAGGCACCAATGCGCGGCCGGATTTCATTATCGGCGATCGCTATGGCACCAGCGCTTCGGCCGAGCTGTCGCGGGCGGCCGTCGCCATCTTCGAGGAAATGGGCTTCACGGCGATCCGCAACAAGCCCTATGCCGGCGGCTTCATCACCGAGCACTACGGCCGGCCGTCACGCGGGCTTCATGCGCTGCAGATAGAAGTCAACCGGTCGATTTATGTCGACGAAATCACGCTGGAGAAGCGCGCCGACTTTGCCCTGGTCGCCGGAGCGATCACTGCCTTTATGCGTCAGATGGCGATCTATGTGGCGCAGTTTGCGACCGACTCTGCCCTGGCTGCCGAGTAAGTCTTCCGAGATGGCTTAAAAAAAGACCGCCTCACGGCGGTCTAAGTCTAGGGAGGAAACACCCAAGGAGGGTATTTACAGTCAAAAGACTGTGAGCAAACGCTACTATTGCGGTGCACAATTGTCAATCAATATTTTGCGGTGCAAAAATATTGTGCAGCCAGCTAAAAGCTGCTGCTCTCGTTTGCAACTGACCGCAATTCCGCTATGAAAAGCGCCACTCGCGCGCCACCGATGGATTTCACCATGCTTCCTGATCGCTCGTTCTTCAATCGCCTGGCGGAGGCCGCCAAGGCCGAGACGTTACCGCGTTTCCGGTCCGGGCTTGACGTGACCAACAAGCTGTCCAGCGGCTTTGACCCAGTCACCGAAGGCGACAGGGCTGCGGAAGTCGCCATTCGTGCGCTGATCGAGGAGCATTTCCCGGAACACGGCATTCTTGGTGAAGAACACGGCGATGTCGGCCTCGACCGCGAATATGTTTGGGTGATCGACCCAATCGATGGTACGCGCGCCTTTATCTCCGGTGTTCCTGTCTGGGGAACGCTGATCGGTCTGCAGCGCGACGGTAGAGCCATCATGGGAATGATCGAGCAGCCCTTTACCGGGGAACGCTACTTCGCGGATCCGAATGGTTCCATCTATAGCGGCCCAGAGGGCGAGCGCCGGCTGCAGGTCCGCGATTGCGGCGCTCTGGCAAACGCCATTCTCTTCACCACCTCACCGCATCTCTTTACCGGCGCCGAGATGGAGAAATACCGGGAAGTCGAAAGCCAGGTAAGACTCTTCCGGTATGGCACGGATTGCTACGCCTATGCGCTGCTCGCTGCCGGTCACGTCGACCTAGTGATCGAAAACAGCCTGAAGCCGTATGATGTCGGCGGCATCATTCCCGTCATCGAGAATGCCGGCGGGATCATCACGACCTGGGATGGCGGGCGCCCGGAAAACGGCGGCTCGATCATTGCAGCGGGAAGCCGCGCCGTCTACGAACAGGCGATGGCCATTCTCAATCGATAGTATCCGACGGCATTTGCCACGGTCTCTTGGAGGGCCGGGCTAGGTGCCAAATCCTTCGACTTCCTCCACAGCCTCGGCGTCACTGCCGGGGACGAAGGCGTGAAAGGCCGCGAGCGCTGCCTTGCGGTAGACATCGCGCTCCTGCAGCACTTCATGCCGCGCACCATTGATCGGCACGAACTGAGCGGCGCGGAAGTAGCGTGAGATACGCTCCTGCGCGATATAGGGCACGATGGCGTCGCGGGTCGGTGCGATGACGACCGTCGGTATGGTGATCGAAAACAGATGACTGGGGGAGGTCACGCGATCGATCGTCCGGAAGGAGTCGTGCAGCCAGCGCGCGGTCGGGGGACCAAGGGTCAGTTCCGGGTGAGCCGCTGCTGCGGCGACGTTGCGCTCGAACCGCGTCTCGTCCGATGTCAGCGGATTGTCGCGGAACGGCAGCTCTTTAAGCCGGCGCGTTAGCGGAAACGAGCCGAGACCGAGCGAACAGGCGACCCCGGCGAGGGCACGGATCGTGCCTTCCGACGCTGCCTGACCCGAGAGGCCGATAAAGGGGGCGGTCAGGACCATTCGCTCGATGCGCGTCGAGAGGTACGGGGCAGCCGACATTGCGATCAGCGCGCCGGTCGAATGCGCGAGAATGAAGAATGGCAGACGGGTATCCGGCAACACGATCTTCTCGAGGAATGTGTCGAGGTCGTGCTCGTAGTCGACGAAGCGCCGGACGTGGCCATACTGGCCCCACTTCAGAAGCCGGTCGGAGCCGCCCTGGCCACGCAGATCGAAGGTCGCGACCCAGAGGCCCTTGGCCGTCAGGTCACGGATCGTCTCGAAATACTTCTCGATGTATTCGTTTCGACCCTGGAGGAGCACGACGGTGCCCTTCGCCACCGGCGCATCGGCGCGGAAGACGGCATAGCGCAGCCGATGGCCGTCATGCGTCTCGAAGAAGCCTTCGGTGCGGTTTTCGGGTGCTGGATTATCGGGGGTCGAAAAAAGGACCTGTTCCATGGTCGATCGATCGTGTCCTTCGCGGATTCGCCTTCAGAGTAAAGCGGATAGGCGATCGCCGTGTCAAATCAAAGAAAAAAGCTTGCTTGGCGCTTCGCCCCTGGTGCCGATGCTCGATCCGTTCGGGGGTGCCTGCGACCAGATCAACGCACGCGCCAAAGTGTTGTCGGCCTGACAAGCTGCGGGATCTCGTCTTCGAGCTCGCCATAAAAAAGACCGGCATGCGGAACTTGAGGGGTTCTGCGATGCCGGCCGGAGATCGGGCTGAAGACGAAGGGACGATACACTCCAGCCATCGGGCCAGTGTCACCCGATGGCATGATTCCTAATCCCCCGCTCATGAATGACTTCCGAACCAGCTGTTCATATGCGGTTCACGCGACGTGAGTTCGCTTCTGCGTAGCTCTTGAACTGCGCAAAAATCATCCCCATCTCATTCTTGCAGGCGCCAAACGGGCCTGCCGAACCGTCCCGAAACTGCCGATTGAGGGGTTTCAGGGGCAATTATCGCAACACGTCGCTTCCTCAGGAGGACATCATGCGTCACGTAGACTTCTCTCCCCTCTATCGTTCCACTGTCGGTTTCGACCGCCTCTTCACCATGCTCGACAGCCTCGGTCAGCCTGACCAGGGCCAGACTTATCCGCCCTACAACATCGAGCGCACCGGCGAAAACACCTATCGCATCACCATGGCCGTTGCCGGTTTCGATGAGACCGAAATCTCCATCGAAGCACAGGCCCACGCTCTCACCGTCAAGGGTGAAAAGAGCGAAGAGAAAGCTGATGGTAGCGAGTTCCTCTATCGCGGCATCGCCAAGCGCGCCTTCGAGCGGCGCTTCCAGCTTGCCGACCATGTCGAGGTTACCGCCGCTTCGCTGAAGAATGGTCTGCTCCACATCGACCTGCTTCGCAGCATTCCGGAAGCCATGAAGCCGCGCAAGATCGCGATTGCGGCTGAGCCGGTCAGCGCGCCGAAGGCCATCGAGGCGCAAATCACCAACTAATCGGTCCTCCCAAGACCCAAAATGCCGGCGGCGCTCGTTCGAGCGCCGCCTTTTTATTGTCCGGTGTCAGGCCGGGCTTGCCGCTTCTTCGGCTTCCTCTTCCGTGATGCGGTGCGCCGTCTTCGCCGCATATTTCTGCGCGATTACGGCGCAGATCATGAGCTGGATCTGATGGAACAGCATGAGTGGCAACACGATCGCGCCGACCGATTGCCCGGCGAAAATGACGTTCGCCATCGGCGCGCCGCTGGCCAGGCTCTTCTTCGAGCCGCAGAAGGTGATGGTGATCTCGTCGGCCTTGTTGAAGCCCAGCAGACGGCTGCCGTACATCGTGACGCATAGGACGAGGGCAAGCAAAGCCATGTCGGCGACGATGACGGCTGCAATGTCGCCGATCGAGAATGTATGCCACAGCCCCTCCACGACCGCCTTGCTGAAGGCCAGATAGACGACCATGAGGATCGAGCCGCGGTCGACGGGCATCAGCAATGTCTTTTTGGCGCGGATCCAGCCGCCGATCCATGGTTGCAACACCTGACCGACGATGAAAGGTAGCAGTAGCTGCAGCAGGATCTGGCCGAGCACGTCCCATGAGAAGCCGCCATGGCCGCCGACGGAGAAGAGCAGTCCGACGAGCAGCGGCGTCAGAAACATGCCGAAGATGTTCGATGCCGATGCCGAGCAGATCGCAGCCGGTACGTTGCCACCTGCCATGGAGGTGAAGGCGATCGAGGATTGCACCGTCGAAGGCAGGACGCAGAGATAAAGGATGCCGAGATAGAGGGGTTTCGGCAGGATCCATTCGGGCACAAGACCGAGGCCCAGGCCGAGGATGGGAAAAAGGCCGAAGGTCGTCAGCAGGATTGCGAAATGCAGCCGCCAGTGAAGCAGGCCGGCGATCACGACGTCACGTGACAGGCGGGCGCCGTGCAGGAAGAAGAGCAGGGCGATCGCCAGGTTCGTCGCTATCCCGAAATAGCCCGCAAAGGTGCCCTTGGCCGGCAGCAGTGAGGCGAGGATGACCGTGCAGGCAAGCAGGATCGTGAACGTATCGGGCAGAAAGCGGCGCATGGCTTTACTCATCGGATCGGTGGATCATTGGTATTTCTTCCATTATGATACAGGATGCAAGGAATAACAGTCATCACGCTTCGGGATAGGTTATGCTTGACCTTACACAATTGCGCAGCTTCGTGGCCGTCGAGCAGATGGGAAGCTTCACGCTGGCCGCCGAGCGGCTGGGCCTTGGCCAATCGACCGTCAGCCAGCACATCCAGCGGCTGGAAGGTGCGGTCGGCCGACGATTGCTGGCGCGAGATACCCATAAGGTGGTGCTGACGACGGACGGCGAAGCACTGCTCGGCCACGCGCGGGCGATGCTGGCGATCGAAGCACAGGTGCAGTCGCAATTCAAAGGGCAGAACCTGCGCCGCAATCTGCGGCTCGGCGTCTCGGAGGATTTCGTGACCAGCCAGCTTCCGGCGGTGCTCGAGGATTTCGTTCGT